>Ga0209487_1000369_pt1 | contig 41242 bp, 29 predicted proteins | sample Poulit2012_FD_187524 | JGI IMG/M metagenome (GOLD analysis project Ga0209487, IMG submission 187524) | Agricultural soil microbial communities from Georgia to study Nitrogen management - Poultry litter 2012 (SPAdes) (version 2) | ecosystem: Environmental > Terrestrial > Soil > Agricultural land... | reverse complement strand
CCAACACATGACGGGCCGCACAGTTCTGGTCATAGGTGGCGGCATCGTGGGTTACGCGACGGCGCTGCACCTGAAAATCCTTGACCCACAGTCCGATGTGCTGATCTTAGAGCGCGATCTGACCTATGCAACCGCTGCCACCGGACGGGGCACCGGAGGGATCCGCCAGTTATTTACCCGGCCAGAGAATATTCAACTATCCCGATATACCCTGGAGGTCCTGCAACACTGGCAACAGTGGGCAAGTGTCGGTGATCGGCCCGCACCAGACCTGCAATGGCAGCCCAACGGGTACCTGTTTATTGCCGGGCCCGACGACATCGGCCATCTCAGATCGAATTTCCAGACCCAAATCCAGTGTGGCGTCGAAGCCGAATGGTTCGAACCCGAACAGCTGGCCGAACGATACCCAGACATCCATGTTGCTGATCTAGCCGGCGCCGTGCTCTCACCCAGGGACGGATGGCTTGACCCGCACGCATTTTTTGACGGCGTGAGACAGCAAGCGCACTCCCACGGTGTACGGCTGGAAGAGGCGGAAGTAGCGCAAATCTTCACACAGAATAATCGAGTCACCGGTTTAGGCCTGATGGACGGGCGAAGGCTCGAGGCCGATGTGGTGGTCAACCCAGCGGGCACTCGAGCACCACAATTTGCGGCCATGCTCGATATCGATCTGCCGGTGGAGCCGATGCGCCGCCACGAGCACTATGCGATCGCTGACCACAATCTGGACCACTTGCCATTCATCAAAGATGTTGCAGGTCTAGCAATTCACGCCCACCTGAGTGGCGTTTCGGTCGGACTGGTGGATTTCGACCACCCCGGTGGCGAGGATTTCTCGGTTGACCCACGGTACTACGCTGATGTGGTGCAACCGGCCTTAGAGCACAGGCTCCCCGCGGTTGGCAGCTTCGTGGAGCACCGCACCTGGACTGGTCTCTATGACCAAAACCGTTTTGATGGCAACGCCGTCATAGGCAATGTAGCCGGGCATTTCGAGAACTTCTATGTTGCCGCGGGATTCTCTGGTCACGGCTTCATGCACGCACTGGGTGTTGGTCGTGGAATTGCAGAGCACATCACCACCGGCACGTATCAGACCATTGACCTGACGAATCTGGGCTATCAGCGCATCTTAGATAATCAGCCGTACCCCGAACTTGGGATTCGATAGCTCGGCCCGCATTTCGTCTGGTGCTAGTCAGTCACGAACCGCCCGTCGTAGTGGGTTTTCGATACCCGATATTGTCCAGCCGAAGGATGCGGAGGTTCACACGTCGAAGCTCGGCACTCGAAGTTTAATCCCAGTGTGGTGTGGCCGGGTTTTGAGACGTCCAGCAGTACAAAAGCCTGCGGTCCATGAGCAACTCATGGACCGCACGCTATGTTGTTCTTCGGAGGAGGTTAGCCGTTTTGTTCTTGCCAGCGGTCTACACACGCTGCGGCGGCATCGACCACGTTGTCGTCTGATTCATGCTCGGCGTAGTGCTCTTTATAGGCATCCAGGTATTCCTCGGCGCCGTCAAAGTTGTAGCTGGCGACTGATTCGAACCAGAGTTCTTCGGCGCGATCACCGATCTCGTCTTGCCAGCGCTGCGTCTCGGCTTCGTCCCAGCGGGTGAAGTCCTCGACATCTTGATGATCAATCATGGAATCACAAACAGTCTCGACCTGTTCGTTATACGCGACCATGGCTTCGCCATAATTCAGCTCATCAGTGGCTTCATCGACAACCTCTTGCAGGTCTTCAGGCAATGATTCGTAGGCATCCTTATTCCACCACATGCCATACGAGGTGTACTGGCCAAGACCCGGATCGGTCCAGTAGGGAACTTGTTCGGCTACCGCATACTGCGTTGCGAAGTCCAATGCTGAAGCCACGGAATCAATGACGCCGCGCTGCAAGGATTCATATGTTTCAGCGGCGGTGATGGCAGAAATATTCATGCCAGCATCTTGCAGGATCTGCTGGGTGACCGGTCCTGCAGCGCGAGCATTAAGCCCCGAAAGATCATCGACATTCTCGACGGGTTCCTGGGAGCCGATGAATAGTGTGCCCACCGGCCAGCTGCTCGCCAAGTGCAGGTTATTATCGTCGAGTTCCTGCTTGGCGGGCTCATATTCATTGTGGACGTCATAGATGGCACTAATGGTGGCCTGCATATCGGTGTTGAGCCCAATGATGGAAACAACAGACATCGAAGGCAGCATATGTGGGGTGTAGTCAGTAATGGTGGTGCCTAAATCGGCTCGCCCATCGCTGACGCACTCTGCGATTTCATCGAGCGGGCACAGGACTTCAAAATCTGTGCGGTCAATCTGAATGCGTCCGTCGGAGCGTTCTTCGAGTAGCTCGATGTAGCGATCTTGCACGGCCTCGTGTGGTGTACCAGCTTGTGCTCCATTTGCGAAGACGAAAGTATGTTCTTCTTCACCGTCCGCTCCGGTGTCAGTGCCGCCACATGCGGAGAGCCCTAGGGCGGCGATGGCACCCAGTGCCAGACCCCGCAGGAGATGTCGTGGTCGTTTCGCAAAATTCGTCATAATTGGGAAGAATCCTCGTCCGTGTTGCGGCTGGAGTCTGTGTCCAGAAGTCTCGGACTCCTAGCCGCGCGTGATGTGATGTGTAATACACCTATTCTGCTGGTCGGGCACAGCAAAGAAAACTATGCTTAGCTGAAGTGTCAGTGAAGGAAAACTTAGGAGATGCATGAATATCCCATTTACGCTGCGACAATTGCAGTATTTTCAGGCCGCTGCTACGACCGGGAGTCTGGCCGCGGCTGCCGAACAGATGCACGTCACTCCCACGGCATTGGCATTAGCGTTACAAGAGTTTGAAAAGCGGTTAGGGCTGACGTTGATGCTGCGCCGCAAGGGCCGCGGTATTATCCTGACCGGCGAAGGGCAGCGGATTTTAGAAAAATCGCAAGCCTTGCTTGCTGATGCCGTTCATTTGCTGGATGAGGCGTCGGATTCTCGCCAGGACGTATCGGGTGGTCTTCGGGTCGGGTTATTTTCGACGCTGGCCCCATTTTTCAGCGCTCCGTTGCTCAAAGAGTTTGCCACCCAATATCCAGAAATAGACCTGCGCGTGGTCGAAGACGGAACACAGGGGCTTTATGATCAGCTCTCCACCGCGCAGTTGGATGTTGCAATTCAATACGGCTTCCAAGTCTCCGAACAGCTGTTTTTCACGCCGCTCTATGAGGTACAACCCCATCTGTTGGTGCCCGCTGATCACCGATTTGCAGGCCGTGCTGAAGTGAGCCTGAAGCAGGTGGCGCACGACCCCGTGATTGGGCTGAATATCCAGCCGACCCTACAGAACACCCGACAGATCTATGAGCAGGTCGGCATCGAACCGTGCATAGTGCATAACACCGGAAGTTTTGAGGTCGCCAGGTGTTTGGTCGGCAATGGGCTGGGAGTAACCGTGCTATTCCAGCGTGCCGCCACCCCAGCGACCTACGACGGGGCAGAAGTGGTAGCCCTGCGACTCACTGACGATATTGCTCCGTCGACGTTGGGTGTCGCGCAAGCACTGTCGGCAACGGAAACTGAACGCGTGCGGGTGCTGATCGATTTCCTGGACGAGTTGCTGCATACCTCCGAGGTATTTCAACCGCTCTAGGACTCCAGTGTTGGTCGGTGGATCGAAGTGTCGGCCATATTTGTAATGATCTCCGCGACCGCCTCGGCCCGACGGGTCGGTCGGGCCTCCTCGTGGCGGGACAGCACCACTGGTTCGGCCGGCAGGGGTGGGTCGGTTTTGAGGTGCACCAAACGCAGCCCCTCATAAGATGTCTCGGTCATGGTCTGTTGAAAAAATAGTGAGTACCCAAATCCGCGGGCTACCATCGAACGCACGGTTTCATAACTAGACGAACGATGAATCACCTCCGGATCCAAGCCCTGCTCATGTAAAAGACGCAGCGTATTGTCACCAGCGGGTGGTAAATCCAACAGGATTAACGGTTCGTCTTCGAGTGCTTTGAGCGCCACGGGGGAGTCGTGGGCAAGCCGGTGGTGGACCGGCAGAATGATTTGCGGCGAAGTCTGAAAGAGTTCCCGCGACACCACGCCCACCGGGAGACCGACCTGATAGGAAATCATCATATCCACGCGGCCATCCAGCAGTTTCTGGCTTAGTTCCTCGACCGGGCCTTCCTCAAGGTCCAGTTGGACCTGCGGCAAATGTTTAGCCACCTGCGCCCACAACTCCGGTACAACCGTAGCCGCAAGAGTCGTATAGCACCCGACTTTCACCGGCCCCCGCGGCACATCATCGACGTTGCCGATATGTAACGTGAGTTCTCGAGCTTGGTCGAGGAGCTGTTCGGCTCGCACCACCAGATCCTGGCCCGCAGCCGTCGTGGTGAGCCCCTTGGCTCGACGTCGAATAAACAGTTGCGTCTTAAATGTGGTCTCCAGTTCGGTGACCGCAGAAGATACCGCATTTGGGGTCACAAATACCGCTGCTGCCGCTGCCGCGAAGGATCCGTGGCGCGCTGCCGCAATAAACAGTTCAAGCTGTCGCAGGGTTGGTTGATCTCCAGAAAACATCGCCATACCAACATTTTAGTGCATATCTAACGATATTTTCATCAGTTGCACTTACCTATTATTTGGATCACAGTAGTGCATGTGAGTAACAACAAGTTTTCAGCGCACACCGCGCCCATCACCGGGCTCGCCTGGGGCATGCACCGCCAGTTTCGCGACTACATTCAGCGCATGTCCGACGGGCGCATGCTATCGGCAGATGGTGCCGAACTCTTGGAGACCGGGGAAACATGGTTCCCCCTTGATCACACCTCCACTACCGATACTGAACTGCGCTTTACCGGGAGCCTGCAATTTGTGGGACACCACGGCATGCTAGCGGTGAATATTCAACAGCCTTGGCTGCAGCACAGTGCAGATACAACATCACTGACCATTATTGATCCGTTTGACCCGACCTCTCGCATGGCACTGGTCACCGTGGAATTGGACGCCGACGGCACCGGGACAACCCGGCTCACCGAGGCCGGGACGGACCTGTTTATGGGCAACTACCGCGAAGATACTGTTTTTGACCCGGTGCGCATCGTCTGGGCAGGAAAGGACTGACAGCAATGACCACACAACACGACAACGTCAAGCAGGCTCCTGTAGCAGACTGGGTGACCATCCCCGAACTGTACAAGGATCCGTTTCCGATCTTTGAGCGGCTCCGCGCCGAGGGCGGTGTGCACTGGATCCCAGCCATCGGACGGTACTTAGTCACCTCCTATGACGCCGTGCACGACACCGAACTGGACCAAGAAACCTACTCAGCCAATGAAGAAGGGTCCTTGATGATTCGCGCCATGGGCCACTCCATGCTGCGCAAAGACGACCCCGACCACCGGGTAGAACGCCAAGCCTGGCAGCCCGTGCTACGACCATCCGTGGTGAAAAAGACCTGGGCCCCCATCTTCCAACGCAACGCCCAACGCTATATCGACGAACTCAAGGCCAAAGGCCCCGGCGCGGACCTGGTCTGGGATTTTGCCGCACCATTTGCCGGAGAAAACCTGCGAGCCGTCACGGGCCTGCATAATGTCACCCAGCACGACCTACAGCGCTGGTCCCAGACCATGATTGATGCCACCGGCAACTATGCCAACGACCCGGTCGTGTGGGCCAAAGGTGAAGCATCCTATAACGAAGTCGATGAAGCCCTCGATGAGATGCTGGCCTGGCACAAAAAACATCCCGACGACTCACTACTGTCTGCACTGGTGCGGCTGCCCGAATACCAAATGCCCCTGGAATCCATTCGTGCCAACCTCAAAATGACCATCGGCGGCGGCCTCAACGAGCCCCGCGATGCCATCGGTGTCGCAGCCTGGGCGCTCATGCAGCATCCCGAACAACTGGCCATGGTGCAGAACGATCCCACAAAATGGGACGCCGTTTTTGATGAGGCCCTGCGCTGGGTTGCCCCAATCGGCATGTACTCCCGACAAACCACTCGCGACGTAGTGCTGCGCGGAACCTTCTTGCCGGCCGGCGCGAAACTTGGCATCTCATTGCTGTCTGCAAACCGCGACGAAAAATACTGGACCGCACCAGAACGCTTTGACCTGGCCCGCACCGGTGAAGGCGCCCACCTGGCCTTTGGCAAAGGTATCCACGTCTGCCTGGGCGCATGGGTCGCCCGGGAACAATTCTCCGCGGCGCTACCAAAACTCTTCGCTGAGCTGCCAAATCTGCGCGGCATTGCAGACCAACCGGCAGAAGCCGGCGGCTGGGTCTTCCGCGGCATGGACCTGCTGCCCGTCCAATGGGACCCAACACCAGGCGCTGCCGGGGGACCAACAGCCCGAGCCCCACACATTGCCATTGTGGGGTCCGGCCCCTCCGGAAGCTACACGGCCCAAGCCATCAACCGCAGCATGCCAGAAGCGCGCATCACCGTCTTCGACCAGTCACCAACCCCCTACGGGCTCGTGCGTTCCGGTGTTGCCGCCGACCACCAGGGCACCAAAGATGTCCAGATCCAATTTGCTCAACTCTTTGAACGCCACGGCGTGGAATTTGTGGGCTCCACGCGAGTGCACACCGGCGACCCCGCAACAGATATCGCCATCCACGGACGCCCCGCCTACCACGCACCCAGCATCTCAACCATGCACACCGACGGTGCAGAAATCACGCTCAAACAGCTGCGCGACACCCACGACGCCGTCATCGTCGCCACCGGACTCAGCGCGGATAACCGCCTGCCGGTCGCCGGTGCCGATGCAAACGGGATCTATGGCGCCGGACATATTGCGCGTCTGCTCAACGCAGATGCCGTTGAACACGAAGCTTGCGATGCCCTGCCCGTATTAGGGACTACCACCACCGTGGTGGGCAACGGCAACGTCGCCATGGACATCATCCGACTGTTCGCGGCTACTCAGCAGCAACTGGAAGATTCCGATATTCACACCGCCACCCACCAAGCACTGACCACCGGGCTGACCACCATCAATGTGGTGGGGCGCTCGCCGGTCGCGGCGGCAAAATTTGATCTCGTCATGCTGCGCGAAATAGCCGATCTGCCCGGCATCAACCATACGGTGATTGGCTTCGATCCGGCCCAGGCCGTCAGTGACGACCCTCGTCAGGCGCTGGTCGCCGAGCTTGCGCAACGCGATACTGATCCGCAAGCCTGGCTGCGCATCAACTGGTACTTCCAGCACGCGCCTGCCCAGGTACTAACCAATCATGGTTCGGTTGCGGCACTGGAAGTCAGCTCCGGCTCGACACACACCCTGATTGAATCATCGTCGATCATCACGGCCATCGGATTCTGTGCCGCAGACGGCGAGCAATTGGTAGACATCAACGATCAGGCCGCCGAGACCGGACGCATCGCCCCCGGACTGTATGTGGCCGGCTGGTTGCGCCGCGGCCCCGTGGGCACCATCCCAACCCAACGCACCGATGCCCGGGAATTAGCCGAGGTCATCACCGCCGATCTGCAAGCTGCTGCCGGTGATAAACAGTACGCGGGCATGCCAGCCCTGCGGAGCCATCTGGCGCGATCCACCAGCTGGGACGGTTGGTTGCTCATTGATGCACACGAGAAAACGCATACTGTTCCGCCGCGTCCACGCACCAAGCTCACCGATACTCGACGGCTTCGCCTGATGGCGGCCTCGGCCACCGACATTCCACGATCCCACCGGGACGACACCTCGGTGGACCTGGATAATGCGCATCTGCCCAAACTGACCATCGCCTACGCCACCGAGTCAGGTAACGCCGAACTTGTGGCCGAAGAGTTGGTGCGGGCAGTGGCTGGGCACGCCAACGCCACTGCGGTGGATATGGCAATGATGCAACCCGAGGATCTGGCGACGGATACGCCCATGCTCGTGGTGTCCTCTAGCTATGATGAAGGCGAACTGCCCACTGGTGTGCGCGCCCTGCACGCCCAACTGTTGGAAGCCAGCACAGACCTGTCCGCACTGCATTTTGCGCTCTTTGGTCTGGGGGATAATTCCTATGAGTTTTACTCCCGCGGTGCCGACATCCTTGATGACACATTCCAGGCGTTGGGCGCCCACCGCATCGGAGAGGTCGGACGGCACGATGCTGGTGGCCGCACACTGGCCGCCGATGAGGCCGTCGCGTGGGTTGGCGGGGTGATCGAAGCCCTGATGGCAGCGAAACCTTCTGCCGTTGTCGCAGGATAATGATCCACTGTTTCTCCTACTCAGGCACCATAAATGTGGGAAAAGAAGAATTTCCCACAAAAGCTTGACTGTGATCCGGATCACACGCATAATGGTGTCACGATGGAAACCATCTGGTAGCTGACCGAAGGTCGCGAAGACTTGCGGTCCTACCGAAGACGCAGATGTGTTGTTCCTGTGTGGTTATAAGAGGCGGGATATTCTTTTCCTGCAGTACCGCTGAGGTTCTGTGGTTGCGGTACCAAAGCCCGGGGGTTTCTGACCCCGGGCTTTGCTCATGGCCGCACCCCGATTAGCCCTTAGGTCGTGGATCTTCAGGAGCCAGCCCCATGCGCGCATGGTGGATGCGATGAATGATCTCAATACCCAATGCTCCCAGCACCGCACTACCGACCGCTGCCAGCAGTACGGGTGTGGGCGGCAACATAAACTTGTGATACCACAGTGAAAATGGCACCACCAACACCAACACAAACACCACGTGTAAGACCACGAGCATGCCGATCTTCTGCCAGTTCAAAGGTCGCGAAATCACGTTAAGCAGCCACAATCCCGCCAAGGTGAGGGTAATGAAAGTGGCAGTTTGCAACTGTTCTAATACCAGCGGTGCATCTGGAGCGTTGTGGGCCAACGGCAGCACACCGGCATAGTCTCCGGCCCACCACCGGGCAAACCAGTTAATGGCCCACAGGGACGCCACCAGCACGACGCCCGTGGGCACCGCGAATTTCAGGGCCCGAGACAAAAATCCCGCCACGTATCGTCGCGGATTTGGCATCAGGGCCAAAATAAATGAGGCGATCCCAATGAATAATGCATCCGCCGTGGACATTTGCCGCGGCAGTGCAGGATACTGCCAGGCGAGCAGTGAGAACACCAGCACAAACAGGAACGCGTAGGTGGTCTTGGCCAAAAATAGGTGTGCCAGGCGTTCCATATTGGCAATGACTTTGCGTCCCTCGGCCAACACGTGCGGTAGTCGGGAGAATTTGGAATCCAGCAGCACCATGCGTGACACGGCCTTGGTGGCCGCCGCGGCGTCACCCATGGCGATCCCCAGATCGGCGGTCTTGACGGCTAGCGCATCATTGACGCCGTCACCGGTCATGGCCACCACGTGGTTGCGGTGCTGCAGCGCTTTGACCATGAGCTCTTTTTGGTCTGGTGATACCCGGCCGAACACGGCGTACTCATCCAAAATCTCGGCCATCTCCTCGACGGTGCCGGGCAGGTTCCGAGCATCATAGCCCGGCCCCGGATGTTCCCAACCGATTTGGCGGGCCACAGCGGCAACTGTGTGGGGAGAGTCCCCGGAAATGACTTTTAGGTTTACACCCTGCTGCTGGAAATACTCCAGTGTTTCCCGGGCGTCGTCGCGAACCTTTTCTTCAAAGGTCAACACCGCTGCCGGTGACAGCTTGGCGGGCAGCACGTGGTGTTCACCAAACCAGGGGTGCTTGGGCGTTGCGGCTTCCGATGGGGTTGTGGAATGGGCCAACAGCATGGTGCGCTTGCCCGACGCTGCCAAGTTTCGAGCCCGCTGGCGGAGTTCGGTTTTGGTACCCGGATCGAGGCTCAGCGCATCAATTAACGACTCTGGTGCCCCCAGTACCCAGGCGCCGGCAGTCGGGTGGGCGTCTTGGGGGTGACCGAAGGCAAACGCTGACCAACGTCGTTCTGAAGCAAAGGCGATCGCATCGGTCTGTGGGAGGTCGGGCGTGTCCGGGAATGGCTCCCGCAGCGCCTCGGCGGTGATGTTGGCGTTGGGATCGGCACCGATATGGCCCAGCACCCGCTGCCATCCGCGATCCGTTGCGGCCAGCTGTTGGGCCGTGGAGAATTGCATGACCCCTTCGGTCAAGGTACCGGTTTTGTCTAAGCACACGGTATCCACCCGGGCCAGAATTTCGACCGCGGGCTGCTCTTGGATGAGCACTTTTTTGCCGCTCAACGTCAGTGCCGCGACCGCAAAGGAAATCGTAGTCATCAACGCTAGACCCTGTGGGATCATGGTGGTGATCCCGGCGATGGTGGCAATCAGTGCCGCATCCAGGGTGCCGTCGATCATGACCTGCTGCCAACCGCCCAGGGCTTTGATCTGTCCCCAGGCCACCACGGCGATGAGTGGAACCAGGGCGATGGTGATCCAGCTGGCCACCGTGTCCAGGGCGGTGCGCAGTTCAGAGTGGGCTTTGGTAAATTTGCGAGCACGTCGGGTCAGCTGGGCCGCATGCGAATCGTGGCCCACACCGGTGATCCGAAAGTACCCGTTACCGGCGATCACCGAGGTCCCCGACAGCACGGCGGTACCGGTGGGCTTATACACCGGATCGGCCTCTCCGGTGATGAGTGATTCATCAATGTCGAGACTTTCCGATACCAGCACCAGCCCGTCTGCGGGCACCTGGTCGCCGGCACGCAAAAACACGATGTCATCCAGGACCGCATCGGCAATATTGAGCTCGGTGTTGATGCCGTTGCGGCGGACGATAATGCCGCTTTGGTGCAGCAGCGCAATCCGGTCAAGTTTTCGTTTCGCCGAGTATTCTTGGACGACGCCGATGACAACATTGGTCACGGCGGCGATGGCAAAGAGCATGTCCAGCCAACGGCCCAGCACGATAATCCCCAACGCGCACAGAAAGATCACCAGATTGAAGAGCGTCAGAATGTGGGAGCGCAGAATGGCGGCCAGGGAGCGCGAGGTGTCTTCGGGTTGGATATTGATCAGACCCGCGTCGGTGCGGGTCTGGACCTGGGCATCGGTGAGTCCCTGTTCCAAGAGGGCGGTGTCGTCAATGAGCCCCGGGTCGGAGATCCCGCGGGCGGTCAGCAGGTTGTGCCGATGTGCAGCCGAGACATCCACGTGGGATGTTTCTGGGCTGGAAGCAGGTGCTGCGCTGTTGCGCAGCGGGGTGGGCTCGGACACTACTTACCTCATTCACGCTGTTACCGCTTCAATCATAGCGAGATCGTGCTGAACGGAACTCGTCCGGAAGGTGGATTTTGGGGGTTGAAATGCACACACCGCGGGTGGGATGAACCAGGTCATCCCACCCGCGGTGTAGCTGCGGTGTTAGTTTCCGAAGCGTTTCGGCAGGGCGGTGGCCCAGCCGTCACGCAGCTCGTCAACGGTTGCGGTGAATACGTCTTGCACCTCGAGCGCTGCCGAACCGGCATCGACCACGCCGATGCGCAGGCACGGGTAACCGCGCGATTCGGCGATGCCGCGGAAGCGGACCTCTTCGGACAGGGGCACGGCCACGATGGCACGGCCCTGGGATTCGGAGAACAGCGCGGTGAACGCGTCGATTCCGTCGCGTTCGGTGATGTGGCCCAAGTTGATGCGCAGCCCAACACCGGCGTGCACCACCATGTCTGCCAGTGCACCGGCCAACCCACCATCGGAGAGGTCATGGGCGGCGTCCAACATGTGGGTGCGCGAAGCATTCGATAGCAGGCCGGCCAGTTGTTGCTCGTTGGCCAGGTCCACCTTGGGTGGTACGCCACCCAGGTGACCGCGCAGGTGAGCGTACTGGGAGCCATCGAGTTCATCGAAGGTTTCGCCCAGCAGGTAGATGGCTGAACCATCAAATGCCGGGTGCAGCCAGGAGGGGACTGCGGTGGCGACGTCGTCGTAGCGGCCCAGGGTCACGATCATTGGGGTCGGGTGAATCGGGGTGTCTACGGTCTGGTTATACAGGGACACGTTCCCGCCGGTGACCGGCACACCCAGTTCCATGCACGCATCGGCAATGCCCCGGATGGACTCAGCGAACTGCCACATCACATCCGGGTCTTCGGGCGAACCAAAGTTCAGTCCGTCGGAAATACCCAGCGGGGTGGCACCCGAGGTGGCCACGTTGCGGTAGGACTCGGCCACGGCCAGCTGTGAACCTTGATACGGGTCCAAGTAGACGTAGCGCGAGTTACAGTCGATGGCCAGCCCGATGCCCATGCCGGTTTCTTCATCCACCCGCAGCACCCCGGCATCATTGGGGGCCGCCTGTCGGGTATTGCCACCCACCGAGGTGTCGACCTGGGAGGTGATCCAGGAGCGGTCAGCCATATTGGCTGACCCCATCAGCTCGATGACGGCCTGTTTCAGCTGCTCACCGGTTTCGGGGAGGTCTGCGGCGTGTGCAGAGTTGCGGAAGGTGTCGGCCTGCAGGGTGTCCTGCCACTGCGGACGAGCATAGGGGCGCTCGTAGACGGGACCGCCGTCGGCAACCGTGGTTGGGTCCACATCAACAATGCGCTCGCCGTTCCAGTCGATGGTCAACCGTCCGGTGCCGTTGACTTCCCCCAGCCAGGAGTATTCCACCCCGTATTTGTCCATGATCTTTTCAAATGCGGTCACATTCTCCGGGGTGACGACCGCCATCATGCGTTCTTGGGATTCGGCCATCAAAATATCCCCGGCCGACAGTCCCTGATCGCGCAGCAGCACATTGGTCAATTCGACGTGCATGCCGCCGTCGCCACCGGCTGCCAGCTCGCTGGTGGCACAGGCGATGCCAGCGGCACCCAGGTCTTGAATCCCTTCGACCAGAGATTTGGCAAATAATTCCAGAGTGGCCTCGATGACCACGTTTTCTTGGAGTGGGTCACCAGCCTGCACCACCGGGGTATTAGCGGCACCTTCATCGTCAAACGACGCCGAGCTCATGGCGGCACCACCGATGCCATCGCCACCGGTGCGCGCACCGAACAGCACAATTTTGTTACCGGTGCCCGAGGCTTGGGCGAGGCGCAGATCTTCGTGCCGCAGTACGCCCACCGCACCGGCGTTGACCAGCGGGTTGCCCTGGAAAACCGGGTCGAATGCGGTTTCGCCAGCGATATTTGGGACACCCAGAATGTTGCCGTAGTGGCCCACCCCGGCCACCGCGCCCTTGATGACTCGCGCGGTGTCTTCGTGATCTTCGTGACCAACCCGCAGCGCATCCAGGACGGCAACCGGCCGAGCACCCATCGAGATAATGTCACGCACCACGCCACCAATCCCGGTGGCTGCCCCCTGGAATGGTTCTAAATAGGATGGCGAGTTGTGGGATTCGACTTTGAAGGTCACGGCCCAGCCGTCGCCCAAATCCACCACACCGGCGTTTTCGCCCAAGCCCACCAGCATGTGCTCTTGCATTTTTTCGGTGGTCTTTTCCCCAAACTGGCGCATATGCACCTTCGAGGATTTATAGGACGTGTGCTCGGACCACATGGAGGAGTACATGGCCAATTCGGCTTCGGTGGGACGACGCCCCAGAATGTCAACAATGCGTTGATACTCTTCGGCGTTGAGCCCCAGGTCAGCCCAGGGCTGTTCAATATCTGGGGTTTGGCCGGCGTATGCGACCGTATCTAGTTGTTCTGTAGTCACTGACGAACTCCTTCACCGTCGGTTGCACCAGCGGCGCGCACAACCGATACAAACAGGCCCTGACCATCCACGCCCAGTCCTGGACCGTCGGGATGGTCGGTACCAAAGCCTTCTTCAATCGCATATTCCGGGCTGGCCATCAGGCCCAGCACCAGACCATCATCGGAGCTGATCCCGGCAATATCGGATCCCACCGCCGAATCCAGGGCACGCACCAGGATGTTGCCGTTGGATTCCAACGCTGCCAACTCGGCTGCGGTTGCCGTGTACTGTGCGTAGGCACCCTTTTGTGTCAGCAGGACGTGTTCGCCAATCTCATACGCATTGGTCATGGCCGAAGAATTATTTTCAATCACAAACTGGACTTCAGTGTGAGCAAAGCCCGGGGTGTCATTGGCGATGAACCCGCCCGGTAGCATCCCGGCTTCCGCTAGCACCTGGAACCCGTTCCCCAGACCAATGACGGTGACCTCTTGAGCGTTGACCGCATCTTTGAGCACCCGCATCACCGGTTGAGTTGCCGCCAGGGCACCGGCGCGCAGATAATCGCCATAGGAAAATCCGCCCGGTAAAATCACCACGGGCACATCGGCCAGGTCAGGAGCCACCGTAGTTTTTGGGTGCAACGGCACCGGTGTTCCACCGGCCAGCTCGACGGCGCGGAGCACCGAAGAGGCATCCGTTGCCGCGTCGAACATCACGACGCCGACTTTGGCTGTACTCATTTGGCCACCTCAATGTTGGCAATATATTCGGTAGAAGGATTCGCCAATAATTCTGTTGCCAACGCTTTGGCACGATCCAGCACTGCATCGGTCACATCACCTTCAACGGTGACTTCAAAACGTTTCCCCTGACGGACCTGGGAAAACTCGCGGAACCCTACATCGGGCAGCCGAGCATCGATGGCTTTCCCCTGTGGATCAAGCACTTCGGGCTTGGGCATGACATCAATGACGATAGTGGGCATGATTGCTCCTGATCTGGAATCCAATTGGCATCCCCGATTTTATCGAAGATCCGTGGCGATTAAACTAATGGGTCGAAGCCCGCCACAACTTGTGGTTCAGCGGTCTCCGTTGGTGACATATCCGTGCTCATACGCCCAGATCACCGCGTGAATCCGGTCTTTGACGTTGAGCTTCATCAAAATATTCGACACGTGGGTCTTCACGGTGGCCGGCCCCACAAATAATGCTGCGGCGATATCCGCGTTGGACTTGCCCCGAACTAACATACCCAAAATCTCATCCTCCCGGCGGGTCAGGCCAACCTGCGGGACGGGCGACGGTTCGGGCACCGTTGCTGGTTGTTCCACCGGGGTGTTAAACATCCGGTCTAAAACGCGACCGGTCACCTCGGGGGCCAAGAGGGACTCTCCGGCGGCCACCACTTTGATCGCGTGAATCAATTGCTCCGGGCCAGCTGTTTTCAACATAAACCCGGAGGCTCCCGCACGCAGTGTCTCAAACAAGAAATCATCGCGATCGAAGGTGGTCAGAATCAACATGGCCGCTCGAGACCCCGCTTCGACGAGCGCTCGGGTTGCAGCAATGCCATCCATATCGGGCATTTGCACATCCATGCACACCACATCGGGATCCAACTGTGCTACTTTATGGATCGCTTCCTGCCCGTTGGAGGCCTCACCCACGACCTCTAGACCCGGTTCGGTAGATAACACGGTGGCCAGTCCGGTGCGCAACATGGGCTGGTCATCAACCAGGAGAATGCGAATTATTCGGTCAGGCATCTCTAACTCTCCGGGGTTCTGTTACAGGGCACGCGAACCACGACTTTCCAGCCGTATGGCGTGTGTGGTCCGTAGTCTATTGTGCCATCCACCGCTTGGACGCGTTCCACCATCCCCTGTAAGCCGGTTCCGGTGCCGGACGCCACGGGCTCATACGCTTTGCCATTATCCGTCACCGACAGTGTCACATGGTCCTGCCCATAATGCAGGTGCACCCGCACCTCAACCTGTGGCCCGGCGTGTTTGCGCGTATTTGTCAGCGCTTCCTGAACGATCCGATATAACGTCAACGCAATCGCCGACGACACTGGAGCCTCCTCGCCGCTGATTTCAAAGCTCACGGTCTGCTCGGTCGAATTCGCCTGGGCAACCAGTACGGCTAAATCACCCACATCGGGGAGGGGCTCGGTGGAATCATCCCGGTCTCGCAGGGTGTACACCATAGTTTGTAACTCTTGCACCGCTTGAGCTGACGCCGTCTCGATATGCTCCAGTTGGTCCGTGACGGCGGTGGTGTCCCGGCCCGCTTCCAATAACCTGCGGGCAGCCGAGGCATGCACGCCCATCACCGTGACGTGATGAGCCACGATATCGTGCAGTTCTCGAGCAATATGCATTCGCTCGGCATGCACCGCAGCCGCCGCAATTTTTTGATTCGCTGCAGCCAAATCATCATGCGCTCGTTGCAGTTTCCACCGTTGATGCGCACGATGCCACGACTGGCCACCAAAATAGCAGGCCGATAAATAGAACCCGACCGACAAGATTACACTGGTCGCAATCACATACAGCACCGCGCCCTGCTCCGACATGGACAGCGCTTCGTCAGAGAATTCACCATTTTCCTGGGCGAGCCATATCAACGCGGAAGACCCAACCAACTGGGTTGTGACCACACCGAACCGGACCCAGAATGCCACCCGCCGGTTGGAGACCCAAGAACCCACCGAATAAATCGTCATGAACCCCACGAACAGCAGTGAGTAGAACTCCTTAGCAGACATCGAGCCAATAAAAATCAGGACGGTGAACAGACAAACAACCGGCACCGGAAATCTCCGATAGAACACCAGCATGGCGGCCATACCCAACGAAAAACCATGCGCCATAATCAGCTCGGCTTCAGAGTAGGCCAATAAGTCGGCCAGGCGCAGGGTCTGCAAGCTGAGCATCCCGATGAACGCCACCACCAGGGCCAAAATACTGTCGTTGCGCAACCAGTTTGCGGGCAGTCGGCGGATAAATTCGGCATCCTCTGGAGCGGCGTCAGCGGCTGGTGTTTTGAACATGCCTCGAACCTAGGAACAGATGAGAGCGGAACAGAACGCTCACGAAGCAGAGCATCCTGAAATCCATCCTAGTCGCTGCGGCCGAACTCGTCTTGCCCACCCAATACGGCTGTACCCCATGAGATGAAGGTCATATTACGACACAGCTGTTCTGTGGGTTCAAAGTGTGGTTATGTAGTCAATCAGGAATCAAGAGTTCCAACACAAAGCTCTGGCTCGTTGGACGGCAACCCTCTGCATGTAGTGGGGTGCCCCAGATGATGATTCGGCCGCACAGGAAGGCTGTGGGCAAGTACTGCGATTCTTCGCCGCGATACATGCGAGCGGCATGAGGGAACACGATGTCAACGAAACCGTCGTTGCGCTGCAATGCGCCGGTGAAGCAACTCTTTGGAACCGACCACAAAATTACCGGCGACCCGGCTGCCCTGGGGACAGCTGCGCTATCTGAGGTCGCAACAGTTCTAGTAGAAGCAGGTGCCCGATGACCACCCTCCTTGAAGAATTCCAACCCATCTTTGACCGCATCGCTGTGGGCGCGCTGGACCGTGAACTCAACCGCGAGCTGCCACATGAACAAGTCCGGTGGCTCGCCGAAACCGGGTTCACAAAACTACAGGCTCCCGAAGCGTATGGCGGCCAAGGAATTTCGGTACAGCAACTCGTGGAACTACTCATCCCGTTGGCCAAAGCAGATTCCAACCTGGTACAAATCCTGCACGCCCACTTCGGTTTCACTCCGCTACATATTTTCAACCCGCAACCCATCAGCGACTGGTGGCTCACCCAGATCGGCGATGGCAAAGTAATATCCAACGGCATGGTAGGCGGTGGACAAGCCGCCGACGGTGTGTTCACCGGCACCAAGATTTACACCACCGGTGCACTATTTGCCGATGAAATGTTCGTGGTCACCGGCCGCGATGAACAACAACTGCCCATCTTCCACCTCATCAACACCACCACCGCCGGGGTAGACAGGAAAGACGATTGGGACGGCATCGGACAGCGCCTGACCGGTTCAGGCACCACCGAATTCACCAACGTGGTGTTGGATGCTCAACGAGAAATGACCATCAACACACCAACCGGCTTATTTACTAATGCCCTGGTCCTCCTCATCCACGCGGCCGCACAAGCTGGCATTGCGGCCGCCGCAGTTGAGGATGCCACCACATTTGTCCGCAACCGGTCCCGCACCTATGGGCATGCGCTCGCAGAATTTCCCAAAGATGATCCACTGGTCCAAGAAGTCGTTGGCCGCGCACGCATCCATGCCCAGGCTGCCGCTGACCTGGTTCGGGTTACCGCCATCGATTTTGATACCCACCTGCACGAAGCTGCGGGGTTGTCCACCGACGATGACGCCTACTGGGAGGTATATGGTCGTGCCGTCTCCCGGATCCAGGCCACGTCGGTGAGCGTCTCGGAGCACGTGCTGGAAGCTACCCAACAGTTATACGAAGTCGGCGGGGCCTCAATTTTGCAACGTACGCAAGGTTTTGACCGGCACTGGCGTAATGCGCGTGTCTTTGCCAGCCATAATCCGGCACATTACAAAGTGCGCGGGCTGGGCAATTATCAGCTCAACGGCGTCATCCCGCCGGTTGATAGTTGGGCGCGCCCCTCACGACCCTTGATCGATCAGGTATAACGGTCGGTGCAAGATATTACCAACGGTCCACGTCTGGTGTTCGGTCTGGTTCAACGATGCCTTCGGCATCGTCGCCAGGGGCATAGACGCGCGCTAATTCGGTTCGGGACCGGATCCCGAATTTTGAGTAAATCCGGGTCAGGTGATACTGGACGGTTTTTTCGGCGATAAATAGGTTGCGCGCCGTTTCCCGGTTGGTCAGTCCTTGGATGACCAGCTGGGTAATGGCGTGTTCTTGCGGGGTGAGCTCCACCGGAAAATTCGCTGCATCAGTTGTATCTGTGAGTGGTGGCTCGCCGTCAGCGTCGCGATATTGCAGCATCCCGGTGGCACGCAGCTCACGATTACATCGATCCACCATCAGCGTTGCCTTGACGCTCTGGAAAAATTCTCTTGCACTGACCAGGCGTGCTGCAGCATCTTTGCGGCGTCCGGCACGTCGAAGCATCTGGCCGTAGTCAAATAAGTATTGGCCGTGGTAGGTAGAGGTACCATCTTTGGAGGTTAATTGCAGGGCAGATAAAAACAGTTCTTCGGATCGGTCATGGTCTTTTGCTGCTGCTGCCACGAGTGCGGCGGAAGCATAGGCTGTGGCTCGTACGAATCGTGGGGCGTTGGCCGTATTGCGGGTGTACTCGGTGCTGAGTTCAGCCGCATCATTGATGCGGTCGGCGGCAATCAAGGCGTGAACCAATTGAGGTTGCCAATGCCAAAAGGAGGAATGATCCTGGGTCCAAGGGTCGGTATCGACCAGTGGCATCAACGCTGCAATACCACCTTCTTGATCATGGCGCACTTTGCACTCAATGCCGCGGATCAGGCGCGCAGGCACCTGCATGGCTAAGTAGCCGCGCATCTGTGTGGGACCAAGAGACTGATAGGAGGCTTGAGGTGTCTCACCACGCCATAACAGCACTTCATGGAGGGTCCATTCCAACAGCGGCACCATGACTTCGATGCCGGCGTGCTCTGCACGACGGATCCCATCTCGGGCGCCTTGCAGAGCGCTGTCCCAATCTCCCAGGATAAATTGGAGACGGGCTAGCCAGGCCTGTGCCCATAATGAAATCCGCAGCGACCCACCGCGAGCCTGGGTCGGTAGGGCTGCTTCCAATTCCCGGTATGCGGTCCGGAAGTCTCCTTCGAGAATTCCGGCCCACCCAGCACACAGTCGAAAACGTTGGTTTTGGGGTCCATCAGTGCTGGTCATAGCCGCTTGAAGCATCGAAGCGTCTGCAGATTCAGTTTTATTTTGGGCGGCTAGCCCGACACCACGGATGGCCAGCGCTTCAACCTGTGATGCTTCGCCGGGTCTGCTGAGCTCAGCAGCTTGGTTGGCCCAGGTGATCACCCCGGCTGTGTCCCAGCGACACAGCATATCTAGACACCGCCGTAAGGCGATCATGGCTTGTAGGTCACGGTGGGTGGCGTTGGCGTGGGCCCGGTCGAGCAGTCGGTCAACATCGGCAGCCTGGCCCTGATGCAACGCGACGTTAGCTAAAACGGCATCCCGTGCCGGTGATGCGGGCATGCTCTCAACGGAGGGGAGCCAGGGGACCGCGGTGGTGACGCGTCCGGCACTGGCTAACGCATCAACACCGTTGAGGACTTGCTCTTGGCGTTGCGTATCTGAACTGAACAGTCGTGCTGCGGCAAATCTGAACCGTGCCGCAAGTGCCCACCGACCATTGCGGCTCAGCCGGTCTGCAAAGCGGATGAGTTTGCCGCCCAATACCGGGTCTCTGGTCACCGAGGCGGCGGCCAGGTGTAAGAGCCGTGCACCGTGATTGTCGGTAAATTCGGCGGCTCGAAGATGATACTGGCGCTGTTGTGAGGGCAGCATCTGGTGGATCAGGACGTTGGCTGCCATCGGATGCATGAAGGCTAATTGTGCCTGGTCGGTGTTATAGGCTTCACGGAACACTCCGCCCCGCAGGATGCCGTGTTCCACGGCGATATCAATGGCCGACATGAGATCATCGGTGTCGGCAATGTGCTGCAGGATATCCAGTGCCGGCGGTGTTTCTAGCACGGCCATGGCACACACTAATTTTCGGACGTCGGGATGCTCGCAGGTTTCGATGGGTGCCATGACTTCATCGATGAGTTGTTGTGGCAGTGGCAGCGTGCCAGGTTCGTTGGGCCACTGCCCACCCGGCAGTTCGCGCAGTGTTTGCACAATAAAGTCTAGCCACCCGCCGGTGTGTTCTACCAGCGCGGTCAGTCCGGTGGGTTCCAGGCCGTGGATCCCCATCGACTCGGCCACCTGCACGATGGCTGCGGGTTCTAACGGGGCTACCATGACTCTGAAACATTCTGGGTTTTCCAGCAGGCTGAGCAGATCGGGGGCAAGCTGGGGAGTCGGACTGGGCACCGTCATGACCACCACCAGACCGGTATTGTGCAGTCGTCGGGCGAGATAGCTCAATAACTGTTGGCTTGCGATATCCGTTTGATGCACATCGTCGATCAGCACCACCAGTTGGCCGACGGTAGCCCACTCGTCGAGGACGTCACGGGCGGCTTCAATGAAGTCCGCCCCCAACCGGTCCCCGGCCTCCTGAAAGGCCATGGTCAGTCGGGGGAACATCGTTGGATGTAGCTCAGGCGTTGTCACTTCAGTCAGCCGGTCGAATAGGGCCAGCGGCGTTTCCGCCACCCATTGTTCGACGGCTACATACCGGGCGTCTGCACCAAACCGCTCGTGTAGTGTATGCAGAATACTGGTGCGTCCCGCTCCGCGACGCCCGCTGACGGCAACCACCCCGCCACCGCGTTCACGCGCAGTTTCTACGGCTTGGATAGCGCGCGTACTGGAGGACCAGTGCGGCGGGTGTTGAGGCCCATCATGGACGTTGTGCAATACAGCTCCTATCACAGGCCTTGGTCGCCACCTCCGACAGGCAACACCGATCCTGTTATGTAGGATGCCGCATCGGAAGCAAGGAACACAATGGGTTCAGCCTGCTCGCGAAGCGTACCGTAGCGTTTCATCAATGACGAATCGACGGTTTGTTCTACAACCTGTTGCATCCATTGCTCTTCTTGTGCATCTTGAGGTCCAGGCCCACGCGGGATTTGCCGGGCGGGCGCCTGGGTACCACCGGGTGCGGTGGCGACCACGCGGATTCCATCGCCGGCCGCTTCCATGGCAAGCGAAGCGGTCAGTGCATTGACCCCACCCTTGGCCGCAGAGTACGGCACACGGTTGACACCGCGGGTTGCAATCGACGAAACATTTACGATTGTGCCGGATTGGCGAGACTTCATGGATGGTAAAACCGCCCGCGTCATCCACAGGGTTGGAAATAATGACCGGGTGATTTCTGCTTGGATCTTATCCGGCTCATAGTCTTCATAGGGACGAGCCCAAATGGTGCCACCAACCGCGTTGATGCACACATCGACCTGGCCACACGCTTCTAGCGCGAAGGCCACGGCTGCTTCGGCCCCTTCCCACGTTTCTAAATCGGCGAGGAAGGTTTGGGCCTGTTGGCCGGGGAGCTCTTCGATGACGTCGGCTACTTTGTCGGAGCGGTCCACGAGGACAAGGTCAGCGCCTTCTCCTGCGGCGAGGAGGGCAACTTCTCGCCCAATCCCTTGAGCCGCGCCCGTAACCAGAACGACTTTTCCGTCAAGTAGACCGGCGGAGTTGGTGGCACTTTTCAATGTGCCACCTCGCCATCAATGGCACGACGCATGGTGGCGCGCGCAAAATCATTATGCGACAGGGTGATCCGGCGGACGGCTTCGAGGTCTTCGTTTTCGAAAGCTTCAACGAGTTCGAAGTGTTCACGTGTAATTTCTGGTGCAAGCCAGTTGTTATTCTGTAGGGCTTCTGCCATCTGGGCGGTGACATTGAGCCGCCGGTAAGAATCGAAGAAGGTTGGGTTATCGCAGATCCCGAACAGGTATTCGTGGAAGGCATCGTTGGAGCGCACAAATCCTTCGGCGTCTTTGAAGCTATCGCCGTCGTCGACCAAGTAGCTGTGGGTCTCTTCGGCCAGCCGACGGAACTGTTTGAGCTGTTCCTCGGTCAGTTTGCCAATCATCAGCTCACTGACGGCTAGTTCCAATCCCATGCGGGCATTGAGATGCGCCATGGAGTCTTCGGTGGAGAATGACAGCCGACCGGTCTCCAGCGTGGAGACGGCTTGGGCTGCGGTGATCTCCCCGCCCTGCTCGGCAATGGTTTCTTGGCTGACCGGTGCCCCGGTTTCTTCATCACCATCGGTGGTAGTTTTGGGCGCAAAACGTTCGAAATAGAAGTTGGCCGGGGTGATCCCCTCATCGCGGAACCAGCCTTCTACGGCGTTGACCATCGGTGGTGGCCCACACAGGTATACATCAACATTGCCGTCATCCAGGTGCTCATCGGTGATGAAACCGGTTACATAGCCTTTGTTTTCATGGACCGACTCCGGGTTAGCAACGCAATAACTGTACGTAAAGTTGGGCAGTTTTTCCGTGTAGGCTTCCAAGAGTTCTAGGCCGACGACGTCGATGTCGTTCGAGACACCGTAAATCAGGTGTGCGGGTTGGGTCTCGTTGTCGTTGACCATTTTTTCCAACATGCTCAACAGGGGTGCCAGTCCGGTACCACCAGCCAGCAGCAGCATGCGGCGCTGGGGTGCTCGCAGGAAGAAGCTCCCGTAGGGGCCAGACATGGTGATCTTGTCACCTTCGGCGGCTCGGTCGCGCAGATAATCACTCATCGCACCCTGCGGAGTGATACGCACCATGAAGGAGGAAACTTCATCTTTGGGGCCGGAGCTAAACGAGTAAGAACGGATTTGGTCGGTGCCAGGCACCGTGACGTTCATATACTGGCCCGGCAGGAATGCTAAGTTCTCCCGGTCGGTAACATCCAGCGAGAATGACACGGTAGAATCCGAGTGGTGGGTCAGTTCGCTTATGGTTGCTTCAAATTCGCTGGCCGAGGTTTTGGCCATTTCGGAAGTCCCGGGGACCTCAATGATCATATCTGATTCGGGTTCGGCCAGACAGGGCAGGATATAACCCCGTTCCAGTTCGTCTTCGGTCATGGCATCGTCAATGAAATCACCCGGATCAAACGTCCCAGAAATACACAGCGACTTACAGGTGCCGCAGGCTCCGTCACGGCAGTCAGATGGAATATTAATGCGTGCTTTATAAGCAGCATCCATGATGGTTTCGAAGGCCCCCACGCGGATAATACGGGTGACGCCGTCTTCAAATGATAGGGCTACTTCTTTGTTCGTAGACATGTGTTTACCTCGTTAACGAATATTGTGAAAAACCAGGGACGCCGCAGGGGCACAGAATGCTACTGTGGCGTCCCCGGGAAAGTGGTCAAAGCTTCTACAGCTGGAGAACTAGATCATGTAGACATCCACCAGATGGTGGATGTAGTCGTTTTTCAGTACGACTTTCTTGGCAGCGATCTTTGGTGTTGAACCGGAAAGATCAACGGTATAAAAGCTGGTGCCGAAATACGTGGATGTGGTGTTGTACCGAAAGTACAGGGTGAACCAGTTGAAACGCAGATTGACCAAGTTCGGGTCTTCTTCATCCCGTGTGAGAAACTCGACATCGGTGATGTTGTGGCCGACGCGAGGCTCTGGGATAGAGGTGGCTGAAGAACGTTCAGTCTTGATACGGAAGACGCGGTCTTCAATACCGGAGCGGTCCGGATAGTAGATTAGGGAAATTTCGGTCTGTGGATCTGAGGTCAATGTTTCATCGACGTCCCAGGCAGGCATCCAAAATGGTGCATCTTCGCGATAGCAGTCGAGCCAGGCGTCATAGTCACGATCATCCAGCAGGCGAGCTTCCCGGTACAGGAACTGGCGGATGAGTTCGGCTTCTTCCAGACTCACGATAAGCCCGGTGGTCTCTAATATGGTTTCAGACATTATCCGTCTCTTTCAGTGTTGGATGGCAGATGGCAATTACGACTTGTCAGCGATGGCCTGGGCCATGACTTCTTGCCAGTAGGCGTGCTGGATGGGGAACAGCCCTTCGTCTTCGGTGCGAACACCCGAGGACAGCGGGTTCATGCCAAGCTCTGCTGCCTGCTCATCTGGACCATCAATTTGGTGGGTGGCACCGCGCGACATATCATTCCAGCGTGCGGCAGAAGCCATGTAGGACTTCTGTGAGGCACGGAATTCTTCCAGGTCGTCCGGGGTTGCCATGCCGGTGGCATTAAAGAAGTCTTCGTACTGCCGAATACGTGCGGCACGGGCATCGGCTGGTTCACCGACCGGGGCGATACAGAAAATGGTGACTTCAGTTTTGTCGACGGAGATCGGACGGATGTGACGGATCTGTGAGGAGAACTGATCCATCAGGTACACGTTTGGATATAAGCACAGGTTGCGTGACACATTGACCATGAAGTTAGCCATGGTTTCGCCGTACTTCTCGGCTAACTCGTCGCGGCGATCCCACAGTGGGCGGTCTTCGGGGTTGGTCCATTCTTGCCAGAGCAGCAGGTGACCATACGGGTAGGAATAGTAGCCGCCTTTGACCTTTCCCCACCCTCCAGCACTCATGGCCTTGGTTTCGTTGGCGGATTCGCCCGATTCCCGACGGGCAGTGGTTGCGGCATAGTTCCAGTGGACAGCGGTAACGTGGTAACCATCAGCACCGTTTTCGGTCTGGAGTTTCCAGTTGCCATCGAATGTGTAGGTGGAGGCGCCTTTGAGGACTTCTAGACCATCTGGGGATTGATCGACGATGGAGTCGATGATCGTGGTGGTGTCGCCAAGGTGTTCTTTCAGTGGAACCGAATCCGGGTTCAGCGAGCCGAACAGGAATCCGCGGTAGTTTTCGAATTTCACAACTTTGGTCAGGTCGTGTGAGCCGTCTTTATTGAAGTTCTCTGGGTAGCCTGCGTTGCGCGAGTCTTTGACTTTGAGCAGTTCACCGGAATTGCGGAAGGTCCAGCCGTGGAACGGGCAGGTGAAAGTGGTGCGGTTATCGGTTTTCTTCCGGCACAGCATGGCACCGCGGTGTGCACAAGCGTTGATTAGACAGTGCAGTTCGCCTTCTTTATCCCGGGTGATCACAACAGGCTGGCGGCCGATATAGGTGGTGAAGTAGTCACCGATCTCTGGCAGCTGTGATTCATGTGCCAGGTATACCCAGTTACCTTCGAAGATGTGTTCCATTTCCAGTTCGAAGATCTCTTCATCAGTAAAGATCTGGCGATCAACCCGATGAATGCCTTCGGCCGGGTCTTCTTGCACACCAGTTTCAATGAGCTGTTTGGTGGGACTCAATGTTTCAGTCATCAGGACCTCCTTGGTTTGTGGCAGCCAAACTGCCGTGTTGTGAACGTGCGATTAACAGTCTTACAGTCTGTGATTGGACTCACATCGGCAGGGTGCCTAGGACTGACCAAGGGGGTCTCCCAGGGGTGGAACAGCCTTGCTAGTGTCACTGGAAACTCTGTGCCATTTTCAACTAGTAAGTGAGGTTTCGGATTGCTCCAACGTCTCCGAAGCGTCTGGCAGGACTCATCCGTGTCCGCATGGAATGCCGGACTCATCGCGGTGCTTATCTCTTTTGCCGGACCGATGACCTTAATCTTGCAGGCCGCTGAGGAGGGCGGCCTGAGCCCCGAAGTGACGGTCTCGTGGGTATGGGCAGCATCCGTGTGCACTGGCATCACCACGATTATCATGAGCTTGACTATGCGCCTGCCGATGATCGCCGCTTGGTCGATCCCGGGGTCTGTACTCCTGATTTCCGGGCTGCAACGCTACAGCATCAATGAGCTTGTTGGAGTCTATTTAATTGTTGGCGTGGCATCGATTATTTTGAGTGTCACCGGCGTATTTTCGCGTATCGTCGCGCTCGTTCCAACCGGCGTTACCAACGGGATCTTGGCCGGTATCCTGTTGCCAATCTGTTTCCAAGCGGTCAGCGCAGGCCAGCACATCCCGGTGATGGCAGTGACCATGTTGCTGGCCTACTTGGTGGCCCGCAGATTTGCACCATTATTTGCCGTCCCGGTTGCCATGCTGTTCGGAGTGGCCACGCTGATCCTGCTTGGCGGTCTGGAGTCCGTCGGCACCCTGGTAGTGGACAGCCCGGTCACCCATCCGGTATGGATTGCCCCCAGCTTTGATACCGGTGCGGTCCTTTCCATTGGTTTCCCACTACTGTTTGTCACCATGGCGGGCCAAAATCTGCCGGGTATCGATATGATGCGCAGCTTCGGCTACCGATTTAATGCGCGTGCAGCACTGACCGCCTGCAACATTGGCGGTGTGGTCTTTTCCCCATTTGGATTACACTCGGCCAACCTGGCCACGGTCACCGGTGTAGTCTGCGCCGGTCCAGAATCTCATCCGGCGCGCCGAGCCCGCTATGTAGCAGGTCTTGCCGCCGGCATATTCTATATTTTCGCCGGCATGATTGCACCGGTGATCGTCACTCTGATGACCATGATTTCTGCCGCCGCCTTGGCAATGCTGTCAGGTCTGGTGCTGCTACCAGCGCTGACCACTGCACTGACCACGTTATTCAAATACCAGCTGCGTGCGCCAAGAGCCGGGCTCAACGTTGGACTTGAGGCGGGCATCGTCGCGTTAGTCGTGACAGCCAGCGAACTGACCATCATGAATATTTCGGCACCGGTCTGGGGACTGATGGCTGGTCTATTAGTGCATCTGATTCTTGCTGGTACGGGCCTGCGCCCCGGCCTGAAGCGCCCACCGCCCACCAAACCTCCGATCACTTCGCATTCTGACCCATCACAACCCCAGCAGGCGACCCCTACTGTATACACCACTCAATAAGCGGTGTTGACACCGCCGGAAGGAAAACCTCATGAACCGTATTGAACGCATTTACTCGGATGTGTCACGTCTCGGCCGTGAAACCGAGATGCTTGACGCCGTTGTCATCATGCTCAGTGATGAACTCCTTGAACGTGAGGCCGCCAACGGCAACAGTCAATACGACATTATTGTCAGTCTGATCCACAAGGGCTTCGCGCTGGTTGATGAAGTCAACCAGGCGACCGGCCATGCTCCAAATTATGACCGTCCCGACACCATTGAACTAGCCAACGTCACCACCGCATTTCGTGATGCCCACCAACAGTTCATGGCGGCCGCAGCCCTGCTACCTTCCCTGCCGGTGGACACCCAGATCAAACACGGCGACGTGCACCTCTATCCAGGACAGGTCGTGCCACAACGCATTGCCGAAGTAGTGCTCACACACGAAGATCTGCTGTCAGCCTGGTCAATCGAAGAAGCCGATCCAGACTCGGTGCTTGACGCAGTGGAAGCCATGCTTCGTCGCATGGAACAAAACGCCCAATCTCCGTCTGTCACCATCAACACCGAGGAGGGCGACAGCTGGATTCTGGGCGGCGGCGGCCCTCGGATCTACGGCGATCGAGAAAATTTGGCCGTATGGCTGTCGCGCGGTGCAATTGGCGACTTGGAATTTGAACAACCGATCGAACGACTCCCCATCTGGGCATAACTTGCCAACTGGGCGTTTTGGCCCAGCTTACTGGATTCTAACCAAAGGAAATCATGTCAACACAGTTACTCGCTGCGGACCCGAAAATAGAACGCCGCACAGCCGGATGGGTTGCGTTTATTGCCTGTACCACTCTTATTTTTGACGGCTACGACCTCACAATTTACGGCACGGTCATGCCAACGCTACTGAACGATTCATCACACATCGGCGAGCTGGATGCGGGGACCGCCGGTGCACTAGGTTCCTATGCCATGCTGGGCGTGCTGGTAGGGGCGATACTCTGTGGCAGTATCGGCGACTTCCTGGGGCGTCGCAAAATTATTTTATTTAGCCTCGCGTGGTTCTCCGCGGGCATGTTCATTACTGCACTAAGCACCTCGGTTGCGGTCTTCGGGACGTTCCGTTTCCTGACCGGATTGGGATTGGGCGCGATTTTAGCCGCAGCTGCGACCACGATGGCCGAATTCGCCCCAGCTGGGAAACGCAACCTATACAATGCTATCGTCTATTCAGGGATCCCAGCCGGCGGTGTCCTCGCTGCTCTGCTGGGTATTCTCTTACTCGAACCGCTGGGCTGGCGTGGGCTGTTTATGATCGGTGCCTTACCAATCCTGTTGCTACCGATCGCTTGGTTCAAACTGCCAGAATCACCACAGTGGTTGCTGACACGAGGTCATCGTGAACGTGCCTTTGCCGTAGCAAAAATTACGGGTAACCCGCTGTATGAAGTCCCAGCCAGAACTGCCAAACTCAGTGGTATCTCAGCAGGAACTGCAGTGCATCGCACTGGATTTGCTGCGCTCTTGACCAAGAAATATTTTGTCGCGACCATCATCTTGGGCTTCGTCTCCTTTGCTGGTCTACTGCTGACTTACGGTCTGAACACCTGGCTGCCACGCATTATGGAAGGCTACGGTTACGACACCAACGGTTCTTTGATGTTCCTCCTGATCCTCAACGGGGGAGCAGTGGCAGGAGCCTTATTTGGGTCAAAAATTGCTGATAAATACAGTCCACGTCCAATTATTATTACTACTTTCACACTGGCAGCAATCAGCCTGGTCATGATGACTTTCGGATTGCACCTCGGAATGCTCCTGATTTTCATTGCTTTCGCTGGTGTGGGAACCCTGGGCACGCAGGTGTTGGGCTACGGATATGTGTCGAACTACTACACCACCCAGGCCCGTTCCGCTGGTGTCTCCTGGTTTGCCGGTTTCGGCCGGCTTGGTGGCGTGGCAGGCCCATTTGTTGGTGGCCTGTTGGCCATGTGGAACCTCGGTGGTTCGGCCGCTTTCTATGTGTTTGGTGGTGTCGCTGTATTCGGCGCCGTCATGGTCGCACTCGTGCCACGACAGCCCGAGGAGAACCCACCTACGGTAAGCGCCTCAACCATTGACGTGTCGGTTCAGGAGACAGCCGCAAAACCTGCCCAGGTCCAGTAAACTCCGCCCAGGTCTGCTAAACCTGGAAGTCCAAACGAACCCGATCACCGTCCAGCATGATCGGGTTCGTTTGGTTGTCTTGCCGGTATCCGGTATCGAGACGCGTTACCGGGCGAGTTCGTGCCAGGAGGTTTCCGGGTCCAATCGGCTGCACTGTTGTTGCACGGTGGTCCGGGCATCGTAGAGTTGCCCGCCGGCAGAAAACGGGAACGTGTCGCTGGATTTGGCGGGCTCATTGGTGAACAGCACCAGCGACCACTCAGCCACTTCATGGTCATGCCCGGTGGTGCCCAGCGCACCGGGTTCATAGATGTGAATACGCCGCAACCGCACCCGGCTGGATAAATATGTCCGCAGGGTCTGTCCGGCATCGTGTTGTAAAAACGCGGTGGGTAACAGCCACGCGGAGACGGCTCCCGGTGCCAAAAACGTGTGGGTGGCCAACACAAAATACAGGTACAGGTCTGCCAGTCCGGTGGGGCGCATCCCGGTGGCAGCTTCAGCCGCGTTAGCCGCCTGCACTTTTTGCTCGGAGGTCAACAGGTGATGCCGGGTGGTTGGCGCCCGGGACATGACCAGGGTGGCTTTGGGTAGATGTGCTTCGGTGAGGCACAGAAAGTCTAGGTTGTTGACGGCCAGTCCGGCCGGCGCCCACAGATCGTGGGCCAGTGCGGCGAATTGTTCATCATGTTCCACCCCGTGGGCGGATTGGATACGCAGCTGACCGGCGTGGTCGGCCGCATCGTGGAGGAACGCGGAGAAGAAAATGCCGGTGCCGACGCACGGTTCAAGAAAACTGATGTCGGAGCCGGGATGGTAGCGCAGTGCTAGATCGGTGATGTCACTGGCAATCGGGAATGGTGTGGCGCCACGGTCCATGTGATAGTCGGGTTGGAGCTTTTCTAAGAAAATCTGTCCGGTCTGGCGCACAGCCTCAGTACCGGTGACATCGAAATCGAAACCTAACACGAGCTGCGCCTCCTTCCCGTCACAGAACGGCCGGGGTGCCGTCACATATCAACCCTAATGTGTCAAATTGCACTCTGAGTCGATGTTTGCGTTTGTGTAGCGCATGCAAAAAGCCACCGCAGCACCGGCTAGGGTGCTGCGGTGGCTGTGCCTGCCAAAACTCGGTTGGGTGCGTTAGCGTCCGGTCCCGCCGTGGACGACGGCTTCTTCGGCAGCGTCCAGACCGAAGGCGCGGTGAATCTCTTGTACGGCGTCGGCTAGCTTATCCGCGGCCGTCACCACGGAGATTCGAATCTCCGAGGTGGAAATCAGATCAATATTCGCACCGGCCCGGTGCAGCGCATCAAAGAAGGTGGCCGACACTCCGGGGTTGGAGCGCATGCCCGCACCGATCAGTGAGATTTTGCCGATGTTGCGTTGGTGATTGATGTCTTCGAAACCGACGTCTTCCTGGGCCGCGCGCAGTGCTGCGATGGCGGCCTTGCCCTGTTCCACCGGGACGGTGAAGGAAATGTCGGTGGCGCCTGCCCCGGCGCGGGACGGGTTTTGGACGATCATGTCGATATTGGTGTTGGAATCCGAGATGACCTTGAAAATTCTGGCGGCTTTGCCTGGAATGTCGGGGACGCCGACGATGGTGACTTTGGCTTCGGAGGTGTCGTGTGCGACACCGGCGACGATTGGCTGTTCCATGGGTTGGCCTTCTGGTAGTTGGATGGTGTCTTGTTCGTCGGGGATAACCCAGGTACCTTGTTGGTCGGTGAATGACGAACGAACGTGGAGTTTGACTCCGAAACGGCGGGCGTATTCGACCGCGCGCAGGTGGAGAATTTTGGAACCGGAGGCTGCCAGTTCCAGCATTTCTTCGGAGGTGATTTCATCGATTTTGCTGGCCGAGGGGACCACGCGCGGGTCGGCGGTGAAAATCCCGTCGACGTCGGTGTAGATTTCACAAGCATCGGCATTGAGCGCGGCTGCCAGTGCGACGGCGGTGGTATCGGAGCCGCCGCGTCCCATCGTGGTGATGTCTTTGGATTCTGGGGAAACCCCTTGGAATCCGGCGACGATGGCCACGTTGCCGTCGTCGATGGCTTCCCGAATCCGGGTGGGGGAGACCCGGGTAATTCTGGCTTGACCGTGGTAGGTGTCGGTGAGCATACCCGCCTGGGAACCGGTGAAGGACCGGGCCTGGGAGCCGTTGGCGTTGACCGCCATGGCCAGCAGGGCCATGGAGATGCGTTCCCCGGACGATAGCAGGATGTCCATTTCACGTTTGGGTGCTTCGTCGGTGACTTGGGATGCCAGATCGAGCAGGTCGTCGGTGGTGTCGCCCATGGCGGAGACGACGACCACGACTTGATGGCCGGCGCGTTGGGTGGCGACCACACGGCGGGCGACGCGTTGAATTCCTTCGGCGTCGGCGACGGACGAGCCGCCGTATTTCTGAATGATCAGGCTCATAACTACCTTTTGGTTAGAAAATGGGGCTGCGGTTAAGTGTACTGGCTTCGCTACCGGGTTTCGCCGAGTTTGCGTCGGCCCTCAAACGCCCGTCCCAGGGTGACTTCGTCGGCGTATTCCAGATCCCCACCCACGGGCAACCCGGAAGCCAGGCGTGACAAGGTGATACCTACCGGTGACAGCATGCGGGTCAGGTAGGTGGCGGTGGCTTCGCCTTCCAGGTTGGGGTTGGTGGCGATGATGACTTCCGTAACGGTGCCATCTTGCAGACGGGTGAGCAGCTCGCGTACCCGCAGTTGCTCGGGGCCGATGCCACCGATCGGATTGATGGCCCCGCCTAGGACGTGGTAGCGCCCGTTGTAGGTGCGGGTGCGTTCGATGGCGATGACGTCTTGGGATTCTTCGACCACGCACAACAGGCCGGCGTCGCGGTGTTCGTCCCGGCAGATTGCACAGATGTCGTGTTCGGATACGTTGAAGCAGATTTCGCACAGCCGGATTTTCGATTTGACGTCGATAATTGCGTTGGCCAGGGCGGTCATATCTTCTTCGGAGGCTTCCAGCATGTGGAAGGCAATACGCTGGGCCGATTTTGGGCCGATGCCCGGGAGTCTGCCCAGTTCATCGATCAGGGTTTGTACTGCACCGTCGTACACGTTGGTGCCTTTCATTTGGTGAGCTGCTTAGAGTTTTGGTGAGCCGTCCGCGTTGCGTTCTTCGACCAGCCGGGCGTTGAGAACTTCTTCGACGACGCTGCGGCCCGCTAGGCCGGATTCCTCGATGATTTCGTCATCATCCGAGGCATAGTCGTCGTCATCATCGGTTGCTGGCTCTTCTGGGGCCGCATCCGGTGTGGTGTTGGTTTGAGCGGGCTGCTGGCCGTCATATTGGGCGACCATATCGGCAAAGCGGGAGCCTGCCGGTTTAGTGGTTTCCTGCTGCGGCTTCTTAGCACCACCCACAGACGGGATGACGTCGCTGAAGCGGCGTTTGAACTCTTCCCGCAGTTGGGCCTCGGATTTGGCAAAGGCCGGCGCGAAGGGCTCTTCGGCAGGCTCACTGCGCGGGAGGAATCCGGCGTAACCATCTTCGGCCACTGGATCTGGTCCGGTGGAAAGCGTTGGTTCAGCAGCCGGTGGTTGTTCTGCCGCAGGGGACTGCACGGACGGTTGTGCCGGTGGACCAGAGGACTCCTGTGGCTGGTGGGGGACCGGTTGTTGAGGTGCCGATTCCCAGGGGTCTTCCGGTGGTGGTGCTTCATCGTCTTCGGGCGGACCCCAGTTCGGGCCGGGTTCGCGATGATCCGGTTGGCTCTGGTCCCAGGCTTGGTTCTGCTCTGGTTGTCCCCAGGCTTGATCTGGCTGTCCCCACGCCTGATTGGGTTCACCCGTTCCCCAGCCGGTTACACCAGTGGCCGGTGGTGTCGGATGTATGGGGGAGGCGTTCGGCGCGGGGCGTTGTGGGGCAGGTGCTGGTTGAGCCGGGCGTTGCTGTTGCTCGGCGGGAGCTTGCGGTGGAGCTGCCGGTGACTCGGCAGGCGGTTGTTGTACGGGTGGTTGGTGCTGTACCGGCGGAGCTGGTTGGGATGGTTGCTGCTGAGCAGGTGGTTGCTGCTGTTGTGTTGGCCGTTCCTGCACTGGCGGCTGCTGTGCCGGTGGTGCCACCGGTGGCTGTTGTACGGGTGGCTGTTGCTGTGCAGCCGGTGTCTGTGTCGGTCGGGCAGGCGCGGATTGAGACGGCTGTGGCCGTGTCTGACGGCTAGGTTCTTTTGGGGAACCACCACCGGTAATCCCGGAGATCAAATCCAGTTCGGGCTGGATTCCCAGCACTTGGTGGAAGCCGGCGGCTAGCAGCTGCGCCCCGCCGCGCATTTGCACGGTATTGCGAGCGCCGTCGTTATCAAAACCGATGGTCAGCAGTTTGCCGTCATAGCCCACCACTTGAGCGTTGCCGTTGACGGTCATCCAGATGAGCCGGGATTCGTTCTTTAGGAATTCCAGTACTTCTGGCCAGGCCCGGCGTACCATTTCCACCTGCGACGGTTGCTTGGCCGGTTGGACTGGTTGTTCTTGAGAAGCGGGTGCCGGTTGTGCAGCAGGTGCTGGTGAGGACGGTGACTGTTCGGCAGCCGGCTGTGACGCAGGGGACTGGGGCGCTGCAGATTGGGCTGCAGGGGACTGCGGTGCAGGCTGGGCTGGTGATGCGGGCGACTGCGGCGTCTGCTGGGCCGGTGTTGTTGATGGCTGTACCGGCAGTGCAACTGGCTGCTGCTGTTGTTGCGGTTGAGCAGCCTGCTGTTGCGCTGGTTGCCCTGGTGCCGGGGTGGACGGCGCCGGCTGCGCTGCTGGCTGGGCGGGTGCCTGCTGCGGCAGATCAGCTAGCCCGTCGTCTTTGTCAGCTTGTTCCTGTTCGCGGGCTAGCGCGGCACGGGCCGCGGCGGCACCGGAGAGTTCCGACGATCCCGACCGGGCAGGTGCGGCGGGCACAGCAGTCGACTGCGGGGTGGCTGGTGCCTCGGGGACCCCACCGTATTCGATCCGACGCTCTAGCCGGTCGATACGTGCGGCCAAACCGCGTTCGGTCTCATCGGTGGCTGGCAGCATCAGCCGGGCCATCAACAGTTCCAGGTGAAGCCGCGGTGAGGTGGCACCACTCATCTGGGTCAGCGCGGCCGCGGTGATATCGGCGGACCGGGAGACTTCGGCGGGACCCAGCTGATTGGCCTGGGCCTCCAGTCGGCGCATCTGGTCGGCTGGCATGCCGTGCAAGATACCGGCTGCCTGTTCCGGGGCAGCTTTGACGATCACCACGTCGCGGAAGCGTTCCAAGAGGTCTTGGACGAAACGTTCGGGATCCTGGCCGGACTGCACCACCTGGTCAACCACCCGGAATACGGTCCCGGAGTCCTCCGCGGCCAGCGCGTTGAGCACATCATCCAATAGGTTTTCTGGGGTGAAGCCCAACAGATTGACGGCCAGATCGTAGCTCACACCCTCTTCGGTGGCCCCAGCGATGAGCTGGTCCAACACGGAGAGGGTGTCACGCACGGATCCGCCACCGGCACGAATCACCAGGGAGAGCACCCCGGGCGCAATGGCCACTTGCTCAGCACTCGCCAGCGCCTCCAGGTGCTCCAGGAGTGGCTCTGGTGGTACCAGCCGGAAGGGGTAGTGGTGGGTGCGCGACCGGATGGTCCCAATGACCTTATCCGGTTCGGTCGTCGCAAAAATAAACTTAATGTGTTCGGGCGGCTCTTCAACGATCTTCAGCAGCGCGTTGAATCCGGCCGAGGTGACCATATGCGCTTCGTCAATAATGAAAATCTTGTACCGGTCACGAGTCGGGGCAAATGTGGCCCGCTCTCGCAGATCGCGAGCATCATCCACCCCACCGTGGGAGGCCGCGTCAATTTCAATCACATCCAGCGACCCCGGACCGCCCGTTGACAGGTCGGTGCAAGAATCGCAGGTGCCACACGGGTGTGCCGTTGGTCCCTGGGCACAGTTCAGACAGCGCGCCAAAATCCGGGCCGAGGTGGTTTTCCCACACCCTCGAGGCCCCGAAAACAGGTACGCGTGGTTGATCCGGTGTTTGTCGATCGCATTGGCGAGCGGAAGCGTTACGTGTTCCTGGCCAATAACTTCTTCAAACGTATCTGGGCGGTAGCGGCGATATAAAGCGGTGGTCACTCTTCCCAGCCTAGCTTGCTGACGGACGATTCGTTACCCGCATTATCTGCTGGCCGAAATGTCACACTAGACTGCATTCTGGCACCCTGACGAAAGGAAAACACATGGCAGAACCCGACCGTGTCGACCCCTGGGCAGCTCCTGAATTCCTCGACAGGATCTTCGCTGCGGCCCACACCACCCACACGTTTTCCAATGACGTCGTAGACCCGGCCGTGATCGCCCAGGTCTATGACCAGATCCGTTGGGCGCCAACCCAAATGAACTCCCAGCCGTTACGGCTAACACTGGTGCACACCACAGCCGCGAAACACCAATTGGGTCCGCACATGCGACCGGGCAATCGCGCGAAAACCCTGGCCGCACCCATGACGATCATCGCGGCCTGGGATCCAGACTGGCACGAGCATTTGCCACAGCTGGCCCCGCACCGGGTCAATGCTCGCGACAAGATCGCCCCGGATGCGGTCCTGCGGCAAAATATTGCCCAACGCTCCGCCCACCTACAGGTCGGCTATCTCATCGTCGGGCTCCGTGCCCATGGTCTGCATGTTGGGCCTATGACCGGGTTTAACGCAACAGGCGTCGACGAAGAATTTCATGCCCAAACCGGGTGGCGAACCACGATCATCATCAACGTTGGTTGGGAACCAAACGCTCAAGATGCCACCGCGGTTCGTCCACGTGCCGGCCGGTTATCCTTCGACGACGCCTGTCAGGTCGTGTAACTCAGTGGTTTAGGAGGTCAACGAATCGACGTATTCCTGGTTGTCTTCCATCCATTCGCGAACGACCTCTGGGTAGTCACTCTGATCGACATCTTCGACAAACATGGCCTCTTCCAGGTCCTGGAGTGTGTCGGTGTCAATCTTGAAGTCGGCTAGCCACTCGAAGACTTCTGGCTGGTTCTCCGAGAACTCATGATGCGCGTAGGTGGTCATGTTTTCTTCCTGACCAAGGGCTTCTTGTGGGTCATCCAGTGGCTTGATGTCATAGGTATTGAATGCCCAGTGCGGCATCCACAGGGTCACAGCAATGTTGTCACCGGCTGCCAGCGCGGTATCTACTTCTTGCAGCATGGCTGGTGTTGAGGACGTGGTGAAATCCCAATCTTCTAAGCCATAGTCTGGAATGACATAGGATTCGGTGCGTTCGGTCAACCCTGCACCAGGCTCAATGCCCACAAGTTTGCTATCGAATTCATCGGCGTGATCGGCGAGGTCTTCCAGGGAATCAACCGGAGCGTCTTCGTTGACCGCAATAACCTGGCGCGCATCACTATTCCATTCCCCAACCATCTCGATATCATCGCCATATTCTTCGATGTAATCAGCGTGGGTTACCGGTTGCCATACGTCCATCACGAAGTCTATGTCGCCGGTTGCGATACCCGAGTAGCCGGGAGCCAAATCAACGTAGGTCTTATTGACCTCGTAACCTTCATCTTCCAGGATGAGGGCCCACAGCTCAGATACGGCGATGCCCTCTTCCCATCCTTGGAAGATACCCATTTCAATGGTGTCGCCACCTGCGTCACCGGTGTCGGCAGTTTCACCATCGCCACAAGCAGTTAGGGCAAGGGCAGCTGCCGCAGTCAGGGCAGTCACACGACCGACGGCGGGGAACTTCTTCTTGGCAGTGTTGCTCATATCTTTCCTCAAGGTAAGCGATCAGGATTGTTCCACCGTAACACCAGTCACATGGGCTCCCAAGAGATATTGAGTGCGTTTGCAAAATGTTATAAACCCGCCAACCACCAACTACACTGCGTAATTGCACCACAGATAAGGGGCGAAATGGATCAGACGGAGCCGGCTAACGCTGCAGCCTTGACTGCTGAGCTGAAAAAGCGAATGCCGATCGCTAGGACACCACACTACGATGTGGTGTTTGAAAATGACCTGCCAGGACGCGTCGCCCTGGCCATACTATGGCGGCACCGCCAGCACCTGACCATGCACCTCATCAGCGACGATCCCAGTGAACAGCATATCCGGGCACTGACATCCGGTTTGGCAACCGTTCGCAACGCCCCGCAGATCCAGGTGGTGTCATCCCAAGACGCCGAACGGCTCGTTCCCGCAGCTGACCGGCTCATCTGGGCGGTGCACGCTGAACGGACCAGCCCCGAAACGCAGGAAACGTTGCAAAACCGTGATCCCAAGACCACCGCCGCGCCATTCTTGACGCCGTTGACCGCACTCGGTCATGCATATCCCAACCAACTGGACCCGGCACATGAACTCGTGCTGCGAGATGTCATCCGGCACCAGGCAAGATTCCTGAACTTCTACGCAGACCGACACCAACCACAAGACCTCTACGAGCGATCCAAATATCCGGCCTGGTTGACTCCACCGGAAGGTTTCACCGCTGCCATCCCCACCATCCGAGCCGTAACCACAACTGCCGATGGCACAGTCGTGGGCAGCAACGAATTCACTGGAACCTTAGCGCTGGAAACCGCCGACATACTGTGTGGTCACCGCGCAAGCATCGAATTCGCCTCGGTCTGTGCCGTTCTTGATCAGCGCTTCGACGTGACCCTGGAGATTCGCAACGACTACGTGAACCCGGCGGCGGCTGGCACCCTGGAAGTACAGCTGCAGCGTAACCAAAAAACGGTACACACATTCGATGTGGCAACCACCGCAACGCAGGTGCAGATCCCACTGGCGGGACTCACGCCACGGTCCACGCTGTCGGTCGCGGTGGTGGCGCTGAAAGATAATCCCAAAGTGTCCTGGTCGAAAGCCAGCCAAACTCAGGTACGCCTCACCGTTCATCCCAAAGGCACTCATCCGGTACCCAATGTGATCAGCAGAACCGCAACACGGCTAAAACGCGTTGCACAACGGCGTCAACGAGGAAACCAATAACCATGATGGAACCAAACTGGATACGACAGTATGCCCGCGGATTCTTCCTCGGCACGACAACGGTCGACTTCCTCGACGAACTCGACCACTTCCACCGCTATGACCTTGCGGGCTCCACCCTATATATTGATGCCATCACCGAATTAGGGCTGGCAACTTCGGGAGATGACTGGCTGGTCACCGTGGGTAAAATGCTGCCGCTATCCACCGGCCTCATCCACTCTCGTGGAGCCGATATTGCTGCAGACCTCATGCTGCTATTGCAACGCGATGGACTTTCCGGAGTCGAAACCGCACTCTATGACATCGGCGGACGCCATGCGGTCCTACTAAAAACTGGCGGCACAATCTATGCCTACAATGACGCAGCCGGCCACCGCACCGTCTATTTCAACCATGCACAACACCAGATCGCATCGCACTTTGACATACTGCACCGGCTCACCGACGTCGAAGCACTCACCTGCCCGGTTGACAGCAAGAACACCGACACCTCACCGGATGGCATGTGGGACCTCACCGAGAACCCCTACGTGAAAACCCTCCTGCCCAACCACCGTCTCCACCTTGAAGCAGGCGTCCAGCAGCGGTTTGGGCTGATCAAGGCCAATCCATATCTGGACCTTGGCTGGCATGAGCGGGTGCAGTTGATCCACGAGCTCTGGCACGAACAGCTGGCACAAGTCTTTGCCATGAGCCCACATAACCCGGTGGGCATCTCCGTCTCTGGCGGACTGGACTCGCGCACGGTCCTAGCGCACATGAAGCCCTATCGAGATCGCATCCGAGCGTTCACCTACACCTCATCAAATATCGAAACCGGTGCAGCGCCAGCATCGTTTTGGCAACGCACGATGGTCACCGATCACAATGTGTTGGACCAAATGCAAGATCACTTACCGGAGGATTTTCACGTCCTGGTTAAGCCCAGGGTCGACAACCTCACCGCAGATGAGTACCGTCGGCTGGGCCGCAATGCCATGCGCAATCACGGCTGGCCGTTTGTACGCATGTATAAAGACATTTTTCCCGACATCCAGAGCATTCATGTGCGAGGCAATTTTGTGGAAATGGGCCGGCTCATTCGCGGTCGCCCTGACATCCCTCAGAAGACGGATCGGCTCGCACAAATTATTGGTGAAGTGATCCGCAGGCGCAAACCAAACACTCAGAAGTACAGGGCATTATTTTGGCGTAAAGTCGAGGAATTCCAATATGACGCCTTGCACGAGGACGTGGAATACACCGACGTTTACCACTGGGAGAATCGTTCGGCCCGCTGGTATGCAGAAGTCGCCAACGAAACAGATACGGTTTTTGATTCCATCGTCCCGGTTAACGTGCGACGCATCTACCAGTTGCTCGTGAGCCCGCCGATGAGCCTGCGTCCAGGAGGACAACTGCAACTCGATCTGATCCATCACGCCTGGCCCGAACTCTTGGCCTATGGCATCAACAGCGAAGACGACCGGTACACCACCACGCTGCGCGAGCAACTATTGGAAGCATTAACCTAAGAACCCCTCACGCACCTGCCAGAGCCTACCGACCCTTGCTGCATTCCTGCCCTGGGGGAGTTGAGTAAGATGGCACCGCGTGAGGGGCCGGAGTCCATAATACCAATTCCTAGCGAAAGAGCGAATTCGCTGTACTGCGTTCTCTCACGGTGATCGCAGTTTCCACGCTGTCGGGAAACGATATTGCCGGACTACGAGTGCGCGTGTCAGAGTAACAGCCATGAGAATTGATATCTGGTCAGACATTGCTTGCCCGTGGTGTTACATCGGGCTGACCCGTTTTGAGCAAGCGCTCGCAAAATTTCCGCATAACGGATCTGTTGACGTGCACTACCGCACCTTCCAATTGGATCCAACGCTGCCGGAACGCGATGACCGCAGCGAAGCCCAATACCTGGTAGAAACCAAAGGCCTGCCGTCCAATCAGGTCTATCAAATGTTTGAAACCATCAAAGCCCACGGCAAGGAAGCCGGCCTGGAGTTTCATATGGACGACGTCGTGGTCGCGAACTCTTGGACCGCCCACCGCCTACTGCATCTGGCCAAACACTACGATGCCGAGAAAACCGATCACTACGAAAAAATTGCGCCGGCACTCAAACGAGAACTGCTGGCAGGACATTTCAGCACCGGGCTTGACCTTTCTGACGCAGAACAGCTGGTGCAAGTTGCCATCTCGGTTGGCCTGGATGAAGCTCGGGTGCGCGAAGTTCTCGCCTCGAATGAATTTGACGCCGAAGCCCAGGCTGACGTTGCTCAGGCAAGAGCGTTTCAGGTGTCGGCCGTTCCTACCTATGTGCTAGCCGAGAAGTATGCGCTACCCGGAGCCCAGTCTGTGGAAGCATTCACCCAAGCTCTCCACCAGGTGTGGGAGGAGCTCAATCCTGGACCATTGCAGACGTTGGCTGCCGATGGGCAAACGTGCGACGTCGATGGATGTGACTAAGAGCCGCGCACCATTTTGCTTATTCGAGAATGTATGGGCTATGCTAAAGTCTGGTCTTTGCAAGGTCACAACTTTGTACAAGTTCCTTCAGGAGGATTCGCATAGCGGCCTAGTGCGCACGCCTGGAACGCGTGTTGGGTGAAAGCCCTCGGGGGTTCAAATCCCCCATCCTCCGCAGCATGACCCCGTCAGATCATTGATTTGGCGGGGTTTTTCCGTCTCTGGAGTTGGACTCCACGGCACAGATCACCGTCGACCTGGTAAGTTCTACAACCATGACGGCACCAAAGGTTTATGGACGCCCCGTGGATGATCAAACACGGTGTGTGCACTACGCAACCGAACTGGGGGTTAAGGCCCAAAAAGTGTGTACGAATTCCGGCTTATTTGCCAAAACGTGTGCTTTTTAGCGGCGTGTCAGTGTGATCGTCCGGCCCAGCCGCGTTGGATTCCGTTGCCGTCTTCCCAGCTGAAGTGGGTATCGAATAGTGCTGGTGTCCCAGTATCATCGGTGGTGGAAATGATCCGGTGTTTCCGGGTGGTTGCCCAGTG
>Ga0209487_1000368_pt1 | contig 41349 bp, 35 predicted proteins | sample Poulit2012_FD_187524 | JGI IMG/M metagenome (GOLD analysis project Ga0209487, IMG submission 187524) | Agricultural soil microbial communities from Georgia to study Nitrogen management - Poultry litter 2012 (SPAdes) (version 2) | ecosystem: Environmental > Terrestrial > Soil > Agricultural land... | reverse complement strand
ATTCTGAGAAACATCATACTTTAAATTTTAGTAATTTGTCTTTCACCAGATCTGTAAATTCTGTCTCATCATCCAAAAATTCCACTTCGATCGGCAATGCAAAAAGATCGATTTTTTTTCTCATGAAATAATGAAAGTGAGGCTCCAGCCGAATCAGGTCTTTTTCCGTCGTCAAAAACATTTTTTCTTCTCCCTCCATTTTCTCATATGTGTCGATCACATTGGCCACATCATGTTTGCGAAATGCGTAATGATCCGGGAATCTCCGATGAAAGTAATCGCTGGATCTTTCTCTCACAAAACGGGTAATAGAGTCGGGGTTGGCGATTCCGGTCAGCAAAAAGATCGTTTTCCCATCCGGCAAAACCCGTTCATTCGTATCAAAAACATTGTAGGCAGTATGATAACGCAATGTAGAAAAGAAAAGATGTTGATCCGAAGCGGGTTTGATTTCTTCCCTTAGCTTGTTTTTTTCATCCGGCGACAAATCCCGCGGACACTTGGTCACAATAATAATATCTGCGCGGGCAGCATTCCGTCTGGGTTCCCTCAACCGCCCCATCGGCAAAAGATAGTCCTGCGTATACAAATTCCCATATTCTGTAAGCAAAATATGAAAGTAGGGTGTCACCGCCCGATGCTGGAAAGCATCATCCAAAAGCACAACTTGCACATCTTCATAATTTTGCAATAATTGCGGGATAGCCAGCGATCGATCCTCCCCAACGGCAACCGCAGCTGCAGGGTACTTTTTCTTAATTTGTAAAGGCTCATCTCCTACTTTTGTATAGGGATCCTGCGGTTGCACATTCCGATAGCCTTTTGTTTTTCGCTTATATCCCCGGCTCAATACACCAACCCGGACAAAAGGCTGAAGCTGACGAATCAAATATTCGATCATCGGTGTTTTGCCGGTACCGCCAGTATTGAGATTGCCCACAGAAATCACCGGCACATCAAAGGAGACGGAACGAAGAAGTCCAGTCTCATACAAAAGATTCCGTATAAGAATAAGGATCCAGTACAAGATGGTAAACGGGAACAAGATGATACGAATGATCCAGTTGTCTATCATGATTTCAATAATATAGCTTGACCAATGCGGCACTGAGCACACTTGCGTTCCATGCAGTAAGATTTATATAAATAGAGCAATGCCTGTGAATCCAAAGCATGTTCGGATTTTACATCAAGCTTATCCCATATTCTTATGATTCGATTGGTTTCGGCCGATAAATTTTCCAGAATCGTCAGCGCTTTATTTTTGATCTCATTGTCATTTTTCTTTTGACCGACAAAAAAGAGAAATGGAACCAGGACATTGATGAATATAAGATCACGGCTATTCTTACCCAGTTTTTTCTTCCGCACCTGTTTGGACTTCACATCAAAACGGTAGTGGTCATTCCAGTAGGAGCTTGCCGTACATTCCATCTGATCGATGAGCTCCATCCAATCCAGCGAATACATCAATGTCTCTCCATGCTGGTGGAGAAAATCCGCCAACTGAGAAATCCGAATCGTTGGGAAATTTTGGGGTCGCATCCGCGCATAATTCCACACCGCCGGATCAATTGGTTCCAGCTGATATTTTTCCGCCAAAAACTCATACTCAGCCTTCAATTTTTGAGGATATTCATCTTTCATTCCTGTCGTAAGCATCCCGGCCTGTCCATACAAGAGACTTTCGAGCTTCAGTTTTTGATTCAAATATTTTCCTACGATTTTGAATTGAAGCGTATTGGCCAGCCATTCAAAAGCAGTACTGTTTTTGGAAAAACCAAATGCCCGAAACAACAATTTGAACAGCGTTTCCTGAAAGCTTTTATTACTGAAATTGAAAATCTCCTCAATCTGTTCCTGCCGCTCTTCAAGGCGTTCGACCGCCATCCGTTCTTTCCAGGAGGTAATATTGAGCCGTGAAACGGTATGAATCAATCTTTCACACGGAATCATCTCATAGTCATAAGAAGAAAGATGCCGGTAGGTCTCAAGGATGGAGTGATCGATACGTTCTTTGAGAATCAGGGTAGGTACTTTTTCACCATAAGGATCGATGACCGGTTCATCATCTTCATAGACCACATGCAAGATCACATTGAGATAATCAGGATTATCCTGATGTCCGTGCTTTTTCCAGTCAGATGAACGAATATGTACCTCAACCATTCCCGCCCAGAGCTGTCCGCCAATACGCAAACGCGAATCGATAAAATCAGGTCCCTGATCCCGATTCAATGTACCTGGCTGAAGAATATCGAGCGATTCGCCGGTCGTACAAAAAAGATTCTGATGATCATACTTTTGTGTCCGCCATATGTATTGCAAAAAATCCTCGGTCAATATAGGTTTATATTCGTCCATATATGCGAAATGTATAGTCATGAATATTCTTCCTGTCAGAACCATGCGATTCTTCGGAAAGCAAATCCCATTGTGAAAGGTCAATCTCCGGTAAAAACACATCCCCCTCTGCCTCCGTATGAATTACGGTCAAATAAATCCGATCGCACCGTTCAAAGGCTATCTCATAAATCTGAGCGCCCCCGATGATAAACACTTCTTTTGCATCATCTTCGGCCGCCCGCTTCAACGCTTCATCCAGAGAATGAACCACTGAAATTCCTTTTGCCGTAAAATTAGGATCCCGGGTCAAAACAATATTGTGTCTTCCAGGAAGAGGTCGTCCGATCGATTCAAAACTTTTGCGTCCCATGATGACTGGATGTCCCATCGTGGTTTTTTTGAAATATTGAAGGTCAGCCGGTATCCGCCAGGGTAATTCATTTCCTTTACCAATTACATTGTTTTCAGACACGGCAAAAATAGCGGATACTATCATGGCAACATAGGTTTGTGAATCAGATCCGAGGCCAGCATCCGGTCTTCGATCCATTGCCGCTGCGGAGAAATTTCTTTATTCAAATATTTTTCGATCATCAATCCGGCAATGGGTGCCGCGTGCACACTCCCCCAGCCACCATTTTCTACAAAAACAGCGATCGCAATCTGGGGGTTGTCTCTTGGCGCAAAAGCAATAAACACCGAATGATCCACGCCCCGGTTCTCAGAGGTTCCGGTTTTTCCGCATACGTCCAAATCAGGGATATAAGCCATGTTTGCGGTACCATTTTTCACAGCACCTTCCATCCCGTTGATGACAGGCTCAAAATATTTTTCCTCGATCCCCACCTCAACCGGCGTTTTATATTTCTCATCCACCTGCTCTATCGAACCATCGATTTTCTTGATCACATGTGGTTTGATATAATACCCCCTGTTGGCTATAACAGCAGCCACATTGGCCATCTGAAGCGTGGTGAGCTCCACCTCACCCTGACCGATGGCATTGGACAGGATATACGTAAATCGCCACGCCCCTTTATTTCTATAAATATCATCATAAAAAGCAGGTGTCGGATTGAGACCAGTTCCTTCAAGGGGGAGGTCAACTCCCAGTTTTTGTCCCAACCCAAACCGCGTCAGCCATCCATGAACATCGTACAATCCTTTTTCTGGATGATCGAAACCATATTTATTGATCAAATCACGATAAATATTGAAAAAATAAGTATTGCAAGACCTGGTAATCGCTGACTCCATCGTATTGTTCCCGCCACCGGCATGACATCGCCAAACATTATTTTTATAAAAAAATCCACCACCACAAAAAACGTGGGCGTAAGGGGAAATTACATTCTCCTGCATGCCGACCAAACCGATTAAAGGCTTGAAAATACTTCCGGAAGGATAATGCGCCATCATGCTTCGATCATAAAAGGGCTTAAGTGTATCGGCAAAAAGTTCCTGAAATTTTGCGCCCCGGTTTTGACCGATCGAAAGATCATTCAGATTAAAGTCCGGATAACTGAGCATCGCCAGAATCTCCCCCGAGGAAGGTTCGATCGCCACGATTCCTCCTTTCTTATTTTTCATGAGCTCTTCGCCATATCTCTGCAGCTCCACATCGATCGACAAGGTAAGATCCTGACCTGAAATGGCCTCCACATTGAGAGAACCGCCCAGGTAATCTCCTACCTTTCTACCCAGGTTGTCTTTCAATTCATACCGATGTCCTTTTTCTCCTCTCAATAAATCTTCATAATAGAGCTCCACCCCGCTTTTGCCGATATAATCCCCTCTGATATATGGCGTCTCTTCCTTATCAAGAGAAGCCTGATCTATTTCTGAGATATATCCCAATACATGAGCTGCGGTGGAGTATTTATATCCACGCACGGCTTCCTTATTCAAAGAAAAACCGGGAAACTCATGAACATATTCTTTGAACCGAATCGCAATGGTGTCCGGTACTCTGGATTTAAATCGAAAAGGAATAAACTTCGAGTAACGGATATCACTCCAGTCCCGTTCGATATTTTTATCGAAATAGTCCTGATCAATCTCCAAAAGCTCGAACAACAAAGCGGTATCCATTTGCGGCGAAAGTTTGTTGTAAGTCACATTGACATCGTACACAAACTTATTGAATACAATCAATTCTCCGTTCCGGTCATAAATCAACCCCCTGGATGGTTTTTGAATAGTCTTGACCAGAGAAGCTGCATTGGCCTGGACACGGGATTCCTGGTCACCTATCTGCACCAGCGCCACGCGCGTCATGAGAAAAACGAAAGCGATCAAAATAATCCCAACGGCAATTCTATATCTATTTTCCTGATCGACGGTCATGATCTTGGTTTAGGATTTTGGATCAAATACTATCATGGTAATCATAATCACTACATATGACACCACTCCGGTCAAAATAGTTCGAAGTAAGACATAAGGTAACAATTTTAACTGGAAAATATCAATCAAACTTACGGCAAATGTATGGAACAGAATCATGATCGCACAATAGATTGAAAACCACTTGAAGCTGATGGCAGAAATCGTGGGTGAAATATTGATTTTATATCCACCTCTTGGCGTGAGGTAATTGATCACATATGGCCTCATCAGACCAGAAAATGCACCCGCGCCCGAGTGCACACCCGGGGTATTCTGAAAAACATCAACGATCAATCCTGCTAAAAAACCGATCAGAACCAGAAGAGATTCGGAGGTTCTTAAAGGCAGTAAAAACAAAATGATCGGATATACAAGAACTTCGATAAATGGAATTTCTGCCCAACGAATCCTGACAAAATTAAATATCAATATTTGCGCAGCAAGAATCAATACAAACCGAAGGATATTTATCTGATAGGTCGTCATTCTTCATCCGCAGTTTGGGGGTTCTTATCATCACCATATCTCCATGCATCATCGACCACATAACAATTTTGCAGAGTAAAAAGCTTTTCCTTCAGGCGAACATATACCGTATAATCATTTTCACCACTCTCAAGGTTATAATGATCGATCGTTCCGATAGGAAGACCTGGCGGAAAAGAAAAGGAATATCCACTCGTCACAACCGTATCACCAACTTCGATTTCGACATGGCGTGGAATATCCCGCATCACGACATACTCCAGATTGAAGGGTTCCCATTGTACGATCCCGAGTGCCCGGCTGGACTGAACCATTGCACTGATCGACGTTTCGATGTTATACAGTGAAATGATTTTAGAGTACCTCTTACTTGTGGTCGCGACGATCCCCACGGGTCCATGGTCTGCGATCACACCCATTCCTGGCTTTATGCCATGCACTTCACCGACATTGATGGTAATATAATTCTGTAACGATGAAAACGAATTGGAAATCACCTCTGCAGGAATGATCCGATATCGATTGACAATACTATCTTCCTGAATTTCAACAGTCAGTGAATCGTTAGCAAAAACGCTCCCTCTCGGCTGTTTGAGATTAAGTACTTCTTCCCGTAGTCGGGCGTTTTCACGAGCGAGCATCTCATTTTCTTTATTGAGATGGAAATAGTCACTGACCTGGTTGACTCTTTGCTGAAAAAAACCTGAGACTTGGTTGGCAGTACTAAGAAATAATGTTTTTCTTCGATTATTGTAATTTACAGCAAGGTTGATACTGATGATCTCCAACACCAGGAAAAGGATGAAATGAAGATTTCGTACAATAAATCGTATAAAATTTCCCATATTTTATGTTCCTTCTCAAACATTTTTCCGGTCGATGAGAAACGAGAATTTTCCGATATTTTCCAAAGCTATTCCGGTTCCGATCACGACGGCACGCAAAGGATCATCGGGTACGTGTACATCGAGTTTTGTTTTTTGGGATATCCTCTTGTCCAATCCTCTCAATGCAGCTCCTCCACCCGTAAGATACAAACCTTTTCTGAAGATATCGGACGCCAGTTCAGGCGGTGTAGCTTCCAGAGCCTTCAAAATCGCTTCCTCTATTTTGGCGACCGACTTATCGATACATCCGGCGATTTCTTTATATGATATAATCTTCTGTTTTGGGATACCGGTCATCAGATCTCTTCCATTGACAGGGATATCGGAGGGGGGATCATCCAATTCCTCCAGCGCTGATCCAATTTTGATCTTGATATTTTCAGCTGTACGCTCCCCGATCAAAAGGTTGTGTTCCCGTCTCATATAATTGACGATATCAGAAGTGAAGTCATCTCCTCCGGTGCGGATCGCCTGATCTGCTACGATTCCGGACAATGCGATCACCGCAATTTCGGTCGTTCCTCCGCCGATGTCAATGATCATATTTCCTTCCGGTTCTTCTACATCCAATCCGATTCCCAAAGCTGCTGCCAATGGTTCGTGTATGAGATAGGTTTCTTTGGAATCCACATGATCGGCACTATCAAAAACGGCCCGTTTCTCCACTTCCGTAATTCCGGACGGGATACAAATCACCATTCTCAAATGAGTGAAGAAACTTTTTTTGCTATCGATCATATTGATCAATCCTTCGATCAGGCTCTCAGCCGCCTGAAAATCCGCGATCACTCCATCTTTCAGCGGACGAATCGTTTTTATATTCTCATGTGTTTTTTCATGCATCTGCATGGCCTCCCTTCCCACAGCGATCGTTTCTCTGGTTCGGCGATCAATCGCCACGATAGAGGGTTCATCCACGACGACTTCCCCATTTTGGATGATCAGTGTGTTGGCAGTCCCCAGATCAATAGCCAGCTCCTGTGTGAAAAAACTAAATAGTTTCATAATTTATAGACGAATAAGCGCAAAAGTTCTTAAAGATTTTCAGATAAACCACCATTTCACCGGTATAAGTATGAAAGTTTCAAATTTAACATCAATTTACAACTACAGTGAATAATTCTCCCGTTTTCATATATTTTTTAATCAGTCCCGGAATATCAGCCGGCGTAATCATGTCCAGCTGGTCAAAGAAGTCAAAAATCCATCGAATCTCCATATTTTCCAGAGTCAAAATTTTGACCATCTCCGATTTGGAGAAAACACCATCCAGCGAACTGAGCAGTGCTCCCTTGATATAATTTCGCACCATCCGGATTTCTTCTCCGGATATCTTTTCCTCTTCCAACCGGCAAATTTCGTACCGGATAAGTGAAATCACCTCCTCGATATTTTGAGTTTTCACATCGGTACCGATCATGAAGAAAGCTCCATACTTCATCGGCTCAAGATCAGAAAATATATTATAAGTAAGTCCTTTTTTCTCCCGAATGTTTTGCATCAGTCGCGAACCAAAAAATCCACCCAATAAAGTATTTAAAAAATGAACTGATGGATAGTCAGGATGATCCCGCTTCACGATCTTCTTGCCCATCTTGATCGAACTCTGACTGTCGTAGGAATATTCGTTTTTCACATAAACCACTTCCGGATCAAAGGGAACATGTTCCGCAGAAGACCGCTGTTCATCCGAGCCCTCTTTACCACGTGGCAAAAGGCTCACCTGATGACCGATTTCGTCATAGATATCTTGATCGATATTACCTGCTACATACACCTTGATAAAGGGGCGGCGGTAATTTTTTTCATGGTATCGGAACAAATCCTCACTCTCAATAGCGTGAATATCCTCCTCGGTCGTATTGTATCCATAAGGATGACGAGGGCCGAAAATATTTTCTGTCAAAACACGAAAAGAGAGCGAATCATTGTCCGCCAGGGCAAGACGATGCCTGGACAGTGCTTTTTTCTTCAATAATGACAATTCAACTTTATCGAAAGTAGGAGATGAAATAATTTCAAAAACGAGGGGAATCAGATCCAGACAATAACGACGAAGACAAATCAAAGAAAAAGAAGCATAATCAAGATGATACTGAACATGGAAATGGGCACCATAATAATCAAAAAGATCATTGATATCATCATTGTTCCGTGCTTTGGTTCCCTCCTTGAGTGCCCGGGCACAAAACCTTGAACTCAACCTTTTGTCTTCATCAAATCTTCCCCGATCTACCACCACTTCGATTTTGACAAGTTCCAGGCTCGCCGCTGCAGGTACTATGTAAAAATCGGTGTCACCCTCCAGATGCACATGACTGTATTCGAAGGGTTTAGGCTTTTGAATCGGATTGATCCGGGGAATCATTTTAGGTCCAGACACTTTTTATCAATTTTTCTACTTCTACAATACTTCTATTGAATGGAGGTGGATTTGATTTTCGTCATTCATTCGGAATCTCACTCCCCTCCTTTCAGAAAATTTTGGTATATATATGATACATTGATGATTCACAACCAAGAATTTTCTCAATAAAATAAGCAACCGCAAAAGTGAGGATAATTTTCATCAATTTTTCATATGTTTATACCCTAATTAAAAAACGACATCAACAGAATAATGAGATTTTCAGTTTCGTCCTCAGATTTTTTGAAAAAAACAACGATTGCATCTGCAGTTATACCCAACAATCCAATTATGCCCATACTGGAAGATTTTCTTCTTGACTTATCGGGTGATGTTCTGAAACTGACCGTTTCAGATCTCGAAACCACTATTCATACTTCTCTCGAAGTGAACGGGCAGGAAGATGGCAAAATTGCTGTTAGAGGAAAGATTCTGAGCGACACACTCAAGGCGATTCCGGATCAACCGGTGGAATTCATCAAGGATCCTGAATCCAATATTCTGACCATCATCACAAGCAATGGGGAGTACAAACTCGCCTGTGATGACTTCGAAGAATTTCCGCAAATTCCGGAAACTGAGATTTCGCATTCGATCACGATCCCGCTGAAAACCATGAAAAAAGGGATCGAAAACACCATTTTTGCGACGAGTACCGATGAGATGAGACAAGCGATGATGGGGGTTTTTATCAAAGTAGAAAATGACCGGCTCACCTTTGTGGCAACCGATGCACACAAGCTGGTGAAGTATACATTTCTTGACATCCAGTCCGAAACGGAAGGATCTATGATCATCCCCAAAAAATCGTTGAGCATGGTGCAAAATGCCTTGAGCAATGGAGAATCAGAAGTGATGTTGAACTACAACAACACCCATGCATTTGTAGAAATCGGTGAAACGGAAATCGCTTGCCGACTGATCGATGCCGTCTTCCCTAATTATGATGGCGTCATCCCCACAGACAATCCAAATATTCTGACCATCGACCGTGTCAGCCTCATCCAATCACTCCGCAGAATATCGATCTATGCCAATAAAACGACCAATCAAATCGTCCTAAAAATCAATGGAGATAACATCGAAATCAAAGCGCAGGATCTGGATTATTCCAATGAAGCAAGGGAAACACTGGAATGTCAGTATTCGGGAGATGAAATCGAAGTAGCTTACAATGCTCGTTTCCTAATCGAAATGCTAAGCGTATTGGATACAGAAGAAGTCATGCTGGAGATGTCCACCCCCAACCGGGCGGCGCTCTTACTTCCTTCTTCCAATAATATAGAAGAAGATCTCCTGATGCTGGTGATGCCCGTCATGGTCAAAACCTAAGACAGGAAATATGAAAATCGGTCTTTTTTTTGGATCATTCAACCCGATTCACACAGGGCACATGATCATTGCCAATCATATCGTCCATTGGTCAGATCTGGAACAGGTGTGGCTGGTCGTCACTCCCCTAAATCCATTCAAGAAAAGCAGCAATCTGGCTCCTGATCATGAGCGTCTTCATATGGTGCACTTAGCGATTAACGAAAATTATCAGTTGAGAGCTTGCGACATCGAATTTCGACTTCCCAAACCCTCATACACCGTCGATACACTGGCGCACCTGCGTGAAAAATATCCGCAACATGAATTCACCCTCATCATGGGAGGAGACAATCTACAGAGTTTTCATAAGTGGAAAAATCATGAAGTCATTCTTCAGCATCATGATATCATGGTGTACAAACGACCCGATTATGTTTCGGGGAAATTCCAGGATCATCCAAATATCGAAATCGTCGAAGCACCTCTTATGGAGATCTCTTCCAGTTTTATCCGTAAGTCTATCCGGGAAAAAAAGTCCATTCAATATCTCGTTCCGGAAGAAGTACGAAAATATATAGAATCCAATATGATATACGGATAAGGAAGAATAAAAAGATTTCTCCGGTTTGCCACCCAATCAAAAAAGAAGGTGCATTCATTTTCAGATCTTTTCAGACTACAAAACTATATAGCCATTCATTTTTTAATAGAATATGACAAATGTTCCACCGACCCTGAAGCGCAACTGGATTCTTGCGGCCTTGATGATGACCATGTTTTTGGCCGCCATGGACATCGCAATCATTTCCACCGTCATCCCTGAAATCGTGAGAGATATCGGTGGTTTCAAAATTTTCTCCTGGGTTTTTTCTATCTATCTTCTCACCCAGACCGCCACGATCCCTTTATATGGAAAGTTGTCAGACTTATATGGAAGAAAAAAGATATTACTGGTCGGAATTTCGATATTCCTGGTGGGGTCTGCGCTATCAGCAGCAGCATGGAACATCTACGCCTTGATCTTTTTTCGGGGAATTCAGGGAATCGGAGCCGGATCGATTATGGCAACGGTCAGCACCATAGCCGGCGATATTTATACGATCAAAGAAAGAGCCAGGATTCAAGGTTGGCTCTCCAGTGTGTGGGGTGTTTCCGCCATTTTGGGTCCTGTCCTGGGAGGTGGATTGACCGAGCTTTTCAACTGGCGGTGGATTTTTCTGATCAATCTTCCCGTGGGGATCGTCGCAGGTATATTGATCTTTATTTTTCTCAAAGAAAAAGTTCGCAAGCAAACGGTGGAAATCGATTATGCCGGCGCCATTTCCATTTTTGCAATGCTGACCACACTGATCATATTTTTGCTGAATGGAGGGCAAATCTGGAGCTGGTTTTCTTTCCAAAGCATCGCTTTTTTCATCGCCTTTGTCCTGCTGACCATCCTTACAATCCTTGTAGAACGACGTGCAAAATCCCCCATCATTCCGGGATGGGTGTTGACAAACAGAACTTTTCTCGGATCCAATCTTGCTGTGATCGGATTGGGAATTGCAATGATGGGGCCACAGACTTATTTTCCTACATTTATGCAAACATCGCTCGGATACAATATCATCCTTTCCGGTCTTGTATTGGCTTCTATGAGTATTGGATGGCCCACGGCTTCCGCTCTGTCTGGCCGGCTTTATCTCCGGATCGGATTCAGGAATACGGAGTTGATCGGTTCGGTCGTCATGATTCTTTCGTGTATCGCTTTTCTTTTCATCTCCTGGCCTCAGCCGATCTATCTTCTGGTGATCAACATGGTTCTCTTGGGCGCCGGATTTGGATTGATTTCTACTCCGACGGTGGTCAGTATCCAATCCGTGGTCGGTTGGGAAGAAAGAGGGGTTGTCACTGGGATCAATCAGTTTGGCAGATACTTAGGTCAAAGCCTGGGCGCTGCTATTTTTGGCGCCATATTCAATTTCACCTATGGGAAAGAACTGGATCAGGCGGGCATGACGATATCAAAAGATATGGAAGATGTCATCGAACAATTGCACAATCCCGGCCTCCCTGAAAATATAAAACAGACCATTCGTCTGGCCATCAACACTGCCAATCAACACATATTCTATGGAGTACTCTTTTTTGGCCTACTCACCTTTCTTGCAATCTGGCTATTGGTTCCTAGGAGATTAAAGATTCATCAATCCCAATCATAGGTGATTTTTATGCACGATCTACTTCTGATGAAACTCCAAACCCATTACTTTCAAAAACTCTCTCATAAAAGCAGCATGCGCCGGCCATGCAGGAGATGTCACCAGTTTTCCATCCACGACTACATCATCAGCTGGCACAGACTTGAAATTTCCACCCGCGATCGTCACTTCCGGTCCTACGGCGGGATATGCAGTCAGCGTGCGTCCTTCCACCACACCGGCAGCAGTAAGGATCTGAATCCCATGACAAATCGCAGCAACAGGTTTGTCTTCCGAGAAAAAATGCCGGACCATCTCCAGAATTTTTTCATTCAGACGTAAATATTCCGGAGCTCTTCCCCCTGCTACCACCAGTCCATCATAGGATGTCACATCCACCTTGTCAAAACTATAGTTCAACGTAAAATTATGCCCTGGTTTTTCGCTATAGGTTTGATCTCCTTCAAAATCATGGATCGCGGTTTTGATCGTATCTCCCTTCTTCTTGTCAGGACATACTGCATGCACCGTATATCCTACCATTTCAAGCATTTGGAAAGGAACCATAGTTTCATAATCTTCTGCATAATCACCGGTGAGAAACAAAATCTTCTTCATACTTCATTATTTTTCCTGATGTGAGAATAATATTTGAAAAATTCGATATTGAATGTTCAATGTAATATAAGAATTTCTCTTATCCTCTACAAGTAAAGCCGTAGTTTGTCCGATGACATTTTGATTGTCACGACCACTTCAGACCAATCATTTATCTAACAGAAATATAAAACATGATACCGATCATCATCGATTGAATTTTGATTGCAATTTCTTCAATGCTTCATCCATGTTCACCTCTTTTTTATGAGATTTACCACGTCGACCCGGTCTTCTTTTTCTCCCAGAATCGGGCTGTGCTTGTTTGATAGAAAGTGATATTCTATTGCGATTCAGATCTACTTCCAGTACTTTCACCGACACCTTTTGATTGAGCTTGAGCACTTCCGCAGGATCGCTGATGAAACGATTCGCTATTTCCGAAATATGTACCAGACCATCCTGCTTCACCCCGACATCAACAAATGCGCCAAAACGTGTAATATTGGTCACCACGCCCGGCAGGATCATTCCTTCAGACAGGTCTTCGGGAGAATAAACCTCCGCAAACTCAAATATTTGGAGTTCAGATCGTGGATCCCGGCCCGGTTTGGCCAGCTCCTCAATCACATCAGTTACGGTATGAAGACCATATGATTCACTGATGTATTTTTTTGGATCGATCGTCTTAGAAAGCTTTTCATTGTTCATCAGTTCAGGAATTGTCACATTCAGATCCCGGGCGATTTTCTTCACGAGCGGATAAGCTTCCGGATGAACTCCGGTTGCATCAAGGACTTCTTCTCCATCTGAAATTCTCAAAAATCCCGCACACTGTTCATATGCTTTCGGACCCAATCGAGGGACCTCCAGCAGCTCTTTTCGAGTTTTGAATCCACCTTTTTCATCCCGGTATTTCACAATGTTTTCTGCCAATGAAGGACCGATTCCACTCACATAACGCAGTAGGTATTTACCCGAAGTATTGAGATTCACCCCTACGGCATTCACACAACTTTCAACCGTTTCATCCAGTTTATCTTTTAAGCGAAATTGGTTGACATCGTGCTGATACTGACCGACACCGATACTTTTGGGATCGATCTTCACCAGCTCCGCCAGAGGATCCATCAACCGCCGGCCGATACTGACCGCACCTCTCACCGTAATATCTTCATCAGGCAATTCTTCCCGAGCCACTTCAGAAGCAGAATATACCGAAGCTCCGTCTTCATTGATCAAAAACACGGGAATCCCTGGCTGGAGCGACCTTACAAATTGTTCGGTTTCTCTTCCCGCGGTTCCATTTCCGATGGCAAATCCTTCCGCCTTATGTTTTTGAATCCACTCTCGCAAAATCGATTCTGCTTCCTGCAAACGATAATTTTTCTCATGGACATAAATGACTGTCTCATCCAGCAATCGGCCGTACCGATCCAAAGCCACTACCTTGCATCCCGTCCGATATCCCGGGTCGATAGCGATAAGATTTTTATTGCCCAGAGGAGGAGAAAGCAAGAGCTGACGGAGATTCTCAGAAAAAACCTGAATCGCATCTTCATCTGAACGAACCTTCAGCGCTGACCTCAGTTCTGTCTCCAGAGAGGGTTGCAATAATCTCTTATAAGAATCCTCAATCGCCTCTTCAACCTGTTGCCCCGATTCATGAGAAGATTTCAAAAATCGATCTTTCAACAAAGCAAGAGCATCTTCCGGATCGGGCTCGATAGCAAAACGTAAGAATCCTTCCGCATTTCCCCGCAACACCGCCAAGGCACGGTGAGAAGGCATGTTAGCATACAACTCCGAAAAATCGAAATAATCTTTGTATTTTGCTGCTTCCGCTTTTTTGGTCTCAAAAACAAGCGTTTTCACTTTAGCCTCTTTTTCAAATAAATCCCGCAAAGCCCCTCTTATTTCCGCATCCTCAGACACCACTTCTGCGATAATATCTCTGGCTCCCTTGAGTGCTGCTTTCACATCCTCCACCTCATCGTTTAGATAAGATTCTGCTTTTTGCTCCACCGACCCCTCCTCCTGCTCCATCAGCCATTCTGCCAGGGGCTCAAGCCCGGCCTCTCTTGCGATCTGGGCTCGTGTTCTTCTGCGCGGTTTGTATGGAAGATAAATATCCTCCAGTTCGTGAAGCGTCCTGGCAGCATCAAGCTGCTTTTGGAGCTCCTCCGTCATTTTATCCTGCTCACGAATCGTTTTTTCTATAAACTCTTTACGATCAAGAAACTCCTGAATGGACTGAGCTTCATCCCTTATCTGCTGGATCTGAACTTCGTCCATTGCGCCGGTGGCATCTTTTCGATACCTTGCTATGAAAGGAACTGTCGCTCCTTCTGCCAGCAAATCCAGCACCGCCGATACTTTCCTGGATCCAATATTGAGCCGGGCAGAAACCTCCCGAATTATCAAATCATTCATGATTCTCTTTTTTAAAATGGTTTGCAAAGGTACGGAAAGTGATGAAAAATAATTAATCCCACTTTCTTTTATCCGATCAAAAGTATTTCTGCTTGCCAGTTATTCTGCCGTTCATATCAGAAATTTCCATGAACCCGATCTCTTCCTCTGATTTTCACATGAAACTATTTCACTTTTTCAATGTCTTCTTATTATATCTAAATTTGAAAGCGACATGTCAAATTTTGACAGAAGAAAACATTGGGAAAATCTTTATCAGTCCACTGACACAAGCACCAAAAGCTGGTATCAGACTACTCCTGAAATCGCTCTTTCTTTCTTTGAGGATAAAAAAATTCCCCATTCATCCCGGATCATTGATATCGGAGGAGGTGATACATTTCTTATAGATCATCTTCTGGAGCGGGGGTATCACCATCTCACCCTGCTGGACATATCGCCTACTGCTCTTCAAAACACGAAAAGACGGCTGGGTGAAAGAGCGAATAAAATTAACTTTGTGTCAAGCGATATTGTCCATTTTCATCCAAAAGAGTCATATGATGTGTGGCACGATCGGGCTACTTTTCATTTTCTTACCCAAGAAGATGAAATCGACAAATACATCGATATCGCTACGCAGGCGGTACGTCCGGGTGGGTGGATGATCCTTGGGACTTTTTCCATGCAGGGACCCGATCAGTGCAGCGGTATTCCGATCCGGAAATATTCAAAAGAATCGCTCTCAAAATTATTTCTGCCCGAATTTGACATCATCCAATGTCAGTATTACGATCATCAAACCCCGGGGGGATCACTGCAAAATTTTGTTTTTTGTTTTTTCAAACGAAAATAGTATCCAATTATTGATCACTTATATCTGACGACAAAAAATCCTCCTTCGTGAAAAACAGGGTATGTATTGCAGCCGAGTCTGAGAAATAATTAGACGGATTTTGACTGGAGTGCAATATCTGATCCGGTGAAGTCCCGTACAGACGCAGCCACACTTCCTCCTCCCCTCGTATCTGCAATGATGCAATCGGCGTATCAGCAGAAGAAGGCGGATGATCATCCACAAATGATGACCCTCTGATTCTTCGAAGATCTTTCAGATAATCGGCCACGACAGCCGAATCAGCCCGTTCGCCGTCTATACTCCAAACAGAATCAGATTTGAACAATGTAAAGCCCGCTTCATCAGGATAATCAAACGTCAACTGATGTACCGAATCGGGAGTGACGGATAAAATATTTTGATCTCTAAACCGATTCACCTCTGTCGTCACGGAAGATCCGGAAAAATTTTCAATCACATATACATTTTTCTCATCAAAAGGTCGTACATAAGTGTAAAAACTTGTTTGGCCTTCCATGCCACCCCTCCCGATCACCAGATCTGCTCGTGAAGTGGCGCCTTCCAACAAGCGGATGCGAGTGCCTGAATCATCCACCTGATAATCTTTCCATCTTTCCGGATCATTGGCAGCGATTCGCGTCGGCTGAAGACGCATCAAAGACCCCATCATCCGATGAACGTTTTCATCGACAGCCGTTATTTCTTTTTGATCTTCTCGAAGGATATGCCAGCCATTCTCATTTTTCAGCAAAACCAATTCCTCATCGCTTTTTGATATTTCAATCCGGCTGATACGCGCAGTATCAAAATGAACCAGGGTAGTAGAAAGAACTTTACTCGATCCGGACTGGTTCTGTATCCAGCTGGTCGCACCGTACAACAACATTAAAAACAACAAAAGTCCCAAAAGTCGTTGATTGATTTTATCTCTCAGCATAACCAATAGTTCTTGTTGATATCAATGATTTCCATTGTGATTAAATAAAATTAAAGTTCTCCCTCTTTTCGTTTCCTTCGTTTTGCAACCGCCCTTCTGCGTCTGATCACACCTATTCCAAGGATCAGAAGAATGGGCGCCACAACATTTCCATATTTAAATAAATTTCGTTCTCCATCTTCCAGATGAACCAACGGACGTGATGTAACTCCTTTGGTTCTCAGATTGATCAATCCGGTATCATCAGACAACCAGTCGATGATATTGCTGGTAAAATTGACATTGTCTTCACTCACTCTTTGCTGTTGCTGTCCGGTTCCATTTACTGCAAATGAGGCATTGCTCACCACCACCATTCTGGAATTACCGGACCCACCAAGAGGACCTTCGGCTGCAAGAGCAACCACCTGTGGGCCTGCATCAAAATCATTTCTGCTCCATTCTTTTTCGATATCCACCATAACCGGAGCTTCCACCAATCCCGAAACATCAGAAGTGGTAGCCAGCACTTCGATCTGAATAGCTGTATCCCTTTCTTCGATCTCGATCGGACTCACAAAAGGAAGAATCACTGCTTCCAGTCCTTCCACAGAGGGATGATCTGCAAAATGAGTGATAATCGGAAAAAAAGGAAACGCTTTCTGAGTATTCATGATAAATCCACCTAAGTTCTGCTGCACGCTGATCGATCCACTTGATGCGTCGACGATATATTCAGATCCAAGACTCCAACCTTTTTCCGCCATCCAACGATCCAGCGAAGATGATCCGGCCATCAAGAATCCCTGATTGAGATCGGGCTGAAGATTGGAATAAGCTACATATATATTTCCGCCGGAATTCAGATATCGATCCAATTGGTCCAGATGAGTTTGTGGAAAAGAATCAACAGCTCCAATGATCGCCACACATCGATAATAAGAAGGTATTTCCGTCGAGTCGGCCATAGTATATTCTTCCGGATCGTACAGTACTGACAGCTGCTCCATCACCTGCCCCATTGCCTCCATTTCGGGTTCTCCATGTCCCTGAAGAAAAGCGATTTTCAGTTTTTCATCCACCGCCAGTTTTTTGATTGCTGTCGTCAGTTCATACTCGATTCCTCCTCCCGGCTGCACCATCGGGATCACCTCTCTTTTTTCTCCCATCTGCAGAACAGCTCCCATATACGCCCGCATCTGGCTCGCCTGATCTTTCTGAGTCACATTGACCATGACCGGACGAATTCCTCTTTCCTGCGCTTCTTGTTCCATTTCATCATTTTCTCCGGGATTGATGAATCGAAACACAAGATCTCCTTCTGACCGATTCTCATACTCGGTCAATAAATCTTCAAAATCGCGGCGGGATTTTTCAAGTTGTGGCGGAAGATTTTTTGAAAAATAAGCTGTAATCGTAACTACTTCATCCAGATTTTGAAGAATATCGACCGTGGCTTTGCTGAGCGTATACCGCTTATCGGCGGTAAAATCGAGCCGGACATACCATTTTTCAGAAAGAAGATTGATCATCACCAAAATTCCGGCAACAAGAAATATTCGGGTAAAAATCGTACTCTTTTTCATGATCTTTTTTCTTTATTAGTCCTGCCAATTTCTTTTCCCCAAGGAAATTTTTGATAAAAACAATCCAAAAAAGGTCATTGACAAAAAATATACAAGATCACGAGTGTCCCACACGCCCCTCGCAATCGACTCAAAGTGAACCCGGGCGTTCAGATATTCAAGCCACTGACCGGTCCAGTGCGTTTGTCCAGCAGCCAACAGACCAAAAATCAAATGGAAAAACACCCCGATGGTCAAAGCCAATAAAAATGCTACGATTTGATTTTGCGTAATACTACTTGCAAAAACACCAACACTCACATACATCGCACTCAGAAATATCAATCCAAAATAACCACCAATCACCGCCCCATGATCGATCGGTCCCAGCCGGGACACACTCCAGTAATAAGGAAGCGTACAAGCGATCGCGATGATCACCAAAAGAAGGCAAGCTAAAAATTTCCCCTGAACTATCTGCCAATCCGTAATCGCTTTGGTACTAAGAAACTCGATCGTCCCTGATCTTTTTTCTTCAGCCAGGGAGCGCATGGTGATCGCAGGAATAAAAAAGAAGAGAGTCCAAAAACTGATACTAAAAAATACCTGCAAATCTGCTTGTCCAATCAGGAATATGTTGCTGCTCGTAGATATCCAGGTAAAAAATCCACTCAAAATCAAAAATATAATGATCATCAAATAAGCGATGAGTGAATCAAAATAAGACTTCAATTCCCGAAGGGTAATTATCCATACTTTGTTCATTTCTATACTTCTTTGACTGTTTTATCTAAATCCACAGCAACGGCGGGATCATCTGTTGTGACGTTGCGGAATACATCCTCGAGCCGGGTTTCCTGACCGGTCATTTCGATCAAATACCACTGGTTCCTGACACACATATCAAAAATAGCTTTTCTTGAATCATGGCCCTGATCCGTATATACTTTAAAGTAATTGGGTTTTCCTTTCATGGATTCCACCGAAGTCACCGATGCGATAGAACGAAGCCCAGTCTCTGGACTTTCACCCGCGATGGTCTCGATTTGTACTTTTAGCATTTCTTCTCCCTGAGCTTGCATCCGCAATGACTCTGCTGTTCCGTCCGCCACTATTCGACCGCGATGAATGATCAATATCCGATCACACGTAGCTTCTACTTCTGACAAGATATGACTGCTTAAAATGACGGTTTTTTCTTCTCCAAGTTTCTTGATCAATGAACGAATCTCAATGATTTGATTGGGATCAAGTCCTGTGGTCGGCTCATCCAGGATCAATACATCCGGATCGTGAATGATCGCCTGCGCCAATCCTACCCTCTGCCGGTATCCTTTTGATAGCTCATCGATGTTTTTATGCTTTTCATGACCCAGTCCACACAGGTCGATCATTTCCCGGATACGACCCCGGATCATATCACGACTCAGTCCCTGGATTTCTGCACAAAACCACAAGTAATCAATGATCGCCATATCGGAGTACAGGGGATTGTTTTCCGGAAGATAACCAATTTTCTGCTTGATGATCAATGGATTCTCCTGCACATCATAACCGTCTATCTCCACCGTACCTTCTGAAGGTGACATAAATCCGGTCATCATTTTCATCGTTGTGCTTTTTCCAGCCCCATTTGGCCCCAGAAAACCTATTACTTCTCCGGTTTTGATCTGAAAGGATATATGATCAACTGCTTTTTGATCGCCATAATATTTCGTCAAATTCTCAACTTTGATCGCCATTGTTGGATCGGTATTTATAAAAGACTCGATTAAAAGATCATGAAATCACACGAGGTCAAAACTATATAATGAAATATTATTACAAAAACACAAACAAGTTAAATACTGTTAAAGCACCGAATATTTCACCCTCCTCCAATACATTCTTTCGCTCTATTCTCCTTCTTGGACCGGCCTTTCTCCTCTTCTTATTGAGGATTTATCATTGCACTTGTTACCTTTATGATCATTATAAAATCTGGCTCAATGCACACCTTAAAAATTCTCAGCACAAATTATTTGACTCATGACGTCAAACGTTTTGTCGTGGAAAAACCAAAAGACTTCTATTATTCACCCGGCCATTCTGCTCATATTTCCATCAATGTGCCGGGCTGGGAAGAGGAAATCCGTCCCTTCACTTTCACCTCACTCAATGACTGGCCCCACCTCGAATTTATCGTAAAAATATATGAAAACAGAAAAGGGGTCACGGACCAACTGGGAAAGCTCAACGCCGGTGCTGAAATATTTCTCCATGACGTATTCGGATCTATAAAATATAAAGGACCCGGTATTTTTTTAGCCGGTGGAACAGGAATCACTCCTTTTATCGCGATCTTCAGAGCCCTTTTTCACAGTGACAATCTCCGCAACAATGGATTGATCTACTCCAATCGGAGCCGGCATGACATCATCCTTTTTGAGGAATTAACTCAGATGCTGGGACCGGCGTATATCAATGTTTTCACTCGTCAGGGTGTTATCGGATTTAAAGAACGAAAAATAGACCGAACATTTTTGATCGAAACGATCCGGGATTTCAACCGGCACTTTTATGTATGCGGTCCTAAGAGTTTTACCACCAGTATCTGTGACCACTTGGTCAGCCTGGGTGCCGATCCCGAATTTCTTATCATTTAATATGAAATAAAATGAATAAAAAATTATATCAATTTTTTGAGAAAGATCATCGTCGGCTGGACGATTTGCTGGATCGTGCCACCCGACATTCTGAAATCGATATGGATCTGTATCATCAATTTCGTGTAGGGCTTCTCACCCATATCAAAATGGAGGAAAAAGTTCTTTTCCCTGCCGCCAAAGAAGCAAATCAAGGCAAAGAACTACCCGAAATGGAGCAGCTGAGACTGGATCATGGCGCTTTGACAGCTCTCATGGCCGTACCGCCGGATCACACACTTATCCGGGTGTTGAGTAAACTCCTGCAGATCCATGATGACGCAGAAGAAAGACCCGGTGGCATCTATGATCTGTGTGAAAAACTGACGCACCATCGAACGGACGAACTGATTGAAATACTGGAGGAAACCACAGATGTTCCGGTGCGTCCCCTCAAACCATCAGACTATGTTCTTCAAGCAACAAAACGCGCCCTGGAAAGAGCAGGATATGATTATGATGAGTTGGCAAAATAGATCATCCGCTTCATCTCTGAAAAATATGTTGTTTGATCGTCAACGTATCATTATGGAATCAAGATAATTTTTCCCATAAAATCCCGGGATTCCATCAGTTCATGAGCCGCTGCAGCTTCTTCCAGTGAAAATTGATGCCTCACCATACTCTGGAAGCCCTTTTCTTCAAGAAGAGGGAAAGCATTTTGGAGAATATCATTTGCAAGATCTTTTTTAAAGTCTGTGCTTCGAGCGCGCAATGTACTTCCTGTGATATGTATTCTTTTTTGCATGAGCTTCATGATATGAAGTGGCACGGACATTCCATCCATCGCGTTGATATAGACCAATCGACCATCGGGTCGCAGAAGATCCATATTGATTGAAAAATAATCGCCTCCCACACTGTCAAGGATCAGATCCATACTATTCTTACCCAGAGCATCCAGTACTTTTTCTTCTTTATAATTCACCACTTTCTCAGCTCCCAAGCGGATACAATATTCCGCTTTTTCTGTAGAACTGGCCAGTGTAAAGGGATTCGATCCAAAAAGCCGAACCAACTGAATCGCCATTGAACCAATACCACCCGAGCCGCCATAGATAAGAACATCTTCTCCAGCGCTCAAACCTCCCCGCTGAAAAATATTGTGCCACACCGTAAACAAAACTTCCGGTAAGGCAGCAGCTTCTTCAAGGGAAATGCCTTTGGGGATCGGTAAAAGACTTCCTGCATCGACCGTTACATATTCGGCATATCCTCCGCCAGCCACCAAAGCACAGACTTCTTGTCCTGCCTTCCACTGACTCACTTCACTGCCAACTGTCTCGATCCATCCCGACACCTCCAGACCCGGAACATCTTCCACCACTCCCGGCGGAGCCGGATAATTTCCTTTTCTCTGAAAAACATCAGGTCGATTAACACCCGCTGCAGATACTTTTATCAAAACCTCATTTTCCTTTGGTTCGGGAATGGATCTTTTTTCAGGTTTTAATACGGAAGGTCCACCATAATCACTAATGACAATTGCCTGCATTGATCTGATTTCATTTTATAAAATAATATCTCAAAATTCTTGACTTACTGGGTCCATATATCCGCATATTTCTCCGGATCACGCTTCAACTGAGCAAATACATATGAACAATACGCCTTCACTTTCAATCCCTGCGTCCGGGCATAATCAACCATCGCATCAAAAAGCTTCCGACCATACCCCTTTCCCTGACTGCCGGCATCCACTTCCGTATGATGCACGATCACTTCCTCCCCCGTTACTTCGACTTCCAAGACCCCGAATGCTTTCCCATTTTCATACAATTTGAATGCCCCCTTTCCAGCGGTATCCAATTCTAATTTCACTTCTGCCATTTTTATGTTTTTATTTTAAATCCAGTTTCACTCTTCTTTTTTACGATTCAGCAAACCTCTCAATCCCTTCTTCACAGCATCTTTCACATCCTCCTTCGTTTCTTCCTTCAGGCTTTTTTCCTGACGGGTGCTATCTTCTGCACCCAGTGAATCGGTTACTGTCCCTTTACTGAACAATTGATTCAACAGCTTGTCCGCTTCTCCTTTCAATTGTCCTTTTGCTTCTTCCTTGACCGCTTTTTCGATCCGCGATCTTTCCTCCGACAGATCAAGTCTTATTTGAGGCTTCGTAATCGTTCCTCCCAGATGCACTTTGGCGTGAACCATCTCACTCAACTTTATATCAGATCCTGCCAGCTGATTCGCTTGCGAAACCAGCTTTGTCAATGCATTGTCGACATTTCCCAACTTGTTCCTTGGGATGGAAAGATCCAGATCGTAATCGATATCTTTATTCAAGCCATTTTTTCCGGCCACCGTCATCTGAATCCCATCGATCGCAAAATCAAAAGGTCGGACATGCATGAAACCATCCTTGACTTCAAAATGAACAAACAACTGCCGCAAATCCATCTCTCTCAGCGCAGATATTCCCAGAGAAGAAGCCAGCTCGATCAAAGGTTCAAATCCCTTCACCTCCAGATTGGGGATATCGATATTTCCCAGACTATTAATCGTCGTCAGCTGGGGAAAAAGATTTTTATTGAGCAAGGTGCTCAGACTGATATCTCCTGAGAATTCACCTTCCACAAAAGCTGCTATCGGCGCCAGAATCTGGACAGTATTGAAAGTTTCGAAAGCTTGACGAATATTGATTTTACTTGCTTGAAAGGAAAAATCTGTCTTCGGAGCCTCAGGATTTTGCGTGTTATATGATCCGCTCAGCTGCGTGGATCCTTCCAAAAGATCAGCTCGTGCTTGTCGGATTGACAATATTCCATCCTCGACATCTACTTCCCCGCGAATATTCCTCAGATCCAGATTATCATATAAAAACCGGCCGATATCGGTTTGGAGTCGAAATGCAATATTTCTGGGAATAACGACTGCTTCTACACTTCCCGCCGAATCGGATACCTCTGTCACCTCTTCAGTTCCATCGATGCTCATCCATTCATTCAGATCGAGCAATCCGGACCGGACATTCAACCGCCCTTTCAACTTATCTTTTCCAAACAGATACCCAAAAAGATTATCCAATCCACCATCTGCTGCCAAATCACTTCTTCCTATTTTCACTTCAAGATCTGCTAACCGCACGATTTCAGGAGAAAAATGAAGCTCTCCCGAGGCCACATCTACGACCTGATCTAAAGTCGATGTCTCATATAAAAGGTTTTGAGCTTTCACATGACCTTTCGCTTGAAACCGATCAAACTTTTGATTTTCTATATCACTAAGTCGTCCTCCTACTTCCACATCCATATCCAGCAATCCACTCAAAGAAGTACCTTCTTCCATCGGATATATTTTTTCCACATCCGAAAGATTCAACCGCCCTTTCAAAGCGCCACCAATCAAAGGATCAGAAATCGGATTTCGCACAGTCAAATGTGCATCGAAAGGATTATTCCCCATCCGGAAATGAAGCTGATTCACTTCGATCTCAGTATGATCCATATCCCCGCTCTCATTGCGCACTGCCGCCTGCAGCCGGACATCAGACAGAGCTTCCGGGACAGAAGGATACTGAAACATTCCATCACTGACGGCCAGATCAACAAAAAATCCGGGAAACCGGTCTTCATTGTACACCCCTTTCACCTGACCACCGAGATCCACCTTACCGGATGCCTGCAGACTCTCAAAGTCTTTTTGATAGATCGCAGGAATCAGGGATAAAATATTTTTGAAGTCCGCATCCAGGGCTTCAAAATCCATGTGGATATCGATATCATCTGAAGGCATCGCTACAAATCCATCCACTCCAAGCACCAGTCCATTAAAGCGGGCTTCACTATTGGAAAAAGAATATTTATACTGAACCATATCGATGTTGATATCAGCATCAAGATCTGTTTCCAGACCGCTGATCCAGGCAACTCCGCCATACGAAAGTGTCAGCGCCTGCGCGTGTGATTGGGTTTTCAAATCAAAAACATCTTGTGTGAAATCTCCTTTTCCGGTATGATCAAGTCCGTCGATGATCATCTGAAAATCCATAGAAGCATCGGAATAAATGATTTTTCCGTCCTTAATAGAATACTTCTGAAGCGCTGCTCTAAACGCTACGTCCTCCTCCGTTGCATCTGCAGAAGGATCTGATTTTACAATATCCCAGTTGACACCACCGGAACTATCTACCAAAAGCTGGACATAGGGCTTGTCCAAAGCCACATCCCTGATCTGATACTCTTCCCCGAATAAAGATTTCAGATCGACAACCACCCGAAGATATTCGGATGCAGCAAGGGTGTCTCCCGGGAAAGTCTCCCGCCCAACGATCGAAAGATCTTTAATGCCCAGGCTTGCATTTGGAAAATTTCGGATAAAGCTGAGCGAAATATCATTGTCAAAATCAAGTGTAGCTGTCAGCTGTTCATTGGCGATCGATTTGATTTTGCTGACAATTTGTTTTTTAAAAAGAAAAGGAGCGAGTAATAAAAGAAAAAACAAACTCAGGAAAATAATTCCTGCATATTTCAAAGTTTTTTTCATCCTGCTTTTGGATTTAATTGTTTCTGCCATATAGAATCTTCGTTGTATACGCTAAAAGAAACAATTGTATTATTGCAATGTTGAAATAGTTTTGATTTAATCAGGCGTAAAAGTAGACAACGAAGGGCAGCCGGCATGACAAACTCAGGCGGATAGTTTATCTTTTGTCACCTGATATAAAAAAACAAAAGCTATGGAAATAGGTGTCAGTATGTTTGCCGATCTGAGAATAGATCCATCCACCGGAAAACCCGCCCCTGCTCAAAAAAGATTGAAAGAACTAATCGAAGAAATCCGTCTGGCAGATGAAGTCGGACTGGACGTATTCGGAGTCGGGGAACATCACCGACCGGATTATGCTGTCTCGAGTCCTGAGACCATTCTCGCTGCCGCAGCCTCCGTCACTGAAAACATCATCCTGGGAAGCGCTGTCACCGTGCTGAGCTCTTCCGATCCTGTAAAAATCTACCAAAGCTTTGCGACGATCGATCTGCTGACGGATGGACGCGTAGAGCTCATGGCAGGACGGGGAAGTTTCATAGAATCCTTTCCCCTCTTTGGGTACGATCTGAAAGATTATCATATTCTTTTTGAGGAAAAACTGGATCTCCTGCTTCAGATCAATAAGAAGGAACAAATCTCCTGGGAAGGTACAATGAGAGCCCCGCTTCAAAATCAACGAGTACTTCCACGTGCTATGGAAGGAGGACTCCCGATATGGCTGGCTTCTGGCGGCACCCCCGAATCCATCCAGCGCGCCGGCACATTGGGATTACCGCTCATGCTCGCCATCATCGGGGGAAGTCCTGCACAGTTCCTCCCACATGTCAACCTCTACCGGCAGACGTATGAAAAGCAAGGCCACTCGATGGAAAACTATCAGTTTGGAATCCATTCTCACGGGCTGATCGGCGAAGACAGTAAAAAAATAAAAGATGATTACTTTCCCTTATACGCGGCTCAGATGGATCGGATAGGAAAAGACAGAGGCTGGCCTGCCTATACAAGAACCCAGTTCAACCATGGACTTTCACCACAAGGAGCATTGTTTATCGGTGAACCGGAGGAAGTGGCGGAGAAGATCATCGAAGTCATCCGTCTTTTTGGGCTCACCCGCTTCGTACTGCACATGGATGTAGGAGCACCTTCGCATTCACAATTGATGAAATCGATCGAACTGCTGGGGACGAAGGTAGCCCCGCTCGTCCGGGAACGTTTGAACACCTGATCGATTTGATGTTGAAGAACCCTTTCGCAGGAGGTGTTTTTTATATTTTATTGAATTCCCATCATTCTCCGCTAAGAGAGAGAAGAGATTATCCGAATTGTAAAGTATTTTCATTAATATTGAGGTATTCTAAAACAGAAAACAAGATCGATGAAAAAATATTTATCCTTTTCCATTTTGTTTATTTTTCTCATTTCAGGGTCTTTAACCTCACAAGCACAAACCTCATCACCTGCTGAAAAACTGGGATGGAAAGTAGCCTCACAAGCGTACACCTTCCGGCTATTTACTCTGGAAGAAACCCTCGACAAATTGAATGACCTGGGAGTCAAGTATGTAGAGCTTTACGGTGGGCAGACCATCGGTGCCGGAATAGAGGGTGTTACAGATTTTAAAATGAGTCCAGAAAAAAGGAATCAACTGAAAGATCTTCTCGCATCCAAAGGAATTACTCCAGTAGCTTTTGGCGTAACTTCCGGCAGCAATGAAGAAGAATGGAATCAACTATTTGAATTTGCTCAGGATCTGGGAATTGAAGTCATCACCTCCGAACCCAATTTTGGTGATCTTGACATGATCGAGTCTTTGTGCAAAAAATATAATATCAAAGTTGCCATTCACAATCACCCCATTCCCACACGGTATTGGCACCCAAAAATCGCTTTGTCTCTTCTGGAAGGAAGGAGTGAATTAATCGGTATCTGTGCCGATATAGGGCATTGGGTCCGGTCGGGTCTTGATCCGGTAGAAAGTCTCAAGGAGGTAGAAGATCGGCTGATCTGTTTTCACTTTAAAGATTTAAATAAATTTGGGGTACGGGATGCACACGATGTTCCCTGGGGAATCGGAATGAGTAATATCAGTGGCGTCATGCACGAAATGAAGCGGCAAGGATTCAAAGGTCATCTTTCGATCGAATACGAACACAACTGGGAAAACAATGTGCCGGACATCAGAGAATCTCTTGAATATTTTAATCGGGTAGCAGAATATTTAAGCCAATAATCATTTGCAAAAAACAAATTACACCTTGATCTTGCCTGTATCACTACATTTCATACCAAACAGCATACGGGCGAAGATCTCCGGTTTTTGAGAGCCATATATTACAAATCAATACACCGCTTCATCCCCTTCATGGAGATTACCGGCTTCAAGTTCTTTTGGCTCATCATAAACACAATTGTTAGCAGCACTATCATCGCCACCGGTAATAATGCCGGAAAGTATTCGGCATGCATCAGGTGCGTACCGACCGCGCCGAGCATGACAACTCCCAAAGAAGGAATCGCATACAGTCTTGTCCTGGGAATCAATAAAGCGACAGCGCCTATCAGCTCTATTGCCCCGATAAATTTCATAAAAAGAGGTCCGTAGCCCCAACTCAAAAAATCAGTGACGATCGACTCTGTACCAAACAATTTCCTCAAACCCATCGCGATGTAGATAATAGCAATCGCGATGATCAATACTGAATAGGTCTTATTATCCTTATGTTGATTCATATCTTTTTACTTTTCCTCGTGTCTCATCTATAAATAATATCCATTCTATAGAAAATAGATCAGCCACCAATATACCAACACTTGCACAACAAATAAACTATCAACCGGGCGTATAATGATTTTATCGATGGGAATAATATCGTTTTTCAATCATATGATGGGGAATAAGAAATTTTATTTATTGAAAATTTTATTACAAACATCCCATTTCTCTCGTATATTCAGGCATTTTTCAACCCATAGATAATGAGTGCTTTAGATTACATAGTTCTTATTGGTTATTTTTTCGGTATCGTTACCTTTGGTTTGTGGATCTCCCGGCGAATCGAATCGAGCGACGATTATTTCAGAGGAAATCGAAAGTTTAAATGGTGGATCATGATGGGTCAGGCATTTAGTACCGGAACCCATGCCGAAATGCCTGTCGCTCAGACCGGCGTGACTTTTCATCTGGGATTTGCTACGATCTGGTATCAATGGAAAAACATGCTCATCACCCCCTTTTACTGGTTGATTGCTCCGTTTTACCGACGAAGTGACCGCACCACCGTAGGAGAAATCATCGAGGATCGATATGGCGAAAAAATGGGGTTGATTTATTCGATTTTTGCCATTTCCTTTTTTGTCTTCATCATGGGTGCCATGCTGCAGGGTGCTGCTAAAGTCATCACCCTGTTGACTCATGATATGATATCCCCCACTGGCGTCGTGCTGGTCATGACCGTCGCTTTCATTATTTACAGCTTTGCGGGAGGATTGATCGCAGCTGCCTATACCGATTTTTTTCAGGGTTTGCTCATCATCGTTTTATCGGTCATGCTCCTACCGCTTGGACTTCGGGAGGTCAATGGATTTGCGGGAATGAGAGAAAGTTTACCTGAAGAATTTTTTGATTTGATGAACAGCGCCAGCGGGATAGACGGTTTCACACTGGCGATGCTGGCACTCAACGGAATGGTCGGAATCACTGCCCAACCTCACATGGTAGCTATGTGCGGCACAGGAAACACCGAAAGAGCAGGACGCATCGGACAGACATTCGGATCACTGGTCAAGAGACTGGTCACTATCGGATGGGCCTTGATAGGACTGATCGTGGCAGCCATGGTCATCCAGCAAGGAGTCACGCTGGAAGATCCGGAAATGGCTTTTGGTTATGGAGCACGGGAACTTCTGGGACCGGGACTCATCGGCTTGATGCTCGCTGCGATCGCTGCCGCCAATATGTCTTCTCTTTCCACCTTCATGGTCAACAATGGCGCTCTATTCACTCAAAATATTTACAAAGTATATTTCCGCCCTCAGGCTTCCGACCGACACCTCCTGAAAGTGGGACGATACTCGGGTTTGGGTCTTTCTCTGGCGGCAGCCATATTTGCGCTTAGCATCGACAATGTCCTTCATGCTTTTCTTTTCACAGAAACGATAGCCGCATTTATAGGGATTATTTTCCTGGGCGGCATCATTTGGAAACGCGGAAATCGCTATGGAGCCATGGCGGCTATTATCGTTTCGCTGGGGAGTTATTACTGGATCAACTTTGCGGACACCGGACAGCTGATGCTCGTGTACAAGTGGCAACCGGCTCCTTTTGGATGGGCCATGTTGTGGGGTTTTCTGGCTTATTTTGTCTTCAGCATCTTTACTCCGGCGGAAGATGCTCAGCAAATCGAAGCTTTTTTTGATAAAATGCGGCGGAAATCAGATGCGGACTCTATAGGACCCGATGGAAAACTCCCTATGGCTCGTGACACAGGCGATGACCTTTTATTGCTGGATCTTCCGGGATGGCGCAAAAAAGAAAGATGGCAAAATTTCTTCCATCGATACCGTGAAGATCTGGTGGGTTTTATCTTGAGCTGGGTTTTCATCGGATTGATTATTTTATTAGCATGGGGAATCCTTCAAACCGGACGTTGAAAAAATCCTATATAAATAAGAAAAGTATGCATTGATCCGATCACGTTTATTATATGTATTTTTGAAAAAATGAACGAGCATTTATGATGACAAAGTTAGATCGGGCCGGATATATTTTCATCGGAATTGTATTAGTGATCGGAATTTATTTGGGTTTTACGGATCCTGAACGATTTGATACCCGATTTGCACAAGAGGATGGTTTTGTGGAAAATGTCACAGCGATTGCATTACTTGGACTCTCGATTTTGTGTGCGATCCGGCTCTATCGATTCCGAAAAATCAAACCCTTTTGGTGGAAAGCAGGGACATTTATTTTTGCATTGCTATTTTTCTTTGCTGCCGGCGAAGAGATCTCCTGGGGGCAGAGAATTTTTGGTTGGGAAACGGGCGATTTTTTTGAAGACAACCTCCAAAACGAAACCAATCTCCACAACCTGGAAATCGGGGAAACAAACATCAACAAATTGATTTTCAGCCAAATCCTAACAGGTGTAATGGTTATTTATCTGTTGATCGTGCCTTTCCTCTTCCGGCGGAAACAATGGATGAAAAATCTTCTGACCCGATTTGCCGTACCTGTCGTACACTGGCATCATACGATCGCATTTATCATTGTAACTATCGTCGTATTGATCATTCCCGCATCCCGCGTATGGGAGGTTTATGAAATGGCTTTTTCGATCATATTTTTATTGATCTTCATTCACCCCCTCAACAAGGAAATTTTTCAAAAATAATCTCCTGTAAAAACGATTTCAATACCCTGGATCACCATTCCTGTGCCAATCACAGCAATGATCAGCCCCATGATCTTTCCTATGACTGCAATAATATTGTATCCGATCCTGCGAATAATAATATCTCCCATACTAAAAGCAACATAATGCATAAAACAAACAAGACCATACATCAGAATAACGATTCCCATATAAAGCCAGTTTTGATCTGAGACAAAACTCATCGCTGTAGCGATGCTTCCCGGACCAGCAATAAGAGGTGTCGCAAGAGGAGAAATCGCAATATCTTCATCTACATGAACTTCTCCCAGATCTTTGGTTCGGGTGGTTCCCTTGGAATGCAACATGTCAAAACCGATAATGAAAATCAATATTCCCCCGGTGATTTTGAAGGCCGGAATCGTCAATCCAAATAACTTGAAAATGATCTGTCCCAGAATGGTAAATATCGCTACGATCATAAAAGCGGTAAACGTCGATCGCTGGTTGATTCTTTTTCGAGTCTCCTTGTCTACTCCCTGCAAGAGACTCATGTTTACCGGCAAATTCGCGATCGGATTGGATATAGCAAAAAAACCAGTAAATACCGTAATAGTAAAAGCGATGATATGATCCATGACATCAATTTTTGAACGTAGGTTCAAAGGTAGTAAAATCAACACAATTCTGGTCAAATCCTACTACACTCTGTATTTCCAGACTTTCTCCAATATTTTTTCATTCAAATAACAGGCGCCCAAAATAAGAAGGCTGATGAAAGTCAGGCCGAGCCGTATCGATTGGATTCCAGCTCAGATAATGAGGAGTTTCAGTTTCATCACCACACTTATAAAAATTGGCTCTGGCTCTGAGACCAGAAAGCTCCAATCCCTGATGATGAACAAAAATCTCTACCGGCACGATTGCTGTCAGACTCCATTCTCTCAGATTTTGTCTTATATCCACCGGATTTGTTCCGATACTGGAATAAATTTTCATAAGCGAATGGATGAGAAAGGGATCGATGAACTCTCTTTGTTTTACATTGGGTCCATAAGCCAGATGGACCGTACCAATCGGATTGACTTCAAAATTATAATATTCTCCATTCTCTTTTACATCAATAAAAAACTCCACACAGCTATCTTTATGTGTCGGACTATTCGCATTTTCAAACCGTGCTAATACATGTGACTCCTCCACATAAAAGGTAAAACAAATCGCTTGTCCGGTGTGACCGATCCGAAAGTGCACCCGTGGACGATACGGAAACTCCTCCCAATTCAGGACATCTACCGGCACCAGGGGAACCTCCTTTTCCAATATGTTTTTCATTTCCTGAGGATGTATTTCCTTCGATACTTCCAGTTTTGGCACCCACAATTCTTTCATGATTTCCCGGTCAATTTTTTTGTTTTACTCAAATCTAATAAGAGATTGTCATACAAATCAAACAAAATGATAACAAATATGAATTATTCCTACCTTTGTATTTACTGTATCTGCTCTGCATACTTCGAATAAAACCATCAAGTAAAAATTATTTCAAAGTAATCATCTATGTCATATTCTACTATAATCCAGACGCCTTTTTTACTATTATTTCTTCTTTTTCATTCCTGCACTTCCATGAAATCTCCTCATTCGGATCCTGATGGTGAGGAGCTTTCTGATGATCTTCTTTTATGGTACGAAAAACCGGCTACAGACTGGATGACAGAAGCTTTGCCTATCGGAAATGGCTACATAGGAACGATGTTTTTTGGTGGAATCCAAAAGGAGGTCCTCCAGTTTTCCGAAGGTTCCTTGTGGAGTGGAGGTCCGGGGACCGGTGATCAATATAATTATGGGATTCGTGAAAATGCATGGACTCATCTAAATAAAATCCGGGAACTTCTGCAAGCGGATAAAAATGAAGAAGCTCACCAGCTGGCTGCCCGTGAATTAACAGGAATCATCCATCAGACGGAAGATGGTCCGATGTTTGGGGATTACGGAGCCCAGCAAACAATGGGAGAATTATATATTTTCACCGATCATCATGATCAAAATATTGAGGATTATAAAAGATGGCTTAATCTTCAAAATGCAGAGGGACGCGTCACTTATTCCATTGATGAGGCTCAGTTTTCCCGCACTTATTTTGGAAGTTATCCGGATCGAGTAATGGTATATCATCTCGAAAGCACTGAACCGGTAGATTATACACTTTTTTACCAAAATCCTCATGAAACTAAAGAGGTCACACTTCAGGAAAATATTTATCAGCATACAGGAAAAGTACGCGATAACGGGATGGAATTTGAGATGCGGCTCAAACTGGACACCGACGGAGAAGTTTTCTATGAAAATGATTCTATTTACATCACCTCGACCCGTCAAATGACCATTTATCAGACAGCAGCGACTGATTATACCTTAGAATATCCACATTATTCAGGCAATGACTACCGCCGTGTAAATGACGAGACATTTCACAAAATCGCTTCACGTACCTACGAAGACATCCGCCAAAAACATCGGGAAGATTATCAGAGATTATTCAAACGGGTTCGACTGAATTTGGGCAAAAGCCAAAAATCTGATCTTCCTACCGATTTGCGTTTGAAAAAATTTTCCGAAGAAGGAAATGACCCCGGTCTGGAAAGTCTTTTCTTCCAATATGGACGGTATCTGATGATTTCTTCTTCGCGTCCGGGGACCATGCCGATGCATCTGCAAGGGAAATGGAACAACAGCCTGGATCCTCCCTGGGCAGCTGATTATCACATGAATATCAACGAGCAGATGTTGTACTGGCCCGCAGAAGTAACTCATCTCAGCGAATGTCATCAACCCTTATTTGATTTTATGGAAAGTCTGGTAGAACCGGGCAAGATCGCTGCACGTCAGTTTTTCAACACCTCCGGCTGGATCGTCAATACGATGAACAATGCGTTTGGATATACGGCTCCGGGATGGGGGCTACCATGGGGATTTTTTCCGGGAGGTGCCGCATGGCTCACTCGTCACGCCTGGGAACATTTTGATTATGGCGGCGATCTTTCTTTTCTTAAAAATCATGGCTATCCGATGATGAAAGAGGCGGCTCTGTTTTGGCTGGATTATCTCACAGAGGATGAAGAAGGTTTCCTGGTTTCCAATCCCTCCTATTCACCAGAACATGGAGGCATCTCTCAAGGTGCATCTATGGATCATCAGATCGCTTGGGATGTTCTCGACAATTGTATCCGGGCCAGCAAAATACTGGACATCGACTCAGCTTTCCGTCAAAAAGCAAAGGAAACCAGAGATCTCATTCTTCCTCCGGCGATCGGGAGATGGGGACAGCTGCAGGAATGGAAAGAGGATGTAGATGATCCTGAGAGTACCCACCGGCATGTATCTCATCTTTATGCTCTGCATCCGGGAAATCAAATCTCCACTCGTCGCACGCCCGATCTCGCTCAGGCAGCCGCAGTGAGTCTTGATGCCAGGGGTGATGATGGAACAGGCTGGTCCCTCGCCTGGAAAGTCAATTTTTGGGCTCGGTTAAAAGATGGCGACAGAGCATATCGATTGTACAAGCGTCTGCTCCAACCTACAGAATCCAAAGGAATGATCATGAGTGGGGCGGGAGGAGTATATTCCAATCTCTTGTGTGCTCATCCTCCCTTCCAGCTGGACGGCAACATGGGCGGTACAGCCGGTGTAGCTGAAATCCTTCTGCAGTCTCACGAAGGATATCTGGATCTTCTGCCTGCTCTTCCGCGAGCGTGGAAGGAAGGCAGTTTTGAAGGTCTGAGAGGAAGAGGAGGCTTTGAGGTAGATGCTGCATGGGAGAACCATCGCTTGACTAAAGCAGCCATCATCAGTCATCTGGGAGGCACTCTTGAGATTAGATCACCTGAAAATATGCAAGTACATCTCAATGGAAGGACCCATAAAATGGAAGAATCCGATGAGGGATTCACTGTAAAACTCCTCACTGAAAAGGAAGATCTTATCCAGCTGGATGCAATATAGCTTACATTACTCACCGAAATTTTTAGATAATTAAATTTCAGCTTCATCTCGTTTCACATTTCAATGAGACACGTTTCCCCCGGCTCTCGCATAAGTTTTTTGGCTTATGAATCTGATGCCGAGTGTGTCAAGAATTAATCTGCAATATTCACCAATAATTTTTAAAAAATCATGTGCAATATCGATTAATGCTTGATCATTAGACATTTTAAAGGATATTTCATCCCTCTAAATATGATCCGTTTTTTGAATTAATTTCATAAATAATACAGGATAGATAGAGTGAGGCAAAGTAATGAAAGAAGAATGATTTTATTATAAGAAAAAGCAAAGGACAAAAACAAGAAATTCCCGGACTCCTTTCAAGTATCGCAATGCATGACTGATATGGGTTTCTACCGTTCTTTTGGAGATGTTCAACTGATCCGCGATTTCTTGGTTTTCAAGATTTTCAAAACGACTTTTATAAAACACCTCCCGGCATCGGGGTGGAAGATTGGCCATCTGCGAGACAATCGTTTCTTCCAGTTCCTTCAATCGAAATTCCTGAATAGGATTCTGGTAGTGAATCGTTAATGATTTAAATACTTCAAGATGCCGGTCTGAAATGTTGTTTTTCCGCAAAACCATCAATGTCTTGTATCGAACCGCCTGATTGATCCAAGCGGGGAAATTTTTGATATGATCATAAGATTTTCTTTCCCAAAGATCTATAAACACTTCTTGCACGACATCTTCACAAGCATTTTTATCCATCAAAACGTTGCGTGCCTGCAAATACAACTGATCCCAATAACGAGAATACAACTCCCTAAAGGCATGTGTATTCCTTTCGTGCAACAGCCTTAATAATTGACTATCAGTCAACTTGTGAAACTTATTGTGTTCGCTTCCTACCATTATGATTCACTGTTTCAGTGAATAATTCTTCATCATACATTAAAAAGAGTCATTCTTTGAAAAGATAAATATATACCAAAAATCTTTCTAAAAAAATGCAATCTTACTACGTGTACTCTCAATTAGAAACAACATACTATCAGAGAACACTTAAAACCGATGAATGACAAAAGCAGAATTAGAACAAATTATTGATCGATATCTGGAAGGTAAAGCCACTCAAGACGAAGTTAGAATTGTGGAGAAATTTTATCAGAAAATGGCGTATCAAAGGACAGAATGGAGTGAAGATAAAAAAGAAACAGGAGAAAGACTTTACCGTAAAATCACCCAAAGAATTGAAAGGGAGCCAAGTCGCTTGAGATATCAGATATCCATAGCAGCAGGAATCCTGCTACTATTGGGCATTTCATATTTTCTCTTCAGCCCAAATCCCGGTTCACCTCCCTCTATATCATATGAGAGTAAAGAAATCGTGGTAATAGCAGAAGATCATCAAAAAAGTGTATTGCTCAGTGACGGAACCTACATTTTATTAAACCCCGGATCTTCGATCAGTTATTCCGATGATTTCACAAAGTCGCGACAAGTCAGCCTCAGCGGGGAAGCATGGTTTGATGTGCAAAAAGATGAAAATCTTTCATTTAAAGTAGTCACCGATGAAGTCACCACCACTGTTTTGGGTACTTCATTTCATATCAACACCCAACCCGATTTGTCAAAAGTAGAGGTACGCGTCACCAGCGGCCGTGTTCAAGTCAGTTCAAAAGACAAAGAAATTGCCATCCTGGAAAAAGATGAGCAGCTGGCCTATGAAGATGGTACATACAAAATCGAACGCGATGACCTCGCTTCAGATCTGGTCACTCTGCCATTACCTCAGCCCGGAAGCTGGAAGCTGGCTGACATCACCATGGGAGAAGCGATATCATTTATCGAGAAACGATGGAATACTACCATTATAATTGAAAACCAGGATATCAAAAACTGTCCTCTCTATGCCTCATTTAATGCAGAAGATTCGATGGAGGATGTATTGATGGTTTTATGTACCGTCACTCAATCCGACTTTCGAAGTGAGGGTGAATCCGTCACGATATACGGTCAAGGATGTAAGAAAGAAAACGAAACGATGTAAAAGTAAAAATATTTAAACTGGAAAAGAACGATAAAAAAGTCATCTCGAAAATCAGAATAGGAATGCCGCCCGATTCAAAATTCGAGATGACCAACATTTTCAAATAATTCAAAATTAAATTATTCAAAAACCAAACTCTAATTTATGAAAAATTTGCATACCCTATGTGGCCTGCCCATAAAAAAGTATCGGCCGCCCTTATTGCCAAAATCATTTTGGATGAAGATAAGTTTTGTTTTTATATCAATATTTTTTGCCGGACTGCAGCTGACGATGGCGTATGACGGATTTGGTCAGGAAGTAGATGAGACCGTCCAGCTGCACGCACAGGATGAAATCCTGACTAAAATATTCAGAGTTATCGAGGAGCAAACTTCCCTCCATTTTGCATATAATCCTGAATTGGTCGGAAAGTATTCCGCTTCTATATCCACCGAATCAATGAACGTGGAAGAAGTGCTCAACGAAGTATTGAAGAATACCCCGCTCCAATATAAGATCGTAAAGGACAAAGTACTGATCACGGGTGTATTGTCTACCAGTTTACCTCAAAGAGAAGCGCTTCGAAAAATTCCTATGCTTTCGCGGGAACATCTCCTACGGGTATATCCTCTGAATATTACCGGTACAGTAACCGATAAAGATGGCAATCCATTGGTCGGTGTAAATATCCTGGTCAAAGGAACCAACAAGGGAACAACCACCGATTTTGAAGGTCGGTTTTCCTTGTCTGATGTTGATGAACAAGCGGTTCTTTCTGTTTCCTATATCGGATACAGAAGTCAGGAAGTAACACTCAGCGGGCGAACAGATCTTACCATTGTGCTGGAAGAAGATATTCAGACCCTGGACGAGGTAGTCGTCGTCGGATATGGGACAGTAAAAAGAAGTGATTTGACGGGTGCGGTCGCTTCCGTATCCAGTAAAGATCTACAGGCATCCGTCGCTAAAAGTGTGAGCAATGCTTTACAGGGAAGAGTGGCCGGTGTCAGTGTCACCAACCTGGGAGGCCAACCGGGATCGGGGATGAATATCAACATCCGCGGACTCAGCACGCTGGGTTCCAATACACCACTCTATGTGATCGACGGGGTATATGGTGATATTAATCTAGTAGATCCTTCGGATATCGAATCGCTGGAAGTACTAAAAGATGCTTCAGCTGCAGCGATCTACGGATCAAGAGCTGCCAATGGTGTCGTTCTCATCACGACCAAAAGCGGTGGGAAAAACAGACCTGTACAAATCGACGCAAATGTATATACCGGAATACAAACCATCACCAAACGACTGGATGTGCTCAATGCTCAGGAATGGAAATCTGTCATGAAAGAAACAGGATATCTCCCTCAGGAGGCAGCTGATTTTCAAGGAGAAGGAACTTTTTGGCAGGATGAAATATTTCGTGTAGCTCCGGTGACCAAAGCCAATGTTGGTATTTCGGGAGGAGGTGAAAACAGTACTTATAGTCTTTCTGCCGGATATATGAACCAACAGGGAGCATTGATAGAGTCAGGATATGAAGCTGTCAATCTGAGACTGAAAAACACCTTTGACTTTTTCAATAATCATCTTCGTCTGGGGAACACTCTGATGCTCAATTCGTCTGACAAACAAATCAACAATATGACCATCACGGATGCTCTCCGGCAAAATCCACTTCTCCCTGTCCTGGATCCGGATCAATTGGGTGGGTATGCCGGTGTGGCTTCATGGATGAAAAACATGGACAATCCGGTCGGTGCTTCCAAACTGTATGAAAACAACCGCAGAGGAACAGATCTGCTGATCAATGTTTTTGCTGAGGTGAATCTGGGATTGGAAGGATTGAAGTATAAAATCAATTCAGGGTTTAATAAAAATGATTCTCACAATCGAAATTATAATCCACCATATGATTTTGGATCCGGCGCGATTCAATCCTACCTGGGCGAATCCGCCTCCTTCAACAACCAGTGGTTGCTGGAACATACGCTCCACTATGATCGCGACATTGAAAAACACAATATCTCTGCTTTGTTAGGTTATTCGGCACAAAAATATTCGGGGCGTGGATTTAGTGCATCGCGTAAAGACGTACCTTTCGGGACAAATGCGCTTAATGCTGCATCCCCAGCTGAACAACTGACCGGCGGGTCTTTGAATGAAAATGCTCTCACTTCAAGATTTGCCCGGTTGATCTATAGCTACGACAGCAGATATCTGTTTACAGCATCGGTACGTAATGATGGATCTTCCCGCTTCTCGGATGGACACCGATACGGAACGTTTCCTTCTGTAGCAGTAGGTTGGAACATCATGAATGAAGAGTTTTTCAATGCCAATAATATCATTGATGAATTGAAAATGAGATTGAGCTATGGTGTCCTTGGCAACCAGGAAATAGGCAATTACTCTACGCAAAACACAACCAGTACCGGGCTCAATTACCTTCAGGGGAATGAATACTGGATCGGATCTATCACCGGTACTTCATGGGTATCACCACGTGATCTGACCTAGGAAGAAACCAAAACGAGCAATATCGGGATGGATATCAGTCTGCTGGGGAACAAGTGGTCTTTCAGTGCAGACTATTATATCAAAGAGACCAATGGCGTACTGCTGAGTATCGGGATGCCATCGTCTACAGGACTTTCCGGCAATCCGACGATGAATGCGGGCGTGGTCGAAAATAGAGGTCTGGAGTTGATGCTCAATCATCAGAATCGGGTCGGACAAATCGACTACAGCCTGGGCTTCAATGCAACTACGATCAAAAATAAAATCAAAGACATCACCGTAGGAACCACCCAGGAGTTTTCAGGATTCAATCCGCACGGTGAAGGAACGGTCACCTGGGCAAAGCTGGGAGATCCCATCGGTGCTTTTTATCTGATCAAAACGGATGGAATATTTCAAAATGAAGCTGAAATACAAGCACATACGTCACCTAATGGAGAGCTCCTCCAGCCAAATGCAAAACCGGGTGACATCCGCTTCATAGATTACAATGGAGATGGCCAGATCACTGATGATGACCGGCAGTATGCAGGAAATCCTTTTCCAAAGCTGAGCTATGGATTCCGAGGGAATCTTGAATACAATGGTTTGGATCTTGGTATTTTCTTTGATGGATTGTATGGAAATAAAATTTATAATTATACCCGTGCCCGAATGATGTCGATGAATGAAATCACCAATTTCGGAAAAGACGCCATGAACGCATGGACTCCTCAAAATACCAATACCGATATTCCAAGATTCACACAGGAGGATCAAAACCTGAATCGAAGACGGGTCAGTGATCGATGGTTGGAGGATGGTTCTTTCTTCAGATTGAAAACCATTGAGTTAGGATATACCTTTAGCCCGCGTCTTCTGGAACAAGTTCAGTTGAACCACGTCAGACTTTTTGTCGCCGGTGAAAATATTTTCGTAGCTACAAAATATAGCGGTTACACTCCTGACCTTGGTCAGTATGATGGACAAAACGGTCAAGGTGAAGGAACCTTAAGCCGAGGTACAGACGTAGGTCGTTTTCCTCAGGCACGAACTCTGATGATCGGTCTTCAAGCTAATTTCTAATGCAGAACAATCACCTGATTGTGAATCATCTAAAACATAAAACAATGAAAATCAATATATTTAAAAATTTAATCTTTGTATCCATCTTCGCACTTTGCCTTCAGGGGTGCAGTGAAGATTTTTTGGATCTGATCAACCCCAATGAAGCGGTTGAAGAAACGTTTTGGACCTCTAAAGAGAATGCAGAATCCGCTATGGCAACTATATATTCTCCTTTACGAGGGCAGATGTATGGTTATTATGGTGGATTTACCGGCTGGCATACGATGAATCGTTCCGATGACGTATGGTTTATTTTGGGAGAGGAGGTTTTCAACTGGGAATATGCCACCTATGCAAATACACCTGAAACACCCGAGAGCGACTTTGGTCGACTGTACAATACCGTCAACCGGGCCAATGTGTTTTTGCAAAATATCCACAATGTAGAAATGGATGAAAGTCATCGGGCTGAATTGATTTCAGAAGCGCATTTTTTGAGAGGATTCTCCTATTTTCTTTTGGCATCCAACTTCGGTGATGTTCCTTTGAGATTGATTTCTGCGAGTGAAGATTCAGAAGAAATCATGAAACCCACTTCGCCTGAAGAGGAAGTATGGAAGCAAGTCATTGATGATTTCAAGGCTGCTAAGGAAGCATTGCCGGTTCAGCGATCCTCGGATCAGTTGGGGCGTGCTACCAAAGGAGCAGCCATCGCCTATCTCGGCAAAGCCTATGTCTATACGGAACAATACAATCTTGCGGAAACAGAACTGGCTTCATTGCTCACAGCACCTTACGAATATGATTTGGTAGAGGATTTTGAGGATAACTTCACCGAGTACACTGAATTTAA
>Ga0209487_1000367_pt1 | contig 41393 bp, 44 predicted proteins | sample Poulit2012_FD_187524 | JGI IMG/M metagenome (GOLD analysis project Ga0209487, IMG submission 187524) | Agricultural soil microbial communities from Georgia to study Nitrogen management - Poultry litter 2012 (SPAdes) (version 2) | ecosystem: Environmental > Terrestrial > Soil > Agricultural land... | reverse complement strand
GGACTCCGCTTTGCTTATGCGATGTATAATCAAACAGTCAATAAATATCCTATACGTTTATCGAACAATCAAGTCTATGATTATGGAAGTTTTCCAACAGAAAATGTATCGGCATATTGGGCTGAAATAGTTTTGGGTGCAAGGGTACGACTGCTTTCCAATTTTTATGTGGATTTTTCTGTCAGACCTGAAATTTATTTAGGAAGTAAAAAGCAAGAAGGTCTGGAACCACTTGTGATTCCTGGGTATGGAAAAGATGTTGGTCCGATTAATTTCAGTGCATTTTGGGGATTGACTTATAAGATTTTCTAAGAAAGTTTTTAGTTTGTTATTTTATAGTATAAAAAAACCGTCTCATCGAACATGAGACGGTTTATGGTTTTAGTTGAGTAAGAATTGAATAGGTAAGCTAAAGTTCATATTGACTTTACTGCCATCATCGAGCTCTGCAGCTTTTATATATTGATTATTTTTTATCAATTTTTTAGAAAGTTTATCCAAAGCTTTTTGTGCTTCTTTATCAAATTCAGGGCTGTTTCCTTGAGTGGTTCTGATTTGTGTAATTCTACCGCTTTTATCCACTACGAAATTCAGTCTTGTTTGGGCTAAATTGATATTGTATCTATAAGCAATTTCACTAAAATCACGTAGATAATCTGACAATTGTAATTGTAACTCTTTTGACATACAATTTAACAAAGCTTTTTCATCGTAATTTGAAGATTCACAACCAGGAAATACCGCTACTTTCGAAACCTCTCTCACATTATAAACTTTGTTATTTACAACAGGCGCAGATGGTACATCAGCTTCTCCATCGTCAACACCTGTTGTAGATCCAAAGTTATGTGTTCCTTGGTTAGAAGTTGTTGCATCACCTTCGTTTCCTTCACCATCACTTGTATTCAAATTCTGATTTTCTACAACTTTTGTTTCAACTTTCGGTTGATCTTTTGGGTCAGGAGTATATTCACTCTCATCCAAATTTTTCTTTTTTATAGCGGTTGGAGGATTAATTTCAGGTTTTACAAATTTCGGTGGCTTTTCTTCTTTGATTTCATCTTTTAGCTTTTCTAAAACATGAACAATAGGATCTGTGGTTTTTTCTTCTTCGACAGTTACAGTTTTGTTAGTAAAAGAAAAAATAGCTACAAATAGTCCCATGATCGATAATCCGATCAATGTTGATTTCAATAAATTCCAATTTTCATCGTTTCTGATTTGATAAGCGCCATAAGCTTTATTTCTGTTTTCGAACAGAAAATCATTCCAATTAGTTTTTTGATTCTTACGCATAATTAAAGGTTTTTTTAAAATTTATAAATGACTGATTTATTTTGTAGATTGAGCGGGGAGATTTTGTAATAAATTCCAAGCACCTAAAATACATACATGATATATGTCATATTTCAAAAGGTGTGCCTAATTTTTTTTTGGATTTATTATGGATAAAAATTAGATTGTTAAGAACTTTATTTATCTAAAATTTAGTGCATATAAATTACAATTTTATATCTTAGCCAATTCAAATGGAGAAAGTAGAAACAACATCGGGTATTAGGTCTAAAGGTCAGAGAGTCATCAACTTAGAGCGCGGAAAATTGCCACCTCAAGCCATCGATTTAGAGGAGGCTGTGTTGGGTGCAATGATGATTGACAAGAAAGGAATCGACGAAGTCATTGACGTGTTGACGCCTCAAGTTTTTTATAGAATTCAGCATCAAGTTATTTTTGCAGCCATCAGAAAATTGTTCAACGAAACTCAACCTATCGATTTATTAACTGTTTCAAATGAGTTGAGAAACGAAGGTAAATTGGACATGGTTGGTGGAGATTATTATTTGATTCAATTGACCCAAAAAGTTTCATCCGCAGCACATATCGAATATCATGCGAGAGTGTTGATGGAGAAATTTATCTTAAGACAACTCATAGAAATTTCATCAAATATTATTGACAAATCCTATGATGAAACCACAGATGTATTCGATTTGTTGGACTATTCTGAAAGTAAATTATTTGAAATAACCGAAGGTGGAATCAAAAAGAGTTTTGCTGACTCAAGAACTTTGGTAAGCGAGGCCATTGACAAAATCAAAGCCATGTCTGAGAAAGAAGGAATGAGTGGAATTCCTTCAGGTTTTACAAAAGTCGATAAAATCACTTCAGGTTGGCAAGAATCCGATTTGATTATCATAGCAGCAAGACCAGGTATGGGTAAAACAGCTTTTGTTTTGTCTATGGCGAGAAATATAGCCGTTGATCAAAAAACGCCAGTTGCTGTTTTCTCATTAGAGATGTCAAGTGTTCAGTTGATTACACGTATGATTTCAAGTGAAACTGGGATTGCTTCTGAGAAATTGAGAAAAGCAACCTTGGAAAATCACGAGTGGAAACAATTGTACAGCAAAGTGAAAACTCTTGAAGATGCTCCTTTGTTCATTGATGATACACCAGCTTTATCGATTTTTGACTTAAGAGCAAAAGCAAGGCGTTTGGTTTCGCAACATGGTGTGAAGTTGATTGTAATTGACTATTTACAATTAATGACTTTGGGTGGAGGTAAAACCAGTGGAAATCGTGAACAAGAAATTTCAACCATCTCAAGAAACTTAAAATCCATTGCAAAAGAATTGAACATTCCTGTAATCGCACTTTCGCAGTTGTCACGTTCGGTTGAAACAAGAGGTGGAAACAAACGTCCTTTATTGTCCGACTTAAGGGAATCAGGAGCGATTGAACAGGATGCAGATATCGTTTCATTTATTTATCGACCTGAATATTATAAATTAGATGTTTGGGATGATGAATACAATACTCCATGTGCTGGTCAAGCGGAATTTATCATTGCAAAACACAGAAACGGAGCTTTGGACAACGTTCGATTGAGGTTCATCGGAGAACAAGCGAAGTTTGCAGATTTAGAAGACGATATGAGCATGGGTGGTTTTGAATTCCAGAGTTCTATGAATGATTCGAGTGGAAATTTGGAGTTGGGAAGTTCAATTAACCTACCTGTAGGAAATCCAGAAGATTCATTTGGATTAGAGGATTTTGACCTCGACGATGACGATGATTTAGGGTTTTAAGCCTTAAATGATGTATGGATTATATCATATTTTAGTCTGAGAGGAATTGATTAGTTTTGTTTTAAATTTAATGGGTTTTTTATGGCACTATTCGATGATACAAAAACAGCTTTTGAAGCGAAATCCAATAAAGAATTAAAAAAAGCAAAAAGACTTTTTCAATTGATGGCAAGTCCTTTTCTGACAAGATTAGGAGCTGTTTTTTTTAAATTGCCATTCGCTACCAATTTACCTTTGGTGAAACCAATCATTAGAAATACCATTTATAAACATTTTGTGGGTGGAGAAACTCCTGAAGAATGTTTGAAAGTTGCCAATGAGCTTTATCGATATGGCATTAGCTCAATCATGGATTATTCGGTCGAAGGTCAAGAATCTGAAGAAGAATTCGATCATGTGAAAGATGAAATTTTGAGTTTAATTCCTTTATCCAAACAACATCCTAACGAGATTCCTATCGTTGTATTTAAACCGACAGGTTTTGGAAGCATAGATATTTTCGAAAAAGTTGGTTTGAATTTACCAATGAGCGAGCAGGAAAAACAGAAATGGGAAAATATAAAAACTCGAATAGAAGAAGTTTGTCAATCGGCTCATGACCATGGTGTACCTATTATGGCGGATGCTGAACACAGTTGGATGCAAGATGCAGCAGATGATTTGATGGATGAAATGATGAAAAAATTCAACAAAGATCGTTGCGTAGTTTGGAGTACCCTTCAAATGTATAGACACGATCGATTGGAGTTTTTAAAGAAAATTCATCGAAAATCAGTCGAAGAAAATTACTTTATTGGTTTCAAAATAGTTCGTGGTGCTTATATGGAGTTGGAAAGAGAAAGAGCCAAAGAAAAAGGCTACAAAGATCCAATTCAACCCAATAAAGATGCGACCGATAGAGATTATAATTTGGCATTGGAGTATATGATCGAAAATATTGACAGAATTTCAATTTTCGCTGGTACTCACAACGAATACAGCAGTGAACTTTTGACACGATTGATCGAAGAAAATGGAATCGATAAAAAATCGCCCAAAGTCTGGTTTGGTCAGCTGTATGGAATGAGCGATAATATCAGCTTTAAATTAGGTGATTTGGGATATAATACTTCTAAGTATTTGCCTTATGGACCGATTAAAAAAGTGATGCCTTATTTGATCCGAAGAGCAGAAGAAAACACTTCGGTTGCTGGTCAAACAACAAGAGAATTATCATTGATTCAAAGAGAAATTAAAAGAAGAAATATTTAAAATTATTTTTTTCAAAATACTTTAAGAAGCCGTCTCATTTAATGAAATTGAGGCGGTTTTTTGATTTCTATTTTCTCTCTCGTCCTGAAATAGCGTTACAACAATAAAACGTTATTATGGAAAAACGATTAAATTATGTAAAGCGTACTCAGTGAGATTAAAACTTATTTAAGTTTTAATAACAGCTGCTTATTGTAAGAAAATTGTTGGTTAATACGTTTATGATTTTTTAGCAAGAAAACCGTGTTTGAAAGGCATAAATTACGCAGTATTATGACGAATGAGAATGCCATTGCCGAAAGAATTAAAGGAATTTTAAAACAAGAATATGAATTCGATAATTTTAATGTAGATTTAAAAACCAGTAGAATTATGGTTAAAAAATCTGTAAAGAAGTATAATAAATGAAGACCTCATTTATCTAATCATTACTTAACACCTGGGCAAATGCATCTAGAGCTAAAGTTAAAACCAATATTAAATAAAAAAACAGTACAAATAAAACCATCTGTACTGTTTAATTAAATTTTGTTGAATCCTGTATCAATTTTTCAGGACAGGACAAAAAAATTACTTTTTCTTCTTAAATGCAATCTTATAATCTTCAATAGCTTTTGTAACAATTTGTTTGGCTACTTCTGCATTTTGAAAATCTTCAACTATAACAACTTTGTTTTCTAGTTTTTTGTAATCTTCAAAAAAGTTTTGAAGTTCAACCGTCAAATGTGGTGGAAGTTCAGAAACCTCGTTGATATGATTGATGCTCATGTCATGTTCTGCAACTGCAATGATTTTATCATCGCCTTCACCATTGTCAATCATTCTTAAAACTCCAATTACTTTCGCCTCAACTATACACATCGGATCTACATCGATTTGAGAGATGACAATGATGTCCAATGGATCGTTGTCTTCACCCAAAGTCTGTGGAATGAATCCGTAATTGTGTGGATAGTTTAAAGATGAAAATAGAACTCTGTCAAGTTTTAGCATACCTGAATCCTTGTCTAATTCATATTTCGCCTTACTTCCTTGAGGAATTTCAATAATTGATTGAACAACGTCTGGTTGATCTTCACCAACTGATACGTGGTGCCATGGATTAAATTTCATTTCTTATATTTTTATTTAATTGAGTCCTTCTCATACTGCTAGTGCTCCTATAATCAGGCTTGTAGCCGAATAAAGAAGAAGTTCTAATTTTATTTTATGTCAAAGCATAAAAAAATTCCAAGTGCAAAGGTAGAAAATGTTGTGATACCTACATATATGTATGCAACGAGAATTGATGATAAATCTTGGTTGTTGTTTGAGGAATTTAAAGGTGGAATTAATTGAAATAGATTTTATTGATTTTGTATCTATTTGATAATTAGTTGTTTGTTGTGTTTTTGAATAAAGTATATTAGAAATTGGAATTAATTTTTTTGATAAAAGTCATTTCGATTGAAATGAAATTCATGAAAATAATTAACAAAGATTTCACAATTATTGCAAAAACGACACTCAATTATACATTTAAAATAAAATTTAAAAGTCGATCGTTTCAAACAGGATTTTTCCTGAATTTATAAATCTATGCTTCAAAAGTTAGTAGATTTTATGTTTAACAATTGAAAAATTATTAACTTGTGAGTTAAACTACTAAAACTTTTATCTATGGGAAATAACTTAACATCTAAGCAGCCAAGTAATTTGATAACAATTAAAGAGGCTAAAAATCAATTAGAAAATTTCAAAAAAGCACATCCAAAATATAACGGAAATGAATATGCACTTCGTTCGTGGATATCTTTAGAAGCTTTGGAGGAATATTTAGAATTTGTAAAAAAAACTGCAGCTGATAAAAAAATTGAAATCACTGGAATTGAATTTATTTACACACAATACAAAGAAGGGAAACCCAATATGGAGAATGCTTCCAATGAAGATTACGAACTCACCCTTATGTTTGCACCGACAACTGAGATTGAAGGCAAAAATGTTGGGATTGATGTGTTGAATTCAGAAAAAGATCAACCTTTGAAATTATCAGATATACTTGTAGATGATTCAGAGGATGGTTCAGAGAGCAATCCTAATCTGCCCGATCCAAATAAATTATCTGGAGTCGCCAATCAAATCAATAGTTGTCCAAATATGTGTCTTTAATTAGAATAAATTTACATTTAATTAGATGGAGTTTATAGGGATTGTTGGAACCTATATACAATTGTTGACTTTTGTATTTAGCATTATTTTTTTATATAAGTACAACCACACAAATTTGCGGTGGTTGCCTTTGTATTTGGGCTTTGCAGCTTTTGTTGAATTGTATTGTTTTTATTTTTTCAAAACAAACAATGTATGGCTTTATAATCTGGTCATATTTGTTCAATTAAATTTTTATTTATTGATTTATAATCAGTATTTTGATGGAGCTAAGCGTAAATTCATATGGTTTTTACAAGGTTTTTTCAATTTTTGTTACATAGGATCATTTGCTATTGGGTTAAATAATTTTGTGAAAGAACCGAGTTCTTATGGATATGTTGCTGGAGGAATTGTTATGATCATCATGTTGATCATGTGTTTTAATCAGATGTTGAAAGTAAGTAGCTTGAATGGAATTTTAAGAAATTTATTTTTTTGGTTGAGCTTTAGTTTATTGGTCTATTACGCAACTTCACTACCACTTTATTCAATTACAAATTGGGCTGGAGTTTTGGGAGACTTTAAAATTGTCATCATTAGAATCTTTTTCTTTTCAGTTTTATTTGCTCAATTGTTGTTAATTTATGGTTTTGTATGCAGCAAAAAGAAATATACTTATTGATCATATCAGCTTCGGTCACTTCTTTGATATTCAGTATTTCATTGGTGGTGATTTTGATTTTATACCAAAAACGTCAAGAAGCTTATCGAAAGGAAATTGCAAAGATTCAAGTCGAAATTAAAGAGCAAACTCTGAAAAATATTTCATGGGAAATTCATGACAATATTGGGCAGATTCTATCGACTTTAAGTTTGTATAGTCATAAGATTTATAATTTGGCACCTCCCGATTTGAAACCGAAAATTGGTGAATTACAAGACATTGTACATCGATCGATTACCGAAGTGAGAGTTCTTTCAAGAGTACTCAATACAGATTATATCAAAAGTGTAGGTTTGATCAAATCAGTTCAAATTGAACTGGAACGCTTTCAGCGATTGAGCCTTTTAAAAACCGAATTTATCATTGAAGGAGAACCATTTTTTATATCTGATGATAAAGAAGTAATACTGTTGAGAATTCTACAAGAATTTTTTTCAAATACTATTAAACATGCGAATGCAACCGAGCTGCAAGTGAAGTTCTTGTTCAAGGAAAGCATACTTGAATTAGATGTTAAAGATGATGGAATTGGATTCGAATATGGGCAAGAATCTGGCTCAGGAATACTAAATATGAAGAATAGGGCTAAACTTATAGGAGTTTTTCTTAACTTAGAGTCAAAGTTAAACCAAGGAACCGAACTAAAGATCATATATAAACGTAAAAACTAAAACCTATGAAGCATAAAGTAGTAATTGTGGATGACCATGTCCTTTTCACTAGGGCTTTGGAAGAGATGGTGAACCAATTTTCTGGTTACGAGGTTCTGTTTAGCGCTGATAATGGAAAGGATTTTATCGATAAACTCTCTGATAGTAATGTAGATCCTGATGTTGTTCTATTGGATTTGAATATGCCCATCATGGACGGTTTTGAAACCTTGAAATGGATCAAAGAACATAAGAAAAATGTGAAAACATTGGCTTTGTCAATGAATGACAATGAAAAAAGCATCATAAAAGCCATAAGAAAAGGTGCCAATGGCTACCTTGTAAAAAACATCACTCCAAAAGAACTTAACTTTGCAATCACTCATTTGATGGATTATGGATTCTATCACAATGATTTGGTTAGTAAAGCTTTGCTAAAGAACATGAACAAAGATGAAGATGAAGTGTTTTTTAAACTCAAGGATAGAGAATTGACTTTTTTGAAATTGGCATGTACTGAAATGACTTACAAAGAAATAGCCAACGAAATGTGCCTCAGTCCTAAAACGATTGACGGTTATAGACAAGCTCTGTTCGAAAAACTAAACATTAGAAGTCGAGTAGGATTGGTTTTATACGCCATTCAAAATAACATAATTGATTGATCCATCTCAGATTTATTCTTGTGTAATTTTAATACATTTGTAAACTAAAAATTAAACAAATGAAAATCACAGCTTTTAACCAAATCCATAAAGATTTAGGAGCGAAAATGGTTCCTTACGCCGGATTTGAAATGCCAGTTCAGTACGCTGGTGTCAATCAGGAACATTTGGTTGTTCGAAATGGAGTAGGAGTGTTCGATGTAAGTCATATGGGACAGTTTTTCATCAAAGGTCCAGAAGCTTTGGAACTTCTACAATATATTGGCAGCAATGACGCCTCAAAAGTGAAAGTTGGCCAAGCGCAATATACTTGTTTAACTAACGAAAAAGGTGGAATTGTTGATGACTTAATCATCTATAGAATGTCTGAAGACGAATGGATGTTGGTAGTCAATGCTTCAAACATTGATAAAGATTGGGAATGGATCAACAAACACAATAAATTCGATGTAGAAATCGAAAATCGTTCGGATCAACTTTCTTTATTGGCCATTCAAGGTCCAAAAGCAATTGAAGCTATGCAATCTTTGACCGATGAAAATTTGGCCGAAATTCCTTTCTATAATTTTAAAGTTGCTGAATTTGCCGGAGCAAAAGACGTTATCATCTCTGCTACAGGTTATACAGGTTCGGGTGGATTTGAAATTTATTTTGATAATCAATACGCCGAAATGATGTGGGAAAAAGTGATGGAAGCTGGAAAAGATTTCGGAATTGAGCCGTGTGGATTGGCCGCAAGAGATACTTTGAGATTGGAAAAAGGTTTCTGCTTATATGGCAACGAAATCAACGAAAATATCTCTCCACTTGAAGCTGGTTTGGGATGGATCACTAAACTCAACAAAGATTTTATAGGTAAAGATGTGATCGCTCAACAAAAAGAAAATGGAATCGAAAAGAAATTGATTGGATTCAAACTGATCGAAAGAGGTGTTCCACGTCAAGATTATAAAATTCTCGATGAAAATGAAAATGAAATTGGTGTAGTTACTTCGGGTACTCAATCGCCAGTTTTGAAAGAAGGAATTGGGATGGGATATGTGAAAACTGATTTGGCGGAAGCTGGAAATCAAATTTTGATTCAAGTTAGAAACAAAACGATCAAAGCAGAAATTGTAAAGACTCCATTTATTTAAAAGGATTTTAAATAATTAATTGAGAAGCCGTCTAAATTTCAGACGGCTTTTTTTATGGAAAAATTAATTCGTTTTTTATTAATCAATTGACTCAAATGTCGTTGTGCTCAACTGATTTTTCATATCCATCTGTCGATAAAAAAAACATTACTTTTGTTAAATGAATCCATTTATTTCAATAGAAAAATTGAGTTTTAAATATCCAAACTCTTCATTGATTTTAGACGATATTTCATTTGATGTACAAAAAGGGAAAATCATTTCAATCATAGGCGAAAGTGGGAGTGGAAAATCTACCTTGCTCCAATTGATTTACGGGCTCGAAGATGCTACTCATGGGAAAATTATATTAAAAAACAAAGATGTCACTGGACCTAAATTTAACTTGGTTCCAGGACATGAAGACATGAAATTCGTTCCTCAAGAATTTGATTTGATGGATTCGATCAGGGTCAATGAAAATGTAGGACAATACCTGAGTAATTTCAATTTAAAAGCCAAAAAAGAGGATGTGAATGCAGCTTTGGAAACTGTTTATATGTCAGATTTTTCTGAAGTAATCGCATCCAAATTAAGCGGTGGACAAAGACAGCGAGTTTCTATTGCACGAGCCTTGGCAGCCAAACCTGAGGTTTTACTTTTGGACGAACCTTATAGTCATCTCGATCAGCCTTTGAAAATTGAAATAAGAAATAATATTTGGCAATGGGCCAAAGCCAATCAAATAACGGTTTTGCTGACGACTCATGATTATAACGATGCACTCGGATATTCAGACGAAATCATCATTCTCAAAGAAGGGAAATTGATTCAAATGGATGCTCCAGAAACTTTAAGAAATCAGCCCAAAACTGAATATGTTGCGAGTTTGCTTGGACAATTCAACGCACTTGATTCTAAGGAAATGGAAAGTGTTTTTCAATTGAAAATAAACGAAAATCAAAAAGCTATAATTTATCCTGAAGAAATAGAACTGAATTCTGAAGGAATTGAAGCAAAGATCATTGACCTAAGATACAGAGGCGAAGGTTATATAATTCGTGCAGTTAGGAATAATGTTGAGTTGATATTTTATAACAATTTCAAACCCATTTCCGACCAAATTCAAATTCAATTAAAAAATTACAGAACAGTTGAAAGTTGATTGAAAAATGAATTTTAATTCCATAAAAACTTTCATTGAAAAAGAGCTTTTTACATAAATAATTTTTAACTTTTACAAATGAAAGATAAATATATAATTCCTCCGCAAACTCGAATTGGCCATGTTCATTTAAAAGTGGCAGATTTGGAGCGTTCGCTTGATTTTTATTGCAATTTACTGGGTTTTGAAATCACTCAGATGTATGGAAACAAAGCTGCTTTTATATCCGCAGGTGGATATCACCACCACATAGGTTTGAATACTTGGCATAGCGAAAATTCACCTCGAGCTACAAAAGAAGGCGTAGGTTTGTATCACACAGCCATTTTATATCCGATACGAAAAGATCTTGCAGTTGTATTCGAACGATTGTTGAAACATGAATATCCATTGACAGGAGTGAGTGATCATGGAGTTTCAGAAGCTATTTATTTGGATGATCCCGACGGAAATGGAGTTGAGCTTTATTGGGACAGACCCAAAGAAGAGTGGCCTTTAGACGAAAATGGAAACATAGCTATGTACACGATTTCCTTGGATGTAGAAGGGCTTTTAAGTGAACTTAATTAATTTAAAAACAAAGTGAGGCAATTTATTATTATCTGCATATCGCTATTTTTTGTAGCTGCTTGTCAATCAAATTTTGGATACAAAACAGTTACTTTTGAAGATAAGTTTTCATTGACTATTCCTGCTACTTTAATGGAATCTGATGATTTAAATACTGAAGCTGCATTGCAGCTTAAAAATGAATTCATGGAATTCTATGTGCTTGTATTTGAGGAATCCAAAGATGAGGTGAATGATTTCTTTATGAAAGTTAATTTACCTGAGTATTATGACATGGATTTAGAAACCTATACAAACTTGATATGGGAAAGTTTAAATAATAATTTTGAGATTTATAATCATACAGATTTTTTTGATGTTGATATCAATGGTTTATCTGCAAAGTATTTGGAGTTTAATGGGATAGTTGAAGAGGTGGATGTATATTATTCTTTAACTATTTTCGAAGCTGAAGAATACTTTTATCAAATTTCTTCTTGGACTTTATCGAGTATGGAATCAAGAAATAAGGAAAAGATTGATGAAATTAAATTTACTTTTAAAGAGTTGAATTAAAAGTAAATTCAAAAAAAAAGCTCCTTTTAGAGGAGCTTTTTCGTTTCATTCAAAGTGTATGATTTAATCAACTCTTTTTACATTTACTGCGTTGATCCCTTTTTGTCCGTTTTCAACATCGTAAGTTACGATATCATTTTCAAAAATTCTTTGGCTAAGTGCAGATGAATGTACGAATACATCTTTCCCACCATCTTCTGGAATAATAAATCCGAAGCCTTTCATTTCATTGAAAAATTTTACTGTTCCTTTTTGCATTGTTTTAAATATTTATTGTTATTGAATTTTCTTTATTTGAATTGCATTATCACCTCTTGGTGTTTTTTTCTTCCCAAATGTTACTTTGTCATTTAGTCTGACGGTTTGTAACAAATCGTTGTTGTGAAAAAAGATGTTGGTTTTCGTAGCATCATCCGTGATAAATCCATAGCCTTTGTCGCTATAATGAGTGACGCTTCCTGTAAAGGTCGTCGGCTCTTTTTCGATCTCAGCTGCACCTAATACGATTTTATCAATATCGATTTCTTTTTTGTTTTTCGTGTCGGGTGGCGTAGTTGTAATTACACCAAACTCATCGACGTAAGCAAACATATTTTCAATAGGTTGTCCCTTATTGTTATTGCTTTTCCTTTCTTCCCTTCTCAGTTTTTTTTCTTGTCTTTTTTTGGCTTTTCTTTTAGCGTTTTCTTTTTTGAAAAAAGAATCTCCCATATTTTATTATATATTAAATTAGTATTCACTGTTAATAAGCTTTGTGAAATATCTTCCCAAATGCATATAAAACCAATGTTTTAAAAGAATTAGCTGCAATACTGTGATAAAGTAAATGAAGTCTGAAAGTTTTGACGAATGTGAAGTCTCGGAAAAAAAGTTCATATCAATTAAAAATTTGGTTTGTAATCTAAAGCAACCAAAAAAGAATGAACTATTATTGATTTCTATTAAATATGCCGCAATTTAAGCATTTAATTTTAAAGTTGAATAGAAATGATTGAAAATTAATGCAATAGACGAATAATTTAGTTCAAAAGACCGATATAGTTATATTTGCCTCAGTAGGTGCAGGCATGAACATCAAGGCATTTGTTTATAAGTTCTAATTTTAATCTTTTAGAAGCAATTATAACATTAAATTGTTTTTAAAAATAGGTTGAAAAACCTTAATTTTGCAACCTAAATTTAGAAATAATGGGAAGAGCTTTTGAGTTCAGAAAAGAAAGAAAGTTCAAACGTTGGGCTTCGATGTCCAAAACTTTCACTCGTCTTGGCAAAGACATTTCTATAGCAGTTAAAGAAGGCGGACCAAATCCAGATACGAACTCAAGGCTTAGGGCAGTGATTCAAAATGCGAAAGCTGCCAATATGCCCAAAGAAAATGTCGAAAGAGCGATTAAAAAAGCTTCCGAAAAGGACACAGCCGCTTACAAAGAAGTTTTGTTCGAAGGATATGGTCCTCACGGAATTGCAATTTTAGTTGAAACTGCGACTGATAATAACAACAGAACTGTCGCCAATATCAGAAGTTATTTCAATAAATGCAATGGTAGTTTGGGAACTCAAGGTTCTGTCGAATTTATGTTTGACCATATTTGTAATTTCACAATCAATGGTGAAAACGTTAACTTAGAAGAATTGGAACTCGATCTTATAGATTATGGAGCTGAAGAATTGTTCGAAGAAGATGGAAATGTAATCGTGTATGCGCCTTTTGATAAATTTGGTCAAATGCAAAGCTTTTTTGAAGAAACCGGATTGGAAATTATTTCAAGTGGATTTGATAGAATTCCTACCGTTACGAAAAGCCTTACAGAAGAACAACAAGCAGATATCGATAAATTACTCGAAAAAATAGAAGAAGACGAAGATGTTCAAAACGTCTTCACCAATGTTGCAAACTAATTGTTTAAACGAATTAAAATAAATACTTTAAAAATGAATCTTAAGCAAAAAACAAATCAAATTTTAAAAGAAGTCATATTCGAATTGTATCAATTAGAACTTGAACGGCTTGAGATTCAACATACCCGAAAAGAATTCAACGGACATTATACTTTGGTGACTTTCCCATTGATCAAAGCTTTGAGAAAAAAGCCTGAAGAAATAGGAAATGAAATTGGAGAAGCTTTGTTGAAGAAAAATTTAATCACTGAATTCAACGTTGTAAAAGGGTTTCTGAACCTAAGTTTTCCATCGGATTTTTGGTTGAATGAATTTGTAGAAAATGCAAACAATGATAAGTTTGGGTTTAAGGAAGTGACCGATGAATCAAAATCAGTTATGGTCGAATATTCTTCGCCTAACACCAATAAACCTATTCATCTTGGGCATATTAGAAACAATCTTTTGGGTTATTCAGTGGCTCAAATTTATAAAGCAGCTGGATGTAAAGTTCAAAAAGTTCAAATCATCAACGATAGAGGAATTCATATTTGTAAATCCATGATTGCTTGGCAAAAGTATGGAAATGGTGAAACTCCGGAATCTACTCAAACCAAAGGTGATCATTTTGTTGGGAAATATTATGTTGAATTTGATAAACATTATAAAAAAGAAATTGAAGAACTCATCAATCAAGGTCAAACTGAAGAAGAAGCGACCAAAAATGCACCTATCTTTTTAGAAGCTCAAGAAATGCTTAGAAAATGGGAAGCCGGAGATGAAGAAGTGAGAAATCTTTGGGAGAAAATGAACGCTTGGGTATATGAAGGATTTGAAGCGACTTATAAACGCTTAGGAGTTGATTTTGATCATAATCAATATGAAAGTAATACTTATTTACTCGGAAAAGATTTGATCGAAGAAGGACTTGAAAAAGGTGTTTTCTTTAAAAAACAAGATGGATCGGTTTGGATTGATTTGACGGAAGAAGGTTTGGACGAAAAATTGGTTTTACGTTCTGATGGAACTGCGGTTTATATGACACAAGATATTGGAACTGCCGTTGAGCGATTTGAACAATTCGATATCGATCAGTTGATTTATGTCGTAGGGAATGAACAAGATTATCACTTCAAAGTTTTGTTTTTGATCTTACAAAAAATGGGTTACAGCTGGGCCGAGACTTTAGAACATCTTTCGTATGGAATGGTGAATTTGCCTGATGGTAAAATGAAATCACGCGAAGGAACGGTTGTAGATGCCGATGATTTGATGGAAGATATGTTCCAAACTGCTAAGGAAATTTCAAGTGAATTAGGGAAATTGGATGATTATTCTGAAGAGGAAAGAAATCAGTTGTATGAAACCATCGGATTGGGAGCTTTGAAATACTTCATATTGAAAGTTGATCCAAAGAAAGGAATGCTGTTCAATCCTAAAGAAAGCGTAGATTTCAATGGTGACACTGGACCTTTTGTTCAATATACTTATGCGAGGATTCAATCCATTTTAAGAAAAGAAAAACCGAAAGAATTTAATTTCGATTCGATTGAATTGAATGAATTAGAAATTGAAATCATTCGACATTTGAACGAGTTGGAAGAAACCATTCAAAAGTCTGCCACGGAATTGAGTCCAGCCTTAATTGTGAACTATGTTTATGATTTGGTGAAATTATATAATTCATTCTACCAAAATCACGCAATTCTAAAGGCAGAAACTGAGGATATCAAAAACTTTAGATTGTTTTTGAGTCAATGGACTTCTTTGGTAATTAAAAATTGTTTGGGATTATTAGGAATTAATGCACCGGAAAGAATGTAAACTTTTATCATTGAGAGATTTAATTGGTTAAAAATTTATAATAAATCAATGTGAACTCTTAAAATTCCGCTAAAAAGTAATGGAAATAGAAAAAATATTTCGTAATAAATTTTGTGATTACAAATAAGCTATTATCTTTGCCTGTGTTAAGCGTAAAGCTTTTCATAGGTTTAGGTTGGTTAAGGTTAGCTCTTCTTTCTCTCAAAAGATTGAAGAGCTACTTTTTTTAGAAACTTCTTGATTTGACGATGATTTTTTTATCACATTTTCAAACCTATTTTCTCTGTCAATATTCCATCTTTTGTTGAAATAACTTCTCTTTTTCACTTTAAAAACTTTTGAGTGAAATGCTTATGTATTAACAGTTACTGACTTATGTATTCGTTAGACTGTACTTCAAAATGATTTTAATTGTTAAAGTTTTTTTTATTAAAATATAATTCTATATTTGATGCATTGAAAGGCTTTATAGCTTTTTCATAGGTTTAGGTTAGTTAAGGTTAGCTCCTCATTTTCATGAGGAGCTACTTTTTTTTAAGAATCTTCGTAATTGTTTATTTATTCAATTAAATTCCTTGCTCTGAATTTTAAAATTTAGAAAAGTTGTTGAAATTTCCTCATCATTGAAAAATTTATAAATTGCTCATAAGTATTAAAATGTCTAATTTTGAAGTTTAATCGAAAAAAATGAGAATGAGAGTTAAATCATTAATGATATTGTTGCTAACAATTGCATTTGTAAGTTGTGATCCTAAAGAACAAACTCCAGCAGAAGAAGGAGTCAGTGGTGTGAGTATTCGTTCCGAGGAAGAAATGGCAGAATTGATTGATTATGCACCAGAATTCAAACTCGAATCCATTGAAGGTGGTCAAGTTGCTTTATCAGATTTAAAAGGAAAATACGTTTATATAGATATTTGGGCAACTTGGTGTGGACCATGTTTGCGTCAAATTCCAGCCATGAAAGAGTTGGAAGAAAAGTACAGAGGCAAAAACATCGAAATTATGAGTGTTTCTGTCGATAGCGAGAAAGACAAAGAAAAATGGCGAAAAATGATTGAAGTCCGAGAGATGAAAGGAATTCAATTATTTGCAGGTAGAACTTCGAGTTTTCATAGAGATTATAAAATCAAAACTATACCTAAATTTGTTTTGGTGGGTAAAAATGGTGAAATCATCGATGAAAATCCTCCAAGACCTATGGATCATAGAACCGGAGAATTGAATCAAGAATTAATTGATATTTTTGATCGATTGTTAGAAGAGTAATTCAAAAAATATGGATAAAACAGAAGAATTTTATATTAAATTTAAAGAACGATTAGAAGATACAACTGAGTTTCCTTCTGATTTTACTTATAAATTTATCATACCAACTTCACATAAAAAAGTAGCAGAGATCCAAAGGGTTTTTGATGGTGCCAATCCTCGATTTCAAATGAAAGAATCAAAAAATGGAAAATACACTTCAGTGACCGTTTTGATTTATGTACTTGATTCAGATCAAGTGATACATTATTATAAAGTAGTTTCGAAAATAGAGAATGTAATTATGCTCTAATGCATTTTTGTTTTTCAAACAATTTCAATGAAAGCATAGTCATTTGATATAAATTTAAATATCTATGACTTACCTTTGCCTTCCAAAATTTAGTCATGTCATTAAAATCAGAAATTAGCAAAAGAAAAACTTTTGGAATTATAGCTCACCCGGATGCGGGTAAAACAACTTTGACCGAAAAACTGTTGTTGTTTGGTGGAGCTATTCAAGAAGCAGGTGCAGTAAAGAGCAATAAAATCAAGAAAGGTGCGACTTCCGACTTTATGGAAATCGAACGCCAAAGAGGAATATCCGTAGCTACTTCTGTTTTAGCATTCGAATACAAAGGCAAAAAAATAAACATACTCGATACTCCAGGGCATAAGGATTTTGCGGAAGATACTTACAGAACTTTAACTGCAGTTGACTCTGTGATAGTTGTGGTCGATGTGGCAAGAGGAGTCGAAGAGCAAACTGAAAAATTGGTAGAAGTTTGTCGAATGAGGAACATTCCTATGCTCGTTTTTGTCAACAAAATGGACCGTGAAGGAAAAGATGCTTTTGATTTGATGGATGAAATTGAACTTAAACTTGGTTTAAGAGTTACACCCTTGTCATGGCCTATTGGAATAGGCGCAACTTTCAAAGGAATTTACAACCTTTGGGAAGGAAATATTCAATTGTATAGCGAAGCAGAAAAAAGAAGAGTTTCGCAAGCAATTGATCCAAAACAATTGGATAGTCCTGAATTAGACGAACTCATCGGTTCGACTTATGCAGACAATTTGAGAGAAGAAATCGAATTGATCGAAGGAGTTTATCCTGAATTTTCCGAAGAAGAGTATATGAATTGTAATTTACAACCAGTTTTCTTCGGTTCTGCTTTGAACAACTTTGGAGTCAAAGAATTGTTGGATGCATTCATTGATATAGCTCCTCAACCACAAGCAAAAGAAGCTGATATCAGAATTGTAGAACCATTTGAAGAGCAGTTCACAGGATTTGTGTTTAAAATTCACGCCAATATGGATCCAAAACATAGAGATAGATTGGCTTTTGTGAAAATAGTTTCAGGTAAATTCGAAAGAAATAAGAACTATTTGCATGTGCGTTCCGATAAAAAAATGAAATTTTCAAGTCCAAATGCTTTTTTCGCAGATAAAAAAGAAGTAGTCGATGAGAGTTATGCTGGAGATATAGTGGGTTTGCACGATACAGGAAATTTTAGAATTGGAGATACTTTGACTGAAGGTGAACAATTGATGTTCAGAGGAATTCCTTCATTTTCACCAGAACATTTTAGGTACATCAATAATGCGGATCCTCTGAAAGCAAAACAATTGGAAAAAGGAATTGATCAATTGATGGATGAAGGTGTGGCACAATTGTTTACTTTGGAAATGAACAATCGTAAGATTATAGGAACAGTTGGTGCTTTGCAATATGAAGTAATTCAATATCGATTGGAACACGAATATGGTGCAAAAGCTAATTATGAACCCATTTCAATTCATAAAGCATGTTGGGTAGAAGTAGAGGACGAAAAATCAGAAGAATTCAAAGAATTTAAAAGGGTAAAACAAAGGTATTTGGCAAGGGATAAATTCAACCAATTGGTGTTTTTGGCCGATTCAGCTTTTACCATTCAAATGACTCAAGAAAACTTTCCTTCAGTCAAACTGCACTTTGTAAGTGAGTTTTAATAAAGTGTTTTTCAAAAATTTCCGCTTTCAGATGAAAGAAAGTTGTCGAAGAAAATGAAAAATACCAGAAAACAATAAAAGAAAAGAAAAGTAAGTTTTTTCATAACTGTTTGTTTGATTATTAGACGTTACTTTTTATAAATGGTTGCGTTGAATGATCGATGGTCGATAAAATTTCATAGTTGAGTTTTACTTTGTATTTTCGAATTATAAATTTTTTATCATGAGATGGATTTTCTTGTTTTTATTTCTTTTTACAATTGGAGTTGATGCTCAGATTTTTAGCACAAAAGAAGTTTTTACTCGCCAAGATTCTTTGAGAGGAACTAACAATGAATTTAGAAATTGGTGGGATGTAAAAAGATACGACATTTATATAACTCCCGATTTTGATAAAAAATTTCTAAAAGGTCAAAATAAAATCAAATTTAAAGTCAATCAAGAAAATCATATTCTTCAAATCGATTTACAACAACCGATGCAAATCGATCAAATTCATTTAGGTGAAAGAGTTATCAACGATTTTCAAAGAGAAGGCAATGTTTATTTTGTTGATTTGAATGAGAATTTGAAAAAAGATTCGATTTATCATTTGACAATTTCATTTTCAGGTCATCCAAAAATTGCTATCAATCCACCATGGAACGGCGGTTGGATATTTGCTAAAGATGAAAAATCACGTGCATGGATGACGGTTTCATGCCAAGGTTTAGGTGCAAGTGTTTGGTATCCGAACAAAGATTTTCAGGGCGATGAACCCGATGAGGGAGCTTCTTTGACAATTCAATCAATAAACGATCAAGTAGGTGTTGGCAATGGAAGACTTGCAGCGGTTGCTTCTGATGAAAATTACAAGAGTTATCAATGGATAGTAGAAAATCCTATCAACAATTATAATTTGGTTCCATACATCGGAAATTATCAAGAAATCAAAGATGTTTATCAAGGAGAAAAAGGTAAATTAGATCTGTCTTATTGGGTTTTAGATTATAATGTTGAAAAAGCTAAAAAACATTTCGAACAAACTAAACCAATGTTAGAAGCTTTTGAATATTGGATGGGACCTTATCCTTTTTATGAAGATGGTTTCAAGGTAGTAGAAGCGCCTCATTTAGGAATGGAACATCAAAGTGCGATTGCTTACGGCAATGGTTTTGAAAATGGATATTTGGGTGGTGATATATCGCAATCAGGTTGGGGAATGAAGTGGGATTTTATCCTTGTTCACGAATCTGCTCACGAATGGTTTGGAAACAACATTACTACAGAAGACGTTGCTGATATGTGGGTGCATGAAGCCTTTACTTCTTATGCTGAAACACTTTACACAGAATATTTTCATGGCAAAGAAGCAGCTAATGATTATGTGATTGGTACAAGAAAAAGAATTTTAAATGATCGACCGATTATTGGAATTTATGGAGTGAACAATGAAGGAAGTACCGATATGTATTTTAAGGGAGCGAATATGGTACATACGTTGAGGCAATGGTTAAATGATGATGAATTGTTCAGAAATCTTATGAGAGGTATGAATCAAGAATTTTATCATCAGATTGTGACTTCAGAAACAATTGAAAATTATATCGAACAAAAAACTAAACTTCAATTAAAAGCTTTTTTTGATCAATATTTGAGAACTAAAAATGTCCCGGTTTTGGAATATTATTGGGAAGATGATGTTTTATTTTATCGATGGAATGGTGTAGTAGATGGATTTGAAATGCCGGTTAAAATAGCTGACTCAGATACTTGGCTTAAGCCAACAGAAAATTGGCAGCAAATCAAACTTAATAAAAACTTGAAAAATCAATTCACAATCGATAGAAACTTCTACATTTACAGCATGCAAGTGAAATGATTTCAAATACCTTTAAATTTTTGGTATATGATTTGAAATATTGCTATTGAAAAAATCTATTTATTATGAAAAAAATGTTTTCCCTTTTTGCTTTAAGCATATTTATGTTTTCGATCATGAGTTGTTCGAGCGATGATGATTACATAGCTGTTGACTATGATACTTATCCAGTGGCTTATGATTTGAGAAATGTAAACTTAGAATTGATCAATGGAGTTTATCAAACTTCAAGAACTTTCACCAATCCGATGTATGAAACCGATATGTTGTTGATTTACAAAAGTATTGGTTCTACAGATGATGGTTATCCCATTTGGCAACAAATTCCAATAACTTTTTATTTGGAAGATGGTCATGAATTGGATTATAATTTTGATTTCACTCGATATGATTTTGTGATTTATGCTGGTGGAACTTTCGATTTGACAGGGACACCTTACGTTCAAAATCAAACTTTCAGAGTGTTGATTATTCCTGCGAGCTACGGTAGAAATTCTGAAGTAAACTTCGAAGATTATCAAAGCGTAGTTGAATTCTATCAGATCGATGATTCGAAAATTCCTGAATTATAAATATAATTAATTCAAACTAAACCATTTGAAATTATATCTTTCAATGTTTTAGATTGATTTTACCTACTTACTAATCGAAACTAAAACTTAAAAATGGAATTTTAAATCCGATTTAACTCTCTCAAATTGAAACCTTTGAAAAGACAATTTTATTATACCATAGCATTACTGTTATCCACATTAGTAATCGCTCAAAATCCTGAACAATATCAAGAAATTTATGTAAAAACTTATTTAGAAACTTCACAGACTGACTTTGAGAAAGCCTTAGAAGTAGCTGATTCTTTGTATCAAATTTCCAAAACTGATTTGTTTAAAACTAAAAGTTTGATGTTAACTGCTTCTTTGTACCAGAAGACGGGAGATTTGGGCAATGGAATCAAATATGCTCGAATGGCTGAAAATTATTCTTTGAAAACCAAAGACTTGATTTGGAAAACTCGAGTCCTTGGATTTTTAGCGACACAATATCGAATCTTGAATCTAAATAATCAATCAAGAAAATATGCCAAACAAGCATATTCTTATGCCAGAGAAATAAAAGATTTAGAGTTAGGAAATAGTACTTTAGGTTTGATGAAACATGAAATGGCTTTTGATTCGTATCACAGAGAAGAGTTTGATGAAACACTTCAACACTTAAAAGAAGCACATTTATATTTCCAAAAAACAAAAAGTGACAAAGAATTTTTGCTTTCTAATATAGAACAATTCTTAGGTAAGTGTTTTTTGGCTTTGAATCAATTAGATAGTGCAATGTTTTATCTCGATAAATCCTTAGAAACTTATGGAGAATTGCCCGATACTCATGTCAATGGTTTAGCTTATAAAAGCAAAGGAGAATTGTATCTGAAATTAGGTGAATTAAATCTGGCAGAAGAATATTTCAATAAAGCTTTAAATATTTCTGATAAAGTCAATCATTTAGAGTTTAAAAAGGTGACGTATCAATCTTTTATGGATTTGAATTCTGAAAAAAGAAATATGGATCAATATCTGTTTTATAAAAACAAAAGAGATTCTATCAATCAAATGATTTCAAGTTATAAATCTACTTTTGTTGATGATTCCATTACAGATTTAACACAGCAGAATGAATATGTTTACACTAAAATATCCAGTAGAAATTACATGATTTTTACAGTTTTTTTATTAATAATTGTATTAATGGTTTGGTTCATTTGGTATCGAAAAAAACAAAAAGAAAATATCAATAAATTCAAAGCAATCATCGCAAAACTACATGAGCAAGAAGAAAACTACTCAAAAGTGAATGATGAAATTGAAGAAAATAAATCTGATGTTAAAGTTATTCAAACAGAAGCTAAGGATGAAACTGTTGACGAAAATCGAACAAATCCTTATATGTTAGATGAAACTGAACAGCGCATTTTGGCAAAGTTAGATAAATTCGAAAAGGAAACTAAATTTACTAAAAAGTCTGTTTCTTTGACTTACTTGGCTCTGTATTGTGATACAAATACCAAATATCTGTCTCAGGTGATTAATACCCATAAAAATAAAGATTTCAATAATTATATCAATGAATTAAGGGTAAATTATATCATTAAAAAACTCAAAGATGAACCTATATATAGAAAGTATAAAATAGCGACTCTGGCAGATGAAGCTGGGTTTTCTTCGCAAAACAAATTATCTACTGTATTCAAAAAAGTAACTTCTATTTCTCCTTCTGTTTTTATAAAATATCTTGAAGATGAGGAATAAATGAAATTTTTACGTAACTTTCCTGAAGATAAAATTGTTTTTAATTAATACAAAGAATATTATGCTAATTCGAATGGTTTGAGATTTTTCAAGTATATAACATTCATTACGCTAATTTTAGGTTCGTTCGTCTTAAATGCACAGATAAACATTAGCGATTCATCTAAATTAACAATACTAGGTGATACAAAAATAGTAGGGCTTGAATCGTCAGAAATCGCAAAAGAATCTTTGAGCTATGTGTCAGAAAATAAGCCTTCTATAATAGTTGTTGGAGATGTTGTAATTGTTGGTGAATTTGTAAATGCTGAGATAGTCAAATTGGATGAAACTGAAAGTTTCCCAACAGATAAAATTGATGAACATTTGGTTAAAAATGTTAAGAATTCAGATAATCAATTTAACAATCACTCACAAAATATAGTTAGAGATACAGATAAAAAGCTTCTTCTGTCTAAAGTCCCATTACCTAAAATATTTTATTCTAATTATCTAAACAATAATAATGCAATTTCTTTTGTAAAGAATAGCTTTCACTTAAATTTTGATTTATCTGTTGATTCTAGAGTAAATTCTATTTTATCAATCAACGAATCTATTCCTTATATCGATGCTTTTTATGATGATTATATAAAGTTTCATTACCCCATACGTAGTCCGCCCGTTCAATATACCTAAGTACCTCTCTCTATCATTCAATGTGCTATGCTAAGTAATGAAGTATAGCTTCGTTGAAAATATAAATCTCAAAAATTTCAAATAATGATAAAAAACATACTTTTTTGGGTGTGTACTTGTTTGTTTATAGGCATACAAGTGAATGCACAAAGCAGTGCAGCACCCTGTAATATGTATTCACCTCTAATATCAGATACATATAGTAACCTCGAGGTAGTTTCTTCTACTATTGGAGTATTATTTCCAACAGATGAATTTTCTAATAAAGAAAATTTAATTTCAAGTGACTTAGACAGTTATGCATCTTGGACCACTGTTTTATTAGGTTCAGCTTGGATAGAAGTAAAGGACAATAGTGCCGTTGGAACTGAAGCTTACCCTGCTGGAACTTACGCTGGCTTTGTTATGCGTGAAGTCGATTTAGTAAGTCTAGGAACTACATTAACTGTAACAACTTATTTAGGCAATCAAGAACAAGAGTCTTTGAATTTTTCAAATTTTGTTGGTCTCTTGGGTTCAAGCAAATCTCAAGTTGGTTTTGTAACGTCTGAACCTTTTGACAGAGTACGATTGTCTATTAATGCAGGTTTGGCTGTTGGTACTTTTACAGCTAGGGTATATTATGCAGAGATTTTAAAACCATGTACGCCTGAGCCATTGGTTTGTAATGAAATGACTGCTCTTGTTCAGGGCGATGGAACAAATACCGGACATAGTGTAGTAATAGAACCCGAGAGAACTGGTTTTACAGGAGTTACTTTGGGTGAATTGGTAAACCCTATGAATATAGTTAATGCGGATACAGATGATTATGCTTCGTTGGTTATGCCTGTAGGTCTATTGGCAACTGGTAGTGTATCGGTAAGAGATATTGGTAATACATATACTGCAGGACATTTTGCTGGTTTTGAAATTTCCAATACTAATTTATTGTCCATTGATCTATTGAACAGTGTTACTATAGAAACTTATTTAAATGGTGAGCAACAAGAAAGTAGTGGAAACAATCTTTCTTTATTGGATGTTCCATTGATTGATAGCAATCAAAGAAATGTGGTAGGTTTTATAACTACAGAGGATTTTGATGAAATAAGATACGTAGTTAACCAACCCGTAACTATAGATATTGGAACTACAAGAATATATAATGCAGTGATTAAAGAATATTGTGCTGGACCTGAGTTGGAATGTAATACAGACACTAAAGTTTACAGTCCGTTGCATCCTGTAGATATCAATGGAGCTAGAACTGGTATTGACGCATTGATTTGTGCGGGTTGTGCTGTAGATAATCCAAACAATGTAATTGATGGTGATGACTCGACTTATGCACAAATAACAACTGTGGCAGGAGTATTAGGAGGAGGAGCTATCTCTGTAAAAAATGGATTTGAAAGTTATTCTGCAGGTAACTATGTTGCTTTCGAAGTTTTAATTCCAGAATTATTAAATTTAGAATTGTTAGGATCAACATCTATTGAACTTTACAACAATAATGAATTGGTGCAAACCGCTTCTGGTAATTCTCAACTCATCTCGGGTGGAACTTCTATCATAGGTGGAGTTAACAGAGGGTTGATTGGTATGGTCTCTGAAGTGGAATTCGATGAAGCCCGATTGGTAATTAGCAATTTATTACAAGTTAACTTGGGAACGGTGAATGTATATAATTTCTATGTCACCAATGTTTGTGAAGGTGAATTTGACTGTGATACTTCAGCACCTTTAGAAAAACCTGATTTCTCTGTTGTAATCGAAAATTCAAGAACTGGAATCAGCAGCGGTGTTGCTTGTGTGGGATGTTCTATTGAAAATTCATGGAATATAGTCAATCAAGGAGATGACCCAGCTAGAATCAATTTAACACTTGGAGCTGTTGGATCAAGTGGTTCTATTTCTGTTAGAGATTTAACGGTAACTTATCCTGCAGGAACCTTGGCTGGTTTTGTCATCGATGATGTAAATAACTTCCTACAAGTAGGTTTGTTGAGCGACATCACTATACAAACTTATATGGATGGTGTGTTACAAGAAACTCGATCAGGAAACAGCCAATTGATCGATTTGGATTTGATTTTACCATTGTTAGGTACTGGACCAGGTCAAAAACCTATTGGATTTACGACCTCTATGCCATTCAACGAAATCAGAATCACTTATTCTACAGTTTTACAATTGTTGAGTATTTTGGATGTTTATCATGCATTTGTCGATGGTGGATATGCAGAAGGTTGTGATTGTACAAAGCCAGGAAACTTCATAGCTTCACAAGGTTTAGCTACTTCTGTTGGAATTAGTTCTTTGAGAACTGACCAATTGGATGGTTGGCCAAATGTTAGAGAAGGCGCTTGGGTTGCATTGGAATCGAAAACCAAAGGATTTGTTCCTAACAGATTGACACAAGCTCAAGTAGATGCTATCCCAGCTGAGGACCTTGTAGAAGGTATGATGATTTATAACATCGATCAAGATTGTTTACAAATCAATGTTGATGGTACTGAAGAGGGATGGAAGTGTTATAATTTCCAATCTTGTAATTAATTTAAAAAACAATTGAAATGAAAAATATATTCATAATATCAACAATTCTCCTTTCATCTGTTGCAGTTCAAGCGCAATTAGCAATAGGAAAGGATGATGTAAGTTCTCCTGCAGTTAGTTTAGAATTTGGAGACCAAAACAAAGGTTTATTATTGCCATGGGTCGATAATACATCGACCGTAGATGCCAATGGTGCGGTCAATGGAACCATAGTTTTCGATACGGAAGAAATGAAAGTCAAAGTAAAGTATGACTCTGGCTGGAAAGATTTGTCCATCGAAGAAGGAACGACCATAAATCCGCTTACCAATGAGGATGGATTAGATTTACAATCGAGTTTGACGGAAAGTGAAAGTGCAAAAGTAAGTATCGGTACACCAACTTCGACCAATGGAATTTTGGTTTTGGAAGATACCGATAAAGCCATGGTTTTACCGAAAGTTGAAACACCTCATGAAAATATCATCAATCCTTCTCCTGGTTTGATGGTTTTTGATCCAGTTACCAAGGAATTAGCAGTTTTTAATGGTGAAGTTTGGACCTATTGGAAAACCACAGAATAACTGCAGTATAAACGAAAAAAGGCACTTAAATTTTAAGTGCCTTTTTTTATATCTTTTCGAATTTGAAATTCTCTCCCAAATAAACTTTTCTTACATCAGGGTCTTGCGCCAATTCTTCTGGAGATCCTTCTTTAAGTATCCTTCCTTCAAACATGATGTAAGTTTTATCGGTGATCGCTAAAGTTTGAGATACGTTATGGTCGGTAATTAAAATTCCGATATTTTTATCTTTCAATGACCTAACGATTTTTTGAATGTCTTCTACGGCAATTGGGTCAACTCCCGCAAATGGTTCATCGAGCAATATAAATTTAGGCTCAGTGGCCAAACATCTCGCAATTTCAGTTCGACGTCTTTCCCCTCCTGACAACAAATCACCTCTGTTTTTTCGAACATGCTCTAAACTAAACTCTTCGATCAGAGCATCTGTTCGCATTTGTTGCTCTTTTTTAGATAGTTTTGTAAACTGTAAAACAGATTTAATGTTGTCTTCAACAGATAATTTCCTAAAGACCGAAGCTTCTTGAGCCAAATAACCAATTCCTTTCTGTGCTCGTTTGTACATTGCATCATTGGTTATGTCTTTGTTGTCAAGAAAAACTTTTCCTTTAGTAGCTTTCACCAAACCTACAATCATATAGAAAGAAGTGGTTTTTCCAGCTCCATTTGGACCAAGTAAACCTATGATTTGACCTTGCTCAACCTCAAATGTAACTCCTTTCACTACGTGTTTGCTACCGTAGTCCTTGATTAAATCTTGTCCTTTTAATACGATTCCCATTGGGTTCAAAGATAATTCAAATTGTTTGTGCTACAAACTCAAACAATGTTTTCTAAATTTTTGTTATAAATTCAATAACTTATTCGTCCTTACAATTGCTTGCTCATCTTTCCACTCGATCCACTTCTGACCTTTTATTTTTCTCATAATATTGTCGAAATTCCTCATGATAAAAATATTATAAATCGCTTCAGATAGATTTTTTGGTCGATGTGCAAGTGAGCGTAAACTCATAGAAAACCCTGGAGTTATATATTTCATATAATGCCACCAACCTTCAGGCATGTATAGCATTTCACCATGACTTAAATCGGCAACCATAGGTTTTAAATTCTTCAAAGCAGGCCATTTTTCAAAATCTGGTCGATCAAAATCTATATCTTCTCTACAAATCACAGAATAAGGAATCTTGTACATATATTTGGTTTGATCTGGCGAAATTATAATACATCTTTTCTTTCCAGCAAAGTGAAAATGTAAAATATTGGCCAAATCTATGTCATAATGCATAAATACATTTGAACTTTCACCTCCGAAAAATAACATGGGAAGTCCCTTGAATAACTTCAAACCTAAATCTGGCATCTTATAGTCATTCTGCAATTCTGGAACTTCTTTCATCAAATTGTACAAAAAAATTCTTAGATCAGATGGACCTTGATGTAACAAATCAATGTATTCGCTCATTTTCATGCGTGCAACTGGCTCATTGACTTTTTTGGTATAATCCACAGGATCATTGTTGTACAATGGAACTATCTTTTCACCAGAAACTTGTTTGATGTACTCGAAATTCCATTTCTTAAAAGCAGGCCAACTGTTTGTAATGTTTTCAACGACAACAGGCTTCTGAGGTTTTACGTAATATTTCTGAAAATCACTTGCCGAAATTTCAGAAACTCTCTCTATTTCAGTGAATTTAAATTGCATACTTCATAAAATCTATTATAATTCAAATGTAAGTAAAATTTATTTTTGAGTGTATGCCGATCTCTTTAATTTAATTAACTTGCTAATGTTTTATTTATGAAGAGAACTTTACTTTTTATTCTGATTTTGTTGAGCGTGATTGTTTTCTCACAAGAGAAATCAATTCCGCATATTGTTGTTGAAAATGGTGAAATTCAATTGGTTGAACAAAACCTTGAAATCAATGTAGTTGGACACACAGCTGATATCAGAATTTTTCAAACTTTTATTATTCATGATGCAAATTCTGCAAACTATCTATTTCCTGTCAATTTAGATACTTCTTTGTATGAATTAATGGTGTATTATCCCGACCGAATTTATTCCATGGATATGCGCAATATGAACAATATCCGAAAACAAGTCGCGGCTGAAAATAGAAGAGGAAAAAACATCGCGCTGAATTATAGCGACAATCCCTATTTTATCAGTTTGAATTTACCTAATTTGCCAATAGGTGAGGAGATAAAAGTAGTCGTAAAATACATGAAAAACCTTGATCATCAATCGAAATTTAAATCAGTGAAATTACCATCTTTGGTCGATGAAAATTATACTTTGGTTTCAGATTTCATCAAATATAAAGTCGATTTGATCAGTGCTACGCCTATTTATGACTCCAAAGTTGGTCCACACCCAGTGACGCAAAATAAACTTTCAGACAATTATATTTCTTATTCTTACGAAGGAATTGGTGTAGATGCTGAAATTCAAATTGAATTCAATTCAAGAGGCGAAAATGCCGACGCAGGTATGTTGGTTTATGAAGATAGAAATTGTCGATACATTTTGGGCTTGGTCGAACCGCCAAGTGTGATAACTCCTGAGGAAATCGCTCCACGTGAATATGTGTTTGTTATGGATGTTTCTGGTTCAATGAACGGTTTCCCGATCGATACTTCAAAAGAACTTATCAAAAGAATTTTGATGGATTTGACGCCGAAGGAAAAGTTTAACATTCTTTTTTTCGATGGAAGTAGTGATTTCCTTTCAGAACAATCCATTTATGCTACTACAGAAAATAAACAATTGGCGATACAAATCATCAATTCGCAATTAGGAAAAGGCGATACTAAGCTTCACGAAGCTTTGACCAAAGTTTATGAATATAAACCCGATAGTGAATTCAATAGAATAGTGGTTTTGCTGACCGATGGATTGTTCAATCCTGATGGGCAATTGTTGTTTGGCTTAAGAGAAAATTTATCTTATGCTCAATATTTTATTTTTGGAATCGGTTATGAAATCGGTCGATCAACACTTCAAAGATTGGCAAATACGGTTGGAACTAAACCGGTTTTAATCACTGAGAGAATTGATGCCGAAACAGAAATGAATAAATTTTATCACAGAATTCGAAAACCTTTGTTGAGACACATAGAAGTACAATCGACTCAACTCAATTTAAACGATACTTATCCGAACCATTTCAACGGATTTTTATCGAGCCAATCTACAAGTTTTATAACCAAAGAATGCAGCGGAAGAAGAGATCCAAAACTTATTTTGACTGGAATCAATGGAAATGAAAAGTATCACGAAGAATTTACCATCCAAAAAACAGAACCCAATGAGAATTTATCGGTTTTAAAATTGCTTTGGGCAAAAGAGAGGATCGAATTTTTATTGCAAGAAGAAGAGCGTTGTGGTCAATCTTGCATCAGAAGTGGAAGATATAGAAATGAGATCATCCGATTGGGTGAAGAATTGAATATAGCAACTCCTTATACTTCATTTATTCAAGAAGGATACATCAATGAAAACAATCAAAAAGGAAGAAAGTTTTCTTTGTATTCCAATCCAAACAACGATTTAACTTTTCAAAATGATTTCGATTCCGACTTTGATGGTGTTCCCAATATGGTGGATGAATGTCCTTATGATAAAGGTTTAGAGAGTTTGAAAGGCTGTCCAAGATCGACCGAAGAAAAGATGGTTGAAGAAATCAATAGGATGTTGGAAGGCATAGAATTCGACTTTGATTCTTATATGATTAAGCCTGAATTTTTTGAGAAATTAGATACAGCAGCAGAAATTATCAAGCATAGTCCCAATCAGCAATTTATAGTCGAAGGTCATACAGACGCTGCTGGTTCTTCTGAATATAATTTGAAATTATCGATCAACAGAGCACAAGCCGTTGTGAAATATTTGAAAAGAAAAGGCGTAAATATTAACCAACTAAAAATCGTTGGGAAAGGCGATACAGAGTTGAAACATCCAGAATGTCGTCCACAAGAAATTTGTGATGATCAAAAGAATTTCGAAAATAGAAGAGTTGTTTTCATACCAATCAAGTAACTTTGCATATTCAAATAATTAATTAATCAATACTACTTGAATTTTGAAAAAAGTAATCTTATTCTCTCTTGCTATCTTCTTTATTTCTTGTGCACAGCAAAAAACGATTGCCTTTGATCCTTATTTTGATTCTGATTTAGATGGAGTGCCGGATTATAAAGATGCTTGTCCTGATCAATATGGATCGCCTTTTAATTTAGGGTGTCCAGATGAAAGTGATATACCCGAAAGTTTCAATCGACAGTTATCTACAGACGCGGATTTGGATGGAGTTCCTGATGATGAAGACGAATGTCCGTATGAATATGGTTCACCTTTCAATATGGGTTGCCCGACCGAATAAAAAAAGAAGCACTGATGGAAACAGTGCTTCTCAATGATATATAATGACAATTTAATTTAATCAACCTCGACCGATTCACTATACATTTCTTTCATTTTTTCTTGCATAGCCATCATTTCCTCATAAAACTCCTTTTCAGTCAGAACTTTACCTCTCGAAGGTTTGTCGATTTTGATTTCTTCTTCTTTAACAGCAACATTTATAGCAGTTGTAATCATGGTAGAACCCATCATTTCGAATTCAGTTTTCAAAATTAAACCTGGCAATCCCCAAATTCTATCAGGTCCATCTTTGATATTGATTTTCGGTGTGTACCAAGCCGTTATGGCGATTGAGTCATTCATAACTCCTGTTGCTTTATAAGTATCAAATCCAGCGATTTGCTCTTTTTCTCTTGTGATTTTCCATTGGAAATCCGCCAAAGAATCCTTTACCAAATAAGCTCTACCAACATTGTATGGCTTTAAAAAATATTGCTGATCGATATCCTTATAAAGCGGTTCTTTGTCCATGGCAGAAATTTGAGACAAAATCATGCCCGAAGGACTTTGATCATTGCTGATCTTTTCCTGCATTTTGTATTCGGATTCTGTTCCATTGGTTTTTAACTTATAATCGATAAAAATTCCTTTGTTCAATTCTTGACGCAACGGCTCTTCTACCATCGCTCTATATTCTGAAGGTACATTAGAAATGATTTGATCAAAATCCATTACCATTTCCAATTGATAATCAATTTCTAAAAATTGTTTCTTTTCTTGTGAAAATGCTAAAGTGCTTATAATTAAAGCAGTTAGAATGAATAACTTTTTCATGATTTGATGTTTACCTAATTAGTAGTCAATGAAAAGTATTCGTTACAAAAAAAATTAAATTTTTTCTATTTCAAATCCCGCTTTTTTTACGGCTTTCACTATGTCTTCTTCTGATTTATCCTGAGTTTTTACCGTTAGAATTTTATCCGAATTTTCTATATCTACTTCCCATTCAGTATTTTCTAATTTGTTCAAAAAAGGTGTAACCCCACCTACACAGCCTTCACAATTGATATTTGTTTTGAATTTATAAATTTTCATTTTTATATTTTTTTAATTAATTAAACTCATATGATACATTTGAATTTTCCAATTTCCTGCCTCTTCAATTAGAAAAGCAGAAACCAAAGAATTCAGTTCAGCAATAGTTGTTTCACCAACAGTGAAACTTGCAGAATTTTTCAATGAAATCCAAAGAGATTTCTCATGTTTTCTAAATTCTATAAATTCTAATTCGTTTTTCCTTTGAAATTCATATCCACTCTTAGCTTCTTCATCGAACTGATTTCTCATTTGATCAACCTTAGATTCAAATTCTTTCAAATCATAAACGACTCCATTTTCTAAAATCAAAGCATCCTCAGAAAAATAATCATCAAGTTTTTCTTTGTCCAATTGAGTATAGATTTCCTCAAAAAAACTTTCGAAAAAATCTTCATAATTCCATTCTTCAGTGTTTTGTGCAAATAAAATTTGCCCCAAAAGAAAACTACCAACAATTAAAAAAAATCTCATAATTAAGAAGTTAGAATGCTATACAAAGTTTTATTAAGCTTAACTTTATCATCTAAAGCTAATTGCTGTAAATTTAATGCAATTCTTTAACCAAAATATCAATCCAATAAAATTAAATCCAATGAAAAATATAAAAGCATATGGGACTTATTCAGCCACAGAGGATTTGCAACCGATGCAAATCGAAAGAAGAAGTGTTCAGCCCAAAGATGTAGAAATTAAAATTTTGTATTGTGGCGTTTGTCATAGCGATATACACACCGCTCGCAGTGAATGGGGAGCTGCGAAATATCCAGTGGTCCCTGGGCATGAAATCGTTGGTGAAGTAATAAATATAGGTAATGAAGTTTCAAATTTCAATATAGGCGATGTTGTAGGCGTAGGTTGTATGGTGGATTCTTGTAGAAATTGTGAATCTTGTGAACAAGGACTTGAGCAATATTGTGAAAGTGGAGCAGTTATGACTTATGGCGGAAAAGACAAACATTTGGGCGGTCATACTTTGGGAGGATATTCAGAAAAAATTGTGGTCGATGAAGATTTTGTTTTACGAATTCCAAAGAATTTAGAACTTGCAAAAGTCGCTCCTTTGCTTTGTGCCGGAATTACTACTTGGTCGCCTTTGAAACATTGGAAAGTCAAAGCAGGCGATAAAGTTGGAGTCATAGGTTTGGGAGGATTGGGACATATGGGAATTAAATTCGCATCAGCCATGGGAGCTAAAGTTGTTATGATAACTACTTCTTCTGAAAAAGCTAAGGATGCTAAATTGCTCGGAGCTGATGAAGTTTTAATTTCTTCTGATAACGAACAGATGAAAGCACATAGAAATTCATTTGACTTTTTACTGAATACCATTCCTGTAGGTCACAACATTGATCCCTATACATTTTTATTGAAAAGAGATGCAACTATGGTTTTGGTCGGAGCTATAGAACCTTTGACACATGTAAATGCAGGACTTTTGGTTTCAAAAAGAAAAAACATAGCCGGTTCATTGATCGGTGGAATCGCTGAAACTCAAGAAATGTTAGAGTTTTGTGGAGAACATCAAATTTTACCAGAAGTTGAGATGTTAGATATTCAAAATATCAATGAAGCTTGGGAAAGAATGCTTCGATCGGATGTGAAATATCGATTTGTAATCGATATGCAGTCGCTTAAAAAAGTAGAAGAAATATCTTAACATACCTCAATGTTTTACGGATGTTTTTAAGGTAAATTTGTTTAAAATTAGAAAATATGGAATTAGGAATTGGCATGTTTGGCGACTTGGCATTCGATGAAAAAACTCAAAGATTCGAATCTTCAAGCAAAAAGCTACAAGAAATCATTGAACAAGTAAAGTTGGCCGATGAATTAGGCATAGATGTATTGTCTTTGGGCGAGCATCATAGAGTTGATTATGCTGTTTCTTCTACTGAAATTGTTTTAGCAGCTCTGGCAACTGTCACAAAAAATATAAAGTTAGGAAGTGGTGTAACTGTTTTAAGTTCAGCAGATCCTGTGAAAGTTTATCAAGATTATGCGACTTTGGATTTAATTTCCAGTCAAAGAGCAGAAATTACTGCAGGGCGTGGAAGCTTTATAGAATCTTTTCCTTTGTTTGGATATGATTTGAAAGATTATAACGAATTGTTTGAGGAGAAATTGGAACTATTGGTTGAATTGAACAAAAACAAAGTCATAAATTGGGAAGGAAAACACAGAGCGTCGATAAAAAATCAAGTGATTTATCCACAACCTGAACGTAAATTGCCGATTTGGGTAGCAGTTGGTGGAACGCCAGAATCCGTTTTGAGAGCTGCGCGTTTAGGTTTGCCGATTATATTTGCAATCATTGGAGGTCAGCCGAAACAATTCAAACCTTTGATAGATTTTTATAAACAGCAATATCTCGCCTTTGGTCATGATGTAGAAAAGATGGAAGTAGCTGTACATTCTCATAGTTTTTTAGCAGATTCTCAAGAACAATTACTTGAAAATTATTTCCCTTTTTATGCAGCACAAATGGATAGAATAGGGAAGGATAGAGGTTGGAGTCCTTATACAAAAATGCAATTTCAAGGCGGAATGAGCCCTGAAGGAGCTTTGTATATGGGCGATGCATCTCAAGTTGCAGAGAAAATCATCAAAACCATTGAAATGTTTGGATTGACGCGATTTGTTGCGCATATAGATGTAGGAGCACCCTCTCACAAAGAGATGATGAAAGCCATCGAGTTGTATGGGACCAAAGTTGTTCCAGAAGTTAAAAGAGCATTTCAGAAATAGAATTTTTATCAATTTTTAATGTTAATAATCCATGAAAATAGCTTTTCGAAGCTGGTTTTTTTGTGTTTAGGTATTTGATTGATATCAAATTTAGATGCACTCGAAGTCAGCCAGCCAGCCATTTTCATTAAAAACATTTAACCTCTTAATCTACGACACACTTGATTTGTTAATTAACATTTAAATGTTAAATTAGTGAAAAAAATAACGGCACAGCGTCCATAAGGAATATATCCGCAATAAACTGGATGAAAGTGTCGGATATACTAATGTTAATGGCAAGTAAAAAAAACAGAACAAAACAGAAATATGGCAAAGAAAATAGAACCAGCATTAAAATTAATAAGTAAATACTTAGAACTAAAAGATGATGAATATTTTGTAATTCCCGAATATCAACGAGGTTATTCTTGGGACATAAATCAATGTGATAAATTATGGCAGGATATAGAGGATTTTATTCAAAACGATGCTACCGACCCATACTTTTTTGGAACCATTATTGTTGACTGTTCAGAAGAGAATAAATTAAGTATAATTGATGGACAACAAAGAACCACTACTTTTTTAATACTTTTAAAAGCACTTTTAATCCGTTTAACGGAAGTTCTCGAAGAGTTTAATAGAGACGAAACATCTGAAGCTTTAGAAGAGGGATTAAAAGAAAATAGAAATAAAATCATTCGAATTTTATATAAAGCAGAAGTAGAAGAACGAATAGGGATTTTAGCTGATTGGAATAAAGCAAAAGGAATTAAAATTTTAGAAAACAATTCAATAAACGAATTATATGAAAATCAAGTTGAGAAAATTATAGAAGCTGAAAATTTTGATGAAGCTGAAAAGTCTGTACATAAAATCCCTCGAAAACATAAAGACAACAAATACACTAATCACTTTAGAAATTTCAAGTTTTTTTATAATAACTTGAAGCTTAAATCTGAATCTCAACTCAATAAGTTTTGTAGAATTTTTTTGGAGAAATGCGAAATCATTGAAATAAGAAGTTGGTATACTGAACAAGCAATTACTATGTTTAATTCCTTGAATTCAACGGGAATGCCACTATCTGACGCTGATATAATTTCAGCACAACTCTATTCAAATTCAAAAGACCAAAGAGAGGAGTTTAATGAATTGTGGGAAACCTTATCAAAATTGGCAAACGATCTTAATTCTCAAGGCATTGTCAATATTGACGGAATACTTCAACAGTTTATGTATATTAATAGAGCTGAGAATAAAGTATACATTAAGGATAATTCTGTAGATGTTACAACGCCAGGTCTAAGACGTTACTACACTGATATAAACAAAGATTTATTATCAAACCCATTAGATCTTTCAAAGCGATTAATCAAAATAGCACATATTTGGGAGAAAATAAAAGATTTTCCATCAATAAAACTTCTATTGAAATTCAATGAAAACACCAAGCTATTTTTGATTGGGTATTTAAATCGTTATCACGTAGATGATTTAACAGAAAAAAAGGTCGAGGAAATTTCAAATTATTTAATACGTTTATTTGCAATTTTAGAAGTAGTAGACGCAGGATACTCTAGTAAAAATTTCAAAACTTTCCTGTTTAGAGTCAATATTAAACTTGTTGATAATATTTATGGCATTGACTCTATCAAAAACGAATTCGACAAACACATAAAAGAAACTTGGGAAAAAGAAGATATTAAAGAAGGTATAATGGAATATGAAAAGAATATCCTCGTTTTCCTTAATGAGTATCTTTACACAAAATCGAAAGATAAAGATTTTAATTTTGCACGGAATGTTAATATTGAACATATTATGCCTGCAAGTGGTAGAAATATTGATTTAATTCGCAAAGATGCAGGAATAGCCGACAAAGAGGAGTTTAAAAGTTTGGTTAATAAGTTAGGAAACAAAATGCTTTTAGAAGAGAAAATCAACAAATCAATTAGTAACGAGTGGTTTAAGTCAAAAAAACAAACCTCTATTAATGATAAATCAGGCTATAAAGATAGCAGATACCAAATTGCTTTATCACTAACAAACTATCCAAAGGACACTTGGACTAAAGAAGATATTGAAGATGCAACATTAAAAGCAGCGGAACGAATTTCAAACTTTATATTCAATGACTAAACAAATAACAACCAGCCATTAACATTGTGTTGGCAAAAGTGGCAGAAATAGCTTCGACTGAACATTTTTTGTAAAATAAAAGTTTTTATTTCGATTTAAGATTCTGACAAAAATGCCACCCTTGCCAACACGCGGCGCGTTGGCTGCAAGTGTAACCCAACACAACGCAGAACAACCAACGGGGAAAGCTGAAAACCGACTAGAGTAAGCACAATTTAAAAACATCGGAAAATGAGTAAAGGAGTTTTATGGACAATTAAAATCGTAGTTATTTTCATTGCTATAATATTTATAGTTATTGCAAAAGAAATGGGCATTCCTATTATTGTAGCAAATTTAATTGGTTTTGGTATCATCTACGCCGTTTGGAAATACAAACCAGAAGAACCGAACAGAAATGACAATAATAATCAACTCGACAAATCTTAATGTTCAAAGATTATTACAAAATTCTTGACATATCTCAAAATGCGACCGACGAAGAAATAAAAAAGGCATTTAGAGAACAGGCAATAAAGTGGCATCCTGACAGAAATCAAGGTACTGACACCACTTTTCGTATGCAAGAAATCAACGAAGCGTATCTAATTCTAAAAGACAAAGAAGCAAGAATAAGATACGACATTGAATACAATAAATTCAAACAACATCAAGAAAGACAACACAGGAATAGAAGCCAAAACGAAAAAGCAAAAGAAGAAAGTCAAACTAAAAATCAAGAACAAAAACAAGCAAAAAGCGAATACGAATATTCCGACTTTAAAGTAGATGATGATTTACTTGAAAAATGGATGGCAAATGCAAAAAGACAATCTGTTGAATTAGCCAAACAAACTATTAGAGATTTTAAAGGTGTGACAAAAGCTGCTGCAAATGGCTGTTTAAATGGTGTTGTTCAGTTGATTATTTGGGTTGTTGTTATTAACCTTATTGTTTTACTTTTTAGAACCTGTTCAAATTAAAAATTATGAAATCAATTACAACTATTTTCCTAACATTTCTAATGTTTCAATTCGGCTTAGCTCAAACTAATTGGGATAAAATTGACTTGGGCAATTGGGGCGAAATCAAAATGCCTAACACAATGGAAGTCCAATCGGGCAATTACAAGAAAATCTTGGATTATTCCAAGCGACATTTTTCTATAAATGCCGAGAGGATTGTTTTTCAACAGAAAGGAGTAAATGACGGAAAAAATTTAGAAACTTACGCAAGAATTATTATTAGAACCGATTTTACTAACGAAAATCTTCCTGATTTAAACACGACTAATTTAACAAGTCAAGATATTGCAGACTTAAACCAAATGTACAAATCCGAAGTTTATGAGGTTGCAAATAATCCTACTTATCCTGCCAAAATCATAAAATGGAATGGAGTAAAAATCGTTACACTTAATGGTAATAAAGCTATCAATTACAGCTATATACGACAAATGGGTAGTAACCCACAAACATATTCAGAATTTTATGTGTTTTGGAAAGGTAATAGGCAATATATATTAAACATAGAATATAGGATTAAAGACTCCTCTATGTGGAAATCAGACCTTGACAAAGCTGTACAAACTTTCAAATTGAAATAAAAGAACTTAAAACCAATCTCAAATACTTTTCAGTCGGTTACAATTCAGATAGAGGTGGTGGTTTCAAAAAAACAATTTATCAATTTGAGTTCGACAACCCCGAGCCGATAGCCACTTATCAATCATTAGAAGAAGCAGGGAACTCAGTCAACGCTTCACCTAAAACGATAAGTAACGCCTGTTTAAGAACACTAAAGTCAGCCAAAGGCTATCTGTGGTCGTACATACCCGAGTGCCCTACAATCGAAGATAAACGATGTAAAACGGTATATCATTATACATTACAAGGTTTTCTTATAAACACTTTTAAATCAGCAAGAGAAGCCTCAAGAGAGCTAGATATACCACTTTCTTGTATTACAAGGTGTTGCCGTGGTGAACGTAAGCAAACCCACGGTTACAGGTTCAGTTACTAACATTTAATCCCCTTCGGGGGATTTTTTTGTTATGTAATGGACAAAAAAGACGAATTTAAGCATTTGTAGCCATTTGTAAATATAAATAGTTTCGTATATTTGAGAGTTATGGGCAATTAACAAAAAACAGCAATGATAAGGTGGAGTCAGGAGACCACTTAAAAAAACGGGGTGAAACTGAAAAACCACAAGAGTAGGGCTTATAAAATTAAATAATATGAAAACTGATTTTTACACCAAAACAGTATTGACTGTAATAGCACTTTGCTTAACAATTATTGTTCTTAAACAAGTAGATATAATTCCAAAAGCATATGCTGGGTCATCAGAAACAAATCTTACACCATATATAAATTATGGATTAGTTCCTTTAAATGAAGATGGTTCAATTGATGTACATATTATATCTAGTAGTAATAAAATCGATGTAAATATTGAAGAGGTTGGAGGATGGTGGGTTGGAGGATCCAAATTGCCAGTTAAAATAGATTAAAAAAACCCATAACACCGTATAAACGGCATAAAAACCGTCCCCATACTTCACCACGCCCGATGCGCTGGGAACATCCTCCAAAATCTGGAAATGATCAATTTTCAGTTCTATTTTTCTGTTATGCAAAACTCTCTTTTCTTTTAGGTTCTAAAATCGTTTTCAAAAGAATCAAACAAATATCGACAATTTTTCGCGACCCATTTTCCAAAGAAAAAGCAATGATTCCTTCCATAAAATTCCAAACTACTTAAAAATCAAGACTTAAAAACTTTGCCAATTTAAAAATAATTTTTATCATTGCATTATCATCAAGAGCATTGTTGCGTGCAGCAATCGCCAACCGAGAGAGATAACTCCACGGTGGAAAAAAGATGAGGACAAACGTCAAAATAAAATGATTCCTCCTTTTTACGCTTTTTGATGATGTATTGTTTCACCTAAAAAATAACAGTATGCCAACAAAAAAACTTTTGTCTAAAATCACAGACCAAACCACCGTCAAAGAAAGCATTCAAATCTTCAAAGAAGCTCAAGAATTGGCCGAAGATTGCTACGAAACATCCATGCACTACGCCAAACAAACCCAAAATCGAAATCTCTTGTACAACGCCTTCAACCGCTACAACGAGGCCGAAGATCTCAAAGAAAAGCTGGAAGAAGCCATCGAATTGGATAAATGGTTAAATCAACACTAACATGATCACAAAACGAACTTCAAAACCTTTCTCCGCCAAGGTCACACTTGGCTTGGAGAGAGGCTACACCCAAACGAAAATCGATAAAAAAGAAATCACTCGTTGCATTCAGACGTATCAAAAGCGTTTAATCACCGAAAAGAAGTTTTACCTCAGCGTTTCCCTTTCCGAATGCCAGATTGTATTAGGCGATCACATCGAACCGCATTTGAATTTAAACTTCATCAATTATCCCCGATTCCCTCAGGAAGAACAAATACTCAAAACCGAAATCGAAAACTTAACCCAGCATCTGATGAAAGAATTTGACCAGAATAGGGTAGTGGTGGAATATATGGATGAAACGGTGATGTTTGAGATGGGAGAGGAAGTGGATCCGCGGATTAAACAGTGAGGGTTTCACTTTGAGTGAAACCCTCACTGACTTCCAATCAAAGTGAAGCCCTCATTAACCCTACCATTGTGGTTTTAAGTCTACTGAGACTTACATCCATATTATAAGTGTTTCCAGTAAATTAATAGAAAGACCTTTGGATTCTATCTTAAAAAAGAATAAGTTTGAGATAAATATTATGAGAATAGGCGCAACTGAGTAATAAACGCATAAAGAAATAGGCGCAACTCGTTGCGTATATACAATTGTTGTGCAACATACAAAAAAACCATTCATGATCAATTAGCTATCATCATGACAAAACCAATTTAATCCATTTCTATAAAAACAAATGATTAACCCATATCAAGCAAAGTATTACGCATATGAGCTCTCCAAAAAGGCAACAGCCGACAGTCCAGAGAAGTTTGGTGCGACCCTTATGGATGCTAAAGTAGAGCTCAATCCACATCAAATTGAAGCTGCTCTTTTTGCTTTTAAATCTCCTTATTCAAAAGGAGTGATTTTGGCTGATGAAGTGGGATTAGGAAAAACAATTGAAGCTGGAATATTATTAAGCCAAAAATGGGCAGAAGGAAAAAGAAGAATTTTAATTATATGTCCCTCATCACTTCGTAAACAATGGGTGAATGAAATGGCCGACAAATTTTATTTGAAGGCAGA
>Ga0209487_1000366_pt1 | contig 41436 bp, 45 predicted proteins | sample Poulit2012_FD_187524 | JGI IMG/M metagenome (GOLD analysis project Ga0209487, IMG submission 187524) | Agricultural soil microbial communities from Georgia to study Nitrogen management - Poultry litter 2012 (SPAdes) (version 2) | ecosystem: Environmental > Terrestrial > Soil > Agricultural land... | reverse complement strand
TTTTGTCGAGAAAACATTTCTTTTTCTGTTTCATTTGTTTCATGTGTATATCCTAATAAATGTAATAAACTATGGACTGTTAAAAATGCTAATTCTCTTTCAAAACTGTGATTATAGTTTAAGGATTGCTCGTTGACTTTATCAATTGAAATAACAACATCTCCAATAGGATAAACATAATCAGAAAACTCAATTGTGAAATCTTCTATCAAAGGAAAAGATAATACATCTGTCGCATCATTAATTCCGCGATAAGTATTATTTAATTCCTTTATTTCTTGATCAGTAACAAAACTCATACTCACTTCATAATTAAATTGAATTCCTTCTTTTTCTAAAGTATAGTGAATTAAATTTGTTAACATATTTTTATTATCTTCACTTATTAAATTGTTATCATCAATATAATCGACTGTTTTCACCAGATGCCTCCTAAATAAAATAATATTAAATAAATTTGTTATTATTAAGCATCATATGCTTCGATAATTTTTTGTACTAGCGGATGTCTCACTACATCAGTCCCTGATAAGTGAATAAACTCTATCCCTTTAATATTTTTTAAAATATTAATGACAACAAACAAACCTGATTCTATCCCTCTTGGTAAATCTACTTGTGTTATATCACCAGTAACAATCATTTTTGAACCAAAACCAAGACGTGTCAAAAACATTTTCATTTGTTCAGGTGTGGTATTTTGCGCTTCATCTAAAATAACATAGGCATTATCTAATGTTCGACCTCTCATGTAGGCAAGCGGCGCAATTTCAATCACTTCATTTTCAATCAGTCGTAACGTTTGATCAACTCCTAATACATCATTTAAAGCGTCATATAACGGTCGTAAATAAGGGTCTACTTTCTCTTTTAAATCTCCTGGTAAAAAACCTAAACTTTCCCCAGCTTCAACTGCAGGTCTTGTTAAAACAATTTTTTTAGTAGCTCCTGTTTTTAAGGCGTGGACTGCAAACACAACAGCTAAATATGTTTTACCAGTTCCTGCTGGACCAATACCAAATACTAAATCATTATTACGCATCGCTTGAACATAATCTTTTTGACCAAGTGTTTTAGCACGAATTGTTTGTCCTCTTGAATTTTTTGTAATAGTTGTTTCAAATAATGTTTCAAAAAGGTGAATTTTATTTTCTTTAGATAATTCTATTGCGTATAATACATCTCGTTCAGTAAATTTAATACCTTTTTGAACCATAGTTAACAAACTGTTTAATACTTCTTCTACGATACATATAGATTCTTCTTCACCAGAGACGTTTATTGCTTCACCACGACTGACAATCGATACATCTAATTGATCTTCAATCATTTTTAAATAATAATCATTTGCTCCAAATAACGTTTTAGTATCTTCGTTATTGATCAGTTCAATTTCAACTTTTTTTAATCCATCCGCCATGTATAATCTCCTTTATAAGTATACTTCATTATCCTATAATTTTATCACTGACATGAGACACTTGCAAAAAATAAAAAAGTGCATCATCACAAAAACATTGTAATGATGCGCTTTTATTTTAATCAGAACGACCAGGTTTATATGGTTTCAAAGATCTTGGTTTACCCAATATTTCAGCCATAACTACACTTTCTTGTAAACCTTTGTTTGTCATTCTTCTTTTTATACTTCTTTGATTAACCAGTGATTTTTTTTGATAATGTCTTACAATAGCTGGTGAATCTGTATAGTTTTTTTGTCCTTCTTCAGTTTCATCTGTGGCTTGAGTATTAGATTGAAACCTTCTTGCTATAGCTTCTTCTTGTTCTTTGCGTTGTTCTTCAATAGAAGAAGTCTGGAATCTCCCTAAAGGCTGGGATTCTTGGTTATTCTCTTTAACTTCCTCTTGTTTATTATCTTCATATGCATTTTCAAATTTCTTTAAATTTCTTTCTATTTTTGATTCTAATGATTCACGTTTATTTGTTTGTGAATTTTCATTCTGATTGCCAGGAGACTTATTTTGTTCGGACTGACGTTGTGTTTTTTTAGAACTACTTACTAAATTAGATATTATCGCAATCGCAATAATAACAATAAATAAATTGTTAAACACAAAATCCATAATACTTTCTATCATATAAATACCCCTCTATCTAAATACGTTTAGTCAGTCTCATTATCATCTGAATCTGATGAGTCTGAAACGCCACCAATCGTATCACGCATATTTGAATCAGCTTGGATATTCTTATAATTCATATAATCCATAACACCCATATTACCTGAACGTAATGCTTCAGCTAAAGCACGCGGCACTTCTGCTTCTGCCTCAACTACATTTGCTCTCATTTCTTCTACTTTTGCAGTCATTTCTTGTTCTAGAGCAACTGCCATTGCACGACGTTCTTCAGCTTTAGCTTGTGCTATATTCTTATCAGCTTGTGCTTGATCACTTTGTAAAATAGCACCAATATTTTTACCAATATCAACGTCTGCTATATCTATAGATAATATTTCAAATGCTGTTCCAGAATCTAATCCTTTAGAAAGTATCGTTTGTGATATTGTATCTGGATTTTCTAATACTTGTGCGTGAGTATCTGAACTACCAATCGTACTAACTACACCTTCACCAACTCGAGCAATAACTGTTTCTTCTCCTGCCCCACCGACTAAACGATCGATATTTGCACGTACAGTTATTCGAGCCATCGCTTTAACTTCTATACCATCCATAGCAATACCTGCAATTAAAGGAGTTTCTATTACTTTAGGATTAACACTCATTTGTACTGCTTCTAAAACATTTCTTCCTGCTAAATCAATTGCTGCTCCACGTTCAAATGGAAGACTAATATTCGCTCGATGTGCAGCAATCAGTGCATTAACCACTCGGTCAACATTACCTCCTGCTAAATAGTGACTTTCTAATTGGTTCGTAGTAATATCTAACCCTGCTTTATATGCTTTAATTAACGGGTTAATTACACGAGCAGGAACGACTCTACGTAATCGCATTCCAATCAATGTAAGCAAACTAACTTTAACACCTGCAGCAAGTGCACTAATCCATAAAGCAACTGGAACTAACGTGAATAAAACGATTAATGCAATAATAATTAATGCAATAATAATTATCGGTAAAATTGATTCAATTTCCATTATAACTCCTCCTATTAATTGGTTTTATCATTTTCTCTAACGACTATTTTAGCACCTTCTACAAAAACTATCTCTATATTTTTATCTTTATCAATATATCCTCCTTGAGATACCACATCCAATCGTTCATTATCTACTGTAGCAATTCCACTAGGTCTAAGCGGTGTTAATGTTACACCAGTTAAACCAATCAATTCATCTCTATCAGTTGCAGATATGTAACCTTCTCCAGTAGTCGTTCTATCTTGTAAGACTAACTTATTAAATAAGCCCTTATTTTTTCCAATAGATCTGAATAAAAACACAGCAGCAATGATTGCAACAACAAATGCAATACCAATACTTATTGACATTTGTGTTAAATCATAACCCGCCATAAATAAAGAACCTAGCACAGCTAAACCACCAAGAACACCTAAAAATCCACCTACTACAAAAAATTCTGCAATAATAAGTATGATCCCTAATATAAGTAAAATCAGCGCTTCCATTCCTGCTAATCCTGCTATAATATGTCCGTAAAAGAATAAAATCAGTGCTGCAACCCCCATTGTTCCAGCTACACCAAATCCTGGTGAATAAAGCTCTACAATGAGACCTAAACTTGCTACTGAAAGTAAGATCGGAATCACAACAGGGTTAGTTACAAAGCGCGCTATATCTTCAGCAACTGACGTTTCAGTTTCAACAATAGTCGCATCTGATAAGTTTATTTTATCTAATAAAGCAACTCGATTATTAGCAATTCCTTCAGCATAACCAACCTCAACAGCGTCATTAGGAGCTAATGTTAAAAAATCTCCTTTTGGTGCGCCAAGGTCAGGTAAATCTATTTCAGGATTAGCCATAGCTTCAGCATAAAGAGGATCTCGATCATTTGATTCTGCGGCACTTTTCATTGCAGCAATCCAAGCAGACTGAGCTTTTTTATCTGCAGCTGTTCCATCTCCGGTAATAACACCACTAGCCCCCATTGTTGCCTGCTCTTTCATATAAATATCGTCTGTATTAAGAGCGATATATGAACCTGCTGAAAGTGCTTCATTAACAATATATGAAGTCGAATCTATTTCAAGACCTTGAAGTAATTTAGCAATTTGCCCTGCTGAATCTACTCTACCTCCAGGTGTATCAATCTCAAAAACAATATGATCAGCACCTGCTTCAATAGCTTCGTCAGTTGATCTTACTAAAAAAGCTTCTAATCCTCTTTCTACTTCATTTTCAATTGGAATAACATAGACTAATTTATCTTTAGATTGAGCAAGAGATGAATTTATATTAATACTCAAGAATATTGTACATAAAATAAGGAGAAAAAGACTCCCATACTTTATTTTTTTACTTTTATCACTTAGATAAGTCAAATGGTTTCACCTCTTTAAGCAAACAGTTTAAAACTATTGTTTATTATAATTAACTTTAACATATAAGCTTTATTAATTCATCTTTAAATTATATTTTAAAGATGCTTAAAATTGCTTAATAATAAAGAAAAACCTTTGTCAAAAACATTGACAAAGGTTTTTTAACTATTTATTTAATTTATTTTGAACTAACTGTTTAACTTTAGAACCATCTGCTTTACCCTTTACTTTAGGCATTAAGACACCCATTATTTTACCAAAATCTCGATTAGACGTTGCATTAACTTCTTCAATTGTTTGGTCAATAAGAGTATTTAATTCTTCTTCAGTAAATTGTTCCGGCATATATGCTTCTAAGATTTTAATTTCTGTATTTAAATTCTCAACAAGATCTGGTCGATTTGCCTTTTCGAATTCAATAACAGAATCATTACGTTGCTTTAATTCACGTGAAAGAATAGTTAATTCATCTTCTTCAGATAAAGTATCAACACCAAGTTTAATAGCTTCGTTTTGCAAAGAGGCTCTAACCATGCGAATGACTTGTAACTTTTCACGGTCTTTATCCCTCATTGCTTGTTTCATATCTTTAGTTAGTTCTTCTGATAATGACAACTATTTTTCACCTACTTTATTTATTTACGTTTACGTGCAGCTTCAGATTTCATTTTTCTACGAACACTAGGTTTTTCATAGTGCTCACGTTTACGGTATTCAGCAATTGTACCGCTTTTTGACACGTCTTTTTTAAAACGACGAAGTGCATCTTCTAGAGACTCATTTTTACGTACACGAGTTGTTTTAGACATTATAAATTCCCTCCCTCCGGAGTAACGAAGCGTATTTATTAACATTTATAAATAAATGTCTACTTAAATTATAGTATAAGTCTTACATATGGTCAACTTCTGAAGATATAATCATTCAAATTGATAAGATATACTAGATAAAGCATAAAGTGAGGCCGTTTCAGTTCTTAAAATACGGTTACCCAATTTTACTGGAATAAAGTCAGCAGTTTTTAAAATATCAACTTCTTCAGATGTAATCCCACCTTCAGGACCAATAAAAATAACAATTTCATCATTTTTTCTTAATTTTTGTAATTCTTCTGAGAATGTATATGTTGTTTGATCTTTTTTAGCTTCTTCTTCATAAGCAACAAGCTTTACAGAGTAATTTTTTGTAGCTTCTATTATTGCTTCTAAACTAGAAGGCTCATAAATTTCCGGAATAATTTCACGGTAACTTTGTTCTGCAGCTTCTTTTACTATTTTTTTATATCTTGTCATTTTTTTAGATGCTTTTTGTTTATTCCATTTGACAATTGAACGTTCTGATTCATATAAATAAAATTTAGAAGCACCTAATTCAGTACCTTTTTGTATGATTAATTCTAATTTATCACCTTTAGGTAAAGCTTGAATAATCGTCGCATATACCGGTAATTCATATTGATTTAATTCAATCGATATAATTGAGCAATAAATAACATCTGATTCAATTTTTCTTATTTCACAACGTGCAATTGTTTGATCAGGATGAATACAAATAATTTCATCACCTAGTTCATTTCTCATCACACGTGAAATATGGTGGACATCATTACCCGTAATTTGTATTTTATTTGTTTCTTTATCCCAATTAGCAGATTCTACAAAATATCTTTGCATAAAATAACCTCTTTTATTTAGTAGATTGAACGATTAACATGACCCAGTTTTCTAAAGTTTTTTCTTCAATTATTTTAAAATTGTGAATAGCCAATTTTTCTTTTACTAAGTTTGATTTTTTATCAATTATACCTGAAAGTACTAAATAGCCATCTTTCTTAATAATTCTTTCTGCATCTTCTATCAAATCAACTATTATTTCAGCAAGAATATTTGCAACAATAACATCTGCTTCTTGAGTAATTCCATCTAACAAATTATTTTTAGCAGCAATGACTTCTTCGTTGATTCCATTTAACTTTTTATTAATATTTGTACTACTTACTGCTACTTCATCTAAATCATATGCAGAAACTTTCTCTGCTCCTAATAAAACAGATGCAATACTTAAAACACCTGAACCACAGCCTACATCAATAACTTTATCATTTTTTTCGATAGTTTTTTCTAAACCTTGAATACTCAGCATTGTAGTTGGATGTGTACCTGTTCCAAAGGCCATTCCAGGATCTAAAACAAGCTTCATTTCATTTTCTGCTAATGTATAATCTTCTTCCCAATTAGGAACGACTAAGAATTTTTCAGATACTTTTGTTGGTTTATAGTATTTTTTCCAAGATGTCGCCCAATCTTCTTCATCTACACTTGATACTGTATAAGTTATTTCTCCAATCGGAATATTAAAGCTAGATAACTGCTTAATTGCTTGTTTAATATCACTTAGTTTTTGGTCAAATTCAGCGTTATCTACAAGATATCCTTTTATATAAATACCTTCTTTGGGATATTTAGATTTATCTACATCATAAATTTCTCCAAAACGTGTAGGTCTTTCAGTTTCTAGATCTAAGGGGTCTTCAATAATAACCCCATTAGACCCATGTTCATTTAAGATATTAGTAATTAATTCTTCGGCTGCATTATTTGAATGAATAAGAATTTCATTCCATTTCATTTTTTAATCTCCTCTAAATGCTTTTTTGAATTTATCAAAAAATGAATCTTCTTTATCTGATAAATCATCATCAGAACTTATTTCATGAAATTCTTTTAATAGTTCTTTTTGTCGATTAGTCAATTTCTTAGGTGTAATAACACGGATCTGAATATGCTGATCACCTTGACCATATCCTCTTACGTTTGGTGCACCTTTTCCTTTAAGTCTAAACACTTTACCGTTTTGAGTTCCTGCTGGAATTTTTAATTTTACATTACCATGTACTGTAGGTGCTTCAACTTCATCACCTAACGCAGCTTGAGTGAAGGAGATTGGTAGTTCTAAGAAAATATTGTCTCCTTCACGTACATAAAATTCGTGAGATTGAATATGAACTACTACAAATAAATCACCTGCAGGGCCACCATTAACTCCTGGCTCACCTTTACCAGCTATTCTTATTTGCTGTCCTTCATCAATTCCTGCTGGAATCGAAACTTTAATAGTAACATTTTTCTTAACTCGTCCTGAACCGTGACATGTTTCACACTTTTCTTTAATAAATTGACCAGTTCCACCACAATGATTACACGCTCGACGATTAATAATTCGACCAAATGGTGTATCTTGCTCAACTTCTGTTTGACCAGAACCATTACAGTACGTACATGTTTCTGGTTTAGTACCTTTTTTAGCACCAGAACCATCACACGTATCACATTTTTCTTCTTTTGGAATATTTATTTCTGTTTCTTTCCCAAAGATTGCCTCTTCAAACGTTAAAGTCATTGTGTATTGTAAATCATTACCTTGTCTTGGTGCGTTTGGATCTTGACGTGCTCCGCCACCAAAGAACATATCAAATATATCACCAAAACCTTGTGCTCCGCCAAATCCTTGGCCTCCTCCGAAACCTTGCTCTGTACTAGCATGGCCGAACCGATCATATTGCGCACGTTTTTGGTCATCCTTTAGAACTTCGTATGCTTCAGTTGCTTCTTTAAATTTATCTTCTGCATCTTCAGCCTCGTTAACATCCGGATGGTATTTTCTTGCTAATTTTCGATAAGCTTTACGAATATCTTGCTTGGTTGCGTCTTGATCAACACCAAGCACTTCATAATAATCTCGTTTACTCAATATAATTCACTCTCCCGAACTTTAATTAGATACATATTATAGTATCACTTATTTAATTTACTATGCAAATTGTTCGTTAAAAAAGTCAAAGTCATGTTATTACGTGACTTTGACTTTTTAACTAAAACATTATTTGTTTTTATTTATCTTCGTTCTTATCTTCATCTTTATTATCTTCTTCATCTTCAACGTCTTCATAATCAGCATCAACTACATCTTCTTGAGCTTCTCCACCTTCAGAACCTTGTTGCTCTTCAGCCATTTGCTCATATAATTTAACCGATAGTTGTTGAACTTGCTCTTCTAAAGCTTCTTTCTTAGCTTTAATATCGTCTAAATCTTCTGATTCTAATGCTGTTTGTAATTCTTCTTTAGCTTCTTCAGCTTTAGTTTTCTCTTCTTCAGTAACTTTATCATCTAAGTCTTTAATTGTTTTATCTGTTGTAAAGATTAACTGATCTGCTTCGTTACGAAGTTCAACTTCCTCGCGACGTTTTTTATCTTCTTCAGCATTTTCTTCAGCATCTTTTACCATTTGATCTACTTCTTCATCTGAAAGACCTGATGATGATTGAATCGTAATCGATTGTTCTTTATTTGTACCTAAGTCTTTAGCACTTACGTTAACAATACCATTAGCATCGATATCAAATTTAACTTCAATTTGTGGAACTCCACGTGGTGCTGGTGGAATATCTGTTAATTGGAAACGACCTAATGTCTTGTTATCAGATGCCATTTCACGCTCACCTTGTAAGACATGGATATCAACTGCTGTTTGATTGTCAGCTGCTGTTGAGAATGTTTGTGTTTCACTTGTTGGGATTGTTGTGTTTCTTTCAATTAAACGAGTCGTTACAGAACCCATTGTTTCGATTCCTAATGATAAAGGTGTAACGTCTAATAAGACAACATCTTTAACATCACCTTGTAAGACACCTGCTTGAATAGCTGCACCTAATGCTACAACCTCATCAGGGTTTACTCCTTTTGATGGTTCTTTTCCAGTTTCTTTTTCAATTCTTTCTTGTACAGCTGGAATACGAGTTGATCCACCAACTAAAATAACTTTATCTAATTCTTTTGCAGATAAATCAGCATCTTGAAGTGCTTTTTTAACAGGATCCATAGTACGTTCTACTAAATCCGAAGTTAACTCATCAAATTTCGCGCGTGATAGAGTCATTTCTAAGTGTAATGGACCTGCATCTCCTGCTGTAATAAATGGTAATGAAATTTGTGCTTGTGATACACCTGATAAATCTTTCTTAGCTTTTTCAGCTGCATCTTTCAATCTTTGAGTAGCCATCTTATCTTGTGATAAGTCAATACCATTTTCTTTTCTAAACTCTGCCACCATATGGTCAATAATTAATTCATCAAAGTCATCTCCACCTAGACGGTTATCACCTGCAGTTGAAATAACTTCAAAAGTACCTTCTCCAATATCTAATATTGATACGTCAAATGTACCTCCACCTAAGTCATACACTAAAATAGTTTGATCAACATCTTCTTTATCAATGCCGTAAGCTAATGCTGCTGCTGTAGGTTCGTTAATAATTCTTTCAACTTCTAGTCCTGCAATAACTCCTGCATCACGTGTTGCTTGACGCTCAGAATCATTAAAATATGCAGGAACTGTAATAACAGCTTTGCTTACTTCTTCACCTAAGTAATCTTCTGCGTAAGATTTTAAATGTTGCAAAATACCTGCTGAAATTTCTTGTGGTGTATATTCTTTTCCTGCTGCTTCAACTTTATAATCAGTACCCATATGACGCTTAACTGATTGAATTGTATCTGGATTAGTTACTGCTTGTCGCTTAGCAACTTCACCTACTTGACGTTCACCATCTTTATACGAAACAACTGATGGAGTCGTTCTGTTACCTTCTGGGTTAGTTACTACAGTTGCTTCTCCACCTTCCATTACAGAAACTACCGAATTAGTTGTACCTAAGTCAATTCCAATTATTTTACTCATAATTATTTATCTCCCTTATGTTCATTTAATTTATTTATTTACTTTAACCATTGCTGGTCTAATAACTTTATCTTTTAATAAATAACCTTTTTGTAATTCTTCAACGATGATTTCTGATTCAACATCAGCTTCATCTGCTTGAACAACTGCATGATGTAAGTTTGGATCAAAAGGTTTTCCTTCTACATCCATTGCTTCTACACCATGAGATTGTAGTGCTTCAATCAACTGATTATAAACCATTTTAACACCATCGACCATTCCCTTATTACTCTCATTAACTTCTACTTGCAATGCACGTTCAAAGTTATCTAAGACAGGAATAATGTCATTAGCTAAATCAAATGATTTATATTTACGTTCAGAAGCTTTTTCTTTTTCAGTACGCCTCTTATAATTATCATATTCAGCTTGAATTCTTAAATAACGATCATATGTTTCATCTTTTTCTTTTTTTAAAGCTTCCAATTCACTTGGTTGCTCAGTCTCTTTTGAAACATCTTCTTCAGCATCTAAAATCTCAACTTCTTCTGATTCTTCTGATGCTTCAGTGTCTTGTTCTTCTTTATCAACACCTGTATGATCTTGAGTCATGAAGATACCTCCTAATATATAAATTAGCCATGTTAAACCTTATCATGAATGGCTGTAATTTTAAAATATTTCACTCATCTTTTCTACGTACTTGGTTTAATAAGTCTGACATTTCATTTGAAAGTCCCTTTAAAAGAGTAATGACTTTTTTATACTCCATGCGAGTTGGTCCTAACAAACCAATGCTACCCATTTGATTTAATCCTAAATTATATGATGATGTAATTAAACTCAAATGATTCATCGCTTCTCTTTCATTTTCGTTACCTATAGTTACTTTAACACCAGATGAAGTGTTTGATAAAAGTTTCATCATTTCGTCTTCATTTTCCATCATCGTATAAAGCGAATAAATTTTATTTACGTCATTAAATTCAGGTAACGTTAATAAATTTGTTTGTCCACCAATATAAATTTTAACTGACTGTTCATAACGTAGCACAGATTTTAAGTAACTGAATAATTGATCATATTGATCAAGATGTTGTTTCATTATCCCGTATATTTCAGTTTGTAAAATTCTCTCTAAATGAATAATTGGTACATTATATAATTTTTCATTTAATATATTAACCAATTTTTCTAAATCATTCATATTAAGTTCATTCGGGACATTAATAGATCTATGTTCAACATGACCAGTATCTGTTATTAGTATCGCTACCGCTAAGTGCGGAGAGATACTGACTAGTTGCACTTTTTTCAAGCGTGCTTCAATAACATCAGGACCTAAAATAATTGTTGTGTAATTTGTTAATTCAGATAACAAATTAGCAGATGCTTGAACAATTTGTTCATACTCATACATATCATCTTCTATTATATGAGTTACAAGATTAACTTCCTTATCTTTAATCGATGGACCTATCACATGATCTACATAGTATCTGTAACCTTTTTCTGATGGTATTCGACCTGATGATGAGTGTGTTTTTTCTAAAAGACCTAAGTCTTCTAGATCAGCCATAACATTTCTTATTGTAGCTGCACTTAAAGCAATATCTTCTTTTTTAGAAATCATTCTCGAGCCAACCGGTTGTGCTGTCTGAATAAAATCGTCAATGATTGTTTGTAATATGATTAATTGTCTTTCTGTTAACATATAATCACCTCTGTTAGCACTCAACCTCATCGAGTGCTAATTATAAATTAACAAAATATACTTTGATTGTCAATTTAGAAGCTTATATCAGTAAAAAGTAGCTCTAGTATATAGAGCTACTCCTAATTTTAATCATCACCTAATTGCAACACAGACATAAAGGCTTCTTGCGGTACTTCAACTGAACCTACCATTTTCATCCGTTTCTTACCTTCTTTTTGCTTTTCTAAAACTTTACGCTTACGTGAGATGTCTCCACCATAAAGACCGGATGTTACATCTTTTCTAACTGCTTTAATAGTTGACCTAGCAACAATAGAGTTTCCAATAGCTGCTTGTACTGGAACTTCGAATTGTTGTTTAGGAATTAAATCTCTTAATTTTTCTACGATTTTTTTACCTCGCTCATAACTAAAGTCTTTATGAACTATAATCGATAGTGCGTCAATTGGTTCTTGATTGAGTAAAATATCCATTTTTACTAAATTGGATGCTTTGTTTTCAATAAATTCATAATCAAGCGAAGCATATCCTTTAGTTTGCGATTTTAATTGATCAAAGAAATCAAAAACTATTTCAGAAAGTGGTAATTCATAAATAATATTAACTCTAATATCATCTAAATATTGCATATCCATAAATTGTCCACGTTTTCTTTGACATAACTCCATAACAGGACCTACAAAATCATTAGGTACCATGATAACCGCTCTTACAAACGGCTCATAAACTTCTTCAACGATTTGTGAATCTGGCATAAATGAAGGGTTGTCTACTTGAACAAAATCTCCATCTGTTTTTTTAACTTCATAAATAACACTTGGTGCTGTAGTTATTAAATCAATATTGAATTCTCTTTCAATTCTTTCTTGAATAATTTCCATATGAAGTAACCCTAAAAATCCAGTTCTAAAACCAAATCCTAAAGCTTGCGATGTCTCTGCTTCGTATTGAAGAGCAGCATCATTTAACTCTAAACGTTCTAATGCTTCTCTTAAACCATTATAATCGTCTGATGAAACTGGATATAATCCACAAAAGACCATTGGATTTGTCTGACGATATCCTGGTAAAGCTTCACTAGCTGGATTTTTAACTTTTGTAATTGTATCTCCAACTTCTGTATCTTTTACTTCTTTCATTGCTGCAGTTAAAAAGCCAACCTCTCCTACAGTTAATTTATCTTTACTCACTGGAGTTGGCGTTGAAACACCGAGCTCTAAAACCTCGTATTCTTTTTCATTAGCCATCATCTTAATCTTATCGCCGACTTTAACTTCGCCTTCTTTAACACATATGTAAGCAATAACACCTCGATATGTGTCATATAAAGAATCAAATATTAAAGCTTTTAAAGGTTCTTCTTTACTTCCTTCAGGAGGTGGAATACGGTCAACCACAGCTTCCATTATTTCTTCAATACCTATGTTATCTTTAGCTGAGGCTAAAATAACGTCATCTGGATCTATCCCAACTACATCGACTAACTCTTGAGTTACTTTTTCAACATCAGCGTTAGGCAAATCAATTTTATTAATAACAGGGATGATTTCTAATTCATTGTCTAAAGCTAGATAGACGTTAGCTAATGTTTGTGCTTCGATCCCTTGCGCAGCATCAACAACTAAAATTGCACCTTCACAAGCTGCTAAACTTCGTGAAACTTCATATGTGAAATCGACATGACCAGGTGTATCAATTAAATGAAAAGTATATAAATCATCTTTTGCACTTTTATATTCTAGTTGAACTGCATTTAACTTTATTGTGATACCACGTTCACGTTCTAAATCCATTCCATCTAAAAATTGTTCCTTCATTTCACGATCTGTTAAAGATTGTGTATTTTCTAAAATTCGATCTGCTAAAGTTGACTTGCCATGATCAATATGAGCTATAATCGAAAAGTTTCTAACGTTTTTATTTTGATTTTCCATTAATAGCGTTCACTCCTACGTCTTCTTTCGTTCAATATATTATACAGTATAGCAATCAATATCTTTACTTTCAATTACTACCTTTATTATACCTTATGATTAATATAATTGCTTAAAATAAAATTTGGAATTTATTAATATTGAGTTTTTATCAATTATTTGTTATTATATGACTTGTCTATCTATGAAGTTGGGTTGATAGTTATAAAATAAATTGATCACTTAAAGATACGAACGATGATATTATAGGAGGTGACTTAAATGGCTAATTTAAAATCTGCTGCGAAACGTATTAACACGAACCAAAAGAAATATGAATTAAATAAAGCAGTAAAGTCTGCTATGCGTACACATATTAAACAAGTAGAAAAACTTATTGCTGCAAATGAAGTCGATGAGGCAAAAACAAAACTCAATCTTACAATTAGTAAAATTGATAAAGCTGTTAGTAAAGGTGTTATTCACCGTAATAATGGTAATCGCCAAAAATCTCGTCTTCATCAAAAATTCAATTCTATGTCAGCTTAATAAAAAACTACCAAACATTTTGTTTGGTAGTTTTTTATTTTATCCTTTAATCATTTTGTATATTAATAATTCAAATGCTATAGATTTATCCATACGTCCACTTTTTATTTTTGCATCTGTTTCAGTTATTTCATTCATAATATTTTCTAACCGTTCAACTGAAAAACGTCTCGCTCTTTGTGAAGCTAGTTTAATAACATAAGGATGTGCTTTAATTTGTTTTTGTAACTCAGACTCCCTTAATCCACTGCTTTGCAACAACTTAACTTGTAAAATAATTCTAAATTGAAATGCCAATAAAGCAAGCAGAGCAATTGGTTCTTCGTTATTTTTTTCTAAATCTTTTGAAATACGTATAGCTTCAGATAAATTTCGGTTTAGAACGACATTAACTAATTCAAGTGCAGTTTGAGTTGTACTTACTGATAATAATTTCAAAACAGTCTCTTTAGAAACCTCACTTTGTTTACCTGTGTATAACGCAATTTTCCCAATTTCATTTTCTAAAAGAGCTAAATTAGTTGATAATTCTGCTTCTATTAATTCAATTGCTTCTGGTGTAAATTGAATCGAATTCTTTTTTGCTATTGCATTAATCCACTTTCTTATTTCATACTCTTTTATTGGAGAACAATCAATAACGTTAGATTGCTTATTAAATATTTTTGAGATCTTCTTACGCCCGTCTATTTTTTCATATTCAGCAATAAATACAATATATGAATAAGATGCTGGATTTGATAAATACTCCTCTAACTTAAAAATATTATGTATAAATGGTAATTTATCAGACTTAGCTTTTAAAAAAGTCGGGTTGTATGCAAATATTAATTTATTTTCACTGAATAATGGTAATGTTTCTGCATTTGTAATAACTTCTTGAATAGAAGTTTCTGTCAGATCATATTCATGGATTTCAGATTCTACTTTAGTTCCTAATGATTTTATTAATTCTTTTTTAAACTGTTCTATAAAATAGCTTTCTGTCCCAGTTAATAAATACGTATTTTTAAAATCACCTTTTTTTATTTCATTTATAGCTTTCATATATGACATTTTATCAATCCTTATTTTTCCTTATACAATAATCATAGCAAAATCCAGATATAATTGATATAATAAACCTAGCATTCATTATAATTCAATTTTAATGTTTCAAGTAGCTTTTTTACATCTTATAATTTATAATTACATAAGTGTATAGGAGGGGATTAATATGAACGAATTTGAACAAGACCCACAAGAGAAAGAAACAGATGTTGTAGCTAGTATTAAAGGTTTCACTTTTTCATTTGTGTTTTTCCTAATAATTTTCGTAATCGGAGTAGTTATTAGTATAATTGATTAATGATGACATAAGAGCACCGTTGCCATAACAATAGCAACGGTGCTTTTATTATTTTATAAACTTATTAAAACTTGCTTCTTCTGTTTTTTCATTAAATTTATATTCAATTGCTCCATCTAAATCAGTTCTAAATATATCAATATCATGCTTTTGTAATCTTTCAATTACATTTAACGTCGGATGCCCATATGAATTGTTTAAACCTGCAGATATGAGCGCATATTTTGGATTAACTTCTTTTAAGAACAATTCATCTGTTGATGTATCACTACCATGATGACCGACTTTTAAAATATCCGCTTTTAAGTTAGGGAATTTTTGAAGTAGAGCAAGCTCATTATGCGTACTTGCGTCTCCATTAAATAACCATGATTTTCCACCTATTTTGGTATAAACAATTAACGAGTTATCATTTTCATCAAATTGATCTTTTTCTGGATGTAAAATTTGAAACAACAATTGATTTCTTGTAATTTTTTCAGTCGGATTAATTATTGTTATTTTTGTTTGGTTCGTTTCTAAAGCATTTAATAAATCGCCTTCAATAGGATGATAGGGACTGATAAAAAGCTCTCCCACCCTAAATTCATTTAACATAAATTCTAGACTTCCTGTATGATCTAAATGATCGTGACTTAAAAATATACCATCTACTGAGTCTATTCCACGATGATAAAGATAAGGTTTAATTACTTGTTTATAAACTTTACTTGACGGTTTCATATCAGTAAAAGAAAAACTTGAACCTATATCCATCATAAAGACGCCTTTTCGATAAGGTAATTCAATCACAATTGCATCACCTTGGCCAATGTCTAACATTGTAACACGACCTTCTGGTGAAAAAACCTCTTTATTATTTAAAAATAAAATAAATATAACAAAAATAGTCCCAAGAATAACTGAATACTTAATTTTATTCTTCTCTATTGCCCACATGAACATAAATAAAATTAAATAATATATTAAAAAATGAACAACACTTAAATCTCCTATCACGAAATATTCAGAAAATAATATGTCTAGTTTAAGTAGTGTATCTACAAACATAGTATGCATACCAACAAAGATATCATCTAATAATTCACGTAATATTGTTGGAAATAGCATAAATAAAATCATAATAAACATTAAAGGAATAACTATTATAGTAAAATATGGAATAACTATTACATTTAAGAATATTGATAGAGGTTGAAATACTGAGAAGTAATGAAGTTGAAGTGGTAATATAATCATTTGTGAAATAAAACTTATTTTAAATGATTGACTAATACGATTATTTGTTTGATTTAACCATTTTAATGAAATTAGCAAACTAAAAGTCACCGCAAAAGAAAATTGAAAACCAATATGATTTAGTAATGAAGGATTTATAATAATGAGAATAATAAAAAGCCAGCTAACTATATCACTTGAAGTTAATTTTACTTTAAAGAAACTTAAAATAATAAAAGATATAATCATAAGACTAGCTCTAATAACAGAAGGTTCTGCACCTGAAAGAATAATAAAAATTGGAAGAATAATAATGAGGATAATTTGAGTTTTTTCGAGGGTTAATCTGAGTAGTTTGATTAAAATAAAATAAATAATACCTACAAATATTGCTGTATGCAGACCTGAAATAGCAAGTAAATGTGAGATGTTCCAATGTCTGAATAAATCAATGATATTAGGATCAATAAAACTGTCTTCTCCTAGAACTAAAGCAATTATCCAACTACTTGTAGTTTCACTATAATTATTTTGAAGTTTTAAAATTATTTTATTTCTTAAACTCCATATAGGAGTAAAAAGCGATTTTTTCCCACAACTAATATCTTCTAAATTATTAACTAATAGTTCTGCTTGAATATTCTGATTGGCTAAGTATTGCATGTAATCAAATTGTCCTGGATTTGATTTTACTTGCGGAGAAGTTTTAACACCTTTAACTATACATTCTCGTCCAGTTTCAATATTTTCTAATGGTTTTTCTATTTCTTTAATGTCTTGTTCGTAAAAATATCTTATATTCACATGGTTCGTAGCTGATTTTAGTATAAATGATAGTGAGGAATCTTTTAAGTATACTTGGGAATCAATTTTACCTTTTAATATAATTGATTCCTCAGGCAACTTTTCTTTCGAATAATTTACATGTTCTGTTGGTAATAATAAGTAACTTGCAACTAAAAATAACAATGAGTAAAAAATCATTTTAATTTGTAATATATTTTTAAATGCCAAATACAAAATCCATAATAAATAAAGCAAAATAATATAAAATGTATCAGTTTCAAGTGATATAAAACTTGATAAAATTGCTAAAGCTAAAACATGGATATTACCTTTCTCAATTTAAATGACCTCCCTATTTTACTAAGTTAATTGAGACATCTGTTAATGGCGTATGTATAACTTTTACATTCGCTTCTTTAAAAAGTTCAATAGCTAAAGGATCATTACGGTAATCTGAATCATAATATACTTCTTTTACGCCAGCTTGTATTAATTGTTTTGTGCAATGAATACATGGGAAATATGTGACATAGATTGTTGTATCTTCAGTTGATACACCAAACCTTGCACATTGTAAAAGGGCATTTACCTCGGCGTGAATTGTTCTTATACAATGCCCATCTACAACATAACATCCTTTATCCATGCAGTGATCACCATCAGAAATACTACCATTATATCCACTTGCTATAATTCGGTTATCTCTGACGATTACAGCACCTACCATTAACCGTGTACATGTACTGCGTAAAGAAACTAACTCTGCTTGAGCCATAAAATATTGCTGCCAATTTATGCGTGTTTCTTCCATTTTCATCACCTCGTTTTATGGTATTTGAAGTTCATCTCTAATTGTTTCTAAAGTTTTTTCACCAATACCTGTTACCTCTAGTAAATCATCAACATTTTTAAATCCACCTATTTCATCACGATATGTAATAATGGCTTCAGCTTTCGATGGACCTATACCTGTTAAATTAACTAATTCATCAATATCAGCTTGATTAACTTTAATTTTATTCGTACCCACTTCTGTAGAATTTGTTTCTAAGTTAACATCTTCATTATTTATTGAAGGAACATTAATAATCATTTCATCAGCCACTTTTTCAGCTAAATTTAAATAATTCTCATCTGCTTCTTCAGTAAATCCTTCAGCAAGGTTTATGACATCATTTACTCGCATATCTGATTTAACCTCATATATCCCAGGGTGTTTTACTTCGCCTTTTACATCTACAATAATAACTTCAGGTGTATCACTTTCTTCTTTTTCTGAAACAGTTTCATTTGCTAAATCAAAATCAAGATTCACTTCTTCAAGAGGCGTATCTTCTTGTTTTCTTTGATTAAACAGGAAAAAGCTAATTAATGAAATAATAATTACAATAAATAATGTAAAGCTTGATTTATTTTTTAGCTTTTCTAACAAATTAAATCACACCCTTATCTATAGTCAAACCTAAGTATATTAAAATTCAATCTATTTGTAAAATTGTTATAAAAAATAAAATAACCTAGAAAGTAATTTTCCAGGTTATTTTTGTGCAATAATAAATATTCGATCAGTTTCGTCTGTTAAATAATCATCATTTAGATCAAAATTAGCTCTAACTATGCTTTTTTGAAATCCTGCTTTTTCTAAAGCCGTAAGATAAAATTCAGTAGAGAATACTTGCTGGAAATGATTTTCTATTATTTTTTCATATATATTATTTTCTTTTTTAACAAAGAAAGTTATTTCATGTTCCATTGAACCAACATCTTCACCTGAATAACAATCCCAAATATAAGCCGTATTTTCACTAACATCAGCAAATGTTTGATTAATTAAATTTGCTTGAATATACGCAAGTGAATGGACATCAAATATAAATACGCCTGCTTCTTTTAAACTATTGTAAACATGTTTAAATACTGTTTCAACATCACCAGCTTTTGTTAAATAATTAATAACATCACAGTAACTCGTGATTAAATCTATATCTTCAAATCCAGTTAAATGTCTAATATCTTGTTGAATCCAATTAATAGATTTTTTCTGTTTAATTGCTTTATCCATAGCAATTGAAAGCATTTCTGTTGAATAATCAACACCTGTTACACTTTTAGCTGATTCAGTCAATCCTATTGTTATTTCTCCAGTACCACACCCTAAATCTAAAATATTAGGGTTAGAAAGTGAATAGTTATTAATCACATCTTTCGTTAATTCAATCCATTTGTCATAAGGTGCATGGCTCATTAATTCATCATAAAAATAAGCAAAATCATGATAAGCCATTTTAATTCAAGCTACTCAAATTGACTTCTTGAGCATCTCCCCATAAACGTTCTAAATTATAATAGCCGCGTTCTTCAGAGTGGAATATATGACATATGACATCATTTGTATCAACCAAAATCCAGCGACCTTCGTTAAAGCCTTCTACTCGTGCAATAGGAATATTAATGGCTTCTAAGTCTTTTTGAATTGCTCTAGCGATTGCTTGAACTTGTTTTTCATTTGATGCTTCACAAATAACAAAATAATCAGCAACAGGCGTTATCTTTTTCATATTAAGTGCAACAATATTTTCTGCCTTTATATTTTCACAGCTAGTGATAATTGATTCTAATATTTCATTGTTCTCCATAAATTATCGATCTCCTTTAAGATTTATTAAATCGTTATATGCTTCAATTGTTCCTGGATATATAGTTGCATCTTTACTAACTAAATGAGTGATTGTTCCTTTTAACTCTAATAAAGCAGCTTCATTTAAATTTTCTTTAGCAGCTTCACGCACAGAGTCAACACCAGGTATTTGTCGAGCAGGTTCAATGAAGTCAGCAATAAACACTGTTAATTCCACAAAACCCATATGAGCTCTGCCAGTTGTATGATATTTGATTGCGTTAATGACTTCTTTATCTTTAATGCCTAAAGTATACTCTGTAAAGTGAGCGGCTACAGGCCCATGCCATAATTCATGATGATAGTTTAATAAATTTTTGTCTAAATTATTATCTATAATATATTGTTTTAATGTTAGTTTATCTTCACATTTAGCATAATCATGTAGAGCACTTGCTAATTCTACTTTTTCAACATTAATACCATGTATTTTCGCTAATTTTTTCGCAGTTTGAATTACTCTAAGTGTATGTTCATACCTTTCATTGGATAAATTATCTTTTACTTTTCGTAATATTTCATTTATTTTCATATAAACTAAACTCCTCTATGTATGCTTCAACTTCTTTAGGGACTAAATACTTAATTGACTTGTTGTTTATTTTACGGTCTCTAATATTAGAAGAAGAAATATATACATTAGGTATTGTTTTTTTTATAATGGGATAATCACTCTCTAAACTGTATCCTTCACGATTCACACCGACAAATGTGACTAACTCTAAAAGATCATCTATTGAATTCCAATAAGGTAAATATTCAACCATATCTGCTCCTATTATAAAATAAAAGTCTGTTTTTGGATTTTGTTCTTTAAAGTAAGTCATTGTATGAATCGTATATGATTTTGTTGATTGTTTTAGTTCCCAATCAATTAATTTAAAATAGTCGTTATTATAAATTGCTCGTTTCGTCATTTCATAACGATGATTACTATTTGTTGCAACAGTATTTTTATGAGGTGAATCAAATGTTGGGATAAACCATATCTCATCTAAATTTAATTCTTCTCTTATAATATTTGCAACTATTAAATGACCGGTATGAGGTGGATCAAATGTACCACCTAAGATACCTACTTTTTTCATAGAAATACTCATCCTATTCATTAAGGTAATTTTATTTGTTTATTTTCTAATGATTCTTTATACAAGATAATTGTATTACCTATAATTTGAACAATTTCTGCATCCGCTTCATTTTTAAAAGCTTCTGCTACTTCTGTTTTATCCATATCGCAATTTTGTAAAATAGACACTTTAATAAGCTCTCTTTTTTCTAATGCATCGAGCACTTGATCAACTAAATTTTCATTAACACCCAATTTACCTACTTGAAATATAGGTTTTAAGTGATGCGCTTGTGAGCGTAAATAACTTTTTTGTTTTCCTGTTAGCATAATGTATCAACCTTCCAGTTTGTTTTGTAATTTTAAATCCATATCATTCATTTTTATTTGTTGATTAGTCCAAATATTAAACGCTAATTCTGCTTGATATAACAACATTGTATGACCTTTATGAATATTTGCTCCACGCTTTTTTCCATCTTTTAGAAATTGCGTCATAATAGGTTGATAAACAATATCACTAATAATAGCTGTTTGCTTTAATTTATCTAAATTTATTATTTGTTCATTTGTTTTTGGCTTCATACCTACAGATGTCGTTTGAATAATTATATCATATTGATCTAACTTAGATTCAGCTTCCTCTAATGTTAATATTTTGGTACGACCTACTAAATTTGTCTGTTTAATTTTTTCTGCTTTTTCAAATGTTCGGTTAGCAATATCAATATTTAAATATCCACTCGATTTCAATCCATTATAAATCCCTCTAGCAGCGCCACCTGCTCCTAATAGTAATATATTAGGATCTGTTTCTTTCACACTAGGATAAGCTTTTTCTAAAGATTTAACATAACCCAAACCATCCGTATTATAACCAATTAATTTACCATCTAGATTTAATACTGTATTTACAGCACCAATATTTCGAGCTTGTTCATCAATATCATTTAACTCATTAATGATCGTCTCTTTGTAAGGAATCGTAACATTGAAACCTTTAATATTTTTTTGTCGTAAATTATTAATTTCTGCTTTGAAATCTGCATTTTGCTCAATTTCAAAAATAGTATACTCTCCACGTGTATTTGTTTGTTTCATAAATTGCTCATGAATCCATGGCGATAATGAATGTTTAATTGGATAACCTATTAAACCAAATAAATAATACATTAACTTCACAACTCCTTAAAAGAATGATTGTCTAATTGATGTTGCTGTTCCTTTTGGGCTATGTGCGCTAACTGTTATATCACCTGTCTTAGTAGTAATCCAACCAAGTCCTGGAAAAACTATATCATATTGGCCAGGACTTATTTTAAATGTGTTTTCAGTCATTTCAGGTAGCGTTTCTAAAGTTTCTTTATTTGGTGGTGATAATAAGTTACCTATATTATTTTCGTATAAATTATCCGCATTTTCTAATTTTGTACGATGAATAGGTACTTCATTTGAAAAATAACAAACAAAAGTTTCTTTATCACCTTTTATAAAATCAAAACGTCCTAATCCACCGATAAATAGTGTTTGACCACTATTTAATTGATAATTACGCGCTTTAACTTCTTTTCTAGGTGTAATTAATTTTAAATCTTTATTAGAAACATAGTGTGCCATCTGTTCAGAATTAACTATACCTGGCGTATCAATTAAACTTGTATTGTCATCAAGTGGTATATCGATAAAACCTAAAGTAGTTCCTGGAAAATAAGAAGTAGTAATTACTTCCTTTAAACCAGTCGCGTTATCAATATATTTATTTATAAATGTGGATTTCCCAACATTTGTTACTCCAACTACATAAATATTGTGACCTTTTCGTTGAAACTCCATTTCTTTAGCAACTTCTTTCATACCTAAACCAGTTTCTGAAGAGATTAAAAATACATTAATAACATTTAGGTTAGCCTCGTTTGCTAATTTTTTTAACCATTGTGATACTTTACGCAAATTTGTAGATTTAGGAAGTAAATCTACTTTATTCCCTACAAGAATAATTGGTTTATCCCCTACTATTCGAGACAAATTATTAATTAAAGTTCCATTAACATCAAATAAATCAACTAAATGTACAACAAGCCCTTTTGTATTACTTATTGAGCTTACCATAGTTAAAAAATCATCTTCTGTTAAAGACACAGGGGTATGTTTATTATAATGTTTTAATTGAAAACATCTTTTACATAATACATCTTCGTTTTTTAAAGATGAAGCTGGTACATAGCCTAAGGCTTCTTTATCTTCAGTTTGAAGTTCGATACCACATCCACCACATAAGTAAGTTTCACTCATCTCTTTTCCTCCTAGCTAATTGTCCTTTTTTATAAAATCTTTCTAACAATAAACTTTCAACTTTTCGATTAAATTGTGTAACTGGAGCATCACTTCTCACAAGAGGATCAACTAAAATTGTGTAGTGTCCGACTAAATTACCGCCTAATACATCTGTCAGTAATTGATCTCCAATTATGGCAACTTCATTTGTTTTTAAGTTTAATATTTTACTAGCTTTCAAAAAAACTTTTGGTAACGGTTTTTTTGCTCGTCCAATATATGGAATGTTGATTGGATATGCAAACGTAGTTACACGATCAACTTGATTATTAGAGATTACTAATAATTTAATATCATTTGTTGTCATCAATTGAAACCATTCTTTTACTTCTTTTGTTGCAAAAGCTTGATTCCAAGGAATTAAAGTATTATCTAAATCGACTATTAGTCCTTTGATTCCTTTCATTTTCAAGTCTTCTGGTTTTAATTCAAAAATTGATTTTTTTTGTTCATTTGGTAAAAAAAGCTCTAACAAATCAGTCACCTCTATATTTAATTTTCAATTTATGTAATTGTATATACATTAAAACATTTAATCTGAAGAAGTTTAAGTTTAACATATTAAAGACATCAATTCTATTTCAAAATTTATACATATTTTATTCACTAATGGGTCCCTATTATAAAATATATATTTAAAAACCTTTATTTTTGAAGTAATAGTCTTTATACTATATAGAGTACACATAATTTTATATAATAACATAGTAATTATACATATTTTGTACAATAAACATTATTTTAAAGGGGATTATTTTTCATGTTATTTGCAGTCCTTGCACCAATATTGGTGGCATTATTTATTCCTCAAATTAGTAAAATAAAACATAAAGTACATACTGGATATTTTGTTGCATTAGTTCCTTTAATTATTTTTATTTATTTTATTCAATTTGTAGGATCTGGTTTCGAACCATTCATGCAAACGGTTAATTGGATACCGTCACTGGGCATTAATTTAGATTTCTATTTGGATGGATTAAGTTTATTATTTGTTCTTTTAATCAGTGGTATAGGTACGCTTGTCGTACTTTATTCAATATATTACCTTGACACTACTGAAAGACTCGGTTCATTTTATGTTTATCTTTTGATGTTTATGACAGCAATGCTTGGTGTTGTATTAACTGATAACGTATTTGTTCTTTACTCTTTCTGGGAATTAACTTCAATTTCATCTTTCTTATTGATTGGTTATTGGCATTTTAATGAGCGTTCACGATATGGTGCCTTAAAATCAATGTTAATTACTATATTTGGCGGACTAAGTATGCTAGGTGGTTTAGTCCTACTGACAGTTATAAGTAAAACGACTAGTATTCAAGCAATGATCGGACAAACTGATTTAATTTTAAATAGTCCATATTTACCGTTGATTCTAGTCTTAATTTTACTTGGCGCTTTCAGTAAATCAGCCCAATTTCCTTTCCACATTTGGTTACCAGATGCAATGGAAGCTCCAACACCAGTTAGTGCGTATTTACACTCTGCTACAATGGTGAAAGCTGGTATTTATTTAGTTGCGAGATTTTCTCCTATATTTTCTGGGTACGAATGGTTCTTTATTATTGTCAGCATTATTGGGATTCTTACACTTTGTTGGGGATCGTTCATGGCTGTGCGTCAAACTGATTTAAAGGCTATCCTTGCATACTCTACAATCAGTCAACTAGGTATGATTATGGCTATGTTAGGCTTTGGAACAAAAGCAGCTATTTTTGCAGCAGTTTTCCATATTCTTAACCATGCTACATTTAAGGGTAGTCTCTTTATGGTCGCAGGTATAATTGATGTAAAAACTGGTACACGTGATATAAGAAAATTAGGTGGATTATTTACTTTAATGCCAATTACAGCAACGCTTGCTTTATTCGGTACTTTTTCAATGGCAGGAGTTCCTTTACCTTTCTTAAATGGTTTTTACAGTAAAGAAGCGTTTTTCACTTCAACACTTGCTTTAAATGAAGGTACTTTATCAATTACTAATTTTTTAGTGACGATTATTCCTTATTTAGCTGTATTAGGTAGTATATTTACATTTGTTTATTCAATGTATTTATTCTTTGATGTATTTATGAAAAAAGATAAAGCAAAAATTGATTTAAATAAAAATTATGAGCCATCTTTTGGAATGCTAATCTCACCATTAATTTTAGTTATCGGTGTCGTTTTAATTGGTATAATGCCTAATTTATTTAATGAAACATTTTTAGCTCACGCAGCAACAAGTATAAGTGGAGAAACTAATTTTGCTCAAATATCATACTGGCACGGATTTTCAACTCCATTTATTATGTCGCTTGCAGTTTTAGGTATTGGTACTGTACTTTATACAACAATGAACAAATGGACAGGAATTTATTCTATCTTCCCTGGTAAATTAAGTTTTAATCGTGTATATGATTGGTTAATTGAAAAAACTGACACAGTTTCAGAAAAGGTAACTAATTTTTATATGACTGGTTCATTAAGAACATATATGTCGATTATATTAGGAACTATTTTTATTGTTACTTTTATTGTTATGTATCTAACAAATGGATTTGCACTTGATACTTCAGATTTAGCACCTATTACTACGCTTGAAATTGTTGTAGTTGGCTCTATTATAGTTGCTGCAGGTGCAACTGTATTTTCAAATAATAATGTTGCCGCAATTCTTATTTTAGGTATTGTTGGTTATGGTGTAGCTATTTTATTTGTTATTTACCGGGCACCAGATATTGCCTTAACACAATTAGTAATTGAAACTGTGACCGTCGCACTATTTTTACTAACGTTCTATCACTTCCCTAAATTAAAGAAACGAACAGAATCTGTTAGAACTAAAACAACAAATCTTATTATATCAATAGGTTTTGGAGTAATGATGACGATAGTTGGTATATCTGCAGTAAGTAGCAATTGGTTTGATAAAATCTCAGACTACTTCATAGAAACTGCGCTACCTATTGGTGGAGGAAATAATATCGTTAACGTTATTTTAGTTGACATGCGTGGTATCGATACATTGTTTGAAATTGCAGTTTTAGGAATAGCAGTTCTTGCAATATATGGACTCATTAAATTAAGAAAAGATAAGGGGGACAAATAAAATGGAAATTATAATTTCGATTTTAGCTGGATTCCTTTTTACTGTTGGTGTCTACAATATTTTACAAAAACAGTTATTAAGGATTGCTATTGGGACAGGACTTATTTCTCATGGTGCCCACCTCTTTATCCTTACTATGGGTAAGTTAAAGAATGGCCAACCCCCTATTATACAAGAAGGGATTACAGAATATACAGATCCGTTACCTCAAGCTTTAATTTTAACATCAATCGTTATTAGTTTTGGTGTAACGAGTGTTATCTTAGTTCTAGCTTATAGAACAATAAATGAAAACAAAACAGATAATATTGAAGAATTAAGGGGTAACGACAATGACTAATTTAGCAATTTTACCGATTATTATTCCATTATTTGCAGCTATTATTTTAGCTTTTACAACTAAGAAAGTTAAACTTTCTAGAACTTTAGCTAAAATTTTCACAATAATAAACTTAGCTTTTATTGGATATATAACCTATGAAGTATTTACAAAAGGTAGTATTATTTTAGAAACAGGAAGTTGGAAAGCTCCTTTTGGTATCATTTTCGTAGCTGATATATTCTCTATCGTAATTGTATTAACGTCGAGTATATTAACAACTGCGATCATCTTTTTCGCAACGCGAACTGTTTCTGAAAATAAAGAAAAACATTATTTTTATGCATTAGTTTTCTTTTTAATTAGTGGTGTCTCAGGTGCCTTTCTGACAGGAGATTTATTTAACTTATTTGTATTTTTTGAAGTATTATTAATGGCTTCCTATGGATTAATAACCTTAGGTGGAGATAAAAAACAATTAAGAGAATCACTTAAGTATGTGATAATTAATTTATTTTCTTCTATTGTATTTGTAACTACTATTGCTTTTTTATATTCAGTAGTTGGAACAGTCAATATGGCACATATCGCCGAACGTGTACATGAAGTAGAACAACAAGGTATTTTAACAGTAATAGGAATTGTACTCTTTTTTGTCTTTGCAACAAAAGCAGCTCTTTTCCCACTTTACTACTGGATGCCTAAATCTTATACAGTTCCAAACCCTGTTGTATCAGCACTCTTTGGTGCACTATTAACTAAAGTTGGGATTTATTCAATTATCCGAGTATTTACGTTAATATTTGTATTTGAAACAGATTTAACACATACGATCTTCGTATGGATTGCTGGTTTATCAATGATATTCGGAGTCATCGGTGCATTATCGACTAAAAACATTAAACTTATTGTTGCTTATAATGTTATTCCTTCAATTGGTTTTATATTATTTGGTCTCGCAATATTTAATCAAGATGCATTAAGTGGTTCTGTTTATTATCTACTTCATGATATGATTATAAAAGCAGCACTCTTTTTAATTGTTGGTGTTGTTGTTTATGTAGCTGGTACATCTGATTTAAGAAAAATGGGTGGCTTAATACATAACTATCCAGGCTTAGGTTGGATATTGTTTCTTTCAGCATTTATATTAGCAGGAATCCCTCCTTTAAGTGGATTTATAGGGAAAGTACTTTTATTAAAAGGTTCTTTTTCAAATGATCAAATTATAATAGGTCTTGTAGCTCTTGTATCAAGTTTACTTATCTTGTATTCAATTATGAAAATATTTATTTATGGTTTTTGGGGCGATAAACAAGAAGATTTACCTAAAAAATCAACTAAAGGACTACTTTCACCTATTATATTCTTAGTCAGCATTTCTGTTTTCTTAGGTGTTGGAGCAGAACTAGTATATCCAAATATTGAATTAATCTCTGAATATCTATTAGATCCAGAAATATATATTAATTCAGTTTTAAAGGAGTAATCAACTATGGCCTTTCAAATTGTCGTCAATTTAATTATTTCTTTTATGTGGATGTTTTTAAGTGAAAGTTATACTTTAGTTACTTTCACTTTAGGTTATATCGTTGGTATCATCTTATTACTCTTTTTAAATCGATTTTTTAAAGAACGTTTTTATCTTGAACGATTTTTTAAGTTTATTGTACTTTTTTTAACGTTTATTAGAGAATTAATCGTTTCAAATATAGATATTGTTAAATTAGTTTACGCGAAAAATCCTGATTTTGAACCTGGTATTTTTGCAATGCCGATTGAAGTAAAAAAGAATTGGGAAATCACTTTATTAGCTAATTTAATTTCACTTACTCCTGGAACATTATCTATTGCTGTATCTGATGACAACTCAATTATATTCATCCATGCTATGCATATTGATGAAAAAGAACAGTCAATCTATGATATAAAAAACACGTTTGAAAAAGCAATCATGGAGGTAACAAAATGACAAAATTACTAGAGTATCTTGAAGTTGCTCTGCACATAACAACAATTATTTGTTTAGTTGCTATTGCTATATCTTTAATATTATTTATTTACCGAGTTATTACTGGTCCATCAAATCCTGATCGTGCTATGGCACTAGATGTTATAGGTGTTTGCCTCATGGCCATTGCAGCTTTAACTTCTATCCTAGTTATAACAACTAAATTAACTGATGTTATTTTACTAATTGGTATTTTGTCATTCATTGGAACATTAGCATTGGCAAGATATATAGAAATGGGTGTTTTAATTGAGCGCGACGATGATTGATTTAATTTTAGTTATTACGTATATATTAATTATATTATTCTTATTAATAGGCGCATTCTTTATTTTTTCGAGTGCTATAGGTATTATCAGATTCCCAGGTGTTTTTACGCGTCTACATGCTGCGACTAAAGCACCAACACTTGGAATTGCGAGTATATTAATTGCAACGTTTCTCTTTTTATATGTTGCACATGGGTTATTAAGCGGTAAATTATTACTAGCTATAATATTTATTTTACTTACTAACCCAGTAGGTGGACATATGTTATCAAGAGCGGCTCATAAAAGTGGTGTTAAACCTTATTTAAGACATAGAGAAGATGAATATGAAGATTATATGAAAGAAAAAAATAAACCTGCTAAATAGCAGGTTTATTTTTATAGTTTTTTATAGTTTCGATAATTACATTAGCTGAATTATCAGAAGCCTTTTGTAAAAATTCATCAAACGATATAGATGAGTCTTTGCCAGCAATATCTGATAATGATCTAATTATTACAAAGGGTGTTTGATAAGTATAACAAATTTGTGCAATACTAGCTGCTTCCATATCTACAGCTACTATTTCCGGGAAAAAATCCTTTATAAATTGAGCTTGATCAGGTTTCCCAATAAATGAATCACCTGTACCTATTAATCCTGTATCAAAGCTTAAATTAAAGTTTTTTGAACTGTATTTAACTAGTTCTACTAAAGTTTTATCCGCACTAAATCTTTCTGGCATTTGTGGGACTTGCCCTAGTTCATAATCAAATACCGTCGCATCAACATCATGATGAATTACTTCACTGGATATAATAATATCACCAACAGAATGTTTTTCTTTTAAACCGCCAGCACTACCTGCGTTTATAATAATTTCTGGTGAGTACTTTTCATGCATAACAGTAGTTGACTTTGCAGCATTAACTTTACCTATGCCTGATTTCATCAGTACTACGTCAGTATTTTCTATTTGACCTAAGTAAAAATCAATATTAGATACTTTATGTTCTGTAAGTTTACTCATTTTTGTTTTCAGTAAAGCTACCTCTTCATCCATAGCACCAATAATACCAATTACCATTATTTCACCTATTTCTTGTCATTTTTCTTTAGTTCTTCAAATTTATTTACTTGCCAACCTTCATTATCTATCCAAGATAAATAAACTCTGTAAAATTCAGTTTCATTATCATCCGATATTGTTGCTATTACTTTTTGATCGCCACCATTTTCAACTCGCCATTCAACCATATTATCTTCAGCAACTTTAGTTACTTTACTAACAGCTTCTTTTATTTCTTTTCTATCTTGTGACCCATTAGAATAATTAGTTGTATGTGCACCTTCTTGAGTTGTTCCTACTGGTGACCATTCTCCTACGAATGCTTTTTTTACGTTAGAATCTTCAATCTCTTCTTGTTCTACTTCTTTAACTGATTCATTTGATTCTTCTTCATTGTTTTCAGAATCATTATTTTCAGCGTCATTATTTTCGCTTTTTTTATCTTCTTCGTCACTTGAGTCATTTGTGTCTTGATCATCATTTGAATGATTCGTTTCTTTTTCAGTCTCGTTATTCGTTTGATTTTCAGTTTGTTCTTTTTCATCTGTAGTTGCATCTTGTTCTACTTCTGAATCTACATTTTTATTTAAGACAATTAGTGATAAAAGAATTGTAAAAAATAAAAAAGCTAAAGCTAAAAATATCATCAGATTACGGTTGTTTTTACGTTTTTTACGACGACGATTAGAACGTGATCTTATATTTGTATCTACCATAACCAAGCCTCCTCGATAAAATTAGCATTTATTCTACTTTTATTATTTTAACTTTAAACTCACCACCTGGTGTAGCTACCATCACTTCTGAATTTTCTTCTTTTCCAATTAAACTTTTTGCAATTGGTGAATCATTAGATATTTTCCCTTCAAACGGATCTGCTTCTGCACTTCCTACGATTGTATAAGTTTCTTCCTCACCATCAGGTAGTTCTTTAAAAGTAACAGATTTACCAATGTCTACAATACCGTCACTTTTTGTATCATTTTCAATAATGACAGCATAACGAATCATTTTCTCAACTTGAGCAATTCTTGTTTCAACAAATGACTGTTCTTCTTTTGCTGAATCATACTCTGAGTTCTCTGAGAGATCTCCAAAATCTCGAGCAATTTTTATACGTTCAACTACTTCTTTTCTTTTCACCATTTTTAAATGGTGAAGCTCTTCCTCTAATTTTTCTTTACCTTCTTCAGTCATATAAAAGCTATTTTCTTCTGACATTATAAATGCTCCTTTTATTTTTAATTTTTAACACTCAAAGCTATACCATCACCAATTGGTATAATTGATGTATGATAATTTTTATTTTTCATTAACCACATATTATAATCATTAATTTTTTTACCTAAATTTTGAAATCGTTTGTGGTCTGTTGTATTTCCAGCGACATAACCTTTAAATAAAACGTTATCTGTTAAAATTATACCGTTTTCTTTTTGCAATTCAGTAGCATATTCAAAAAAGTTTTTATATTGGCCTTTTGCAGCATCAATAAAAATGAAATCATATGTTTTATTTTCTTTAATTAAGTTCGGTAATGTTTCTAAAGCATCACCTTTAATAAGATCAATTTTGTCATTCAATGAATATTTTGCAAAGTTTTTAGTTGCTTCATTAAACATATCTTCATTTCTTTCAAGTGTAGTAATATGTGCATTTGGTAATCCATAATGCATAGACAATGCTGAGTATCCTATTGCTGTACCTATCTCAAGTATATTAATTGGTTGAGATAATTTTATTAAACTAACTATAAAATTCATACTTATAGGTTCAATAATAGGTACATTATGATTTTCTGCATAAGCAATAAGCTCTTTTTCCCATGATGATTCATTTAACATACTTTTTAAATATGTTTCAGTTTTATTTTGATTTTTTGTCATCTTTATTTAATTCCTGCCATTCATGTTCATATTGTTTCTTAATTTTACTATGTTCTTCTAAGGTCGATGAATACAAAGTTTCACCAGATGGTCTTGCATAAAAGTATTCCTTTGTAAATTCTTTTCCTTCAGGTTTAATTGCAGCTCGAATTGATTCTATGCTTGGCGAGGCAATTGGTCCAATAGGCAAGCCTTCTACTGAATAAGTATTATATGGTGATTCAACAGCAATATCATCATAGGACATTAAAATTTGATGTTTTCCTAATGCATATGAAGCAGTTATATCACTTTGTAGTTTCATATTTGATTTCATTCTATTTATAAATACTTGTGATACTTTTGATCGATCTTTATCAAATTTTGATTCACGTTCTATAACTGATGCTAAAGTTAATATTTCATGCACTGTAAAATCAACTTTTTTATCTGAAAGTTCTTCTGTCACATGTTTGTCTGTTCGTTCTACCATATCAGTTATAATGTCTTTAATTTCAGGTTCTTCTTCAAAAAATTCATAGGTGGATGCAAAAAGATAACCTTCTAAAGGATGTCTAATATCTTCCTCTAAAACTTCTGTTGTTATTGTATTCGGATATAAATTTTGCAATTCTTTTATAAAATTTTCATTTGAAGCTGCTTTGATAAATTCTTCTTTTGTAAAATCAAAATTATTGGAATATATCTCGGCGATTTGTTCAAGTGATTTACCTTCAGGTATCGTAATTTTATGAAGTGCTTCTTTAATTAACTTACCACTTTGTAATTCTTCTATGATTTCATCAATAGTTTGTGAAGGCGAAAGCTCATAATTTCCTGCTTGAAAATCATTTTCATTTTTTACTTTAACGTAAACATTGAAAATATTAGCATTTTTTATAAGATTTTTATCTTCTAAAAGTTCTGCTATATTAGAAGTCGATGAACCTAAAGGTACTTCAACTTTAACTTTAGATGTATCATCTTTATTTACTGGTTTTAACCCTGAACTTACATATAAATAACCAGCAAAAAGAAGAATTAAAATAATCAATATAATAATACTGACAATGAAAAAGGTAGTCTTTTTTATCAAATAAGATTCTTTAGCTTCATCATTACTTGACACACTAATGCCTCCTTCAAACAGATTTCATTTTCTTATTAATAAATGATAAGAATGGTAGATTAACCACTCTTATCATCATTTTAAAGTAATGTATTTAATACTTCTTCAACTAAATCCCATTCTTCATCAGATTCTATTTGAAAAAGTTGTAAATCATCGTTTTCTTCTTCATACCGAAACACATACAAATCAGCTTCCTCTGCTTCTACTTGTTCAACTGGCACGACAGCTAAATAGCCTGCATTTGTCTCATCTAATTCAAATGGAAGAACGACTTCGAATTCGTGGTCTACACCGTCATCATCAGGTATAAAAATTCTTTCAGTTGCTTGTATTTTGTTATCAGACATAAAAATCTCCTCCAATTTTAAGATGTTTGATCAAGATAGCCTTGTAAAATAATTACAGCAGCTGTCTTATCAATAACTTTCTTTCTTTTTTCACGACTTACATCCGCGTTAATTAACATACGTTCTGCAGCTACAGTTGATAAACGTTCATCCCACAGTGAAGTAGATATATTATGGACCTCTTCACAGTGTTCTGCATAAAGTTTAGAAGCTTCACCTCTTACACCAATTGACCCATTCATATGTTTTGGTAAACCAATCACTATATGCGTTACTTCATAATCATTTATGATTTGTTTTAACTTTTCATCAGCAGAGTCAATTTGGTTTTCATTCCAATTAATAGTTAATAACCCTTGAGCTGTTATTTTAAGCGCATCGCTTACTGCAACGCCAATTGTTTTTGAACCTACATCTAATCCGATTACTCTCATTGTTTCATCTTTTTATGTTCTGCTAAATAAGATTTAACTAATTCTTCAATAATTTCATCTCTTTCAATTTTACGTATTAAATTTCTTGCATCTTTATAACGTGGTATATAAGCTGGGTCACCTGATAATAAATAACCTACAATCTGATTGATTGGATTATAACCTTTTTCTTCTAAAGCTTCATAGATAGTCATTAAGATTTTTTTTGTATCACGGTCATAAGGCTCTTCTGAAAAATTAAATTTCATTGTTTTATCTATTGAACTCATTTGTGACACCTCTTTTATATTTATCATTAATCTAGTTTAACATGTATATATTAAAAATTATATCATTTAATACATAATAAAGCCCATCATTATAGTTTAATTTCTTAATGATTTTCTTACTTCTTCAAAAGCTTCTGGTAACTTAGTAATATCTTTTCCACCAGCTTGGGCCATTTCAGGACGGCCACCACCGCCACCACCGCATATTTGAGCTGCAATCTTAATCAGATTACCAGCATGAACGCCTTGTTCGGTTAAATCTTTAGAAACATTCGTCACAATTTGAACTTTACCTTTAATTTCAGTTGCTAACATTATAATACTCTTATCTAGTTTTGTTTTTAATTCATCAACCATACTTCTTAGTTGATCCATATTTTTAGCATCTACTTGTTTTAATAAAACATTCATTGAATTGATTTCTTCAACATTATCTAACAATTCAGCTGCCTGAGCGTGAGCTGACTTAGCTTGAAGAGATTCATTTTCTTTTTCTAATTCTGCAATATCTTCAAATAATTTGTTTATTCGCGTAGGTACTTCATCTGCATTTGTTTTTAAAGCTTGAGCACTCTTTTCAAGTATCGTTAATTTATCATCTAAATATAAATATGCTTCTTTACTTGTAACAGCTTCAATTCTTCTAGTACCAGCTCCTATACCCGCTTCAGATGTAATTTTAAAAATTCCTATTTCAGATGTATTATAAACATGACATCCTCCACATAACTCTAAACTATATGCCCCTACTTCAACAACTCGTACTTCTTTACCATACTTCTCACCAAACAAAGCCATTGCTCCTTTTTCTTTCGCTTCGTCAAGAGGCATTGTTTCAATTGAAACAGGTAAATGAGCCCAGATTTTTTCATTTACAATACGTTCAACTTCTTTTATTTCTTCTGTTGTAACGCCGTCAAAATGTGTGAAGTCAAATCTTAAATTATCTTCCATTACTTGTGAACCTGCTTGTTGAATATGATTACCTAAAACATCTTTTAAAGCTTGATGCAATAGATGTGTAGCAGTATGATTTTTAATTATGCCTTCACGTGATGATATATTTACATTAGCACTAATATTATCATTTAATTCTACTTTACCTTTTAAAACTTTGATGTGGTGTAAATGCTGACCCTTAGGCGCTTTTTGTACATCTAGAACTTCAGCTTCAAATGTATCATTAATAATTAAACCAGTATCAGCTTTTTGGCCACCACTCTCTGCATAAAATGGTGTATCTTTTAAAATAATATAAGCTTCATCGTTCGTATTTAACTCATTAATAAACTCATTGTCATATATAATCGCAATAAGTTCTGTTTCGTTAGTTAATTTATCGTAACCGACAAAATTACTTTCTATATTTAGATTATTAAATAATTCACTTTGCACTTGCATTGATTCACTTGATTGACGAGCAGCTCTTGCCCGTGCTCTTTGGTTTTCCATTTCTTTATTAAAACCTTCTTCATCAATTGTAAAATCAAAATCACTTACATATTCTTCTGTTAATTCTTTAGGGAAACCAAACGTATCATAAAGTTGAAATACTGATTCTCCCGGTATAACAGTGCTTTTCTTACTTCTTTGTTCATCCATGATTGTCTCTAATCGGCTAATTCCATCACTTAAAGTTTCATGGAAACGTTCTTCTTCATTTTTTATAATCTTCATAATTTGGTCTTTTTGAGCTGTGACTTCTGGATAAAAATCTACCATAATTTCACCAACAATAGGTACTAACTCATACATAAATGATTTATTAATATCTAATTGTCTAGCGTAACGTGTTGCGCGTCTAATTAATCTTCTTAGGATATATCCACGTCCTTCATTTGAAGGTAGTGCGTGGTCTCCAATTGCAAAAGCAACAGTTCTGATGTGATCAGCAATAATTTTGAACGAAATGTCTTTTTCACTATTTTCTCCATATTTTACTGATGTAAAAGAACCTATTTTTTCTAAAATCGGTGTAAATAAATCAGTATCAAAGTTAGTTGGTACATTTTGTACGATAGAAACCATTCTTTCAAAGCCCATACCTGTATCTATGTTTTTATTTGGTAATGGCGTATAAGTATCATCAGGATTGTGATTAAATTCTGAGAATACTAAGTTCCATATTTCTACATAGCGACTATTCTCTCCACCAGGGTAAAGTTCTGGATCATTTACGTCATCCCCAAATTCAGGTCCACGATCGTAAAAAATTTCAGTATTTGGTCCACTAGGTCCCTCACCGATATCCCAGAAATTCTCTTCTAAACGAATAATTCTTTCTTCTGGTAGTTTAACTTCATTCATCCATAACTCATAGGCTTCATCATCTTCAGGATGAACAGTAACTGATAATAATTCTGGATCAAAACCTACCCATTTATCACTTGTCAAAAATTCCCATGCAAAAAGTATCGCTTCTTTTTTAAAATAATCACCAATTGAAAAATTACCTAACATTTCAAAAAATGTATGGTGACGTGCAGTAAATCCAACATTTTCAATATCGTTAGTACGAATTGCTTTTTGAACATTTACTATCCTTGGATTATCTGGCACAACAGATCCATCGAAATATTTTTTCAAAGTTGCTACACCACTATTTATCCATAACAAACTTTCGTCGTCAATTGGAACTAAAGGAGCGCTAGGTTCAACGCTGTGTCCTTTTTCTTTAAAGAAATCAAGATACATTTGACGTAATTTTACTGATGTTATTGTCATTTTTATACCCCTATCTCATAAATAATAGTACAGAAAAAAAACTCCTCTCTGCAATCATGCAGGGACGAGATTTTTCGTGGTACCACCCTATTTATGAATTAATTATTAATTTATTCATCACTTGGACATGATAACGGTATGAAACCGACGAGCTTTACTCGTACTCTAGTTTAGCTTTCCAATAAATTTTATTAGAACCTCTTACACCCTAGGAGATTCCTCTCTTTAAATAAAGGTTTTATTGTACTCATACTATCATCGATTTAATTATCTTAGTTAAGTATATGCAAATCTATTTAGTTTGTCAATTATCCATATTAGTCCATAAAATCATACGGTGAAAGCTCTTCAGAGTCTGTAGTTGGCATTGTTTCTTCTTCTGATAATTTAAATTGTAATTGTTCTTTAAGTGATGTATAACGCAGGTTAGTTTCAGTTGTTTCAACACCTTTAAAAAACGCATCTTTTTCACCACAAATAATAAGAGAGTTTTGACTTCTAGTTATTGCAGTGTAAATTAAGTTTTTTCTTAGCATTCGGTTATACGCCGGTACAATTGGTAAAATGACAATTGGAAATTCACTACCTTGAGACTTATGAATAGAAATGCAATAAGCTAAAGCAATATTTTGGAACTCATTTCGTCGATAAGTTACTTCTAAATCATCATAAGCAATGACAATCTCTTCTTTTTTATCAACATTCTCATTTGCTTTAAAGATCGCTACAATCTCTCCGATATCTCCGTTAGAAACACCGTCTTCTGGCTGATTTACTAATTGAATGACTTTATCGCCTACTCTAAAAAAGTCATCAAAGACTTTAATTTCCCTTTTTCCTTTGGCAGGGGGATTTATTAAAGCTTGTAATTTTTTATTTATTACATTTATCCCCGCATTTGTACGGTACATTGGAGCAAGCACTTGAATGTTTTGAATATTCATATCTTTTTGTATTGCTTTTTGAACAACTTGAGTAATTACGTCGACAACTTGATTTGTTCCACACGGAATAAAACTAAAATCGACATCTTTTTTCAAATCAGTTTCAGTCGTTTCGTTATTTTTTATTTTATGAGCTAGTTGAATAATTTTTGATCCTTCTTTTTGACGATACACTTCATTTAATGTAACTAAAGGTATTAACTGACTATTTAATAAATCAGATAAAACTTGACCAGGTCCTACTGATGGTAGTTGATCATCATCTCCAACTAATAATACTTGCATATCTGATGGAATTGCTTTAAATAAATGATTAGCAAGCCATATATCAACCATTGAGAATTCATCAATAATTAAATAACGTCCTGACAATTGTTCATATTCATTTTTATCAAATTGTTCATTTCCGTCCCAGCCAAGTAAACTGTGTATTGTTGAAGCTTTAATACCAGTAGATTCTTGTAACCTTTTAGCTGCCCTTCCTGTTGGTGCTGTTAAGATAAAAGGAAAATCTTTTGCATTTTTATAGTCTTTTGGGTCCGTTGATAAATCATGAATAGTTGAAAATGATTGGATAATACCTTTAATAACAGTTGTCTTACCTGTCCCAGGGCCTCCCGTTAAAATCATGACTTTGGAATTGATTGCTTGGCTAATAGCAGTAAATTGTTCATCACCATAACTAATAACATCACTTTCTTCTACTTCTCCTGCTATTTTTAGTAAATCAGCAGTTGGTACTTCTTCATCAATCGGTACTGACATAATTCGTTTCAAATGTGAGCTAAAGCCATCTTCTGCATAATATAATGTTATTAAATAAATATCATTATCTTTTTTTATTTTAATTTTCTTTTTTTCATTTAATAATAATAAAACTTCATTAATTAAATCTTCTGTGACTTCAGTTGTATTCAATATATTAAAGGCGTCATTAATTACTTCACTTTTAGGAAGATAAACATGGCCTGATTGAACACTTTCGTCTAAAACATAGATGATAGCAGCACCTACACGATTTGGATGATTTAATGAGATGTTATTCAACTGTCCAATTCTATCTGCAACTTTAAAATTAAATCCATCAATATCGTATACAAATACATATGGATCTTCTAGCAAATACTCTAATGTTTCTTCTTTATATATATTATATAATTTTTGAGCCATTTTTAAGCCAATACCATATCTTGCAAGGTGAATAACAACTTGTTCAAAACCTTGATTAGACTGAATAACACTAATTAAATTAGCTGCTGTTTTATTATTTAAGTAAGGTATTTGATATACTTCTTTTGGATTTTTTAATATTTCATTAATAGCATCTTCTCCAAATTTATCAACAATTGCCTTAGCAGTTTTATTTCCGACGCCTGGAAATAGATCACTTGATAAATAACTAATTAATCCATCTTCAGTTGCAGGAACAAACGTTTCAAATGACTCAACTTCATATTGTGTACCAAATTTAGGATGGTCAATTAATTTTCCATAAAAGAAATAAGTACTGCCTTCTTGTAAATTAGCAAAATAACCTTTTCCCACGATTTCTTTTTCTTCAAAATCTTCGTTCGTATCATTTATTTTTAATTTCGCAATTGAAAAATGCTCTGCTTCATTTTCAAATATTGTAAATAATATCTCACCTTTTATATAGCCACGTTCTTCCTCATTATCAAATAATGATTCACTCATTTAAAACCCTCACTCTATTCTTCAGTTAATAAGGCTTCCATATTTTTCTTTCCATTTGCTGCTAAGAAATGTTCTGGTTCAGACTCTAATGCTTTATTAAATTTATTCAGTGCTTCTTGATAATTCTCTTCAAAAGCGTCTATAACACCTAAATTATATAAAGCATCAGCATGACTTTCATCTACATTTAAAATTAATTTAAATATCTCTTCTGCTTCTTCTAATTGTTCTAATTGAGCAAGTAATAAGCCGTATTGAAACTTAATATCTAAATCATCTGGCTCTAACTCTGTCGCTCTTAATAAATAAGGTAAAGCAAGTGTATGATGATCTTCTTGCCATAAAGACATTCCTTGTAAAAAATGGACATCTGCATCATCTAAGCCTAACAAAATAGCTTCTTGGAATTGAGTTTGAGCAGCTCTATACATTTCTTGTTCATAAAATAAATTACCTAAACTATAATATCCTGTAGCCAGTTCTGAATCTAAATCAATTGCTTTTCGGAAAATTCGTTCCGCTTCTTCATACTGTTCTAATAAAACAAGCAAGTTACCAAAATTTAAATAACCGATTGGATCTGTTTCATTAGCATTAATATATTCTATAAATTCTTTTGCAGCTTCTTCATATTTCCCTTCATTCATATAAATAAGTGCTTGATCAAAATCTTCCATTTTCATAACTCCTTTATAAACTTAAAGACTATGCTTTTAACATAGTCTAAAGTTTTATCCTACATATTTAATTTCTTCTTTATTTTTATAAATGTTATCGATTGTTCCTCCACCTAGACATACACGACCATCATATAAAACTAATTCCTGGCCAGGTGTAATGGCGCGTTGTGACTCTTCAAATTCAACTCGAACCGAATCGTCATCTAATACAGTTACAAAAACTTTTGTATCTTCTTGACGATATCTACATTTTGCATAACTTGTGAAAGTCTTATTTTCTGGTATGCCATTTACCCAGTTCATTCCAGTAGCAACGAGTGCATCTGAATAAAGTGCTTCATGATGATAACCTTGTTCAACATACAAAATATTTTCTTTTACATTTTTACCAACAACAAACCAAGGTTCACCTGGTCCTCCGATACCTAATCCATGTCTTTGTCCAAGTGTGTGGTACATCAATCCGTCATGCTTGCCCTTCACTTCACCAGTTAAGGTTTCCATATTTCCTGGTTGAGCTGGTAAATATTCACTCAAGAATTCTTTAAAGTTTCTTTCACCAATAAAGCAAATTCCAGTACTATCTTTTTTCTTTGCTGTTGCTAAGTCATATTTTTCAGCAATATCTCTTACTTCTGATTTATCAATATCACCTAGAGGAAACATTACTTTATCTAATACATCAGAAGATAGTTGACTTAAAAAATATGTTTGATCTTTATTTTCATCTAAACCTTTTAATAATTTAGATTCACCACTACTTCTATCAATTTGAGCATAATG
>Ga0209487_1000365_pt1 | contig 41456 bp, 39 predicted proteins | sample Poulit2012_FD_187524 | JGI IMG/M metagenome (GOLD analysis project Ga0209487, IMG submission 187524) | Agricultural soil microbial communities from Georgia to study Nitrogen management - Poultry litter 2012 (SPAdes) (version 2) | ecosystem: Environmental > Terrestrial > Soil > Agricultural land... | reverse complement strand
GAGGCGATACGCAAGAGCAGCCACCGCCCCCCGCTGATCTTCACCTCCACCAACAAGGTCTACGGAAAGATCAGAGGGCTGAAACTCTACTCGGACGAGATGCGCTACCACATGCAGCCGAAGGAGGTCAGCGAGGAGACCCATCTCGACTTCCAGAGTCCCTATGGCTGCTCTAAAGGTGCGGCAGATGCCTATGTGCTTGATTACGCCAGAACCTACGGACTTAAAGCCGCGGTTTTCCGAATGAGCTGCATCTACGGGCCACATCAACTGGGAACAGAGGATCAGGGGTGGGTGGCCCATTTCCTGATTCAGGCGCTGAATGGAAATCCGCTCACCATCTTCGGTGATGGAAAGCAGGTGCGTGATATTCTCTATGTGGACGATCTTGTCAATGCATTCCGGATCGCCACGGATAAGATCGACACGCTGACCGGCAAGGCTTTCAATATTGGAGGCGGTTACGAGAACAGCGTCAGTCTGAAAGAGCTCATCTGCTACCTCGAAGAGCTTACAGGAGAAAAAATTCCATGCAGCTATGAAGACTGGCGGACCGGAGATCAGAGGTACTACATCTCCGATACCAGCAAGTTTCAGACTCTGACGGGCTGGCAGCCGAAGGTAAATGTCACCGACGGTATCAACCAGCTGCACAGCTGGCTCTGTGACTCAAAATCGGTGGTACTGAAATCAGCCATCGCCTGACAGGGGCCGTGCAAGAGAGACCTGTCGGAGTTTTGCACACAAGTATCATGAATCCAAACTAGAGAGAGATCACAATCAGGAGGGTAACTATTGCGCCGGTCACTATCTCTGGAAACCATTGAGTCAGCAACATCTGCCGGTGAAAGGATGAGAGCGGCAGTGATTACAGAAGAGGGACAGATGGAGCTGAAAGAGGTCCCGGTTCCCCGGCCCGGTCCGGGCGAGGTGCTGATCCGTATGGAGGGTTGCGGGATCTGTTCATCCAATCTTCCTCCGTGGGAGGGCCGTGAGTGGTTCAGCTACCCTATGGAGCCCGGTTCACCCGGCCATGAGGGGTGGGGAGTTGTGGAGCAGACCGGTGACGGAGTGACCAGTCTGAAAGCCGGCGATCGGGTGACGGCCCTCTCCTATCACTCTTTTGCCGAGTTTGATGTGGCCAGAGCCGATCAGACTGTAAGGCTGCCTGACGCTCTGGGGGAACATCCGGTGCCCGGGGAACCACTCGGCTGTGCCATGAACATCTTCCGCCGTTCCGGTATTGAACCGGGCATGCACGTGGCTGTGATCGGTGCCGGTTTTCTGGGGTGCCTGCTGATTCAGCTGGCTGTACAAGCCGGTGCAACGGTAACTGCGATCTCGAGACGTCGCTCATCTCTGGAGATGGCCCGCAAACTGGGAGCTGATCATATCCTGAGCTTTGAGAATTCAGAGGAGCTGCCCGCCCGGATGGAGGAGCAGACCGGTGGAGATCTCTGTGAGGTGGTCATTGAAGCGACAGGCCGGCAGGAGCCACTCTCCCTGGCCGCCAGGATCACGGGTGTACGTGGCCGGCTGGTGGTGGCCGGTTTTCACCAGGATGGTCCTCGTCAGGTCGATATGCAGCTCTGGAACTGGAGAGGGCTGGATGTGATCAATGCGCATGAGCGGGATCCCGCGATCTACATGCAGGGGATCCGGGAAGCAGTGGATGCACTGGTTCAGGGTCGTCTGAACCCCGATACGCTCTACACACACACGTTCTCCAAAGAGGATGCTCAGAGTGCATTCAAAACACTTCAACAGCAACCGGAAGGATTTACAAAGGCACTCATCCTGTTCTGATATGGTAACTCAATCTGTTTCAGCAAAAATGAAACCCTCCCTGACCTCGGGCGGTTCAACCACAACCCGGCGCAGACGGCGTCCCCGTGTAGGATTCGCCGGTATCGGCTGGATCGGTAAGAACAGGCTCAATGCGATCCGTAAAGCGGATATCATCGAGCTGGTGGCCGTAGCAGATCCCCACTCTGAAGCACTTGCCGGAGTGTCCAGGGAGCTGCCCGGGGTGATACTGCACGATCGTTTTGAATCACTTCTGGATGAGGATCTTGACGGGGTGGTCATTGCCACGCCGAGTGCACTTCATGCGCAGCAGACCATTCAGGCTCTTAATAGAGGTGTGGCCGTTTTCTGTCAAAAGCCGGTAGGTCGCAATGAGGAGGAGACCCGGCGGGTTGTCGAGACAGCAGCTGAACAGAATCTGTTGCTCGGTGTCGATTTCACCTATCGCCAGACGCAGGCGATACGGCATCTCCGGAAACTCGTCCGGCGGGGTGAACTTGGAACCATACACGCGGTCGAACTGGTATTCCACAACGCCTGGGGTCCGGACAAGTCGTGGTACCATAACAGAGAGCTTTCGGGCGGGGGTTGTCTGATGGATCTGGGGATCCATCTGATCGATCTGCTCTACCATTTGCTGGATATCACTCCCGATACCCTCAAGACGGTCAGCAGCAGGGTCTCTCACCACGGCCGGCCACTTGATATCCGGCAGAACCTGGTGGAGGATTACGCGACATCACTCCTGCTCTTTGAAGGGGGGCCCTCGGTTCAGCTATCCTGCTCCTGGAACCTGCCCGCCGGCAGAGACGCAGTGATCGGAATAACCCTCTATGGCGAGAGAGGCGGGGTCAGCTTCCACAACCTGAAGGGCTCCTTCTATAATTTTGCAACCGATCGCTTTGACGGTACCGAAACAGAGCGCCTTTGTGGGCCGCCTGACGACTGGGAGGGTCGGGAAGCAGTCCGCTGGGCCCGGCAACTGACCCGTAATCCCCACTTCGATCCCGGGGCTGAGCGTATGATCAATGTCGCCCGCACTCTGGATCTGATCTATCAAAACAGCGTCTGATGACCACAGTCCAGCCACATACCGTGCTGATGACCGGAGATACAGTGGGAGGAGTCTGGACCTACGCCACCGATCTTGCCCGTAGTCTGGGTGAGCTGGGCATCCATACCCATCTGGCCACCATGGGGCGCCCTCTGGATCGGAATCAGTGGCTGGAGGCGTCACAAATACCGGGACTCATCATCCACGAGAGCACCTGGAAACTGGAGTGGATGGAGGATCCCTGGGAGTCGGTCGATGCATCGTGCAGCTGGCTGCTGGATCTGGAGAGGGAGCTGTCCCCGGATCTGATCCATCTCAATACCTATGCACACGGCAATTTGCCCTGGAACGCGCCTGTGTTGATGGTGGGGCACTCCTGCGTTCTCTCCTGGTGGCGGGCCGTCAAGAAGAGTGAAGCACCCGGACGCCTGAACCGTTACCGCCGGCGGGTAAAAGAGGGGCTTCAGGCGGCAGACAGGGTGATAGGAGTCAGCCGGTTCATGCTGGAGCAGCTTTCTCACGATTATGGGCCTTTCCGACACTCGGAGGTGATCTATAACGCCCGCCATCTTACACAGGAGCCCCCGGGACACGTTGTAATGGCCAGTGAAAGCTGTGCAGAAAACTCCACGGAAAGACCTGCTGAAAAAAAGAACCTGATCTTCAGTATGGGACGCCTCTGGGATGAGGGCAAGAATGTAGATGCCCTGATCCATGCAGCTCCCGCTCTTCGCTGGCCTGTCTCTATAGCCGGAGAGGATCGGGGACTGCTTGGAAAGAGTCATGAGAACGTCAGACTTCTGGGGAAACTGACCCCTCAAGAGGTGTTCACATGGCTCAGACAGGCGTCTGTCTTTGTGATGCCCTCCCGCTATGAACCCTTCGGCCTCTCTGTACTGGAGGCGGCCCTGTCCGGATGTGCTCTGATCCTGAGTGACATTCCGACGTTTCGCGAAGTCTGGGGGGAGAGTGCTCTCTATATCGATCCGGAGTCTCCAGATCATATTCACCAGCAGATCAAGCGGCTGACAAACGACAGGGAACTCTGTCGCGAGATGGCCGTCCGGGCGCTACACCGCTCCGGCCACTATCATCCACAGCAAACGAGAGACCAGTACCTGCGCCACTACCGTGAGTTGCTGAATGCAGATCAGCCGGGCGAAACAGCCGGCAGCACCCGCGTCAACCTTGAACCAGACGACTCAGTCAAAACGTGAATATCAAGCTATTCTACCACTCTCTGCTCTCCGACTGGAATCACGGCAATGCCCACTTTCTGCGGGGTATTACCACGGAACTGATCAACCGCGGTCATCAGGTTAAGGTCTATGAACCACGTGATGGCTGGAGCTACACCCACTGGTACCGGGAGAACGGAGAGCGGGGTATCGAAACCTTCAGACAGGTCTATCCCGGCCTCTCTTCAGAATTTTACGATGACTCCACCGATTTTCACCAGATACTCCGGGAGGCGGACCTGGTGATTGTACATGAGTGGACCGACCCCTCAGTGATCCGTCAGCTCAGTGACCTGAAGCCGCGTTACACCTTCCGCCTCCTCTTCCACGACACCCATCACCGCTCGGTCACAGCACCCGAAGAGATCGAACGACTCGATCTGTCCAACTATGATGGTGTACTCGCATTCGGTGAGGTGGTGCGGGATCTCTATCTGAAAAAGCGGTGGGCAAAACGCGCATGGGTCTGGCATGAAGCGGCAGATACCAATGTCTTCAGACCGCATGACACTTCCGAACCGATCGGAGATCTGGTGTGGATCGGTAACTGGGGAGATGACGAGCGCACCGAAGAGCTGAAAGAGTTTCTGATCGAACCGGTGCAAAAGCTGGGATTGAAAACAAAGATGTACGGCGTTCGATATCCGCCGGAAGCACAGGCCCTGCTCAAAAAGAGCGGCATCAGCTATGGCGGTTATCTCCCTTCCTGGCAGGTACCTGGTGTTCTCTCAACCTACCGTTTCACCGTTCACATTCCCAGAAGAGCATACGCCAGGGCCCTGCCGGGTATACCCACGATCCGCCCATTTGAAGCCCTCGCCTGTGGCATTCCGATGATCTCCTCACCGTGGAGGGACAGTGAGTCTCTGTTCCGCCCCGAAGAGGACTATCTGATGGTGCAGGACGGGGTTGAGATGGAGTCGGCGATGAAACGTCTTGTTGAGGACCGGGAGCTCTCACGAAGAGTGAGCCGGAACGGGCTGGAGACGATCCGCAACCGCCACACCTGTTCACACCGTGTGGATCAGCTGCTGAAGATCTGCAGTGATGAACTCTCCCTTTCGCTGGCGCCGGGTACCTCCTCCAGGTCCGATTCTTCGAATGGGAGAACACGCTCAATCAACCAACCTGATATATCACCGCTATGAAACCACCTGTCTACAACATCGCATTCTTCGGTTCCAGTCTGGTTTCCGCCTACTGGAATGGAGCCGCTACGTACTACCGCGGCATCATCAAGGAGCTGTCCAGGCTGGGCCACTCGATCACCTTTTTTGAACCTGACGCTTTTGAGCGCCAGCAGCACCGCGATATACCGGACCCTGAGTGGGCGGAGGTTGTGGTCTATGCGGCTGAAGAGTCTGCAGTAAAAAAGGTACTGAAGCAGGCACGGACATACGATATCGTAATCAAGGCGAGTGGTGTAGGCGTCTTTGATGCCCTGCTGGAGAGGGAGGTCCTGGAGAACCGGCGGCCCGGCCAGCTGGTGATCTTCTGGGATGTGGATGCTCCTGCAACCCTGTCCAGTATGGAGAACCGTGCCGGGGATACGTTGAAGCCCCTGATCCCCGAATACGACTTGATTCTGACCTATGGAGGCGGCCCTCCGGTGGTTGCAGCTTATGAAAAGATCGGTGCCCGCGCCTGTATACCGATCAACAACGCCCTGGACCCTGACACCCACCACCCGGTTACATCCAGACCCGAGTTTGCCTGTGACCTGGCATTTCTCGGAAACCGCCTGCCGGATCGTGAGCAGCGGGTCGACTCCTTCTTCTTATCTGTCGCGCGCCAGCTCCCCGACCGCACATTTCTTCTGGGTGGCAGCGGCTGGGAGACCCTCCGGTTGCCGGATAATATACGCCACCTCGGTCATGTCTACACCCGTGACCACAATGCATTCAACGCCTCTCCCCTGGCGATTCTCAACATCAACCGGGACAGCATGGCAGAGATCGGCTACTCTCCTGCAACCCGGATCTTCGAAGCTGCGGGGGCCGGTGCCTGCATCATCACCGACTCCTGGACCGGTATCGATGAATTTCTTGAACCTGACAAGGAGATCCTGGTTGCCGGAAGTGGGGATGAGGTCGTGGAGACTCTGGAATCACTGACACCGGATAGGGCCGGAGAGGTGGGCCGTGCTGCTCTTGAGCGTGTCCTGACTGATCACACATACCGGCAGCGTGCCGAGAAGGTATCCATCGCATTCAGACGGGCTATGGCGGGTTCAGAAACCGCAGACCTGATCGACTGAAGAGGCCATACGCTTTACGACTCACCACGCCAATTACGCGTAACCTTTCACCACTCCAATAAACAGAACTCTATGAAGCAGGAAGAATCACTGAACATTGTCATTATCGGTCTCTCCCTGAGCTCCTCATGGGGCAATGGACATGCCACCACATATAGAAGTCTCGTCAAGGGACTTCATCAGGAGGGCCACCAGATCACCTTTCTCGAACATCAGGTGGAGTGGTATGCCAACAACCGCGACCTGACCTCTTCACCCTGGTGTGATCTCCACTTCTACAACGACCCACAGGATCTGTTCAACCGCTATCTTCACCTGATCCGGGAGGCCGATATGGTGATCGCCGGCTCCTATCTCCAGCAGGGCGTGGAGATCTGTACCCGCGTGCTCGAGACTGCTTCCGGTGTTACCGCTTTCTACGATATCGACACGCCGGTAACCCTTGACCTTCTCTCAAGAGGCCGCTATGACTATATCAGTCCGGAGCTGATTCCCCATTTCGATCTCTACCTCTCCTTCAGCGGAGGTCAGGTGCTCGAACTGCTCGAAGAGCGACAAGGTGCAGCCCGCGCCCGCGCTCTGTTCTGTTCGGTTGATCCCGACCTCTACTACCCCGAAGATACCGGCCAGGTCTGGAAAGCCGGCTACCTGGGCACCTGGAGCAGTGACCGCCAGCCCGGCCTGGAACGGCTGCTGCTGGATGCTGCCGATCTGAGACCGGATGACCGGTTTGTCGTCGCCGGACCACAGTACCCGGAGGAGATTGAGTGGCCGGCTAATGTGGAACGGATCGAGCACCTTCCTCCGCCGGAACACCGCCGCTTCTACAATCAGCAACAGTTCACCATCAATGTGACACGGCAGGCAATGGTCAAGGCAGGGTTCAGCCCCAGTGTCCGTCTTTTTGAAGCAGCAGCCTGTGGAGTACCCATCATCTCCGACAACTGGCAGGGTCTGAACCTGCTGTTTGAACCTGGCCGGGACATCCTTATTGCTGAATCAACTGAAGATGTACTGCGTTACCTTGAGACATTGACCCGTGAAGAGAGCCGGGAGATTGGCGAAAGAGCCCGGAAGAAGATCCTGGGAAGGCACTCATCGCGGGAGCGCGCCCGGCAGCTGACCGGTTACTTTCTGGACGTATCCAGAGAGGTGGCCTGACGTCGCTATATAAAGAACTGGAAGATGAGCCGAAAATGGACGTGCAGAGGTGCAGTCCTGCGGTGAGGAGAGGAGACGAGAGAGTTAATTGGCTGAACCCAGTCAGAATGAGAGAGAAGAGATGAGCAATATCCCGCAATCGACAGGCATCAGAAAAAAAATTGAGGAGCTGGGCCCCTGGTTCCACAACATCCATCTTCCAGATGGAACACAGACGGCTCCGAACCACTTTCTGGGAGACTTCCCCAAGATAAAATGGCAACAGCTCTCCCCGGAGCTTCCCAAAGATCTGACGGGGCGAACGGCGCTGGATATCGGCTGTAATGCTGGATTCTACTCACTGGAGCTGGCGCGGCGCGGAGCAGAAGTCACTGCCATCGATCTCGATCCAGTCTATCTTGAGCAGGCGCAGTGGGTACTGGAGCAGTATCGACTGTCAGAACGGGTCGAGCTGAAACAGATGCAGGTCTACGACCTGGCACATGAGGAGCAGCAGTATGATATCGTCCTGTTCATGGGGGTATTCTACCACCTTCGCTACCCCCTGTTGGCGCTTGACATTGTCAGCGGGATCGTGGGAGACCTGATGGTCTTCCAGACACTCTCCATTCCCGGCGACCCCGGATTCACTGTGAAAGACGACTACCCGATCAATCAACGCGAGCAGATGCTTGAGCACGGATGGCCGAAGATGGCCTTCGTCGAGAAACAGTTCAGCAATGACCCGACCAACTGGTGGGTTCCCAATACCAATGCCGTGGAAGCCATGTTGAGAACCTGCGGCATGAAACCGGTCGCCACACCTGCCGAGGAGATATGGATCTGCAGAGAAGATCCGGAGTGCCCTGCAGTTTCCCGTACCTGGAATGCATCGGAGTACCTTTCGGCAACATGCCGGGACTGGAAAAGGTCCTATCACCAAAAAGTGAAGCGTGATGAAAGTGACTATCAAAGCCTGAACCAGGACTCATTGAAAAGCAACTAAAGGAACTTCATAAAAAAAGCAGGCCATGAAATGAATCACAACCTGCTTCAATGCAGCTCCAGGTAACAGCCCTCTTTAACGAGGAATCAGACCTGATACGTCAATCTGAATTTGACGTGCGTCCTCAGAATTTGAATCCGAGAACAAGACTCCAGACGCCGTGACGTTCGGAGTCCTCGAACGTCTCCTGGAAGTCCTCGATATCATCTATCGCCTCATCAAATACCGAGGTGAGTCCCATTGCATATCTCGCCTGAAGCGACATCCCCATACCCTGCAGATTGAAGTCGGTACCCACACCGAACATCAGTCCGAAGTCTATGTCACGTACCTCATCCTGAATGTCCAGGTCGGCTCCTGCAACATCAATATCGGTTGTTGCATCGAGATTGAAGGCAGCGTATGGACCAGCCATCAGATGTGGTCTGAGCGGGCTCTCTTGTGCCATGTAGAGTTTTGCCAGAAGCGGAACTTCAATGTAATCCAGATCCAATTGACCAGGACCCACCTCTGTTCCCCGCCGGGTGTAATAGGCGCCAGTCTCAAAACCAACGCTTGAATAGGTCGGGGCAAAGTCTAAAGAGATACCGACAGTTCCGGTCACTCTGGAGTCTGTATCATAGTCGGCGTTAACGAAGTCAGCCAGATTCAGCCCACCTTTGATACCTACCATCTGGGCCTGGGCTGCTGTCGTCATCACGCCTGCCATAAAAATGGATAGAAGTAGTGTATATATCTTTTTCATATCTCTTGTGATTTTTTGTTTACTGTTAATCAGATAATTTTTCTTATTTGCATCACCTTGTTGTACTTTGCGCTATTTCATATCATATAACTTAATTATCATACCTCTGTTTAGAGTCCTCTCTCTGCACTTTTTCCTGTTAGTTCTACTACCTGCACATCTATTAATGTACAGTATAAATAATCCAGACAGGATACATTGTAATAGAAATGACTTTATTGCCCTTCACAACATCAGTAAAATCTGGTATCTGTTATGGCAATGCGATGTGGCCATTGCTCTCGTCGTTCCGTTGAATCTGCGTTATGAAATGTGGTAACTACCGAAAGGGGTGTAGTACCACTGAAATGTGCAGCTTTGGAGTTGTCGTTTTCAGCAAATCTTAGTACCGTGAATCATTTCATTCCGCCAGCTCCCGCTGAGAAACAACCATTAATCAGATGAATAGCAGAATGAACTACATCAGCCGACGTCGTTTTCTTCAGAGATCACTTGTAATGGGCACAGCCAGTGCCGCAATTCCCTCCCTGGCTCAGGCTTTCTCAAGCTCCGATGACAGCAGCGCCCGACATCCGGAAACTGAAGAGGTCTCCCCCTTCCAGACCGTCAGAAAAAATGATATTTCGATCGCTCAGTGGGCGCTGGTCAACGAAGTCAGGTCGGGAGAGTGGACCACTCTGGATTTTCCTCGAATAGCCAGAGAAGTGTTTGATATTAACGGTATCGAGTTTGTGAATACACTGTTTGAATCACCGACGATGGGCTATCTGAACCAGTTGAAACAGAATGCCGATGACCATGGAGTGACGATGGTTCTCATCATGTGCGATGCAGAGGGCGACCCTGCTCAACCCGATGCGAAGACACGGCGGCAATTTGAGATCAACCATCGGAAGTGGATCGATGCCGCTCACTATCTCGGTTGCCATGCAATCCGGACAAACTGCCGGGGTCCGGAAGGAGCTTCACGTGAAGATGCATTGAAGTGGGCAGCAGACACCTACAATATGATGCTGGAGTATGCCATCCCCGCTAATGTCAGTGTCCTGGTTGAGAACCACGGCCGGATCTCCGATGATGCCGATTTCATGGTGGATCTGATGAAAGAGGTGGATAACAAGTATTTTGGAATGCTGCCGGACTGGAGATCACCAGACTGGATCAGCCAGGATTACAATCTGGAGTATCTTGAAAAGACGCTCCCCTGGGCGCAGGGCATGTCCTACAGAAATCAAGATACGGAGGAGCAGACCGCCCGGATGATAGAGCTGGCAGAAAGCTCGGGTTTCAGAGGCTGGTACGGCATTGAATCCAATGGCCGCGAAGCGATTCACAAGGGCAAGGAGCTGTTGACCAAGTATCTGAACCTGTAGCCGGTCCGGCAGTAACAGATCGATGAAGTCTGGCAGATCGAAACATATCGGGGTGATCGGAGGAGGTGTCTCAGGCCTGAGCTGTGGTGTTTTGCTGCTTGAGAATGGGTATGAGGTCACTCTGCTGGCACGGGAAGTCACTCCCGATACCACCTCGGATGTTGCAGCAGCTATCTGGTATCCATTCAGGGCCTGGCCACAGGAGCGCGTGAGAGAGTGGTGCCGTCTATCTCTGAACTACTTCAGGCGGCTTATCTCTGAAGAGCCGGACTCCGGAGTCTATCACGTAGAGTTCACAGAGTTCTTACCCGAAAAATCACCGGATCCCTGGTGGCACGACCTGGTGGACCGTTTCCGGCACGCCCGTTCCGATGAGCTGAATGATCTCTATAAAGATGGCTATGTTTTCAATGTCCCCTTTATCGATACGCCCTACTACATGCCATGGCTGACAGGAAGGTTCAGACAACTGGGCGGCACGATCCAACAAAAGAGTATCTCGGCACTTCCGGATCTGGAGCCCTTTGATATAGTCATCAACTGCAGCGGGCTGGGTGCGCGTCATCTGTTTGGCGATGATCATGTCTACCCGATACGGGGACAGCTGTTCAGTGCCAGAACTTCTGGTTCAGCCAGGTACCTGCTCGACCAGTCGGGCGCTCTGAAACTCTTCTATATATTTCCGAGAAGAGACGATGTCATCATCGGCGGCACGGCTGAAGATCATATCGACACCCTCGAGCCCCTTGAGGAGGAGGCTGAACGTATACTGGAAAAATGTCGGACGCTGGCGCCCGATCTGGAGATCCTCGAGATCCACAGACACATTGTCGGGCTGCGCCCCGGGCGTAATGAGGTGAGACTGGAGATCGACACAGAGTCTGCTCCCATGCCCGTCATCCATAACTACGGGCATGGCGGCGCCGGTATCACCCTCTCCTGGGGATGTGCCGACGAAGTGCTCAGGCTGGTCTCTTCTCTCTGAACCGGTGCGACCGGACTCTGACTGGGCGGGTCCGGCCTCCGACGGTGCGACCGGAACTCTGACCTGATCGGGTCCTGCCTCCGAAACGGTTTCACCGTAACTCTGCTAATCTACCAGGTTTTGAAGAATCGCGTATCGCGTCAGCTCCACGTTGGTCTTCATATTCATCTTCTGTTTCAGCCGCGTACGGTAGGTATGGATCGTCTGAACACTTAAAGAGAGCTCCTCGGCGATCTTGCTGCTCTTCTTACCAGTAGCGATCATACACAAGATCTGATACTCTCTGTCGGAAAGTGTCTCATGCAGTGCTTTTTCACTGCTCCCGTCAATCTGCTGGGCCAGCTGCTCAGCCACCTGGGGACTGATAAACTTCTTGTTCTGAGAGACGATGATCCTGATCGCATTGACCAGTTCATCTGCAACACTCGCTTTGGTCAGGTAGCCGGAGGCGCCCGCCTTGATGGCACGTATGGCGAAACGATCCTCCGGATGCATGCTCAATACAAGTACCGGAAGTCGCGGGTAGAGCTCCTTTATATCCTTCAGTACATCCAGGCCATTCCGGCCAGGCATACCGATATCCAGAATCATGATATCCGGCAGAGACTCGGAGATCTTCTGCAGTGCTTCAGCTGCACTTGAAGCTTCCTGATCCACCTTGATATCAATGGTGTCCTCTTCCAATATCTTCTTGAGACCTTCACGAACAAGCTGGTGGTCATCAGTTATCATCACTTTAATCATGCTCAGTGTCGTAACTTTTGAGTTTCTGTTGCCGATACAATCCAATCTATAACACTTACCCTGGCGGTGTTCCCGTCACTTCCAGAGTCTGGACAGTGTATATCACCTGCGAGACGTTTACGCCTTCACAGGTATCTGGTCACAAAGTTCCGCACACCAGATCTATCTGGCAAAAGCGGGTGATCATTTGATCAGGTGTAAACTATTGCCTGCATGCAAACTTCTGCCATTGAGCTGACTGTCCGACACTCCGGAAACAATATCCCTCGACACCTTTCGAACTGCAAGAGTAACAAACTCTACTCGTTAAGAGTAACAAACTGTTCTTGCTGTATCAATAGATAGAACTCTTCATCACGCACTGTAACGTCCAATCAAAAGCAGGATTGCAGTCAATCTTTATCAACCGGATCATGCCTGATTTGCGACCATTATCGTCCGCGATGAGTAGCCATGACTGAGAACAGTCTGTGTGACTTGTTCTTACGAGTACATAGGAGATTCTGCCACCATCCATAGATTTTTACTCTATAGATAATACCACTCCTCTACTCTAAAAGAAGTACTTACAAATAGCGAAAGAGCGGTCATATTTTTTATTACACCCTCCATACCGCTTCGTCCTCACTGTCTCCCCTCTTTATAGTTACACCCTCTTGAAAAGTTCTCTAGTGCTGATTGACATGCGTGTCTGTCAAGCATGCAAAAATCCCGGTAAATCATGTAACGTGCCAGCTTCCTGAATTTAGCAATTTAAATGAAGTCATAAAGAGCTCTACAGGTTCAGAAGAGAGCATCAATCAGGATACTACAGGTTAATCAAGAGGTTATATATATGGCACAGAGTAAAATGGATGGACTTAGAAAACTATTTGTTGACCAACTGAAAGATATATACTGGGTTGAGAAGGAGCTGGTAAAGACCATGCCAAAAATGAGTAAGAAAGCATCTGCCAATAAACTTGTGGATGCACTTACCGAGCACCATTCCGAGACTGAAGAGCAGGTCAACCGCCTGGAGAGTGTGTTCTCTGCAGTCGATGTGAAGCCGCGCGGGAAAAAATGTGAAGGCATGTCGGGTATCCTCAGTGAGGGCGAAGAGATGATGAAAGAGACAGAGAGTGGCTCAGTTATGGATGCCGCCATTATCGCAGCATCTCAAAAAGTTGAGCACTATGAGATTGCCACCTACGGAACACTGAGCACCTGGGCTCAGATACTGAATGAAGAGGAGGCGGTGACTCTTCTGAATGAGATTCTGGAAGAGGAGAAAAAAGCGGACAAAAAACTGACAAAAGTCGCCTCCTCTATCAATATGGAAGCAGCCGAGGAGACTGAGAATGTCAGTGCTGAATAGATACATCTGATGTTGATACACTTCTGTTGTTGATATAGATGGATAACGGAGTGAAGGCTGCCTGAGCATGAACGAGACGTGCTCACAGGGTGCCCTTCTGAAGCCTGCACTCCATAAAGATCTGACGCTCACCCCAGAAGTGAGCGTCGGATCACTTTTCACGGGTAAGAATGCCTGTCTGCTTCAATGCCAGACGTGAACTTTTCACAACCAACCTGCAACTATGGCCGAAAAAAAGAATCCAGCAAACAACCAGAAAAATGAAGATCTCCGTGTAAATACCACAGACGGAGACAGTGAGTTCATGACCACAAATCAGGGCGTCCGGGTCAATGATGCGCACAACTCACTCAAAGCCGGCGATCGTGGCCCCACTCTGATGGAGGATTTCATCTTCAGAGAGAAGATGACCCATTTTGATCATGAGAGAATACCGGAACGGGTTGTGCATGCCCGGGGGAGCGGTGCTCACGGAGTGTTCAAACTGTATGAATCCCTCGAGGAGTACACCAAAGCGGATTTCCTGACCGATACAGAGTCGGAAACACCCGTCTTCACCCGTTTCTCAACCGTCGTCGGGTTCAGAGGATCAACTGACTTCGCTCGAGATGTTCGTGGTTTTGCAACGAAATTCTATACACGCGAGGGTATCTACGATCTGGTTGCCAATAACATGCCGGTCTTCTTCATCCAGGATGGACATAAGTTTCCTGATCTGGTTCATTCGATAAAACCGGAGCCACGGGATGAAGTGCCACAAGCTACCGGTGCACACGACACCTTCTGGGATTTCATCTCCCTGATGCCGGAGAGTATGCACATGATCATGTGGCTTATGAGTGACCGTGCGATCCCGCGCAGCTACAGGATGATGGAGGGTTTCGGAGTCAACACGTTTCGGCTGATCAACGAAGCCGGTGACGCACACTTTGTCAAACTGCACTGGAAACCGATGCAGGGGTTGCACTCTGTGGTCTGGGATGAAGCCCAAAAAATATCAGGCATGGATCCCGACTTCCATCGCAAAGATCTCTGGGATGCCATCGAAGATGAGATGTTCCCCGAATGGGAGCTCTGCATGCAGATTATCCCTGAGGAGGATGAGCACAAATTTCCATTCGATCTTCTCGATCCGACCAAAATTGTGCCTGAAGAGCTGGTCCCGGCAAGACCGGTGGGCAAGTTGACCCTGAACCGTAATCCGGACAACTTCTTTGCCGAAACCGAGCAGGTCGCCTTCCATCCGGGACATGTTGTTCCGGGTATCGACTTCACCAATGATCCGCTTCTTCAGGGCCGGCTCTTCTCCTATACAGATACGCAGCTGATCCGGTTGGGTGGACCCAACTTTCATGAGCTTCCGATCAACCGGTCCATCTCAAAAGTGAGAAACAATCAGCGTGAAGGTTATGGGAGGCAGACCATCAACAGGGATGAGACGAGCTACAGCCCCAACTCCATCAGCGGAGGCTGTCCCTTCCAGGCCAAAGTCTCCGAAGGGGGATTCAAAAGTTATACCGAACAGGTAAGTGGCCGGAAAATCAGATCGCGCAACCGAAGCTTCCATGACCACTTCAGCCAGGCAAAACTGTTTTATGACAGTCAGGCAGAGTATGAAAAGCAGCACCTGAAGGATGCGCTAAAGTTCGAAATCGGCAAGGTGAAGCGGAAAGAGATCCGAGTCCGGATGGCCGGCCTTCTATCGATGGTCAACCGCGAGATGGCAGAGGAGGTCGCAGAGAGCCTGGGGGTCTCCGTCCCGGATGAACCTGAAAAGCCGATCAACCACGGTGTCCCGGCAGACGAGGATCCGAACGACTGGGAGCCGATATTTATCGATCAGGGTATCGAGAAGTCCGAAGCGCTCAGCATGGCGCATCAGGGTTCCGACTCCATCAGGACACGCCGCGTCGCCATACTGACGACTCACGGTCTGGATGGTTCAGATGTCGGTGGTATGAAGACGGCACTGGAGGCAGCGGGCGCAAAAGTAACCCTCGTTGCACCGTCACAGGGAGTACTTCACAGTGCAGACGGACAAGAGTACGAGGCGGATAAGGATTTTGTCACCACCGGTTCTGTACTTCATGATGCACTCTATATCCCGGGCGGACAGGAGAGTGTGAGCTCACTGCTGAACCATTCCAAAGCCCTGCACTTCATCAATGAAAGCTACAGGCACTATAAACCGGTCGCCGCTTCAGCCGAGGGCATCGAACTGTTGAAAGCAAGTGGTGTCGGAAAGGTCCTGGAGCTGGACGAGTCTGATCAGAAGAGACGTGAAGAGCTGAGCCGGGAAGGAGTTGTTCTTGATGGCGATCCGGAGCAGTTCATCCAGGCGATTTTGCGCTATCGATTCTGGACACGCAAGAGCTCTGAGCAGGTCCCGGCATGACAGTGAAAAGCGCCGGATTCATTTGAGAGGCATCCATTTTATGAAAACATTCTTTCTGGAAACCTGCTATCTGGCCGGTCTCTTTCTGATACTCTCAGCGCTGATTCTTCTTGCTGAACAACTCGAATCACCACTGACAACGATGGCGTTCTTTGCCCTCTCCATCTACACGATGGTACTCATCATGGTGCGGTTCGGGAGCAGTGAGAAGCCATCTGTTCCGTCGAAAGATAAACCGGTGTCACCAGATGCGGCAGCAACCCGGTCACAAGCGTCAATCAGCCCGTCACATACGTCAGCCAGACAGGCGCAAGTCTCAGCCAGACAGGCGCAAGTCTCAGCCAGACAGGCACAAGTCTCAGTCAGACAGGTGCAAGACTCGGCCAGACGGGCACAAGTCTCAGTCAGACAGGTGCAAGACTCGGTCAGTTCACCACATACCTCAACCAGCGGGAATATTGGTGCAGATGGCTGAACCGGAGGGTTAGTCGGCAGAGGGAGAAGAGAAACAATAAAGTACTGTAGAAAACAGAAATACCCGTTATGGATAAAAAAGATCTCAAAGAGGAGAAGATACCCGAACAACAGCAGCCACTTCCCGGTAGCCAGCAAAAGCTGGATCCACAACCTGAAATTATCCGTGATGACTACAAGGGGAGCGATAAGCTTCGTGGAAAATCTGCATTGATAACCGGTGGTGACTCGGGGATCGGACAAGCTGTGGCTGTCCATTTTGCACGTGAGGGTGCCAATGTGGCTATTATCTATCTTGAAGAGGATAAAGATGCCCGGCAGACGGAAGAGATGGTAGCGCGCGAAGGTACGAAGTTCCTCGCTATGAAAGGTGATATCGGTGACAGATCGTTTTGCGAACAGTGTATCCAAAGGGTGACGGAATCGTTCGGAGGACTCAATATTCTGGTCAACAATGCAGGTGAGCAGCACACGGCAAAAGGTTTGGAGGAGGTCGACCTGGATGTGACGGAGAGGACCTTCCGGACCAATATTCTCTCGATGTTCTATCTCACCAAAGCCGCCCTTCCCTTCCTGAAGGAGGGGGATGCCATTATAAATACATCCAGCATTGTCGCTTATCAGGGGCGGGAGTATCTGATAGACTATGGTGCCACCAAAGGTGCGATTGTCGGGTTTACCCGTTCTCTGAATGAAGATCTGGCAGGAGAGGGGATCCGTGTCAACTCCGTGGCCCCGGGACCGATCTGGACTCCGTTGATTCCCGCCAGTTTTCCTGCAGAGCATGTCGCTGAATTTGGAAAATCAACCAATATGGGGCGCCCGGGGCAGCCCTCTGAAGTCGCACCCGCCTATGTATTCCTGGCATCAAAAGATGCTTCGTACATTTCGGGGCAGGTAATTCACGTCAACGGGGGCGAAGCCGTCGCAAGTTAGAAGCCCTGATGTCACAGTAACATCACATTGGACTCTTCTCTGCAGAGGTCGCTCCTGCAGTTTCAGGCTTAGGCGAGCTGACGATCGCTCTCCAGGAAAAGAGGATCCAGAAGAAGAGCAGCGCAGCCTGGACCAGGGCATCTGCCATATAGATCACACTGATCACTCCGAGAAAAACATAGACGATCTCGATCACTATGAATCCGAGTATCAATCCGAGTGCTATGATGATCAGCGGAACATTCACCGATTTACGGGCACCCGCCACGATAAATCCACAGCCTACAAAGAGGATGATCATACCTACCGTCTGAACCAGCCACAGGTCCGATTTCGGCCCGGTAATCTTGATGAAACTGCTCATGTGCAGAAGCGGCCACAATCCGGTCAGACCATAGTAGATGCCCTGAATCATCATCAACCGCGCCAGCTCCTTCGAATGGTTCAGACGTAACGGTAACTTCTCTCTTTTTTCACCGCGATTCATCATATCTCTTTCTCCCCTCTGATTTCACCTAATGCATGCAGCGATGGCCCCTCTATAACAGAGCCATCCGTTTCAAACCGGCTTGCATGACAGGGACAGTCCCAGCTGCTCTCCAGCTGATTCCACTGAACAGTACAACCCATGTGAGGACAGATCGCCGAGTTGAGCTTCAGGTCTCCTTCAGGTGTTCTGTAGGCTGCTATCTTCTGCCCCTCCTTCTCAATGATCTTGCCCTCCCCGTTCTCTATAGATGTGAAACTCGTGTCATCCCTGACAAACGGCAGCGATTTTAAAAAAAACTCTTTTCCTACGTTGACAGACTCCTTGAGCACCTCTCTGGCAGATTTGTGAGGGTGAAGCCGGTTCGGGCTGTAGAGATCACTCCACCTGTTCTCTCTCTCGCAGATCTGATCACGGATCACCAGAGCTGCCAGAGTTCCCCAGACAAGTCCATCTGTAGAAAAGCCTGTAGCAATATAGCGACGGGGATAGCTCTTCAATCGGCCGATATAGGGCAGCATGTCGGGTGACTTGTAGTTCTGGCCTCCCCAGTTATTGGTAAACTCCCTGATATCGAAACGCTGCTCCATAAACTGCTGAAGATTACTGATATACTCCCTGTTGTCTCCATGCTGACCCACCCTGTGTGGCTGTCCCACCACCATAATCTCTTTAACACCATCGGTTGTGGTCGATCGGATGGAGAACTTCGACTGCTCTTCGTGATAGCCCCAGAAGATACCTTCCGGATAGTTGCCACTGTTCAGTGTCGCTGTTACTCCGTACTCTCTGTGGGGGGAGAGACTTGAATGAAAAGCGATCCACTTCCCTTTCGGCGTATGGGTGGCGTAGACCACCTGATCCGCCCTCACAACACCCTCCGGAGTGACCAGCTGAACCTCGTCCGACTCCTCCTTCACCTCTGCAACGGGTGACTCTTCAAAGATTCGAAGAGCTTCCCCCCTGTCTGAATTCGCCAGCCCCTGCACATACTGCAGCGGGTTGAACTGAGCCTGATGTTCAATTCTCATTGCGGAGGAGACAGCCCATGGAAGATCTGGAACTTCTGTCTCATCTGCCGTCAGACCTGCTGTCTGAGCGGCCCCGATCTCCGACTCAATCTGCTGGTTTTTCGAAGGTTCAGTCGTATAGAAAACCCAGGGGCGCCTGACAAAACCACACGAGATGTTCTGCTCTCTTATCAGACCTTCAATATGATCGATCGCTTTCGTTCGGGAGAGAACCACATCTTTGGCGATCCCGGCATCATATTTACTCTCAAGTGAAGCGAGTCCCTGCTCTATGGTTGAGTAGAGATTGCCTGTACTGTGCGCTGTTGTGCCTCCGCCGATCTTGCGGGCTTCCAGGAGAACAACGCTTCTCCCCTCTTCAGCCAGCTCATGCGCCAGTGTCATACCCGTGATCCCACCCCCGATTACCGCCACCTCCGCTCTCTCTTCACCTCTCAAGCGGGGAAACTGTACAGGTTCAGCCCATCGGTTCCAGAACGATTTTCTCTCCATTGACAGAATACTTGGATGAACAGCTTGTTGATGCCCGGAAGCAGATCGTGCGATACCGCCGGCCTCTCCCGGCCTCTCTGTATGTTTATCGACTCTCTGTTGTGTCGACATCCACTATGTAAAACGGCGGCCTCAACTGTGTCGACAGCCACAATGTAAAACGGTGGCCTCAACTGTGTCGGCAGCCACAATGTAAAACGGTGGCCTCAACTGTGTCGGCAGCCTCTATGTGCTGGGCAGTGCTTCTCTGTAGCTAAACAGCTCAGGTACTTGCTAACATTCCTGAACACCATGCATCTGAACACTATACTGCAACGCGCTGTAAATTTTACAATGCCCATCTTCAATTCTATAACACGCCGCTATTTGTTTATAGACATATTATTCAGACACCATTTTATTTTACCATAATTGAATTTAATTAAGACTTACTACAATGAGATATTCAGCAGAGGAGAGAATTGACAAGTACAATGATCTTATTCAGATCGGAATTGATGGTCGGGACGGCTACAACAATGCGGCCGAAAATGTGGACGATCTGGAGATGGAGAAGGTATTCAGAGAGTTTGCCCAGCAGCGAGAGGGATACGTGCGTGAGCTTCAACGTCTGGTAAGACTGCTGGATGGCGAGATAGCAGACAGTGGCAGTACCAGTGCCACATTGCATCGCGCCTGGATGGATGTCAAGTCAGCCTTCACCTCTGGAGATCGTGAGGCGATCATCAATGCCTGCATCACGGGAGAGGAGTCTGCATTGGACGAGTATGAAGAGGCGCTGGAGGATGAGGAGATGACGGCTGAAGCCAAAGATGTCATCGAACGTCACTATCGGGGAATCCGGCAAGCTTTGGAGACTATTAAAGCGTTCAAGGTGCACCATTAGGGTAACATAACATACCGTATAGTGGCTCTAACATTAACTTTCAAATCAAAAGGTGCTGCTCTACAGGAGAGTTGCACCTTTTTTTATCCTGTTCTGTAGTCTTCTTTGTCACAGGCATGGATCAAAGCTTGTATCAATTTTTGCTGCTTCACCCGAGTGCTCCATACTGTCTCCAAATCGCCTACACCTGCCCTCCCGATTATTTACAGAATATTCACAACTCATTGTATAACGATAAATCATTAAATGAAATATATTTTAAAATAGGATGAATTGAAACCATTATCGAGAAGGTTTGGTCACCGGGGCTTTTGGCAGATTTTGTCAGTGATCTAGGCCAGTTCTATAGCAACTTGGAACAAGAGCAAGTGAGGCTGAAGCAGCCTTGTACTGGCCGGTAGCGAGGCAGAGATTGCCAGAACGGGACAGGTTGGCAACACCTTCATAGAGTGCGGAGCGTGATGAGCAGTAGTACAGGTACAAAATCTTATAAATTAGTTGTTGTAGATGATCACCCTCTCGTCCGGGAAGGACTTAAACAGGTACTGAACAGAAGTGAATCCAATGATATCGAGATCGTCGGTGAGGTGTCCAATTCAGATGAACTTTTCGAATTCCTGAAGAATGAACATCCCGATATCATTTTGCTCGACATCAATCTGCCAGGAAAGAACGGCTTGGAAATTCTGAATGATCTGACACAGCAGTATCCGGACATCCCGGTGCTGATGCTAACCATGCATCCGGCAGACCGTTTTGCAGTGCGGACTTTAAAGGGTGGTGCTTCCGGCTATCTGATCAAGAGCAGCATCACTGAAGAGCTCGAGACAGCTCTCCGGACCGTTCTGAAAGACAAGAAGAAATATATCAGCCCTGAAGTCGCTGAAGAGCTGGCTGAACAACTGGATGACCATGCCGGACAGCCGCTTCACAACCTGCTTTCGGACAGAGAGTACCAGGTGATGACCATGCTGGCAAAAGGCGAGAAGATTGCAGATATCGCCGAGACTCTTTCTCTTGGTGTACGGACTGTTCATACCTATCGGTCCCGCCTGATGGAGAAGCTGAATCTCAAGTCGAATGTGGAGATAGCTCACTATGCCATCAGCCACAATCTGATCGATCAGCCTTAATGCTGGTCGGATTATTATCGGATTATCGGATTATTACTGGTCGGTCAGGGTCCGCCCGACGCTGGTGGAGGAGCTACATATCGTTAGACCCGCTAGAATACCAGCCAGAGCAGGATTAGCAGGATCATCAGTATGGCAACGATGCCGGTGCTTCTCGAAGGTTCAGGAAACTCATATCCGCAGATCGGGCAGATAGCGGCATCATGTCCTATATCCATAGCGCATCCCGGGCAGTTCTTCACTTTCATAGTCGATGGGGCAGAACCTGGACCATTGAAGATAGTGGGGATATGCGACTCATTGCCTCACTGCGACTCATTGCCTCATTGTGTTGATCTCGTTGCGTTGATTTAGTGCTCCAGACTGTCTGACTGCGCTTTGATATCATTCTCGATCTGGTTAATAGAGTCAGCGATCTCACTGCGCATCTCCTCCCAGTCAAATACCTGTGCATCCTCAAGCTCAGTCAGCTGCTCCCGGGTCTGGGCAATGCGGTTCTCAATATCTGACAGTTCGTCCAGAGTCTCTGTGTTATCCGGAACACCCGTCTCATCTCTGTACTGCTGTATCTGCGACTCAAACTCTGACAGCTGAATTTCCGAAAGATCGATAAACTCATCTCGCTGATCCTGCCAGAGAGTCGCCTGATCTTCGGGCAGAGCGTCTGCATCTACCGGTTCCCGTTCGGGTGCACAAGAGACAAAGATCAAGATTGCAATGAGAAAAGTAAGAAAGGTATGAATTCTTCTGATAAAGGGTTCTGTCCTGTTCATAGATAAAGCGATTGTCTCTCTGTTAGCCTTTGACCCGTGAGAAGATACTTCCTCATCAGGGTGTTTTCTGCCCTAAACACCAAGTCCCCTCCCGTTGGTTCCGGAATAACCGGTCCAAGCCTTCCCTGGTCCCAGTCCAAGCTCTCCCCTGTCCAGTTCTAAACCCTCCCCGGTCCCGGTCCAAGACCGCCCCGGTCCCGCTCCAAGCTCTCCCGGTACCGGTCTCCCCTCTGAACAGATGGGCTCTGTTTTATAGATTTAATAGATAACATCTGCCAGTACCAGCCCTTCAGGGGGTGCCGAATACCCTTTGCTTTCAACAGAAGCGGAACCCTCCATCAGGACTCTAAACTGATCGATCGACATCTTTCCCAGAGCAACATGGACCATGGAACCGACCAGTCTTCGGACCATATGGCGCAAGAAGCGGTTTCCCTCAATCGTGTAGTTCCAGTAGACTCCATCACGTATCCACTCCGATCGGGCGATCGTACAGAGGCAGTGTTTCGGTCCGGAATCGGTAAGACGAGTGAAGTTGGTAAAGTCGTGGGTTCCCCGGATCAGTGCAGCACATGAGAAAAGCAGATCCGGATCGGGAGGTTGCAGAACCACCCAGCACATTCGACGGTTCAGAGGGGATGGCCGGGATACCAGCCTGTACCTGTAGATCCGGGACCGTGCACTGAAGCGTGCATGAAAGGATTCATCTTGTTTAACCGCATCAATGACCGCCATATCCGGCGGCAGCAGACCTCTCATTGCAGCAAGCAGTCGCCGTTTTCCCACCGCATCTGCTATATCTGCGTGAACCACCTGTCTCTCGGCATGCACTCCCCGATCGGTTCTTCCCTGCCCTGTGACCTTGACTGGATATCCCACAAAAGTAGAGAGTGCTCTCTCCAGCTCTCCCTGTACAGTTCTCCCCTCTCTCTGCCGCTGCCAACCAAAAAACTCAGTACCGTCAAACTCCAGTATCAGTTTCCAGCGAGTTGTCTCAGTCGATGGCTGATCCGTAGTTGCTCCGTCATTCACAGCCTGTCGACAGGATTTGCCCTCTCCTCTTCAGGGTCCAGGTTACGTCGGGTTTCTCCTTCATCTGAACCCCCCTCAGACTGTCCGGCTGTATCTGAGTCAGATCCCGATCCTCCGTTTTCAGTGACGAATCCATGGCTTCCATTCTGACCTGATGAACCTGACCCTCCATTCAGATCTGCTGCGGCACCGGCTTCAGCGGTTACACCTGGAACTTCATGCCCTCTTTTGTCACGATCTGGATGGCCGTTGCCTGTGCCATTAACAGTGACCTTTTCCTCTCGCGGTTCTCTGGCCGGTGATGCCATCTTCTTATTTCGGGACCAGTGGCGGAAAATCGAGATGCAGAATCCGCCCATCAGTAGAAATGTCCCGAGCCATACCACAGAGACAAAAGGCTTTTTCTCTGCCACGATGACGACCCAGTCAGGCTCATACTCATCCAGAAGGCCATCAAAGGTCAATTCGATGCTGTCCTCATCCGGTTTGATACGGCTGAACCTGACGGTGATGTCAAACTGACCAAGCTCGACCGGAGGTGACCAGGTGTAGCTCTGACCTTCACTGCTGTAGACTGCAAATACGGGTTCAATATCATATCGCTCTCCAGTCGGCTCATGGAGTACTTCTACGTTGGCTCGCACTCCAAGCAGTGTACTGTCTGGCAATACCGTTTCATCAGCCGGCATAAACTCCTTGAAGGTGACCCGATAGGGTCCAATCTCTACCGGTGAATCCTGTCGGAAACTGATCGACTGATGGCTGCTCTCAGAGGGATCTTCCCCGGTGGATGCATTTGCCGCTCTGGCAGCACGCTGGTTGATCTCATCCACATAGGCACTTCCGGCTACATAGAGATAGATATCACTGACCGGCCGTGCACGGACATGTGGTTCAACCGACCACTCAATATTGTCAAGGGTCGATGTGGTCTGCATCGGGTAGACATCAGGCGTCATATAGAAGGGTCGACCTCCGTCAAGAGGTTCAAATCGGATCCGGTACTCCTGTTGCCCGGGTCGGGGGTAGTTGGTGACCTCATACCCTTCATAGGTTACCCGATATCTGTCTGCGACAATTTTTGGCTGATTGAGTTCAAGAAGGAAAGTTTCAGCTTTCTCATTAACCGGAAACCCCTGCTCATCGAAGATCTCTCCAGCCTCTACCATGTTGTTGTAGTTCTGCATCCTATCGTCCAGAAGGACCTCGTTGTAGACCGACGAGGCGAGGATACCGAGCAGCAAGACACCGAAACCTACGTGTGAAAGGGCGCCGCCAATCAGTTTGGGATTCTTTCTGAGCAGGTCCAGCAACATGGCACCGTTTCCGAAAACGACGAACCATCCGACAAAGATGTAGAGCATATTGTACAGGCTCCGGACATCCCCCAGCAGGACAGTCAGGATTGAGGCCACCGACGTGAGAAGCAGCGGTGTCACCAGTGCAGCGGCCAGAGACTCCCAGTCATGCTTCTTCCAGAAGAGGTATTGACCGACAACCGTGAGGATACCCATCAGCAGGGCGATGGGAAGACTCCAGTCATTATAGAACTGGATCTCAGGAGGGGTCGGATTCTCTACAAAGAATCGTCCGATGATAGGGGAGCTCGTTCCGAGTATGATGACCATACCCAGAATGAAGATCAGCATACCTCCGGTGAAGGTCATGAACTCACGGCTCAGAACGGCAGACTCTTTATCCGGCGCAGGCAGCTCACGATAGCGGTAGAGATAGAATCCGATCCCGACAAGGAGGACCGTCAGCATGAACGCAAGAAGCTGATTGTAGAGTCCCAGGTCCACGAAACTGTGTACGGACTGCTCACCCAGAACTCCGGAACGGGTCAGGAAGGTCTGATAGATCACCGCGATGTAGGCAAGGATGGCAAAAAAGATAGCTCCCCGGTGCGCACGCGAGCTCTTCCGCTGGATAATCATCATATGGATACCGGCCGTCGCTATCAGCCAGGGTACAAGAGATGCATTCTCAACCGGGTCCCACGCCCAGTACCCTCCGAAGGAGAGTGTTTCATAAGCCCAGTAGGCACCGAGAAAGATGGCCGTCAGAAGAGAGAGGGCGGCTGCAAGTGTCCAGGGCAGCGCCGGCCGGATCCAGTCGTTATACTCCGCCTTCCAGAGCGATGCAATGGCAAACGCAAAGGGAACCGTCATCATCGAGAAGCCGAAGAAGATGATCGGAGGGTGAATCATCATCCATGGACTCTGCAACAGATCATTAAGACCTGTTCCGTCAGCCGGTACAAAATCGGGATTGGCCTGGATGAAGGGGGCATTGGCCATCTCCTGGGCAATGGTCCGGAACGGGGAGGCACCTATCGTCACCCCGAAGATGTCCCACCCAAGCAGCATGGAGATCAGAAAAAACTGAGTCAGCGCCATGATAAACATGACCGGCTTCCTGTAGGTGTCCTCCGTGGTTCTGATCAGCCAGAGACCCACGAGGAACGAGGTCAGGATCCAGACCATGAAGCTCCCCTCCTGCCCTCCCCAGAGTGCGGAGAAGAGGTATTGTGTTGCAAGGTCCGTGCTGGTATAGTTCCAGACGTAGAAGTACTCGAACCTGTGCGTCATGATCAGCCACGAGAGCAGAACTGTGGCTGCCACCATAAAAAGCCCTTTAGTCAGCCAGAGTCGGTTTGCCACCTTCTCATAGAGAGGTGAAGCCCCCTCTCGTGCCGACAGTCCGTAGAGGATCATTGCGGCAACTGCAGCGATAAAAGAGATAGCAATAAAAAGGTTACCGATAAGGCCTTCCATAGTGTTACATCTCTTGTGCGTTTACAAAATCAGCTTCCGATGCTTCATTGTACTTGGAAGGGCACTTCATGAGCATATCATTGGCATAGAAGACACTGTTTCTCATCTCGCCGATGACCACAATCTGTGTGGCCTGTTCAAAGTTGTTCGGCTTCGGTTTTGAGTAGATCACCCGCCTGACGTTCCCGTCCTCATCCTTCATATGAAAGGAGAACTGCATCGTCTCCCGGGAGAAGCCATACTCGCGGGAGTCGTCCCAGACCCCCACCACATGCGAACCTGACCTGTTTTCAGCCTGTTCAAAATTGACATAGGTACTGATGCTGTTCCCGAAATTGTACATCAGAAGGGAGGTAAACAGAACAATGGCTCCTACGCCTATCATCAGTTTGGGCTTCATGTGGTTTCTCCTTGCTCTTTAGAGTTCATCTTCACGTCGAGTTCATCTTCCAGGCGGGTCAGTTTCCGGTCTACACGCATCAGGTAGAACAGGAGAACGAACCAGATAATCAGGCTGACGCCTAAAACTACAAAAATCAGATCATTGGAACCCATAAACTGTACAAATGGTGAGGCCTGGTCAAGGCTCTCCATCGCCTCCCACTGATCACTGTAACTTTTGGTCAGTGTGTCGACAGGAGCGTTCTGTTGCCAATACGTAACATCGGGTTTCATGGACATCATTCGGTTTTCCGGGTCTGCAGTCGCAGCCACTTGTATCGGTTGACAAGATCCATTATCCAGAACGCAAGTCCGATAAAACCGATGATAGCCGGGTAGAAGACAAGTCGCAATTCCGGAGCGGTCATATCACTGAATGCAGGATTTCCCTCGGCTCCCGGATGCAGACTCGGAAGCTGGCGGGGGATGATGTAGAGAAGAAACGGGATCGTGGTAATACCAAAGATATTGTAGACAGCCGAGACCCTGGCCCGTTTCTCCTGATCACTGAAGGCCGACCTGAGAATGAAGTACGCAACAAAGATCAGCATGGCAAGAGCAGACAGGTTCATCCGTGGTTCAGCAAACGTCCACCAGGCTCCCCAGGTAAATCGGGCCCAGAGCGACCCGGTTAGCAGACCACACACTCCGAACAGCAAGCCGACGGCCGTTGCGGTCTCCGCCCGTGTGTCCCACTTCATATCACCATCATTCAGGAATCGAAGGCTGTACCAGAAGGCCATGATGAATGCAACCATCATGGTGAACCACATCGGTACATGAAGAATCAGGTTGCGTGCTGTCTCCTCAAGAATGGGGATATGAGGAATCCGGATCAGAAATCCCGCTGTGATGACAACCGTCACCCAAACTGCCACGATGTACTTCCAGGCTTTCAAATCGAAAACGGTCTCATTATAGTTTTCTGCTGTCGCAACGTAGTAGCATCCAACGTCTCAACCAGGGAATAGTGACTGACCTGATACAACTGCACGTAGCAGATGGTTCAGAGTGGATCAAGATACAGTAATTCTTCTACACTTGCGTCTTTTTTCCACACATCCGGAACAAGTTTTCCACCGCTGCTGATGACAAAAATGCAACGCCTGTGCACCTATGCATGTTGACACGGGTATGAGCGATACAGGCGAAGTCAGGCGAACCGGTTTTCCTGATACCGCCAGCAGCATAGCCTGCAACCGCCAACATATAGCCGTAACCGCCAGCAGTGTGGCGAGTTCATAAAGGGCGCTTCTGCACTGCAGATCTCCTGCAAGATCCTCTGGCAGATTGATTTGATATTGTAATGTAAAAAACCCATCTATTATGAAGGGAAAATGAATAATACAGACTCGAATAAATTTATAGAACTAGTACCCGGCTGGCGCAGCTACTTCTGGTACTATCTCGGAGCGGCTATTCTGGTCCCTCTGATTATAGGGATTGTGCTGTTGTGGCTGATCCACCGCCACCGTCACCGTATTGTCTACCGGATCTACGAGAACAGAATTGTCAGGCGCGGGAACGACAAGATCAAACCCGCCATGATCGATCTGCTGGACATTGGTGAGATCCGGATTCAGCAGACCTGGATCGAAAAGAGACTCGATTCCGGCACCATCGTTCTTGTCAATACCGGCGGCAGTGGCGACTCCCTGCACCTGCTTGGCATGTACCGGCCGGGCGATCTGGAAAAGATGATCAGGCAATCGGTAGAGCGGGAGAGGAGAATTCAGAAGAGCCGGGAGGAGAAGGTTCAGCCGAAAGAGGATCCGGCCTCATTGTCACTGGACAACATGGACTACCTGACCGGTCTCTGGCAACAGGGCCTGATCAGCAATGAGGATTTTGAGAAGGAGCGAAAACACTTCGAGAAGTAAGGCAAATCTCTGCGAGAAGACAGGCAATCGCTTTGAAAAAGGAGCGTATAGCCTTGAGTAGGGAGCACATACACTGCCAAAAGGGGTGTATAAACTGCGAGAGCTACTCTGCAGAGAGACAGCCTTAACCTGTTCGCGCCCGATCCCGCCGGACCGGCACCCTGTCCTCCCCCTCCTCCATCTGATCTCCGGACTGGTAGATCTCCTCACCCGGCACGATCCGGAAGAGCCAAAGTCCGCCGAGGCATACCAGAATGAACGAGAACAGGGTGATGGTCTGCTGAACAGTCAGTAGATCGTACTCCAGAATCAGCGATGCGGTGGTCACCGATACCGACTGTGAGAGGGTGAACAGCAGCCACTCCAGGCTGAAAGCGCGTCCGCGGAAGGTGTCCGGAGCCCGTCTCTGCAGGAGAACCGTGCTCATGACCCAGTTGGTACCTGACGCCATGTGTGCAATCGTGACACAGAGGACCATCCACACCAGCGTCTCACTCTGTCCGAGCAGAAAGTAGAAGGTTCCACAGAACATCATACAGAGCCCCATCGCACGGACCCAGCTCTGTTCACTCCGGAAGATCCGCCTGCCAGCCACGGGCCCGAAACCGGTTCCAATGCCCCGGGCAGCATAGAGCAGCCCCAGACCGACACTGCCCATCATCAAAATGTCCTCAGCCACTATGATCAGCAGGTAGACCAGCGCTCCCAGACAGGCGGTCATGACCCCTTTGGCCAGTGCGGGACGCAGCACCTGACGGCTCTGCAGCAGGAAACTGATCCCTTCTCGGATACCGGTCAGAGGGTTCCGTGTGCGGTGCCTCTCCTGCTCGCTCATCATCTGCTGGGGAACACGGGCCATCGACATAACCCACCCGGAGAAGAGATAGGTCATACTGTTGATGATGAAGACCCTGTCGGTGCCGAGTCCGGCTGTGGCAAATCCGCCCACCGCCATTCCGGTCGTGAAGATGATACTCCATGACGCCGACGAGAGGATGTTGGCATTGACCAGCTCACCCTCACTCGTCACATTGGGGATCGACGATGTCTTTGCCGGCTGAAAAATGGCGGAGAGCATCATCTGGAGGGCTGTCAGCAGGTAGGCCAGCCAGAGGGTATCTTCCGATCGGATGAGTAGAAAACCAAGCAGGATCAGACTGCGCAGCAGATCGCACCAGACCATCAGCCGCTTTCTGTTAAACCGGTCGGAGATGTATCCGGCGATCGGTGAAAAGGCAGCGAGGCTGAGCATCTTGACCACAATGATCAGACCCAGCAGAAATTCAGAGTCACTGTACTGCTGGATCAAAGCATAGATGGCCAGAATACCGAACCAGTCTCCGAAATTGGAGATCATCTGGTTGAACCACAACAGCCTGAAGTTGCGATTTCCTGTCACAAGATCAATATAGGGCGCCAGCTTGCTCTTCAATGTCTCCCTGCTACCTCTGAACCTGCTCCTTTTCTGCCCCGGTTTATATCCCTGAAGCTCTTTTATACCTTTTCAAATGTATCTTCAATGGCCCTTTTTCATCAGTGCTGTTCCACGGGACCCGGTCAAACTGCTCTGCTCCCGTACCCACTGTAACCTCACGCCCTCCGGATCGACTCCGATGCACCTCCTTAAACTCCGGTACTTCCGAATCCCCCATCCCCCCGTTCTGTCGCATCCAGTGTGGAGGCCTCGCCAATTTCGAGCCGGCTGAACGGAGCGATCACCATCTGTGCGATCCGGTCACCGTGGCGAATCACAAAGGGTTCAGCCCCGTGGTTGATCACCAGAACCTTGACCTCACCGCGGTAGTCGGCATCGATCGTACCCGGTGCATTGAGCATGGTGATGCCGTGGCGCCATGCGAGGCCGCTCCGGGGTCGGATCTGCGCCTCATAGCCCTCGGGAAGTGCCATCCTGAAACCTGTCGGCACCAGTGTACGCTCTCCCGGCGCCAGTGTGACGGGTTCAGACAGCGCTGCACGCAGATCCATCCCGGCCGCCTGCGGAGATTCATAAGAGGGCAACTCCAGATCCAGTGCACTCTCCAGCCTCTGGAATCTGACCTGGTTACCTCGGTTCTGACTGCTCATAGGATATCAAACGTATACGTACATTTCCAAACATGACGCGGACATGGGCCTCTACAGGGATCCGCAGTTCATCAGCTGTGAACCAGGACTTGAACCGGCCGCTAAAACCGAACGGGCCGTCTATATCGGCATTCCCTTCACTGTAGAATGTCTCGACCGGCTCAGGAAACGCATCATAACTCCTTGTCTCGGTCTCCGGTCCGCTTGAGGCGGTGACAAAACCCAGCTCATCATCTATATAGACAGGGATGTCATAAGGTTCCTCCAGACCTGCGAAGAGCCTGGCAAAGTAGAAGATCAGATCTCCGCCACTGGCCGGCTCGATCAGGTCGAGCGTATCCTGAGGCTCTCCGCGATCAAAAAAATAGACCAGATCCCGCTGGCGATCAAATTCAATCACTGTCCGTTCGGGTTCATCATCGTGCAGATCATCCCGCCAGAAGCGGTGGGCAAAGAGCTGCTCGCCGTCATGGAAAAAGTAGGTTTCATAGTGTACATGCCGCTCACCCACGAAGGGGATGCGTGAACCGGATTTCATGACGGTCCGGATATGCATCACCTCCTCCCCCCTCCAGGTGGTATCGGGCAGCAGCTCCACCTCGATCTCTCCCAGGTTCAGAAAGCTGTAGCGGACAGAGTAGACAAACCGCTCCCGGACCGACAGCAGCTCCTCCAGGGCCGGTGGCTCCAGAACTGTGCTGTCCTGCAGAACGTCTGTCGTGACTCTCTTTTCTGCTGAACCAGGGGGCGCTGCTCTGAGATTCTCTGCAATGGAGATCTCCAGACCCACCAGAAGCAGAATCAGACTACTCTGTAAAACCCTCAAAGGCATCTTCGTCATATCCTACCAGTACCGCCTCTCCCTTGATGATCAGCGGGCGCTTGATCAACACCTGATTCTCAAGCAGCAGATCAAACAGCTCCTGCTCTCCGGGGTCCTTTCCGGCCATTCCAAGCCGTCGCCAGGTGGTTCCCCTTTTGTTCAGCACAACATCCAGCCCCACTTTATCGACAACGTCGGCAAGCTCCTCTGCAGACATAGGGTGCTTTCGGACGTCGATAAATTCATACTCAGCCTCTCGTTCCTCCAGCCAGGCTTTCGTTTTTCTGATGTTGTTGCAGTTGCTGATTCCGTAGACTCTGATCATGTTTCTGTTTTGATTTATCGGGACCTTCCACAGGTCTGATGAAAAATGTCTATCATGCAAAGATACAATTTATCAGCCTGTTTGTAATGGTTATCCCTCGCAACCCTCACTTCAACTCTCTGCAGCTGTTCAGGTTGTCCTCTGCTCCCCTGCAGGCCCTCCTCCTGCTGCTGTTTGTTCCTGCTCTTCCTGGCCGGAGGCTTCTGCGAAGCCTGCTGCTTGTGGCGATCCCGATCGTGTCCGGGTGTTCATCAACTGATGGTGATCAGCGACGGTTTGAACAGCAGGCGTGGAACTCACCTGTTTCCGGCATCACAGAGACTGATGGCCTGAACAGTATTACGGGAAGCGAAGATCCGTCTGACTGGCAGATCTCCCCGTTTTACGAAACACTGGTCACCATCAGTCCGGCCTGGCCCAATCCGGTCGGGACAGCCGATGAGATCCAGATCGAACTGATGGTCGTCTCGACCGGTGCTCTATCGGGTATGCAGATTCTGGTTCTTGATCCGGACGGTACCACCCACACCGTCGGGACAACGTACCAGGCTCCTTCATTCGGGCCCGAGAATATCCGTCTGCAGGGACTTGAGCTGGGGAGTCCGCCTGTTCCAGAAAACGCGCGTGGAATCAAACGCGTTCTGATTCTTGATCTCAACGGCAATCTTATCAGCTATGGCGATGTGATGGTGCAGTGACGGTGGGCGGTGACGTCTGGCTGGACTTCGATAAATCAAAAACGGTTCACAAGTCGTAAACTGCCTTGGGTTTCAGCGGTGCAGACTCTATCTTCAAAATCAATAATTTTTTTATGGCAGTGAAAATCACACCCTCCGAGAGACAGATTCTGGATCTTCTGATCTACCCCGAAACGTTCGACAGCATCCTTGAAGAGTCGGGACTGGCACGCGGAACGGTTCGGGCTGATCTTATGAACCTGGTCAGCCACGGATTCATAGAGGTCTACGAAAAGAGTGGAAAAGAGACGGTCTCACCCTTTTACGACAGTGATCATCTCGAGGAGTTCGCTTTCAAGGCCACCCAAACCGGGCTCAAGGCGATCCAGCAATAACAGCCCCGATGTGATGAACCAACCCCAGCCGGAGATCAACCCCTGTGGATAAATTTGTAATCGAAGGACCCACCCCTCTCCGTGGGGATCTCCCCGTCAGCGGATCAAAAAACGCTGCGCTGCCACTGATGGCTGCTGCACTGCTTGCTGACGGGCCGACACAGATCCGCCACATCCCGAAACTCAGAGATATCTACACATTCAACAACGTCATCAGAGCTACCGGAACACAGGTCCGTTTTGATGAAGAGCAGCGGGAACTGCTGATCGACCCATCAGATCTGACTCACTATGAAGCTCCCTACGACCTTGTCCGGAAGATGCGCGCCTCGTTCTATATGCTCGGTGCCCTGATCGGCCGTGAAGGGTACGGTCGCGTCTCCCTTCCCGGAGGGTGCGCCTGGGGACCCCGGCCGGTTGACCTCCACCTCAAGGGCCTTGAAGCCATGGGTGTCGAGATCAGACTTGATGAGGGATATGTCGTTGCAAGGGCCCCGGAGAGGCTCAAAAGTGGTGAGTTTACTCTGGAGCCCAGTAGTGTCGGAGCCACAATCAACCTGCTTCTGGCGGCGGCTCGACGATCTGACAGATTTGTAATCCACAACGCGGCAATGGAGCCGGATGTGGTTCTTCTCTGCCGCGCCCTGAGAAAGATGGGGGCGGATATTGAGGGGGAGGGAACACCCACGCTGACCATCAGAGGAGTGAGCAGCCTTGAAGGTGTCGTGCTGGATAACGCCCCCGACCGGATTGAGACCGGGACATTCATGATCGCTGCCGCCATGAAGCCCGGTTCTGATGTCACGCTGACCCATACAGACCCGGAAGATCTGGGAGAGTTTCCGGAGCTGTTTGCCAGAACAGGCGCCCTGGTCACGGTTAATGAACATTCTATCCGTGTGAAGGCCCCTGATGAGATACAGCCCGTATCCGCTGTCACCGGAATCTACCCCGGCTTCCCTACCGACCTTCAGGCGCAGTGGTCGACGCTGATGACGCAGGCCAGAGGGACGTCCAGGGTTCAGGACACAGTCTATTTCGACCGGTTCAGCTATGTCCCCGAACTGCAGAGGCTTGGAGCGTCGCTGCAAGTGGAGAAGAATACTGTCACCATCCAGGGTCCCTCGGCATTGAGTGGCGCCTCGGTCATGAGTACCGATCTGCGGGCCAGTGTCAGCCTGGTGATGGCCGGAATGGTGGCTGAAGGGACCACCGAAGTGCTGCGCGTCTATCATCTGGACCGGGGGTATGAGGAGCTGGAGAAGAAACTCAACAGAGTCGGAGCCCGGATCCGGCGTGAGAGTGACGGCTGAGCCTTGACATCGAACTGCGACGACTGAGCCTTGACATCGAACAGTGACGGCTGAGCCTTGACATCGAACTGCGAATCACCGCGCCCCCCACTAAATGAGTTCGTCTCAACGCGTGCCCCTCTGTAATTTTTCTGAACCCACCTGAATTTTTCTGAACCCACCTGAAAAGGTCCGCGTCTCTAAACCCTGCCTATCCCCGGCCGGCCCAGATATTCGAACAGACCATAGCGCCACCAGGGACGTTACAAGGTCAGCAGAAGATTAGATGCTTAATGTTTGTAAAGTTTCTACTATATTGATTCAGGGTCCTGTAAAGAGTTCGATTACTGGAAAAAAGTCTTTTATCTCTTTGATAATCAAGTCATTACATACAATAACCTGGCTATATGTCTGCACGCTGTCTGCGCTCGGCCGCAAGCCAGAAGGAGTCTGTTCCGCAGATTTTTCACCGGAACACCCCGGGACCCTCTCGCCTAACAGGAATTTAAATAACGCTCATCGCCAATCTGCGGAGAGGACCCCGAATTTCTTGTCATTACCCCGCAAACTTGTATGCAGGCAACTTTACGACAGATTGTACCGGTTCCGAGAAGATGAGGATGATGAGCGTATGAAATTTTTAACGCTGCATGAAGAATCAGATTATCATCCACTCTTCGGGCAACCAGACCCGAATCGCACTTATCGAGAACAACGAACTGGCACAGCTCTTTATAGAGTCTGAAGAAAATCAGAGAACAGTTGGCGACATCTATGTCGCACGTGTCCACAAAGTGATGAGCGGTATCCGAGCCGCTTTCATCGATGTGGGCATGGAGAAGGACGCCTTTCTTCATTTCTCCGATGCCGGAGACCACCTGGGCGACTACGTCAAGATGCTCAACGGTGAAAACAGCCTCAGCCGCCATGCAGTAAAGGATCTCGAAAATTTTGACAATCTCTCAAATAACGACAAACAGATCCTTGCCGGAAAAATTCTGAAATCCGGTCAGCGGCTGCTGGTTCAGATCGTCAAAGAACCGATCGGATCCAAGGGACCGCGCGTCTCTACCGATATCACCATCGCCGGAAGATATCTGGTGCTCATCCCGATGGGACAGTATATCGCCGTCTCAAAGAAGATCAGCAACCACAAGGAGCGCCGCCGGCTGAAAGGCATCGTCCGATCGATGCTTCCCGAGAACTTCAGCGTCATTGTCCGTACAGTTGCAAAAGGCCAGGACAAACAGTCCCTCGAGGACGACCTGCGCAACGTTCTCAAGAAGTGGGAGAAGATTCTGAACAAGCTGGAGACGGCCACACCCCCCACCCTGCTCCACAAGGATCTGGACATGACAGAGAGTCTGGTCCGGGACCTGTTTGCAAAGAACTACGAGCGTGTACTGATCGACGATACGCAGCTCTACAAGTCCATCAAGAACTACGTCTCGCAGATCGCTCCCGATATGGTGCCCAATGTGCACCTCTATAAAGGGAGAGAGCACATTTTTGACCACACCCGTATTTCAGAGGATGTAAACTCCATCTTCAGCCCCCGTGTCAGGATGCCTTCCGGAGGTTATCTCATTTTTGAACAGACGGAAGCGATGTATGTGGTGGACGTCAACTCCGGACCCTATGCTGCCAAGCAGAAGCAGGAGGATAACTCGCTGAAGACCAACCTCGAAGCGGCCCGTGAAATCGCCAAACAGCTTCGGCTCCGTGATATCGGCGGAATTATCGTCGTTGACTTTATTGATCAGCGGGATGACCGGAACCGGAAGAAGATCTATGACGAGCTCAAGAAGGAGTTCAAAAGGGACCAGGCGAAGACCAACGTTATCGGCATGAGTGACTTCGGGCTGGTTCAGATCACCCGGCAGAGGATCCGGCCCAGCGTGGTCAACTCCGTGTCCAATGTCTGTCCAACATGCGGTGGTGCCGGAACGGTTGTCACCCGCGATACCATTATTACCGATATCGCCAGCTGGCTGAGCAAATTCAAAACCAGTACAGAGTACCGTGCTGTCGACATCTACATCAACCCCTTCCTCAAGTCCTACCTCACCAAAGGCTTACTCAGTATCAGTACGAAGTGGATGTTCAATTACAGATTACGCATCTCCATGATCGCTGATGAAACCATCTCTCTGAACCACTTCAAGGTGACACTTGCCGGTTCAGACGTTGACATTACCGATGCTGTGATCAGGGGCGAGCAGATCGACACGCTGATCAGTGAAGCGGTTGCGATGGAGCAGAACGGAAAATCCCGAAGCAATGGTGAAAGTGTCGATCACTACGACAAGCGCACCAATGGACGGAACACGCCGAGAAAGAAACGGCCACCACGCCCTTCGGGACCCGGTCGTCAGACAGCCGGTCGCAAAAGCAGAAATTATCAAAATAACTGACGACAGATCTACCGTATGACTAACCTTTCCGAGCTACACGCCACCACAGTGATTGGCGTGATTCACAATGGAGAAGCGGCTATTGGGAGTGATGGACAAGCGACACTGGACACGTCCATCATGAAATCTACCGTCAAGAAGGTCCGCAAACTGCAAAATGGCAAGATCCTTGCAGGTTTTGCCGGCTCGACGGCCGATGCATTTACCCTTTTTGGAAAATTTGAAGAGAAGCTTTCAGAGTATAACGGGAACCTGCAGCGTGCCGCTGTAGAGCTTGCCAAAGAGTGGCGTAAGGACAAGTTTCTGCAGAAGCTGCAAGCCCTTCTTGCTGTGATGGACCAGACCACCTGTCTGATCATCTCCGGACAGGGAGATGTCATAGAACCCGATGATAATATACTCGCTATCGGGAGTGGTGGCATGTATGCACTGGCGGCAGCGAGAGCTCTCAAGGGCCACGCCCCGAATCTTTCAGCGAAGGAGATTGTTGAACAATCACTGAATATCGCCGCTGATATTGACATCTATACGAATCACAATTTGACGATACTGGAAATCGATCAGGCAGCAAATGAGTAGAAATACGATTGAAGAGAAAAACCTGACGCCCAGACAGGTAGTCGAGGCGCTTGACAAGTATATTGTCGGGCAGAGTGAAGCCAAACGATCGGTAGCCATCTCGCTTCGAAACCGCTGGCGGCGACTCAATTCAGAAGCAGATATCCGGGACGAGATTGTACCCAATAATATTTTGATGATCGGCCCGACCGGGGTCGGCAAGACAGAGATCGCCCGCCGGCTGGCGAAACTCGCCCACGCCCCCTTCATCAAGGTAGAGGCGTCCAAATTTACCGAGGTAGGCTATGTCGGACGGGATGTTGAGTCCATGATCCGGGATCTGGTGGATATCGCTGTGAACATGGTTCGGCAGGAGATGCAGGAGCGTGTCAGGGAGAAGGCTGAGGCGATCGTTGAAGAGAGGGTACTGGATATCCTTATTCCCCCGATCCGAAAGAAGAAGACAACTGCCGCATCGGCAGAGAGTGAGGATTTTGATCCGGAAACAGCGTCGGACGCCGAACTGAATGAGCGCACCCGGGAGAAGTTCCGGGACAAGCTCAAGGCTGGTGAGCTGGAAGACCGGAAGATCGAGATCGAAGTGAGTGCCAAGAAGAAGCCGATGATGCAGGTCTTCGGCCCCCAGGGTGTGGAGGAGATGGGGATCAACCTCCAGGATATGCTGGGCAACCTTACACGCGGCGGACGTAAAGTGAAGCGTTCCATGCCGATCAGCGAGGCTCGCGAGCATCTCCTTGAAGAGGAGTCTGAGAAGCTGATCGACCACGAAGCTGCGATCCAGGAGGCACTGGACCGTGTTCAGAACCAGGGTATTGTATTTATTGACGAGATCGACAAAGTGGCGGACAGCGGCAACTCCGGCGGAGCACGTGGCGCTGATGTGAGTCGCCAGGGTGTCCAGAGGGATCTGCTTCCCATTGTAGAGGGGAGCACTGTCTCTACACGGAACGGCCTTGTGAGAACAGATCACATCCTCTTCATCGGCTCTGGTGCCTTCCACATGTCAAAACCTTCGGATCTGATCCCTGAACTGCAGGGACGGTTTCCGATCCGGGTGGAGCTGAATTCACTGACGGAAGATGACTTTGTTGATATCCTTACAAAACCGAAAAATGCCCTGACAAAGCAGTACCAGGCGATGTTGAGGTCGGAAGGTGTGGAGATCGAATTTACCGACGATGCCATCCGTGAAATTGCCCGTATTGCCGCCCAGGTTAATGAGCAGGTTGAAAATATCGGTGCCCGAAGGCTTCATACCATCCTCTCTTCACTTCTTGAAGAGCTGCTGTATGTGGTACCGGACGATATCAATACGGGTGAGATCACCATTGACAAGGATTATGTTGACCGGCAGCTCAAGGATCTGGCGATGGACAAGGATCTGAGTCATTATATTTTATAAATCCGGAAAATTTCCGGTCGGGACAAAACGATTTGCAGCTGCTCCCGTTTGTATTATATGTAGACACAGGGTTCCTGTTTGTGAATGGAAAGGACCTCTTTATGATACAGACAGGGTGTCTGATATTTCGGAGAGCCTTCGACTGGTGACCTGGATTCAAAGCTTGTTGCATGTTTATGATCCTGGTGTCTGAACCAGATCATAAGGAACCAGATCATCAGACAGACGTAAAGAGGCAACTTTATAAGTTATCTCAACAGTACGAGGTAACTCATTAAACAGGGTTATAGCATTTCGTTTTAGCGTTAACTATTATGCCCAAGCCTGTTTTAGGGGACACCAGGCGTGTAACTTCAGAAATTGAATTCGTATGAGTCTGAAAAAATTCCTAGCACCGAACATCGCCATTCTCCTTCTTCTCTCCTTTGTATGGCTCACAGGCTTCGACCGGATCTATCTGGAGACTGACCACCAGCTGAATCTGTCCAAATATATGCAGGTTCAGCAGCATATCGTCAACAACTATGTGGGAGAGACAGACATCAATGAGCTCTACAAACAGAGTATTCTCGGATTGGTCCGGGCACTTGACGGAGACGATGAAGAGGATGAAAACGGGGAAAGCGAGCCGATAGAGCTGACGAACACGCCGGCGGATACCACCTTTGAGGACCTGAATCTGACCAGCTTCAGGGAGGCATTTTCAAAATTTGAAGAGGCCTATCTCTATATCGCCAATAACTATCCGGACAAGGATATGTACAGCCTTACCGAGGAGGCGATCCAGGGGATGTTCAATGCCCTCGACCCCCACTCGGTCTACATCAAGCGGGAAGACAGCAGAAGGATACAAGAGGATTTCGAAGGCAGGTTTCAGGGGATTGGTATTCAGTTCAATGTCATTGATGATACCATCACCGTAATTACTCCCATCTCGGGAGGCCCCAGTGATCAGCTCGGCATCATGTCCGGTGACAGAATCATCGGAATCGAAGACAGCAGTGCGGTCGGACTCTCTACGGATGATGTCGTCGCCAAGCTGCGGGGAAAGAAAGGGACCGAGGTCCGGGTCACCATCAAGCGGCCGCGGACGAGTAACCTGCTCAACTTCACGATTGAGCGCGACGATATTCCGCTTACCACCCTCGATACACACTACATGATGGATGATGGCCGGTCCGGCTATATCAAGATCAACCGATTTGCCGCCACAACACATGATGAATTTCTGACAGCTGCCAATGATCTCAAGGATCAGGGGATGGAGAGACTGATACTTGATTTGAGGAATAATCCGGGCGGGTATCTCAGTCAGGCGATCTCCATCGCCGAGGAGTTTTTCCCCAGGGGAACCAAACTGGTCTCCACACGGAGCCGGCACGCCCGGTTCACCTCAGAGGTCCACTCCCGAAAACACGGCGTACTCCGGGATATGCCTGTCATCGCTCTGGTCAATGAAGGTTCCGCATCTGCCAGTGAAATTGTGAGTGGTGCCATTCAGGATCATGACCGCGGCCTCATTGTCGGACGGAGAACCTTTGGAAAGGGGCTGGTTCAGCAACAGTATGAACTGATTGACGAGAGTAATATCAGAGTCACAATCTCCCAGTACCACACCCCTTCAGGCAGGCTGATACAGAAGCCCTACGAGAAGGGGCGCGAGGAGTACGCCTATGAGATCTACAACCGTGAGCGGGCTGTGGATGATGCCCAGGAGTTTATCGAACATGTACCTGACTCGCTGATCTACAGTACAGCTGCAGGAAGAGAGGTCTATGGCGGTGGGGGTATCGTTCCTGACTACATCGTCCAGGAGGATACAACCCTCACACTTCATGTCTTCAACTTCATGATGGTTAACAACATTCACTTCGACTTTGTACGGCAGTACCTTGACGAAGAGGGCAGCGACTTCAAAAGCACCTGGGATGGTGACTTCCAGAAGTTCAGAGAGGAGTTTGAGTGGAGTGATGATCAGCGCGACCGTTTCGTAGAGATGCTGGTTGACAGAGGGATGATCATCAGCGAAGAGACGATTGAGCCCGATATTGAAGATGAGAAGCTCTATGTCTCACAGCAGCACCTTGATGAGGTGATCTGGATGGCCGAGGGACGCATGAAAGCTGAAGTAGCTCGACAGATCTGGGGTCTGGAGTACTTCTTCCCGGTCATCAACGACTACTTCAATGATATTCTGGCCGAAGCCATGGACTTGTGGGATGAGGTCGCTCAACTGGAGATGCATGCTGCTGCTTCGCTGAGGAATAACTCCGCCAGAAACAACTGATCCGGGCTCAGAATCAAACTCTAAACTCTTAACTGGCTGCTACTTCAGAAATAGTGAGGCAATCACCATCGCAGCAGTCTCGCTGCGAAGTCGTCCAGAACCCAGTGAGAGGGTCTCGACGTTGCGGTTGGCCAGCAGCTTCCTCTCTTCCGGTGAAAAACCGCCCTCCGGACCTACGATGAACATCAGCCGGTCCTCTTCAGGGTCAGAAATCTGTGGCGGTCCGGTCCAGGTTTCTGTTTCATCAGCCACCACAGCTTTGACGTCAGGATACATTTCAAAAAGGGAGTGAAGGCTCTCGCCCGTCTCGATACGGGGAAGCCAGGCCCGAAGGCTCTGCTTCATGGCAGAGAGCGCAGTGGCCTTCAGACGATCTACTCTCAATTTTCTTGGCAGGCTGTGGTCTCCCTGCCAGATCACCAGATGCCGTACTCCCAGCTCCACAGCCTTCTCCACCGCAAATTCCATCCTGTCCCGCTTTTTGATCTCTCCGATAGCCAGAATGACATCGGGAGATGGTACCGGCTGTACCCGGCGCTCCACGACTTCAGCGCGTAACCTGTCTGAACCGGCATAAGATACCACACCCTGATATATCACCCCTTCTCCATTGGTGGCGTAGACAGGATCACCGGGAGACAACCTCAGAACGCGCACCGCGTGCACCGCTTCCTGCCCCGTGAGTTCGAACTCCCGGTCATCGGGTACAGATTCAGTGACGAAGAGGTTCATAAA
>Ga0209487_1000364_pt1 | contig 41464 bp, 39 predicted proteins | sample Poulit2012_FD_187524 | JGI IMG/M metagenome (GOLD analysis project Ga0209487, IMG submission 187524) | Agricultural soil microbial communities from Georgia to study Nitrogen management - Poultry litter 2012 (SPAdes) (version 2) | ecosystem: Environmental > Terrestrial > Soil > Agricultural land... | reverse complement strand
CCACGCGACCACGGTGACCGTGCACCTGGAGCTCGCCGGCGACCGGCTCCGGATCGAGGTCGGTGACGACGGTCGCGGCGGCGACCAGCCCGCAGGTCACGGCATCACCGGCATGGTGGACGGGCCCGGCTGCTCGGGGGGACGGTGACCGCCGGTGCGCGCACCGGGCGCGGCTACCAGGTGCTCGCCGACCTTCCCGCCAGGCTGGGGCCATGATCACCCTCGCGCTGGTGGACGACTCCGCCGTGGTGCGCACCGGGCTGCGCGCCCTGGCCACCCACGACGGGGACATCGAGGTGGTCGCCGAGGCGGGCACCGGCCGTGCCGGCCTGGCCGAGGTCCGCCGCACCCGCCCTGACGTGGTGCTGATGGACCTGCGCATGCCCGAGCTGGACGGTATCGAGGCCACCCGGGCGATCGCCGCCGACCCGGAGCTCGCCGAGGTGCGGGTGGTCATCCTCACCACCTTCGACGAGGACGCCGAGATCCTCGCCGCGATCCGCGCCGGTGCGGCCGGCTACCTGCTCAAGGACGTCTCCCCGGGCCGGTTGCGGGAGTCGGTGCGAGCGGTGGCCGCCGGGGAACCGATCTTCTCCCCGACGGCGGCCCGCACCCTGGTCAGGTCCGCTGCGGCGCACGCGGCCTCCGTGGTGGACCCCACGCCGCTGGCTCAGCTGAGCGACCGGGAGCGGGAGGTGCTCACCGCGGTCGGACGGGGACTGACCAACGACGAGATCGCCGTCGAGCTCTACCTGAGCCCAGCCACCGCACGCACCTACGTGAGCCGGCTGCTGGCCCGGACCGGGGTGCGCGACCGTGCCGGTCTGGTGGTGCTCGCCTACGAGACCGGGCTGGTGCGGCCAGGGGGATGAGACCCGCTCTCCTGCGCGAGCCCCGCAGGAGAGCGCGGTGAAAGCCCGGCGGGCTACCGTGTCGTGCACCCGATGACGTGGAGGCGCGATGCGCGAGGTGGGACCCCCGCCGCTGCAGCGTGCTGGTGGTGGCGCCGGCGCTGCAGTGATGCTGTCCTGCCTGGTGCTGCTGCTCGCCTCGGCGGTCGGCGCGATGGTGCTGGGCCCGCTGAGCAGCACACCGGTGCCGCAGCCCGGGCTGCCCGGGGCGCCGGCCTACCTCGCCGCGCACGTCGGCACGGTGTTCGCGGCGGCGGCCAGCCACCTGGTGGCGGCAGCGGCGCTGTACGTCTACGGGGCGTACGTGCCGCAGGTGGTGCACTCGCTGCGGCGGACGCGCCTGGCGTTGCTGCTCGCCGTGGCGGCGCTGGTGCTCGCCGCTCTCGCCGGGCTTACGCTCGCAGTGGTGGCGCCGGTGGCCGGCGACGGCGTGATCCACCTGCTGCACACCGTCTCCTGGCTGTGCGCGGGGGTGGTGCACACCGGCACGCTTGGCCTGTACGTGGCCTGGTTGGCCCGCTCGCTGTTCTGGTCACCGGGCCTGCGGACCTGCGGTGCGGTGGCCGGCTGGTCCGGGGTCGCCGGGGTGGCGGTGCTCGCGTTCGGGGAGCTCAGCCCGTTCGCGACGGCGGCACGGGTGGCCTGCCTGGTCTGGCTGCTGCTGGCGGCCCACCAGAGCGCGTTCCGGGACCCGAGCTGATCGGCTGTCCCGACCCGTCGGGTCAGCGGGCATGGCGCCCGGTCAGAGTGCCTTGGCGAAGCAGCGGGAGTCCGGGGAGTCCTCGTACGGCGGGTAGTTGTCGATGATCCGGTACCCCTCGGAGGTGTACAGGCCGATGGCCTCCGGCTGCTTGATACCGGTCTCCAGCACCAGCTGTTCCAGCTTGAGCTCCACGGCGATCGCCTCCAGCTCGCGGAGCAGCTCTTTCGCGATGCCGCGACGGCGGTACTCCGGGTCCACGAACATCCGGCCGAGCTCGGCAGTGTTCTCCGCGAAGGAGGGCACCGGGTGGGTGAGGATGCCGGACGCCACGACAAGCTCGTCCACGCGGGCGACCACTGCGCCCTTCACCGTGGTCGGGTCGACCTCGGGCACCTCGTCCGTCTCCTCGTACCGGGCGTCGATCTCGGCCTTCTGTGCCGCGACCAGCCGCTGCAGGTCGGGGTCCGCCCACTCGACTCGCTCCAGCGCGACCATTCGGTCCTCCATCCGCTCGGTTGAACGAAACGTTACCTGGAATTGGCGGGAGCGGTTCGCGTTCTGTGCCCGACCCGCAAGCGTCCACCGTAACCGACTACGACGGCCCGGAGGTAGGCACCGGGGGAGGAGCCAGTGCTCCGGCCCTGTGCTCAGACCCCGGCGAGCGTGAGCACCACCAGGGCCAGGTTCAGCGCCACCACCGCGACCACTACGACGGCCAGCACCCAGCGCACCCCGGTGCCGCTGGCGGCGCTGCCCATCACCGACCGGTCCGCGGTCAGCCGCAGCAGGGGCACCAGTGCGAACGGGATACCGAAGCTCAGCACCACCTGGGAGACCACCAGGGCCCAGGTCGCATCGACACCGACGGCAAGCAGCACCAGTGCCGGTATCGCGGTGATCGCCCGCCGCACCAGCACCGGGATCCGCTTGTGCAGCAGCCCGGCCATGATCGTGGCCCCGGCGTAGCAGCCGATCGAGGTGGAGGCCAGGCCGGAGGCGAGCAGCCCGATCGCGAAGGCGATGCCGATCCCCGAGCCCAGCGCTGCGGTGACTGCGGCGTGGGCGCCCTCGATCGAGTCCGTCCCGCTGACCCCCTGCAGGCTCGCCGCAGCCAGCAGCAGCATCGCGATGTTCACGCAGCCGGCGACTGCGAGTGCGATGATCACGTCCCACCGGGTGGCGCTGAGCAGCCGGCGGCGCAGCCGCGGGGTGCTGGCGTGGCCGTGCCGGTCCCGGGCCAGCGCGGAGTGCACGTAGATGGCGTGCGGCATCACCGTGGCACCGAGCATCCCGGCGGCCAGCACCACGCTGTCGGTGCCGGCGAACCGGGGGAGCAGCCCGCCTGCCATCTCCGCCGGGTCCGGTGGGGCGACGAACAGCCCGGCCACGAAACCGACCGTGATCACTGCGAGCAGGGCGAGGATCACGTGCTCGAACCGCCGCTGCCCGTGCCGGTCCTGCACCAGCAGCAGCGCCATGGAGACCACGGCCACGATCAGCCCGCCCCACAGCAGCGGCAGACCGAAGAGCAGGTGCAGCGCGATCGCGCCTCCGATCACCTCCGCGAGGTCGGTGGCCGCGGCGACCAGCTCGGCCTGCGCCCAGTAGGCCAGCCGTGGTCCGCGCCGGAGCCGGTCGCGGAGCAGCTCCGGCATGGTCCGCCCGGTCACCAGCCCGAGCTTGGCGGACTGGTACTGCACCAGCACCGCCATCGCGTTCGCTGCGACCAGCACCCACAGCAGCAGGTAGCCGTACCGTGCCCCGGCGGTGAGGTTCGCGGCGACGTTCCCCGGGTCCACATAAGCGATCGCGGCCACGAACGCGGGACCGAGCAGCGGGAGCAGGCGACCGTTCGGGCGTGGTCGCGGACGACCGCTGCTGGCGCCCGAGGTTGTCAGTGCATCGTCTCCCCGCGCACCTGGTGCCGGGGTGCCAGCTGTGTCGGCAGCGCCAGGGGCTACGGTCGCGGGCTGCCCCGGGGCGGGGGACTCCTCACCGGTCACTGTGTCGTCTCGCTCCATCTGTTTCGGTACTCGACAGGTCGTCTACGAGCCGAAGTTCGGGCACCCAAACTTCGGCTACCCGAACTCTAGGCCGAACGTGCGTGGATGTCACCTCCGCACGGCAACGCAGCATGCCGACCTGCGAGCGCCCAGGCACGGGCGTAGCGTGCCCCGCATGGCTGCCACCGGAGCTGGACTTCTCCAGCAGCTCGACTCCCGAGACCTGGGGCCGTCGTATCTCTACCTGGCTCTGCTGGCCACGATCGGCGGGTTCCTGTTCGGGTTCGACACCTCGAACATCGGCTCAGCCCTGGTGTTCCTGCCCTTCGACCTCGGCCCGGTGGCCACCGGGATCATCGTCTCCGGGGCCTCGCTCGGCTCGTTCGTCGGTGCCCTGGCAGCCGGACCGCTGACCGACCGCTTCGGCCGCAAGTCCATCCTGATCGTCGACTCCGCCCTGTTCGCGGTGGGCGCGCTGATCTCTGCGGTGGCCGTCGGGCCGGTGTCGCTGACCGTCGGCCGGGTGATCATCGGTCTGGCTGTCGGTGCGGACTCGGCGATGGCCACCGCCTACATCTCCGAGTTCGCCCCGAAGAGCCGTCGCGGTTCGCTGGGCATCATCCAGCAGTGGATGATCACCATCGGGATCCTGGTGGCCTACATCGTCGCGGTGATCATCCTGGTCATCGCACCGGATGCGGCCACCACCGTCGACTGGCGGATCCTGCTCGGCATCGGCTTCATCCCGGCGGTCATCTCGTTGCTGCTGCGCGCGCGGATGCCGGAGTCGCCGCGCTGGTTGCTCGAGCACGGCCGGGAGGAGGGCGCGCAGAAGGCGTTCGTGAAGCTCGGCATGGACCCGACGCTGGAGGAGGTCAGGGCCGAGGCCGGCGCCATCGCCGAGGAGCGTCGCCGGGTGAACGCCACCACGAACTGGACCAGACCGGTCAAGCGGGCGCTGGTGATCGTGTGCGTCTTCTTCATCCTGCAGCAGATCACCGGCATCAACGTGGCCTTCTACTACGGCCCGCAGGTCCTCACGCCCTACTTCGTCACCGACCCCAACGACATGGTCGCCGCCGAGGTCTCCGGGGTGATGGCGGCTACGGTCCTGGCCATCGTGAACGTCGTGGCCACCTACTTCGCGTTCCGGTTCATCGACAAGGTAGGCCGGCGCAAGCTGGCGCTGGGGGCCTATGCGCTGATGATCGTCTTCCTGCTGGTCGGTGCCTACGGCGCCTCGTTCCTGACCGGCACCCCGCAGCTGGTGGTCATCCTGGTCGGGTTCGCGCTGTTCATCGCCTGCTTCGCCATCGGGATCGGCGGCACCGGCTGGCTGCTGCAGGGTGAGGTGTTCCCGACGGCGGTGCGTGGCCGCGCGGGAGGTATCGGTGCCGCGGCCGACTGGCTCGCCAACTACGGGCTGGTCATCATGTTCCCGATCGCTGCGGCCGGCCTGGGGCTGGGCTGGGTGATGGTGATCTTCGCCGGCCTGTGCGCGGTCGGTGTGGTGTTCGTCTACCGGTTCCTGCCGGAGACGAAGGGCAAGTCGGTCGAAGAGGTGGTCGAGCTGTTCAACGGCCCGGTCAACCTCAAGGATCCCTCGCAACCCACGGTGCCGATGCGGTGAGCCTGACCTGCCCCGGTGAGCTCCGCCGTCGAGCCGGTGGTGGGAGGGCAGCCCGCGGTGTGACCAATGGCTCACCCGTCCCGCTGCCACGGATCGGCCTGCGGCAGTAGAGTCGGCACCGTGACTGCACAGTATGACGTCGTTGTTCTCGGAGCCGGTCCCGGTGGATACATCGCCGCCATTCGCGCGGCCCAGCTGGGCAAGTCGGTGGCGGTGGTGGAGAAGCAGTACTGGGGCGGTGTCTGCCTAAACGTGGGCTGCATCCCGTCCAAGGCGCTGCTGCGCAACGCGGAGCTCGCGCACGTGCTCACCCACGAGAAGGACAAGTTCGGCATCACCGGTGATGCCACCATGTCCTACGAGCCCACGCACGCCCGCAGCCGGCAGGTGTCGGCCGGCATCGTCAAGGGTGTGCACTTCCTGATGAAGAAGAACAAGATCACCGAGATCGACGGCTGGGGCACGATCACCTCGCCGACGACGCTGTCGGTCCAGGCCGATGACGGCGCCACCTCCGACATCGAGTTCTCCCAGCTGATCATCGCCACCGGTGCGACCACGAAGATGCTCCCGGGTGTGCAGGTGAGCAAGAACGTGGTCACCTACGAGGAGCAGATCCTCGACGCCGAGCTCCCCGGCTCGATCATCATCGCCGGGTCGGGCGCCATCGGCGTGGAGTTCGCCTACATCCTGAAGAACTTCGGCGTGGACGTGACCATCGTGGAGTTCCTCGACCGGATGGTGCCCACCGAGGACCCGGAGGTCTCCAAGGAGCTCGCCCGGCACTACAAGAAGCTCGGTGTGAAGGTGATGACCTCCACCAAGGTCGAGGGTGTGGAGGACACCGGTTCCGGGGTGAAGGTCACCGTGAGCCCCGCAGCCGGTGGTGAGTCGCAGGTGCTCGAGGCGGACCGGCTGCTCTCCGCCATCGGGTTCGCACCGCGGCTGGAGGGCTACGGCCTGGAGACCATCGGGGTGCAGACCACCGAGCGCGGTGCGATCGCGGTGGACTCCCGTGGCCGCACCAACGTGGAGAACGTGTACGCGATCGGCGACGTGACCGGCAAGCTGATGCTCGCGCACACCGCCGAGGCCATGGGTGTGGTGGCCGCGGAGACGATCGCCGGTGCGGAGACGATGGAGATCGAGTTCGACTTCATCCCTCGCGCCACGTACTGCCAGCCGCAGATCGCCTCGTTCGGCTACACCGAGGAGCAGGCCAAGGAGCGCGGCTACGACGTGAAGACCGCCAAGTTCCCGTTCAGCGCGAACGGGAAGGCGGCGGGCCTGGGCGAGGCGGTCGGCTTCGTGAAGGTCGTGGCCGACTCGACGTACAACGAGATCATCGGCGCGCACATGATCGGCCCGGACGTCACCGAGCTGCTGCCGGTGCTCAACCTCGCCCAGCGCTGGGACCTCACCGCAGACGAGGTCTCCCGGAACATCTTCGCCCACCCGACCCTCGGTGAGGCGATCAAGGAGGCCGTGCACGGGATCTCCGGGCACATGCTCAACCTCTAGCTCCGCTCCGCCGGCGAGGGATCGCGCTGTGCGGGCGCGGAGCCCGCGGCCACCGAGCTCCGGAGCCGCTCCCGCGCAGTACGCCCGCGCCGGGCGGCGGCGATGCTGCCGGTCGCTCGGGCGAGGCCGAACGGCCGAGGTGCGTCGGAGTAGAGGCTCTCGTGGCCGCCGGCGGGCACCGCGTAGGACTCGTGCCAGACCTGCACGGCGCCTGGTACGCGGCGGGCGCGGCGGTAGAAGGCGAGCCAGGCGGGCCGGTGCTGGCGCTCCCGGTCGTTGGCGTAGCGGTAGATGTCCTCGATGCTGCGCCAGTACTGCACCACGGTGACCCCACGCAGGTCCGCGTCGATCGCCGTGCGCGCGTGCAGCAGCCCGGCCTCGGGCTCGCGGGCCAGCTCGGCGAGCATCGGTCCCATCGCAGCGAACGCGGGGAACCAGGCGTCGGGTCGCCACGGTTTGAGCACCCGCGCGCCGATGAGGAACACCGCCAGGTCGCCCTCCAGCCGGTGGGTGGTCAGTGTCGTCACTGGTCGTCTCCCATTATTGGATAGTGTCACTCTCCAATAATGGATAGTTACACTCTCCAGTGTCAAGGGCTCAGCGAGGGAGGGTGCATGCGGATCTCGGAGCTGGCGGAGCAGACCGCAGTTCCGCTCGCCACGCTGAAGTACTACCTGCGTGAAGGGCTGCTGCACCCGGGGCGGTCCACCGCTCGTACCCAGGCCGTCTACGACGGTACGCACGTCGAGCGGGTCCGCCTGGTCCGGGCGCTGACCGAGTCCGCGGGCCTGAGTCTCGGTTCTGTCCGGGACGTGCTCGAGGTCCTCGACCACCCGCCGGCCACCCGGCACGAGCTCCTCGGTGCTGCCCAGGACGTGCTGCTCGTCGATGAGGGCGGGCACCTGCGGCCGGGCGGGGAGCAGGCCCACCCGGGTGCGGCGTCGGCGGCCGCACCGGCTGACCCCTGGGTAGCCCGTGCCGCAGAGCTGGCTGCGCGTCGCGGCTGGTGCACCACCGACGAGCCGCTGGTGCACGGGCTCGCCGACCAGCTCCGCGCCGCCGACGCGGCCGGGATCGACCTGACCGACGACCATCTGGGCGCCTTGGCCCAGGCAGCGGACGGAGTGGCCGCCGCCGACATCGCCGCTGTGCCCGCCGATCCGGGTGCCGCGGTGCGCCACGTGGTGGTCGGGACGCTGCTCACCGACCCGGTGCTGCTCACGATGCGTCGGCTGGCGCAGCAGCGGGCGAGTGCCGCCAGCCAGGACAGCGCCGGCGGCGAGGCAGCCCTCCCCGAGCGCTGAGCCCGGCCCCCGTTCCTGTTGCCGGACCAGGCCGCCGGGTCTAGCGTTCAGCCATCATGAGCGCCGGTCCCGCGGCGCCAGGATGAAGGAGTCCTGATGAGCGTGTCTCCCCGGCGCACCCTGGCGGCCAGCTGCGGCCTCGCTACGGCCACCCTGCTGCTCGCAGGCTGCCTGCAACCGCCCAGCACAGCCGGTGAGGGCGGGTTCGGTCCGGACAATGCGGAGACCGACGCGGACGGGGTGGTCACCATCCTGGGTGCCTTCGGTGGTGACGAGGCGACCCTGTTCAACGAGTCGCTCGCCGAGTTCAGCGAGCGTACCGGGATCACCGTCCAGTACACCTCGGACCAGGACTTCACGAACACGATCCGTGCGCGGGTCGGGTCCGGGCAGGCGCCGGACATCGCGATCTTCCCCCAGCCGGGCGGCCTGCTGGAGCAGGCGGAGGCCGGTACGGTGCAGCCGGCCGACCTGTTCCTGGACATGGACTCCTTGGACCAGACGCTCGTGCCCGGCTTCCTCGATGCCGCCACTGCGCAGGACGGCCGCATCTACGGTGCGCCGATGCGGATGGCGGTCAAATCCATCGTCTGGTACCCGCTGCAGGCCTACACCGACGGCGGATATGACACCGATCCTGCCGACCTGGACGAGCTCGCCGAGATCGCAACCCAGATCCGGGACACCGGCACCACCCCCTGGTGCATGGGGTGGAACGCCGACCAGGCCACCGGGTGGGTGGGTACCGACTGGATCGAGGAGTACATGCTCCGGCTCTGGGGACCGGACGTGTACGACCAGTGGACCTCGCACGAGATCCCGTTCAACGACGACCGGGTGATCGCTGCGTTCGACGCCTACGGCGAGCTGGTGAACACCCCGGACAACGTGTACGGCGGCACCAGCGCGATCCTGTCCACATCGTTCAGCGAGGCTATGCTGCCGGCCTTCGAGGACCCGCCCGGCTGTCTGCTGGAGCGGCAGGGCAACTTCGTCACCGGGTTCTTCCCCGAGGACGTCCAGGAGAACCTGGACGAGGAGGTCGGCATCTTCGTCTTCCCCCGGTCCACCGACGGCGACTACGACGGACAACCCGTGCTCGGAGGCGGTGACCTTGCCGCACTGATGAACGGCAACGACCCGGACTCGGTCGCCGTGATGCAGTTCATCACCTCACCGGAGTTCGGCGGGCCCTGGGCCGCCGGCGGCGGGTGGCTCTCCCCGCACACCACCTTCGACACCGACCAGTACCCGGACGACATCACCAGGCAGACGGCGCAGATCGTCTCGGCGGCGGACGTGTTCCGCTACGACGGGTCGGACCTGATGCCGAACGCGGTCGGTGGTGGGACGTTCTGGACCGGCATGGTCCAGTGGCTCAGCGGTGACAGGACCGCCGAGCAGGTCACCACCGACATCGAGAACAGCTGGCCCACTGCCGAGGAGGCCACGTCGTGACCACGGTGACGGCGGCCCCGCTGGGCACCGCCGCGCAGACGTCGACCCGACCGGTGCGGCTGGTGCTCGGCGCCATCGGCACCTGCCTGGTCGCCTGGCTGATGGGGAACACCTTCCTGGCGCTGTCCTACTACCCCGGCTGGTTCTTCGACAGCCGGGTGCTGATGGCTGTGGTCGGCATCATCGCCGGTCTCGGCGGGGCCGCGCTGCTGTTCTACTGCGTCAACGTCTTCGTCGAGGCGCTGCCGCAACGCTTCTCCCAGGGCCTGATCCCGTACGCCTACGTGCTGCCGGCGCTCGCCCTGATCGCCCTGATGCTGGTGTATCCCACCGTGCAGACGATCAACTACAGCTTCGCCAACGATGACAGCACCGCCTATGTCGGCCTGGACGCCTACCGGGCCATCTTCACCGACGGTGAGTTCTGGCTGTCCATCACCAACAACGTGCTGTGGTTGGTCGTGGTGCCCACCCTGACCGTGATCATCGGTATTGCCGTGGCGCTGTTCGCCGACCGGCTCTCCGCCAAGGGGGAGAACGTCGCGAAGAGCCTGATCTTCCTGCCGATGGCCATCTCCTTCGTCGCCGCCTCGACCATCTGGGGCATCCAGATGTACTCCGCCGACGCCGACGTGGGTCTGCTGAATGCGATTGTGACCGCCTTCGGCGGGCAGGCTCAGGACTGGATCCGGGTGGATACCGGGCGGCTGAACTCCTTCCTGATGATGGTCATCCTCGTCTGGATGCAGGCGGGGTTCGCGATGGTGCTGCTCTCCGGGGCGATCAAGGGGGTGCCGGAGGAGACGCTGGAGGCCGCGCGGATCGACGGCGCGAACGAGCGGCAGGTGTTCTTCCGGGTGATCATCCCGCAGATCAAGGGCACGATCATCACCGTCGCGATCACGGTGATCATCCTCGTGCTGAAGGTCTTCGACATCGTGTACGTCCTGCTCAACGGCCAGGCGCGCACGAACGTGATCGCGGTCCTGTTCTACCAGGAGCTGTTCACCTTCCAGCGCGCCGGCATCGCGTCAGCGATCGTCGTGGTACTGCTGCTGCTGGTCACCCCCGTGCTGGTCTACCAGGTGCGTCAGTACCGGAAGGAAGGTGTGCGATGACCATCGCCTCGCAGCCGGTCCGTCGTCCCCGGGCTCGCCGGCAGCCGTCGTACATGAAGGACGGTCGTCCGCGGAGCTGGACGTCGATCATCGTCATGGTGGTGCTGGTCATCCTCTGGTCCGTCCCGACCCTCAGCCTGCTGATCAACTCCTTCCGCGGTCGGGACGCCGTCGTCTCCACCGGCTGGTGGACCGCACTCCTCAATCCCTTCGGCCAGGACTGGACCCTGGACAACTACGTCGGGGTGCTCCAGGGCTCGGACATGGCCATCGGCTTCCTGAACACGATCGTCGTGGCGGTGCCGGCCACGATCCTGCCGGTGATGTTCGCGGCGTTCGCCGCCTATGCGTTCACGTTCATGCACTTCCCCGCCAAAGAGGCGCTGTTCGCCGTCATCATCGGCGTGATGGTGGTGCCCATCCAGGTGTCGTTCCAGCCGATGCTGAACCTGCTCGGTCCGAACGGCATCGGCATCTCCGGCCAGTTCGTCGCCGTGTGGCTGCTGCACACCGGGTTCGGGATGCCGCTGTGCGTGTACATCTTGCGCAACTACATGGCAACGCTGCCGTACTCGGTGGTGGAGTCGGCGAAGATCGACGGGGCCAGCCACTTCCAGACGTTCTGGCTGCTGGTGGCGCCGATGGCGATGCCGGCGATGGCGGCGTTCGCCACCCTGCAGTTCCTCTGGGTGTGGAACGACCTGCTGATCGCGAAGCTGTTCCTGCGACCGAGCAACACCACGGTGATCGTGCAGCTGCAGCAGCTGCTCGGTACCCAGGGGCAGGGTGTGGAGCTGCTCACCGCCGGAGCGTTCCTGTCCATGACTCTGCCGCTCGTGGTGTTCTTCTCCCTGCAGCGGTTCTTCGTCCGCGGGCTGACCGCCGGCTCGGTGAAGGGGTAGCCGCTGCCGCTACCGGGCTGACGTAGGTTGGGGTGATGAGGATACGTCGGGCGTTGGCGAGCGTGTACTGGGCGCTCAGTCGCTGGCGTCCACGGCTCGAGCAGGCACCCGACGAGGACGTCGGCATCCTGGTCGGCGCACCGCACACCTCCAACTGGGACTTCGTGCTGATGCTCGCGCTGAGCTGGAAGTTCAGGATCCGGGTGAAGTTCCTCGGCAAGCACCAGCTGTTCGCCGGCCCGCTCGGTCCGCTGATGCGAGCGCTCGGGGGAATCCCCGTGGACCGGCGGGACCCGTCCCGGGTGGTTGCGGAGATCGTCTCGCGGCTCGAGGCGGGGGAGCGGTTCTTCCTGGTGGTCACGCCTGAGGGCACCCGCAGCCGCGGTGCGCACTGGCGCTCCGGGTTCTACCGGATCGCGCGCGAGGCCGACCTCACGGTCACGCTCGGCTATGTGGACCGCACCACGATGACCACCGGGCTCGGACCCACGTTCCGGCTCACCGGCGACGTGCGTGCGGACATGGACCGGATCCGGGCCTTCTACCAGGGTAAGACCGGTGTCCGACCGGGCCTGGGTACGCAGCCGCGACTCCGTGAGGAAGGCTGAGCCTAGCTCGGGTCGAACTGCGCGGTCTCGGCGTAGACGCGCATCGCCTCGCGGACGTACTTCGCGCCGTCGGTGCCGCCGTAGTTGGCGGCGAACCGGTCGTCGGCCATGTAGAGGTCGGCCAGGCCGAGGAAGTACTCCCGGGTGATGGTCGGCACGGGCCCGCTGAGCCAGCGGTGCAGCCGGGTCGTGACCGCCCGCACCCGTTCGTCGCCCGGCTGCAGGCTCTCCTCGTAGGCGGCGGCGTAGTCCGCCTGGATCTGCTTCTGCTCCTGGCCGAACGACTCCTTCTCTGCAGTGGTCAGCGAACGCCACCACTGGTCGCTGGACTGCCAGGCCCTGCGGCCCCAGCGGCTGGTCACCTCCTCCTCGAAGATCGTGTGGTCGAATCCGTCAAACATGGTCTCTGGCATCAGGGGGGTCCCTTCGTCTCGGTGGTCGAGGGTGGTGGACACTGCGGCGATCCGCCGGTCCAGCTGCTCACGTTCGAGCCGCAGCAGGTCCAGGTGGGTGAGCAGCGCCTCGCGCTCGCCCACCCGGGCGTCGAGGACCTCGCCGATCTGCGTCAGCCCGAGGCCGAGGCGCCGCAGCAACAGGATCCGCTGCAGGCGGAGCAGCGCGTCGGTGTCGTAGTACCGGTAGCCGTTCGCGCCGATCCGCGAGGGCGGCAGCAGCCCGACCTGGTCGTAGTGCCGCAGGGTGCGGCTGGTGGTGCCGGTGTGCCGGGTGATCTCGTGCATCGACCATTCTGACGGCGGAGCGTCAGTGGCCGCAGTGCCCTCCCCTCGGGTTCTGGCCGCCTCGTCTCGGGCGGCCCCGGTCGTCGTTGCCATGGCTTCTCCTTCTGTCGCCGGTGGTCTGCGCGGTGTTCTCCGTGCGTGCTAGATGAGCATCCACCTTGACGCAGCGTCAGAGTCAAATCCTCGGCGCGATCGAGTGTCAGAGGTCGGTGCGATGCTGGTCACAGCAAGGGAACAACGATCGACGAGAGAAACGGTCTCGGGACACGCCGCACCAGATGCTTGGTCGGCGGACCGCAGTATCGTACATATGTTTCATGACGGTAGACGACAGCTCCGCTGCTGCCGGCGACGGTGCCGGTAGCCAGGACCCGCGCGCCGATGCGGCGGGTCGGGATGCTGACGGTCGCCGTCCGGGTGGGCTGGGTCGAGACATCTTCGGGCACGAGACCGACCTGTGCACCGACCACATGGTGGCCGGTCCGTTCACCGTGCCCAGCTATCAGCCGGAGGGTCTGGTCGAGCTGGTCCGGGATGCGCAGCGCGCCGATCAGCGGCACCCGAAGTGGCGTCCGGCTGTCCCGCACTCGCAGACGTCTCTGGTGGTCGGTGCTGCAGATCCGGGCCTGTCGCTGGCGAAGCTGCTGGCAGCCGAGACCGATCCGGTCTCCGCGTGGTCGGGGGCCGACTTCCCGCCGGAGATGGACGACGGCACGCTGGTGGAGATGGTGGCCGGCTGCCAGCGGATGGTGCACCACTATGCCTCGCTGCAGGCGAGGTTCGTGCAGGAGCTGGTCGAACGACGCCAGGAGACGGTGCGGACCGTGCAGTCCCTGGGCGACGAGATCGGTGCGCGACTCAGTATCAGCAGCTACGCCGGCGGACAGGTCGTCACGCGTGCGCTCGCGCTCGCCGACCTTCCGCGGGTCAGCGATGCGTTGTCCAGGGGGCTGATCAGCACGCGGAAGGTGGACATCATCACCGCTGCGCTTGCCGGCCTGGAGGAGGAGCAGGCAGAGGTGGTGGAGGACCTCGCGCTGGAGCTCGCCCCGACGCACACCCCCGCACAGCTGAAGAAGAAGCTGGCCGAGGCAGTGCTGGTGGCAGATCCAGAGGCTGCCGAGGAACGGCACCAGGTGCAGCGAGCCCAGCGGCACGTGTCCTGCCAGCCGGTGGAGGACGGCATGGCCTGGTTCGGGGCGTACCTGCCGGTGGAGGACGCCGCGGCCGCGTTCACCTGCATCGACAGCATGGCAGCGCACCGGAAGGACGGTGACGAGCGGGGCATCGCGGCCCGCCGTGCCGACGCGTTCACCCAGATCTTCACCGAGGCGCTCGCGAGCGGGCGCACCCCCGGCGGCCAGGCGCTGCCGCTGCACCAGGGGGTGCCTGCGCACCTGCGGTTGAGCATCACCGCTGCAGTTCTCGCCGGTGATGCCCAGACTCCGGCACTGCTGCACGGGTTCGGTCCGATCACCGCCCCCGCTGCGCGGCGGATGATCGGCGAGCGCGGGTGCGAGCAGGCCGCCATGCGCTGCAGCGGAAGCGGTGGGCTGATCGGAGCGCCGCACCGTGACGACGGCCTCCCCGGAGCGCCGCGCGGTGACGAGGGTCTTGTCGGCGCGCCGCGCCGGGAACGGCGCCGGCACGCTGCCGCCGCTCGCTCGGACGACGCGGCGCGCGGGGATTCTTGTCCGCAGCGCCCCGTCTCGCGGGGAGGACTCTGCCCACCAGAGGATGTCCGCCCGGACCCGGGCCAGGCAGGACGCTCTCCGGCGTTCGCCACCGGGTATCCAGGGGTGCTCGGCACTGCCAGCCCGCCGGCCGAGCTCCCTCCCGGGCCGCGGACCGGTCCGGACGGGGACCCACTGTTCCGGCAGGCACCACCGGCATGGCCTGCGCACCTGCCGGACGGTACCGATCCGCTCACCCTGGCTGACTGGGTGAAGCGGCGCCGCTCGAACCAGGACCCACCCGGCGAGAGCCGTGCTGCCCACGACCGGTGTGCCCTGATCGAGCAGGAGCTGGGCCTGATCGCGGCCGACTCCTACGCACCGTCCCGCAGGTTGCGCCGCCGGATCGTCGAACGGGACCAGATGTGCCGCTTCCCCGGCTGCCAGGTGCCCGGCTGGCGGTGCCAGCTCGACCACATCGTGGCATTCGACCCGGCTCTGCCGGCCTGGGCGCAGACGGTGGAGACCAACCTCCACCTCCTCTGCGCGCACCACCACCAGCTGAAGACCGAAGGCCTGTTCCGGGTGGAACGGGACGTACGTACCGGACAGACCACCTGGCACGCACCCACCGGGCATGTCTACGTCCGCGGGCCGGAACCGGCCGACCTGGTGGCGCTCGAAGCACACCTGCGCGCCGACCTCGACGTCCACCGGTGCACCCAGGGCTACGTCCGCACCCAGGCACAACGAGCGCGGGACGCCGCACGGCTCGCCACCGCCGGCGAGTGGTGGAACCCGTTCCTGGCCGGGGTGGCCTGGATCGACCCGATGTCCCCGCCGCGTTCCCAGCGCCACCGGCCTGCCCAGCGCCACCGGTCTGCCCAGCGCAGCCAGTCCGCCCAGCCCGCGCACCGCCCCGAGCAGTCCCGTCCGGTCGCGGCCGCCAGCTGGCCGGAGACAGAACCGCCGTTCTGAGCCGGGCGCGGTCCCGCCCGCCTGGGCGACCCACGTGCCAACTGGTGGAAATTGTCGCCGGGCGCGCTCCGCCGTCGTTACCGTGGCCCGCATGCCCGAACTCAGTGTGCTCGCGTGGCTGCTGCTGGCGATCGCGGCGCTCTTCGTCGGACTGTCCAAGACCGCACTTCCCGGGTCGAACACCATCTCGGTGGCGATCTTCGCCGCTCTGCTGCCCGCCAAACAGTCCACCGGTGCGCTGCTGGTGCTGCTGATCGTCGGCGATGCGTTCGCCGTCTGGTCCTACCGCCGGCACGCCAGCTGGCCGGTGCTGCGGCGCCTGGTGCCCACGGTCCTCGCCGGACTGGTGCTCGGTGCACTCTTCCTCGCCGTCGCCTCCGACGCCGAGGTCCGGCGAGTGATCGGCGTGATCCTGCTCGCTGTCATCGCGCTCACCCTGGTGCGCCGGCACCTGACCCGCGACCGGCAGCACCAGGTGGAGAGCAGGGCCAGGCAGCACGTCCAGTCCGGTATCTACGGCACCCTCGGCGGGTTCACCACGATGGTCGCCAACGCCGCCGGACCGGTGATGTCCATGTACTTCCTCGCCTCCCGGTTCTCGGTGAAGACCTTCCTCGGCACAGCCGCCTGGTTCTACGCCGTGGTGAACCTGGTGAAGGTGCCGTTCTCCGTGAGCCTGGGCCTGATCACCGGTCAGACGTTGCTGGTGAACGCTGTGCTGGTACCGGCCGTGGTCGTCGGGGCGCTGGCCGGGCGGGTGCTGGTGTCGCGGATGAACCAGACCCTGTTCGACCGGCTCGTCATCCTGCTCACCACCGGCGGGGCGCTCTACCTGCTGCTGTGACCCGTGGACTCTTCCCCACCTTCCGCGGGATCATGGCCGGATGGGCACTCTGCCAGAAGAAGGGCGTGCGCGGATCCGCGCCTTGGCGATGTGGCTGATCGCCGCCGTCGTCGCGGTCGGGGTGGGCGTGGCCGGATACGCCGCGTTCCTGGGATTCCCGGTGTCCACCCCGACCACTGTCACCGCCGCCGCGGTGATCAACGACGGACGCGGCCTGCTGGTGCGCTACCAGGTCGGTTCCTCCAGCTGCCAGGTGCCCGGCGAGGTGACCGTCACCGAGACGGCGGAGAGCGTGACCCTCGTCGGCTCGGCAGTGGACCCGACGGGCACCCGGGTGGTCAACAAGGGCTGCACCGACGACCTGTACTCCGTGGTCGGGACCGTCTGGCTGGAGGACCCGTTGGCCGAACGCACCGTGCTGGACGACGAAGGCACCGAGATCCCGCTCACCACCCCTGCCGAGGTGCTCGGCTGATGCCGGCCCCGCCCGCCGCGGGCGCCGGTCGTCAGCGCCACCCTCACAATCTGCGCACCTGGTGCGTCTACAGAGTGTGAAGCCCTTCGAGCAGGTGGTCGCCGACCACTCCGTGACCGTGCTGCGCGTCTGCCGTGCCATCGCCGGCCCGGACCTGGCCGACGACGCCTGGTCGGAGACCTTCCTGGCCGCCCTGACTGCCTACCCACGTCTGCCGGCGGACGCGAACGTCACCGCATGGTTGGTGACGATCGCCAGACGCAAGTGTCTCGACCTGTTCCGCTGCACCGCCCGCCAGATCCCCACGCACCCGCTGCCGGAACGCCCGAGCACCGACCCGGAGATCGGCGGGTGGACCCGGGACCTGCACGAAGCGCTCGGTGAGCTGACCGACCGGCAGCGCACCGCCGTCGTCGGCCACCACCTGGCCGGCCTGCCCTACCCGGAGGTGGCTGACCTGCTCGGCTGCACCCCTGCGGCAGCGCGCCGTGCCGGCGCGGACGGTATCGCCAGGCTCCGAACGATCTACAAGGACATGCCATGAGCCTCACCGAAGCATTCGACCGTCCCGACGACGGCGCTCACCTGGAGGTACTGCGCGCTCAGCTGGCGCAGCGGGCCGGCAAGGCAGGACTTCTCGACGTCTCCTACCGCACCGTGCCCAGCCCGCTCGGTGAGCTGCTGCTGGCCGCCACCGAGGCCGGCCTGGTGCGCCTCGCCTTCCACAGCGAAGGCTTCGACCAGGTGCTCACCGGTCTGTCCGACCAGGTCGGTCCGCGCCTCCTGGCCCACTCCGCGCCGCTGGATGCTGCCGCCCGGGAGCTCGAGGAGTACTTCGCCGGCCGGCGGCGCAACTTCGACCTGCCGCTGGACCTGCGCCTGACCCGAGGCTTCCGCCGCCAGGTGGTCGAGCAGCTGCCCACGATCGCCTACGGCAGCACTGCCAGCTATGCCGAGCTGGCCCGCCGGGCCGGGTCCGCGCGTGCGATGCGGGCGGTCGGCAGCGCCTGTGCCACCAACCCGCTGCCGGTGGTGCTGCCCTGCCACCGGGTGCTGCGCGCCGACGGGTCGATCGGCGGCTACCGCGGCGGGCCGGAAGCCAAGCGGATGCTGCTGGCGCTAGAAGCCGGCTGATCGGTCGGTGCCTGCAGTGCCGTCGGCGGGTGTGATCTCCAGGCAGACCGCCGGGCCGCCCCGCTTGCGCCACCGGCCCAGCCAGGAGACCAGCATGAAGAACCGGAACTTGGCACCGTACTTCGCGGCCAGTGCGGAGGTGGCGGTGGCGCGATCGGAGTCCGGCATGATGCGTGCGCGGGCCTGCCAGGCCGCACCTGTGGGCTCTCCGTGGAAGTCCGACGGCGCCAGCTGCACCCGCTCCTCGCGCCGGATCCGCCGTACCTTCCCGGACCTGCCGGCGGTGTAGATGTACCAGTGGTCGCCGCCCGGTGCCATCCAGACCGGTGTGGTGACCGGCGCCCCGTTCTGGCGATAGGTGGTCAGGGCGAAGAAGTCCTCGCCGCTGTCGTCCTGCTCGAACCGTAGGCTCACGCGTCCCGCCACCCGCCCAGCCGGTCGAGGATCTGCCAGGCCACCTTCCCGAACGTCGCCAGGTCATCGGGCGCGACCGCGTCCACCACCAGCTCTCGGGCGCGGCGGACATGTCCTGGGGCGGCGGTCTCGACCCGTTCCCGCCCGGTCGCGGTGAGGATCGCGTTCGTCGCCCGCCGGTCCTCCTGGCAGGTCTCTCGGACCACCAGCCCCTGGTTCTCCAACCGCCGTACCACGTGCGAGAGCCGGGAGAGCGAGCCGTTGGTCAGCTCGGCCAGTGCACTCATCCGCAGTGTCTGGTCCTCCTGCTCGGCCAGCATCGCCAGCACCATGTACTCGAAGAAGCTGAGGTGGGAGTCGCGTTCCAGCTGGTTGTCCAACGCCCCCGGCAGCCGGACCAGCAGCCCGGTGAGCGCCAGCCAGGCGCTGCGTTCGTCGGCGGTGAGCCACTGCGGCTCACCCAGCCCGGACATTGATTGACCCATCAACCAATCATGGCACAGAAGCGGCGGTGCTGCACAGCCCCCTCAGACGAAGTCTGCCGGAGCCAGGCCCGCGTCGTCCAGCTGCCGGACCTGGGCGGCGGTGCTCAGCCTGCGGTAGGAGGCATCCAGCAGCTCGAACACCTCCGCCCAGTCCACGTCCTCCGGTGCGGTACCGCCGTGGGCGAGGTCCCAGCCGATCCACCCGGACGGGCCGTAGTAGGCCGGCACGAATGCTCGCGGATCGGCTTCCAGGGCGGGTCGCTCCGCCGCGTCCGGCAGGAGCAGCAGTCCCTGGTCGTACTGGGTGCGGGTGGCCGCCGGGCCTTTCGTGCCTCCGCCGTAGACTCCGAAGACCTTCTGCGAGCGGAACGTGGGCCGGCCGTGGGAGACCTGCTCTCTCGCCTCCGGGAACGCCAACGCCACCTGGCGGACCCTGGCCAGGTACGGATCGCCGTCGTCGAACATCTGGGGGTGGGCCATGGTCCCCCATCATGCCAAGAAGCGGCGGCGGAGCGGGGGTGACCGTGCGGGATACGGTAGTGCCCATGGCCCGTACGCTCAGCGAGCGCGCGCACGCCGCCGTTGGGGTGGTGCAGGAGAACCCGGTGCGGTTCGCCGACCAGGTGTTCTTCTTCCTCGCCACGCTCGCCTCCGGCTGGCTGGCGTTCCTGCTCGTCCACCAGCTGCTCTCCGCGGGCTGGCGGCACCTGTGGGCGTTCATCCCGTTCTGGCTGATCGTCACCTACCTGCTGCTGCCCCGGCTGCACTCGCTGCTCACCCGGGTGTACGTGCCGAACTACTTCATCGGCCGGTCCCGCACCCGGGAAGGCCTGCTCGGCGACCCGGTGAACCTCGGCTTCCGCGGCACGGCAGAGCAGCTGCACACCGCGATGCTCCGCGCCGGCTGGCACCGTGCGGACGAGGTGAACCTGGAGTCCAGCCGCCGGATGGTGCTGGCCACCCTGCTGCGCCGCAGCTACCCGGACGCGCCGGTGAGCCCGCTGTTCCTGTTCGGCCAGCGACAGGCATTCACCTACCAGCAGGAGGTGGAGGGCAACCCGGCGCAACGCCACCACGTGCGGTTCTGGGCCTGCCCCCAGGGGTGGCGCCTGCCGGGTGGGAAGAAGGTGGACTGGCTCGCCGCAGGCACCTACGACCGCTCGGTCGGACTGTCCCACTTCACCCTGCAGGTCACCCACCGCATCGATGCCGACATCGACGCCGAACGGGACCACGTGCTGGCCACGCTCGCCGCACCCGAGGCCGGCAACCACGGCATCGCCGTACGCCACCTGCAGAACTTCTCCACCGGCTACCACCATCGCAACGGCGGCGGGGACGCGATCCGCACCGACGGCGACCTGCCGATCATCGACCTGCGGCAGACCCGCCCGCCGACACCCGAGATCCGATCGGTGATCGAGGCCGACGACGAGGAAGGCCGGCACCGACGCGCCGTCCCGCTGACCGTGGCCTTCGGCCTGTTCCTCATGCTGGTGCGGGTGGCTGTCGGCGTGGTGTCCCTGTCCTGGCTGGCGTCCCTGACCGCCACGGGCATCGCCGGTCTGAAGGTCGTCGGACCGCTGCTGGACGCCGGTGTGCCACCAGATGTGCTGTCCGTGGTGGTGCGCTCGGTGCTGGCCGCCTACCTGCTGGCCTACCTGGTGCTCTCCGCCTTCATCTTCCGGCGCGCGAACCGGGCGCGGATGCTCACCCTCACGTTGAGCGCGATCAGCGTGAGCACCTATGTGGTGCTCTGGATCACCGGTGCCCCGGAGTCCACCCTGGCCACCCAGGTGTTCGGTTCCGCCCTGGAGATCCTGGTGATGCTCGCGCTCTCCGGTGAGACCGCCCGGATCTTCACCACCACCCGGGAGCCGGCCGTCGGGCAGCGGCCGAGCTCGTAGCCGGTCGCCGGCGCGTGTGAGGCAGCCACCGCACTGGTCGTAGGCTGCGAGCATGACGTCCCCCGACCGGCTGCCGCGATGGCTGCTGCTCGCGGGGATCGTGGTGGTGGCCATCAACCTGCGTCCGGCGATCGCCGCGGTCGGCCCGGTGCTGCCGATGATCGGGCAGGACGCCGGGATGGGCAGCGTGGCCCTCGGGCTGCTCGGTGCGCTGCCGGTCGCGGTGTTCGGCATCGTCTCCAGCATGGTGCACCGGCTGCTGCACACCTTGGGTGTGGAGCGCACCACCGCTGGCGCGCTCGGTCTGCTCACCGTGGCCACCCTGCTGCGCTCCTGGCCCGGTCCGGAGGCGAACATCTGGGCCGGCAGCGTGCTCGTCGGGGCGGCGATCGCCGTCGGCAACGTCACCGTGCCCGTGCTCGTACGACAGGACTTCCCCGGGGCGGCGGCCCGGGTCACCGGCCTCTACGTGGCCGTGCTCGGGTTCTTCGCCGGCCTGTCCGCGGCCATCGCAGTGCCGCTGGCCCACCTGAGCACCCTCGGCTGGCGCCTGGCCCTGGGCATCTGGGCGGTGCTCACGCTGGTCGGGCTGCTGGTGTGGTGGCCGCGTGCCCGGCGGGCACAGCCACCTGAGGGTGGTGGCCAGCCGGCACCGGCGGGCGGGCGGCTGTGGCGCACCTCCGCGGCCTGGCAGATCTCCGCCTACATGGGCCTGCAGTCCTCGTCCTTCTACGTGGCGCTGACCTGGTTGCCGACCGTGGAGCAGGACCTGGGCTTCGGTGCGGCGGTGGCCGGTTGGCACATGTTCGTCCTGCAGATCGTCTCCATGGTGGGAAACCTCAGCGCGCCGGTGCTGATGCGCCGCAGCCGCGACGAACGGCTACCGGCCACGGTCGCCGGGCTGCTGGTGCTCAGCGGCACAGCCGGCTTCCTGCTCCTGCCCGGCGCCGCTGTGCTGTGGATCGTGCTGCTCGGCCTCGGTATGGGAGTGGCGTTCGTGGTCTCGCTGACCCTGATCGCAGTCCGGGCCGGTGACCTGCGCACCGCACCGCGGCTGTCCGCGATGGCGCAGTCGATCGGCTACCTGATCGCCGCCGGAGCACTGCTGGTCGCGGGGGTGCTGCACGGGGTGGCCGGCGGCCCGGCGGTGCTCGGGGTGATCGTCGCCGTGAGCACCGGTACCGCTGTGCTCGGTCTGCTGGCCGGGCGACGCAGCGCCATCACCGCCTGACGGCCACCGCCCGAACAGCTCAGCCCAGCACCAGGAGCAGCAGCACCGCCAGCACCACCACGGCCGCGGCCGCCAGCACACCCGGGAGCGACCTCGACGGTGCGTCCGGGACCGGCACCGTGTCCGGATCGGTGGCGCCGGTCGGGCCGGTGGGCGCCGCGTGGCCGGTGGCCCCGACCGTGCCTGCGGGGCTGGCCGGGTCGGCGCTGCTGGTGTAGTCAGCCGGTGTGGTCGACGACGGCCAAGCCTCCTCGGTCTGCTGGCTCGCCTCGCTCTGGCTCGGCTGGCTCTGGCTGGGCTGGCTCTCAGCTGCGGCAGGGCCGCCGGCGCCCGGGGTGGACACGCGAGCGCCCGCCATCGGCGCCGTGGAGTCGAACGGCACCTCGGGCAGGCACCCCCGGAGCGCCGCCGCCGCGTCGGCAGACAGGGACACGCCGTCCTCTGCAGCGCCGACGACCACCGGAGCAGCGGCGAGCACCGAGGCCGGAGCGGACGCGTCGGTCTGGCCGGTCCCGTCGGCTGCCTCGGGCGGGCTCGCCTGGCTGGTGTCCTCGTCCACCACATCGGCGACCACCACGGTCACGTTGTCCCGGGTGCCCACGGCCAGCGCGGCCCGGATCAGCTCCGCTGCGGCCTGCTCCCGGTCCGGGGTCATCAACGTGGCCCCGATGACCTCCGGGTCCAGGTAGTCCGACAGCCCGTCGGAGCAGAGCAGCACCCGGTCGCCCGGCTCGATCTGTGCGTCGATGATGTCCAGGTCCGGTCCGGCGGGCTGGTCGTCCAGCGACTTCAGCAGCATCGACCGGTACGGGTGGGTGCGGGCGCGCTCGGGAGTGAGCTCTCCGCTGTCGATCAGCCGCTGCACGTGGGTGTGGTCGGTGGTGACCTGGTACAGCGCACCGTCGCGCAACGCATACACCCGCGAGTCGCCGATGTGCCCGACGCTGACCCGGTCCCCGTCCGAGCCGACCGTCACCAGCGTGGTGCCCATCGACTCCAGCAGCGGATCGGCCTCGGACATCGCAAACAGTGCCCGGCGGGCCAGCCGCCCGGCGCGCAGGAACTCGGCCGCCAGCTCGGCCCCGCTGGTCTGGTCCACCTCGGCGAACACCCGCAGCGCCACAGCCGAGGCCACCTCGCCGGCTGCGTGCCCGCCCATCCCGTCGGCGAGCACGAGCAGCCGCGGGCTGGCGAAGGCCGAATCCTCGTTGTTGGTGCGGACGGTGCCGAGATCGGTGTGCACAGCATAGCGGAAGCTGACCGCCATCGTCCACCGCCTCAGATCGTGCCGTCCGCCGTCTCGTCGCCCCTGCGACCCTCACCCTACAACCCCCGTGACCTGCCGCCGAGCAGCATCCTGGCCGAGGCCCCGGCTGCTGTGCTCGCCGCCGGCCCGACCGGCTCAGATCAGGTTCTGCCGCTGCAGGTGCCGCAGCGCCCACCAGCCGAGCGGCACCCGGATCCAGAACGTGAGCACCCGGAACAGCACTGCGGTGGAGGCGGCCGCCGCAGTGGCGACACCGGCCGTGGTCAGGCCCGTGGACAGCGCCAGCTCCACCGTCCCGATGCCACCGGGAGTGGGGATCGCCGAGCCGACCGCGTTCCCGGTGAGGTACACGATCGCCAACGACGTCAGCGGCAGCGTCTGACCGAACGCGGCCAGCGCGGCCGCGAACGCCGCCAGGTAGCCCGCCGTCATCAGCAGGTTCCCGCCCAGAGCCATCGCCAACCGGTGCGGCTGCCCGATCACCCACACCAGCCGGGGCCACACCTGCTGCAGGGTGGGCCGCACCTTGGCGACCACCCAGCGGCGCAGCGAACCGATCGCCATCACCGCACCGATGAGCACCAGCACCACGCCCACCCCGATCAGCACCGCTCCGGAGGGCAGCTGCTGCAGCGCCCCGGACGAGCCGGTGAGCAGCGCGATCGCGATCAGCAGCAGCACGGTGGTGACGAACTGGGACACCTGCAGCAGCGCCACCGTGGCCACCGCCATCGGGGTGGCCACCCCGCGCTTCTGCATGAACCGCAGGTTCAGCGCCGCCGGTCCCACCCCGGCCGGTGCCACCAGGGTGATCACCGAGGAGGCCACCTGCACCACCACAGTGCGCCACAGCCCGAGCCGGTCCGGGGAGAACCCGACCAGCCCCAGGGCGGCACCCAGGTAGGTGAGCAGGCCCAGACCGAAGGCCACCACCATCCACACCGGGTTCGCGCCGGCCACCACCTCGGCGATGGTCTCGAAGTTCAACGTGGTCAGCAGCACCCAGCCGGCCACCACCGCCACGGTGAGCGTGATCGCCGTCCGCGCGTTGAACCGGGCCAGCTGGATCGGCTCCGCCTCGCTCGCCGTCGGGATGAAGTCGACCAGGTGGGAGCGCAGCGCGGACATGCTCGCCTTGTTCGCCCGGGCCGCGGCCCGCGTCTGCGCCGGCAGCGCGATCGGCTGCAGCAGCGGTGCGATCTCCGCCACCTGGGCGATGGACAACGACCGGGACGCGGCCGCGATCGCCCGCTGCGGGCCCACCCGGAGGGCGAACAGGGTGAGCAGCTGGGCCAGGTCCACCCGGCGGGCCAGCGACGTGGCGGCGATCTCGCCCTCCTCCCAGCCGTTCAGCCACACCTGGTTCGCCTGGCTGCCGGAGGTCACCACGTACACGGTGTCGGCGGAGATGTTCCGGTGCGCCAGGCCTGCGGTGTGCGCGATCCGCAGCTGCTCCCACGCGTTCATCATCACCTCGTCGGTGACCGCCGCGTCCGCCACGTCGGCGAGCTGGCGCGCGTCCGGCACGTGCTCACCGAGCAGCAGCACCGAGGCGCCCGCCTCGGCGATCCCGTGCAGCCGCGGGCAGTTCACCCCGGCGGCGGCCGCCGCGTAGTACATCAGCGAGGCGCGCTCCGCGCTCTGCCGCAGGCTCACCGAGGTGCGCCGGTCCAGGCCGCGGCGGGTGAGCGTGGTGATCAGGCCGTTCAACCAGCCGATCACCTGCCGGTCGGCGTCCAGCACCACCGCGTCCCAGCGTCGACCGCCCGTGTCGGTGACGGCGTAGACCCGGTTGGCGCCCTCCCGTTCGGTGGCGACTGTGGCCGACTCCTGCACGTGGTCCGGCGTGGCGTCCCCGGGCGCCGCCGCAGGCGGCGCACCCGCCCCAGCACCCTCGATGGAGGTGAGGGGACCGGGGAGCCGGGCTGCGCCGTCGTCGACCGTGCTCTGCGGAGCGCTCGAGGGTACGTACCCGATCGGGTTGGCGGCCACCACGGACTGGCTCTGCAGGCTGGCCGCGTCCGTGGAGTCCCCGATCCGGATCACGCTGACGGCATCCACCCCGGCACGGCGAATGCCCTCCACCAGCACCTGCCCGTGCGCGCGGCGGCTGAGCACCCCGGAGGCGTACCGCATGCCCAGACCCACCGCCCGGCCGAGCAGCACGGAGACGAGCGCGCCGGCCAGGGTGGCGTCACCGGCGATCACCGAGACCACCAGCACCACCCAGAGCAGGTTCCAGGAGATGCCCATCAGGCGGCTCTCGTCCCGGGTGCCGGTCCCGGTGAGGAACGCGGCCAGCCCGGCGACCATCGGGGTGATGGTCATCACTCGCTCGACGCCGTTGTGCAGCCGCAGTGCGCGGAGCAGCGCCTCCGGGGCGTAGCTGTCCAGCAGCCAGACGGCGAGGCTGGCCAGCAGGATCGCCACCAGCGCCGCGGCCAGCGCGTCCAGCACAGCGCGCAGCTGCCGGCGGACCAGCTGCTGGACGATCACCACGATCGGCAGGATCAGGGTGAGGAAGCCTTCGATGGCGTTGATCGGCACCAGCAGGATGTTCCGCAGCACCCGGGCGAGCGCCGACTGCACGTCCAGGGTGACCGCGGTGGTGGTGCGGTAGGCGTACACCGACAGCACCAGCACGGCCGCCAGCCCCGCGACCGTCGCCAGCATCATCACCAGGTCGATCGGGCGGCGTACCCGCACCAAGGGGATGTCCAGCACGGTGGTCGTGCGGGCCCGGCCGCCGGCAGGCGGTTCCTGGGCACTCCCCTCAGCCATGGCGTCGATGGTATTCGACGCGTGGCCATGAGCCGGTCAGCCGGCCACGCTCACGCCGATCGCGGTGAGCCACGCATCGGGCAGCAGCTGGTAGCCGACGAACGCGGTCACGTCCAGCAACGTGTGTGCGACCACGAGCGGCAGCACCCGCCGCCGGCCCTTGGTCAGGTAGAACGTCGCGAAGATCACGCCCATCAGCATGTTCGCGAAGAACGGCCCCCAGCCCTGGTACAGGTGGTAGGAACCACGGATGACGGCGGAGAGCAGCACGATCGCGACCGGTGACCAGCGCTTCTCGGTGAGGCGTTCGGCCAGGTAGCCGACCACCACCACCTCTTCGATCAGCCCGTTCTTCAGGGCGGCGAGGACCAGCACCGGCACGGTCCACCAGTACGGGTCCAGAGCAGAGGCCTGTACCGCCACCGTGATCCCCAGCGCCCGCCCGGCCACGTACAGACCGAGGCCCGGGATCCCGATCACCGCGCCGAGCCCCACGCCCCAGAGCAGGTCCCGGCCCGGACGGCGCGCATCCAGACCGATCCGGCGCCACGGGTTGTGCCCCCGGTCGGAGAGCAGGTAGAGGGCGAGCGCCACCGGCACCAGGGTGAAGGCGATGGACAGCAGCTGGTAGGTCAGGTCCAGGTACGGCCGTGGTGACTGCGAGGGGTTCAGGGAGGTGGTCTGCTCGCCCAGCGGGCCGCGGGTGAGCGCAGCGATGATCGCCACCACCGCGTACACCCCGGACTTGCCCAGGGACAGGCCCATCACGATCCAGATCTCGGCGGTCAGGCGGCGGGACCGGGACCTCTCCAGGGGTGCGGGCTGGTGGGGCACACCCCGTTATATCGCACCCTGCTCCCGCTCTCCTGCTCCGCGGCGCACCCCGCCGCCTGCTCGACACCTGTCTGAGGCCACCGCGGCGGTCTGAGGCCGGTGGCGCGTACCTCAGACCGCCTGCGGTACCTCCGATCGAGTCGAAGCCGCGGTGCGGTGCGGTGCGGAGGGGCGGGTCAGCGCGGTTCGATCACGCCGACGACCTCGCAGTCGTAGTGCTGAGAGGCGGTCATGGTGCCGCGGAACCACAGCACGGCCCGGGTGTCCGGGTCGCCCGGGGCGACGATGGGGCGGAGGTTGTCCATGCCTGATCGCTCGGTGACCGGGGTCCAGGACCAGGTGGCACCGCCGTCGGTGGTGCGGCCGTGGAAGATCTCGTGGTGGTCGAGCGGTCGACCCTCGCGCGGGTCGAACGGGGTGGACAGGTAGACCGAGTCCAGGTCATAGGGGTCGATCGCGGCCAGCCCGGTGTAGTCCTCCTCGTGCGGTAGCAGGTTCGCCCCGGCCAGGGCGAGGTGGAAGACCTGCCAGGTACCGCCGTCGAACCGGGCATAGACGAACCGGTGGTCGCTGAAGTCGGAGTTCTCCGGCTCGTCCCCGGCGCGGGCGGTGAGCACTGCGGCCAGCTGACCGGCCTGGTCGCCGCGCCCCTGCCGGAGGTCGGAGGTCCAGGCGTGGGTGAGCCGCGCACCGCCGAGCTCGGTGCCGGTGGGCAGGATCGTTGTCAGCTCCACCTGGGACGGGGCCTGGGCGCTGAGCACGTTCTCGTCGACCACGGTGTGGTCGCTGCGGTGCAGGGCGCCGCCGGAGACGTAGCCGTGGTAGATCGAGTTGTCGTAGTCGCGCGGGTGGTGGTCGGTGGTGACCAGGTCGATGCGGTCGGTCCCGTTCGAGGCGTACCGGGTGTAGCCGTTCACGTAGCCGATCTTCGGTCGGGTGAACAGCTTGCCGCCGTAGCGGAACGTGCTGCCGTCGTCGGTGGAGACCAGGATCGAGGGGTCGTCGTTGACGGCGCGGGCGAACGCGTACAGCCGGCCCTCGGCGGACAGGTGGTGCAGGTTGGAGTAGGTGGCTCCGCGGCCGTCGGTGAGCTCGGTCCAGTCGAAGGTCTGCTCGGCGTCCCACTCGGTGGCGTCGTGCGGGCGGGTGGAGATCCGCCAGCGGGTGAAGTTGTCCGTCTTGTGCTTCGTGTACATCGCCAGGTAGCGCCCGTCCGGACGGATCCACAGTGCGGGGACGTTGTGGTCGTCAGCCTCGAGGTTGGCGTGCAGCACCACCACCCGGGTCGCGCCGGTGGCCAGGTGGTGCACCGCGAGCTCCACGTTCCCGGCCCGCTCGGCGCCACCGGCGCCCTCGGGCGCGGCGATCGAGCCGACCAGCAGCGTGCCGGCCACCGGGTCGATGAGTGCCCGCTCGTCCTGGAACCAGCACCAGGCCCCGTTGTCGTTGACCGTGTGGACCGTGGGCACGTGCGGTGACATGGCGACGATCCTGCCAGGTTTGGATAGCGGTTTCCAGGAATTGTGCCGACGAGCTGTCGTTAGCGAGCATGTGCCACATGACCTCACCTGTGCCCACCTACACGATCGACGACGTCACGTTACGGGATGTGCCCGACGACGTGGTCGCCGCACGCGCTCGGGTGGCCGGGCTGAGGGCGCAGGGGACGGCCGGCGATGCCGAACGCATCGGGTGGTTGCGGATGCTCGGTGACCTGGACGAGGCCGAGCGGGTCGGCTGGCGCTCGCTCGCCGCTGCAGGGGGGCCGGGGACTGCGGGTGACGTCCCGACGGCCGGAGGCGACGTGGACCTGCCCATCGAAGCGGTCGGTGCAGCACTGCGGCTGGCGCACGTGCTGCAGTGGCAACGCCGGTTCGAGCTTGCCGATGCACTGTTCCGCGCCGGGCGGGAGCGCGCAGATGCCACGGCGCGCAGCGCAGCGGCGGGCACCAGGGACTATCGAGTGGCCGTGGCGATGCGGTACTTCGCCCGGCAGCACGGCGGCAAGTCCTTGTTCGACCAAGGCCGCTACGACGAGGCGCTCGGCATGTTCGCCCATGCCCTGGCACTGCGCCTCGCTGCGGGCGCTCCGCAGGATCAGATCGATTCCAGCAGGCAGGCGGTCCGTGCTGCTGGCCGGCGGCTCATTGCCGCCCGCCGCGCCACGTGAGGCGCCGCGCCACGTGAGTGGCCCGCCGCGCCGCCTCCGATGCCCTGCAAGCCAACCTCAAGTCGAGGAGAACGGCACCATCACGCCGGAAAATCTGCCTTGAGTCTGTCACGCTCAACTTTGGGAACAAACCGGGCCGACCCTGCGTTGACCCAGATGTCAGACCTGTTCCGGTCCGCCCCGCGTGGGCCGGCCGAGCGGCTCACGGTGAGCCGCGCGAGTGGAAGGAGTTGTGATGGCCCTGACATTTGACCCGTTCCGTGAGATGGACCGGCTGGCCGGCGCTCTCACCGGCCCTGCGCGTGGCCCGCGCTGGATGCCGATGGACCTGTACCGGGCCGGCGACGAGTTCGTCGTCGACATCGACATGCCCGGCGTGGCGCCGGAGAGCATCGATCTGGACGTCGATGGCAGCGTGCTGACCATCCAGGCGGAGCGCACCATCGCCCAGCCGGAAGGTGGCCGCTGGCTCGCCCAGGAGCGACCCTCCGGTGGCTACCGCCGCCAGCTCACCCTGAGCGACGGGCTGGACGTCGAAGCGATCAGCGCGTCCTATGCCCACGGGGTGCTCACGCTGCGCATCCCGGTGGCCGAAGCGGCCAAGCCGCGCAAGATCGCGGTGCAGACCGTCGACGCCCCGGCTGTGGGCGGCGCCGAGCAGACCGCCGCGGTGGAGAGCGGTGAGACGTCGGCTGCCTGAGTCGGCGTGCACCTGAGCCGGCGTGCACCTGAGCCGGCGTGACGATGGCCCGGAGAACCGATCGGTTCCCCGGGCCATCGTCTGCTCACCGGAGGCGGTCCTGCTGCTCACCGGAGGCGGTGCTGCGTCGCAGCGGTACCGCAGGCCAACGAGTCAGCGGATCGCCGTGACCTCGTACCCGGCCTCGTCCACGGCCTCGCGCAGCGCCGCCTCGTCCAGCGGGTCGGCAGAGGTCACGGTCACCGGTGAGACGCCCCCGGCGTGCAGGTCCACGTCCACCCCGCTGACGCCGGCCAGGCCGGTCAGCTCCTCGGTGACGTGCTTGACGCAGTTGCCGCAGGTCATGCCCTGGACGTCGATGACAGTGGTGGTCACTTCTGGCTCCTTCGTGCGGTGGGGATCATGATCAGGACCGGACGAGGCGGGCGATGGCGGCCGAGGCCTCCTTCACCTTCTCCTCGCCGGCCTCGTGGGAGGTGCGGGCGGCGTCGACCACGCAGTGGCCGAGGTGGTCCTCGAGCAGACCCAGGCCGACGGCCTGCAGCGCCTTGGTCACCGCGGAGATCTGGGTGAGCACGTCGATGCAGTACACGTCCTCCTCCACCATCCGGGCGATCCCACGGACCTGCCCCTCGATGCGCCGCATCCGCTTCAGGTAGGCGTCCTTCTCCGGGGTGTAGCCGTGCTCGGCGTGGGTGAGCGTGTCCTGGGTGGTCATCGATGCTCCTGGTGTCGGTGACGTCGTCCGCAATCACAAGACTATACCCCCTCAGGGTATTTCTGTGTGTGTCTCGTGAGCGCGCGACAACGGAATGGTCACGATCTGGGGCGCCACGATATCGATCCGGTATCAAGGGCCGATCTGCACCGGAGGCTCCCATACCGTGGCAATCATGGGAGAGCTCGGACGTCTGCGGCGCGCTGCCGCGACGGCAGTGTCCATCGTCCTGCTCACCCTCGGGGGACTGCTGCTGGCCGAACCTGCGCAGGCGTGCGCATGCGGTGGAGCGGTCTCTGCTGAGGGTGAGCAGCTGACCGTTGACCGGGAGGTCGCCGCCCTGGCGTTCGACGGCAGCACCGAGGACATCGTGATGCAGCTGGACATGACCGCGGACGCCGACGACGCGGCGGTCATCGTCCCCACCCCGTCCGCCCCGGACGTGCAGCTGGCGGACGAGGGCTTCTTCGCCGACCTCGAGGCGATGGCCGCTCCGCGTGTGGAGTACGACTACACCTGGTGGCCGGAAGGCGGGGGCGCCGCTGGTGCAGACGCGGGAGTCGAACCGGTCGGCGGTGTCGAGGTCCTGGACACCGTGCCGCTCGGCCCGCTCGAGGCCACGGTGCTCTCCGCCACCGACGCCGACGGCCTGACCGACTGGCTCCGGGAGAACGACTACGTGATGAGCGATCCGATGGCGGACGCGCTCAGCCCGTACGTGAGCGAGGGATGGTACTTCGTCGCGATCCGGATGGTCGCCGAGCAGGGCACGCTCACCGGGCAGGTGCAGCCGGTGCACCTGAGCTTCGCGGCCGGGTCGTTGATCTACCCGATGCGGATCTCGGCTGCGGCCCAGACTCCGCAGCTCGTGACCACCTACGTGATCGCCGACGGGCCGGTGCGGCACACCGACCCGACGGTCACGACCACCCCCGGCGAGCTGCGGTTCGCGGGCCCGATCGATACGGACCTGCGCACCAGCCCCACCTGGGACGAGCTGGCCGCGACTGGTGACTACCTGACCGTGATGGACTACGAGTTCGAGGACCCGGCCCGGCAGGTCATCTCCGACTTCACCTTCGCCAGCGCCCCGGACGTCGCCGACCACCAGGAGGTGGTGGTGCAGACCCGGATGCGGATGATCGCCGGACTCCCGGCCGGGCCGGTGCTGCTGGTGCTGGGCGTGGTGGGTCTGGTGGTCGGGTTCGTGCTGGTGCGGCGCTTCGTTCCTGCCGGTGACGGCGCAGATCGCCGTGCTCCTGCTGCTCGCCCGGTCCCCTCTCGCCCGGAGCAGCACTACAGCGCTCCGCGCTGAGCCCCCTGGAGCACGTCCCCTCGTCGGCTCAGCTGGTCCAGGCGCGCCAGAGCGCGGCGTACTCACCGCCGGCGGCAACCAGCTCCTCGTGGCTGCCGAGCTCGGCGATCCGGCCGTCGATCACCACCGCGATCCGGTCCGCGTCGTGCGCGGTGTGCAGCCGGTGCGCGATCGCCACCACCGCGCGGCCGTCGAGCAGCCGGGCCATCGAGGACTCCAGGGTCCGCGCTGTGCGCGGGTCGATGAGCGAGGTCGCCTCGTCCAGCACCAGGGTGTGCGGATCGGCCACGATCAGCCGGGCGAGCGCGATCTGCTGCGCCTGTGCCGGGGTGAGCGCCAGCTTGCCGGACCCGACCAGCGTGTCCATCCTTTCCGGGAGCTCCTTCACCCAGGACCAGGCACCGACCGCCTGCAGCGCCTCGACCACCACGTCGTCGGCGGAGTCCTCCCGGGCGAGGACGATGTTGTCCCGGATGCTGCCCACGAACACGTGGTGCTCCTGGGTGACCAGCGCCACCTCGGTGCGCAGCAGCTCCAGCGGCAGCGCGGTCAGCTCCACCTCGCCCACGGTCACCGACCCGGTGCGCGGGCCGTTGATCCCGGCGAGCAACCGGCCCAGGGTGGACTTCCCGGAGCCGCTGGGCCCGACCACTGCCAGCCGCTCCCCGGGCTGGAGGTCCACGTCCACGCCGTGCAGCACGTCGTGCCCGGGACGGTAGGCGAAGCGCAGGTCGCTGCCCTGCAGGTGGACGCCCTCGGGCCGGTCCGGACCGGCCTGCCGGTCCGGCGGCACTGCGGCGATACCGAGCAGCCGAGTGGTCGACGCTGCACCGACCTGCAGCTCGTCCAGGGAGTAGATCAGCCGGTCCAACGGCTCCACCACGGCCTGGATGTACAGCGCCGCGGTGGTGATCTGCCCCAGGGACACCCAGCCGTTGGCGTAGCCCACACCACCGAGCAGCAGGGTGGTCACCAGCGGGGAGTTGTAGGCGAAGTCGATCACGCTGAACAGCAGGTTCCGGATGGACATGGTGTACCGCTCCGCCTGGGCGGAGACCTGCACGTCATCGTCCCCGATCGCGATCCGACGCTCCTGCAGACCGAGCGCCTCCACTGTGCGTGCACCCTCCACCGTCTCGGTGAGCGTGGTGTTGATCGTGGAGTAGGTGGCGCCCTCGGTGATGTACCCGGCCGGTGCCCGCTTCAGGTACCGCCGCACGGCGACCCACAGGGCGGGCACTGACAGCAGCAGCGGCAGCGCCAGCAGCGGCGAGTTCAGCACCATCGCGGCCACTGTCAGCACGGTCGTGACCCCGGCGATCACCGCCTGCGGCAACGCCCAGCGCACACTGTCGCTCATCGCCGACACGTCCCGGGTCACCCGGGTGACCAGGTCGCCGGTGGAAGCGCTCTCCACTGTGCTCAGCGGCAGCCCGAGGACCGTGTGCACCACGTATTCTCGGGCCTCGGCGAGCAGGTCCTGACCGAACACGGCCGCACTGCACCGGGCCGCGAAGGTGAGCAGCGTCTGCAGCAGCACCACACCCGCCACGGTCAGCGCGAGCGTGTTCAGTGTGGTGACCAGCGTGCCCTGCACCGAGGCCACGTCCACCAGGTGACCGAGCACCCGCGGCACCACCAGGCCGGCGATCGCAGCCAGGGCGTGCAGCACCAGCACGCCGGTCACCAGGGTGCGCCGACGCCCGATCAAGACTCTGACGAACTCCCAGGCGGCGCGGCCGGCGGAGACCGGGAGCCCACGTTCGGGGTTCCGGGACCGGTGGTACTCCGCCCGGGCCCGCTCCTCCCGGAGCAGGTGCCGGGACCGCCAGGCGCGCAGCCGCTGGCGGAGCGAGCCGTGCTGCGGTGGACGTAGCTCCACCGGTACCGCCGGGGTACGTCGAGGGGCTTGCCAGCTGTCTGCGGAGCCGGGCAGCAGGTCCTCGCTCAGCTCATCGAGGCAGGTCGACGGTGCTCTCGACACGGTCGGCCTCCTCTCCGTCGTCCGTCTGTGCGCTGCTGGTCTGTGCGTCGTCCATCGTGCGGACCACCACCCGCCGGTAGCCGGGACTGCTGGCCAGCAGCTCCTCGTGCGTCCCGGACCCGGCCAGGCGCCCGTCGGCCAGGAACACCACCCGGTCGGCGTGGTGCAGCAGCAGCGGAGAGACGCTGGTGACCACAGTGGTCCGCCCGCGCCGGTGCACAGCGAGCCGTTCAGCGATCCGCGCCTCGGTGTGCGCGTCCACCGCCGACGTCGGTTCGACCAGCACCAGCACCTCCGGGTCCATCGCCAGCGCCCGGGCGAGCACCAGCCGCTGCCGCTGCCCGCCGGACAGGCCCCGGCCGCGCTCGTCCAGGTGCCCCTGCCAGCCGCCGGGCAGCGCGGTGAACACGTCCTCGGCGGAGGCGACCAGCATCGCTCGCTCCGCCTCGGCGCGGCTGAGGCGGCCGTGCGGATCCAGTGCACGCTGCAGCGTGCCGCCGAAGACCATGCTGGCGGCGTCGCTGACCAGGATCCGGTCCCGCACCTGAGCCAGCGGCACCTCCGAGAGGTCCACCCCGCCCACGGTCACACCCCACCGTCGCCGCGCGCGCTCGCGGTCGGCCGCAGCCCTTTCGCGCCGCTCGGCCAGCCGCTGTGCCCGGGTGCGCCGAGCGGTCCGTCCCTTGACGTCCTCCTCCACCTCGGCCGGCACCGGTGTCGTCGCGGCCGGCAGGTAGCGCCCGATCCGGTCGGCCAGCGCCGCCGAGTCGTCCGGCAGGGCGGAGACCACCACGGTCAGCTCACCGGGGTGGATGCGCACATCGGAGACCTCGTCGTGGATCACCGCACCGGTGGGCAGGTCCTGCGGCTCGGCTGGAGTGAGCCAGGGTGGTTCGGACTCCAGCAGCGCGACCGTCTTGTGCGCCGAGACCAGCGCCTGGATCCACTTCTGTGCGAGCTCGAAGAACGTGTAGATCGGCACCACCATGAACGTGGCGAACCCGAAGAAGGAGATCAGCTGCCCGATGGTCAGCTCCCCGGCCACCACCTGCCGCGCACCGAGCCAGGTGAGCAGCACCAGGAACAGTCCGGAGACCAGCACCCCGGTGGCGTCCACAGCGCCCTGCCAGATCCCGGCCGCCACTCCTGCGCGCCGCACCCGCTGGGACTGCGCCTCGTAGTTGCTGCCGAACGTGCGCTCTCCGCCGATACCGCGCAGGATCCGCAGCCCGGCGACGATGTCGGTGGCCAGCGAGGTCAGGTCCGAGGTGCGGGACCGCTCCACCGCCTGGCGCCGCTGCAACGGCCGCAGCAGCGGGGTGGCTACGAACACCAGCACCGGGGCGGCCACCAGAGTGAGCAGCCCGAGCGGCACCGAGGTGTGCAGCACCAGGGCCACCACCACCAAGAACGCGAACAACGCTGACGCGGCCCGGCCGACGGTCTCGGAGAGCGCCCCGTACTTGTTCGAGTCGCCGGAGGCCACCGACAGCACCTCACCGGTGGGCAGCCGCTGACCGAGCACGTGCCCCATCTGCGTGGTCTTGCGGGTGACCAGCTTCGTGGTGCTGTACAGCGCGAGCAGCCAGCCGCGCACCGCGAACGTGTGCATCGCCACCCCCACCCCGGCGCCCACGGCGATCACCCCGAGCAGGATCAACGACCAGGTGAGCAGACCGGACATCGAGCCCGCGGTGATCCCCTCGTCCACCGCCCGGCCCACCAGGTACGGACCGAGCGCACCGGGCAGGAAGACCAGGGTGCCGGCGGCGAACACCGCGAGCAGCACGTCCTTCTGCCGACCGAGCAGCCACAGCAGGAACCGCGCAGGGGATCGGGTGTCAGGGAAGGAGCGGTCACGGCCGCGGGACCCGGAGGCCTCGGCAGCGGCCGAAGAGGTCGGGTACGCGGGGACCTCCGGGGGGAAATCCTGCATAGCAGCTCCAGCCTAGAGACCGGTGACGGCGGATCGCCAGGGGATATCCGCCGTCACCCTGGCGTTGGAACACCCTTAGCGCACTGGAACCACCGTGTATGCGGGTTCGAGCGCGCTAACGGTGTTCCAACGCGGGGGTGGCCTCAGTCCAGGTGCCGCACCAGCTCCGGCGCCAGCCCCACGTAGCCGGCCGGGCTGAGCGCCAGCAACCGCGCGGCCACGTCCTCCGGCAGCCCCAGGCCGCCGATGAACTCCCGCATCGCCGCAGCATCCACCCGCCGGCCGCGGGTGAGCTCCTTGAGCCGCTCGTACGGGTCCGCCATCCCCTGCGCACCTGCGATCCCCGCGGCACGCATCGCCGACTGCACCGCCTCGCCGAGCACCTCCCAGTTCGCGTCCAGGTCGCGGACCATCGCCTCGGCGTCCACGTCCAGGCCGGCCAGCCCACGGCGCACATTGTCCAGGGCGAGCAGCGAGTGCCCCAGCGCCACCCCGATGTTGCGCTGGGTGGTGGAGTCGGTCAGGTCCCGCTGCAGCCGGGAGGTGACCAGCGTGCTGGCCAGGCTGTCCAGCAGTGCGCAGGAGACCTCCAGGTTCGCCTCGGCGTTCTCGAACCGGATCGGGTTCACCTTGTGCGGCATCGTGGAGGAGCCGGTCGACCCCTGGGCGGACAGGCGCTGGCGGAAGTAGCCGAGCGAGATGTAGGTCCACACATCGGTGGCCAGGTTGTGCAGCACCCGGTTGAACCGCGCGACGTCCGCGTACACCTCCGCCTGCCAGTCGTGGCTCTCGATCTGGGTGGTCAGCGGATTCCAGACCAGCCCCAGGTGCTCCACGAACGTGCGCGCCACCTGCTGCCAGTCGGCGCCAGGCACCGAGATGCTGTGCGCCCCGTAGGTGCCGGTGGCGCCGTTGATCTTGCCCAGGTACTCCGCGGCCGCGATCCGGCGCAGCTGACGGCGCAGCCGGTGCGCCAGCACCGCGAGCTCCTTGCCCAGGGTCACCGGGGTGGCCGGTTGTCCGTGGGTGCGGGCGAGCATCGGTACCGCAGCGTGCTCGCGGGCCAGGTCGGCCACGGCGTCGGCCACCGTCGTCGCCGCCGGCAGCCACACCTGCTCGACGGCGTCGCGCACCGTGGTCGCATAGCTCAGGTTGTTGATGTCCTCGCTGGTGCAGAAGATGTGCACGATCTCGGTCACCTGGGGCAGCACAGTGTCCGGGCCGAGCACCTGCGGGGCGGCGGTCAGACGCCGCTTCAGGAAGTACTCCACCGCTTTGACGTCGTGGCGGGTCTCCGCCTCGATCGTGGCCAGCTCAGCGATCTCGTCGGCGCCGAAGGTGGCCACCACCTGGCGCAGGTAGTCGATCTCCGCCTCGGACAGCTCCGGGGCGCCGGGCAGCACGCGCTGGGCGGTCAGGTGGATCAACCACTCCACCTCTACGTGCAGCCGCGCGCGGTTCAGCGCCGCCTCGGACAGGTGGTCCACCAGCGGGGCCACCACGGTGCGGTAGCGCCCGTCCAGCGGCCCGAGGGCGATCGGTGGGGTGAGGGTGGCCAGCGAGACGGCATGCTCCATGGCTCCATCATCCCAGAGCCCGGAGCCACCCTGGTGCCGCGCTGTCCACACCCCGCCCCAGCACCAGGCACCTACCGGTGGCCTGGTTTCTAGCGTGAGCGGTGTCGAGGACGAGCAAGGAGGACGACGATGGATGGTCTGCCGGCGCCGATGCCCAGCTTGGGGCCCGGTGTGGTCACGTTGCTGGCTGCCGCCCAGGACGTGCGCGGCACCGCTTCCCGTGCGGCGACCCTGTCCCCGGAGCACTGGCGTGCGCCGTCGGCCGAGCAGTACCGGTACCGGGTGCGCGAGCTCGTCGCCGGTGCTCGCCGCGCGGCTGACCAGATCGACCTGGCGGTCGCTGCTGCCCAGCGGCACGCCGCCGAGCTGGAGTATGTGCGGCAGGCGCTGCTCAACGGCGACCAGGTGCCGCGATGAGCCGGGGGATCGCGCCGGTACCTGACGGGCCGGTGGGGCACGGACGGCCCGCGTACGACGACAGCCAGCTGCAGGTGATCGGCTCCTCGATCGACGCCGACACCGGAGAGCTCACCTACCTCGCCGCGCTGCTCGACGGGGTCGCCGATGCGCTGCGGGAGGCCGCCGAGCAGGTCGCGGCGGCGCGGCAGGCCCTGGAGGCCTCGACCAGCTGGGCACCGGCCTCCGGACGGCAGGCGCAGCTGGCCTGTCGGCTCGCCCAGTCGGCCGTGCTGGAAGCCAGCAGGCAGGCTGACGACGTGGCCGCCCGGCTCCGGGCGGCGGCCGACGCCTATGCCGAGGCGGAGGCGGCGGCCCGGAACAGGTTCGTGCTGCGGATGCCGGGTGCAGCGCGGTGGTTCATGACGGATCCGTCCAGAACGCTCATCCTGGCCAACCTGACCGGGCTGAACATGCTGCTGCGCGGTCAGTGGACCCCCAGCGACCCACAGTTCGGCTACCTCCTGGAGGAGATGTCCTGGACTCTCACCGGGGGAGGGCTCTATCCGGACTGGGCCCCGATGGCCGATGACCGGATCCAGCTCCTGGCGACCGTGACCAGCGCCATCGTCACGAGCAACATCACTGTGCAGCGAGGGTTCACCCCGACCGGGGTGGAGCTGGAGCGGATGTGGCGCGGCTACGACCTGGCCGGAGTCCGGACGGGGCCGGTGAACCCCCACGGTGCTGCGGACGTCGGCGACCTGAACGCCGGCATCTCCGACCTCTACCACGGGGCGGGAGTGCCGGCGGGGACGATCCGTCTGGACCGGGTGACCGGTGCGAACGGTGAGGTGTTCTGGCAGGTGTACATCCCTGGCACCCAGACGCAGTGGGAGCTGGGGGAGCCGGACACCGGTGGGCCCTTCGGTGCGGCGATCGCCAACGAGGTGCCGCAGGACTGGGCGACCAACCTCCAGGTGTTCACCGGTCAGGACAACCCGGCGCAGAACGGGGTGATCGCGGCGCTCGCAGCGGCAGGGGTGGGGGCACGTGAACCGGTGCTGCTCGCCGGGCACTCCCAGGGCGCGATGGTGGCGATGGCAGTGGCGGGCAGCCCGGTGGTGCGCCGGAACTACGACGTCCGCTCGATCGTCACGTTCGGCGGACCGGTCGGACACATGCGCACCCCGGACGGAGCGGCCACGCTGAACGTGGAGCACGAGGGTGACCTGACCCCCGGGCTGGAGAACGAGCCCAACCCGGTGGAGCCGAACCGGACCACTGTGCGCCGGGACATCGCCGCCTCCGACGACCCGCAGGACGCCGGGGTGGTCTCCGTGGTCCAGGCGCACGACCTGCCCGCCTACCAGCGCACCGCCGAGATGATCGACAGCTCCGACCAGGGGCCGATCACCTCCTGGCGGGCACAGTCGGCGGACGTGCTCGCCGGGGACACCGCCACGGTGGAGACGTACTACTACGTGCTCCGGCGGGAGGAGTGGTGAGGACGCTGGTGAGGTCAGCGGTTGGAGCGCTCGCGCCGCCTCCCGTCCGGCAGGATCACGGTGAGGATCAGCGAGATGATCGAGATGATCAGGGCGGCGAGCACCGCTGTCCAGAAGCCGTCCACCCGCAACCCGTAGTCGGTGAATCCGGTGATCCAGCTGGTCAGCAGCAGCATCAGCGCATTCACCACCAGGAAGAACAGGCCCAGGGTGAGGATGTAGAACAGGAACGAGACAACCTTCACGATCGGCTTGACGATCGCGTTCACCAGGGTGAAGACCGCGGCGACGATCGCCACCACGATCACTGTGTTCAGCACCGGGCTCGTGGTCAGGTCGTGGTCGGTGATGAAGTCCACGCCGCTGACCCACAACGACGTCAGCCACAGGGCGATCCCGTTGATCAGGACCTTGATGACGAAGCGCATCGCCCTATCCTCTCATCCGCCCAGTCCGCCGAACCTGGTGGCGCCGGTGATTGCGCCGATCAGGTCGCTCTGTGCCGCGTCCGGGCCGAACGTGCCGTTGTTCTGGCCATGCCGGAGCACCTCGATCCGGTCGGCGACGGCACGCACGTCGGTGAGGTTGTGACTGATGAAGATCACGCCGAGGCCCAGGTCCCGCAGACGTTCGATATGGGTGAGCACCTCGGCGGTCTGTGCCACGGAGAGCGAGGACGTCGGTTCGTCCAGCACCACCAGCCGGGGCTGGCCGATCAGCGTGCGCGCGATCGCCACCGCCTGCCGTTGGCCGGCGGAGAGCTGGTTCAGCGGCGTGTGGATGGACGGGATGTTCGCGCGCAGGTCGTGCAGCACCGAGCGGGTGTGCACCTCCATCTTCCCGTCGTGCATCAACCCGCTGCGGCTCAGCTCGCGCCCGAGGAACAGGTTGGCAGTCACGTCCAGGTTCTCGCACAGCGCCAGGTCCTGGAACACCGTGGCGATGCCCAGGGAGTGCGCACTGGAGGGTGAGCTGATCTGCACCGGTTCGCCGGCCAGCTCGATCAGGCCGGTGTCCGGTTGCAGGGCGCCGGCGATCACCTTCGCCAGCGTGGACTTGCCGGCGGCGTTGTCCCCGACGAGCCCGACGACCTCCCCCTCGTGCACCTGCAGCGAGATGTCCAGCAGCGCCTCGACCGCCCCGAACCGCTTGGTGATGCCCTGCACGCAGAGCACCGGTGTGCGCGGCAGCGGCGCCTGTGCCGGCGGGGGTGTCGGCGGTACTGCCACCGGCGGGGGCGCAGGGCCGGTCAGTGGTCGGTTCGTCATTGTCCGTCACCACCTTGAGCGAAGAGGTCTGTGGAGTCGAGAACCTGGACAAGGGCTCCCTTGGCCACCTCGTCCCCACGCAACGGGGAGGCGAGCACCTCCATCGGGGCCACCTGGTTGGGCAGGATGTGCTCCTGCACCGCTTCGGCCAAGGGTGCCAGAAAAACGCTCCCGGCGTCGGCCAGCTCCCCGCCGACACAAACTGCCTGCGGGTTGACCGCTTGGCACACCCCGGCCACCACCCGGCCGATCGTGCGGCCGGCGTCGGCCAGCACCCGGCTGCAACCCGGGTCGCCGTCGACGGCCCGGCTGATCACGTCCCGCAGGGTGAGCGGACCATGGCTGGTCTGCAGCGAGGCCAGCAGTGCCTCGGCGCCGACCACAGTGTCCAGGCAGCCGCGTCGACCGCACCGGCAGATATGTCCGCGCGGGTCCACCTGCACATGCCCGATCTCCCCGGCGGTGCCGCCGAACCCGCGGTGCAGCCGCCCGCCCAGGATCACCCCTGCCCCGGTGCCGTAGGAGGCGCGCACGTAGACGCTGTCCGCGTACGGGTGGGTCGCACCGAAGGCCATCTGCGCCAGGGCCCCGAGGTTTGCGTCGTTCTCCACGTACACCGGTCGGCCGAGTCGTTTGCCCATCACCTCACCGATGTGCTCGGAGTCCCAGCCCGGGAGCACGCCCCGCACCGAGAGCATCCCGGTGGACACGTCCACCGGGGCGGGCAGCCCGAGTGCGATCCCGGCGAGCTCGTCCAGGCTGGAGGCGACCAGCTCCAGCATGTCGACGATCAGCAGCGCCACCCGGTCCAGCACGGTGTCCATCGGGTGCTCCCGGGGCAACGGCATGCTCTGCTCGGCCACGATCTCCCGGTTGAAGTCACTGAGCAGCACCCGCAGCGACCGGTGGCCTACGTGCACCCCGGCGGCCAGGCCGGTGGCCCGGGCCAGGGTGACCAGCTGGGCGCGGCG
>Ga0209487_1000363_pt1 | contig 41530 bp, 36 predicted proteins | sample Poulit2012_FD_187524 | JGI IMG/M metagenome (GOLD analysis project Ga0209487, IMG submission 187524) | Agricultural soil microbial communities from Georgia to study Nitrogen management - Poultry litter 2012 (SPAdes) (version 2) | ecosystem: Environmental > Terrestrial > Soil > Agricultural land... | reverse complement strand
TACGGCCCGTATCGTGCATGCGCCGCACGGCAACTGCTATAGATGGTATTAATACTGCTAACCAATAAATGCCACTTAGCAGACCTAGGCCAGTGTTGGGGTTAGCCGTGCCGGTTAGCGTGTCGATAAGACCCAAAATAAAAAGAAAAATCACATTAAATAAAAAGAAAAACCAGTATTCTTTTCTGCGTGCGCGGCCGGTAAACACGGCGTATTTTCTTAAGACCTGTAAATACCAATTCATAGCGCTCTCCTTTTATTTGGCAAACCCAAATGATAGCAAATTGACACCTAAACTACTCGCTCAAGAACAAATAAATAAAGATCTGGGTAGAGCCTGATAAAGAGATGAAAGATTTATTAAAAAAACATTTAAATAATATCTCAATACGTATCAGACGAGGACACTTGGTCGAACACTTAGCCAATACTCGCTCGATCATTCAGCCAATATTCGATCGAACACTTAGCCAATATATGACAGGGTAAACCAAATCACAATGGGCACAGTTGCCACCGAGAGAACATTACCTAAAAGAACAATGCTCGCCACTGTTTGCGGCGATACTTTGTAATGTTCGCTAAGTAAAAAGTTGAGTACGGCAGGGGGCAGCATGGCCGAGAGCACGATGAGTCGCTGCGCATCAGCGCTCAGGGGCAGTAACCACAAAATTATCGGCAATGACAAGGCACCTACTAATAAATACAGTAGGTTAACGCGCAAGGCCATGCCCACTTGTTCGATTTTATCGTGGGCTAAGCGCACCCCAAGGCTAAATAGCATGAGCGGGATAGTAATTTGACCAAGCATTTCTATGCTGGTGGTAGCAAAGGCAGGTATATGCTCTTGGTAGGGGGCGAGGCTAATACCCAAAACAGCCATCCAGACATTTGGGTTGCGCAGCCACAGCCAGCGGTTGCCTTTACCCGAGAGCACAAAGAGCCCCAAAGAAAAATGCAATGAGTTAGACAGCACAAAGAGCAAAATAATGTCGCCTAGTTGCTCGCGTCCATAGGCAAGAAGCATCAGGGGGATACCGACGTTGCCAGTATTTCTAAACATGCCCGAGACCAAAAATGCCCGCCCATCAATACCCTTGGGCCGCATAAAAAGCAGCATCAGCCCAGGCAAAACAATGACAAGGGTACCAGCGACAATCAAGGCCCATGCATTGGCAGGCTTAACGGGGTGCATCAACAAAGCCGAAAATATCAGTGCCGGGCAAAAGACATGCACATTGATATAGTTTATGAACTCCATCTTGGGCGCACTTGCCTGCCGTCGCGCAAAGTAATAGCCCAAAAGGACAATAACCAGTACGGGTGCAACAATATTAATTAGGGTAAGGATCATTATTTTTTGGTCTAAATAAAACAAGCGTCAAGCTGCACAGTGTATAGAGATGTGCCCAACTAGAGAAGGCCGCTGTATCACCTAGCGTAGCGACTACGAGAGTATTACGGGCTTGATTGCGCTTTTTAGGGCGGGTCTACAATTATTAAATGTTGTTAAAAAGCCTGAAATAAGGTGTTATTTGCTCTTTTAGCATTAAAATGTAGCAGCTGTTTTTGCTTTTCTGTAACAAATCAATCAGGATGATAGTGAAATCAATTAGGATGATAGGGCTGTAGATCGCAGTAACGCAGTCACATCACTAAGCGCTCGCCCATGAAAAAATCTTTAATTCAGGTCATTATTTTACTCGTTGCTTCGGTTGTTTTTACCCTATTTGCCGAGTACTACGATGAGCATCGGCTACAAACCCAGCAAAAAAATGAAATCCATCACAACCTAGTCGATATACAGCAGCAGCTGCAACAGCGTTTAGACATTCTTATCGCCCAAACGCAGCGCTTGGCCCAACGCCTAACCAAGAATCCCGATGCTTTTTTTGACCCCGAAGGGGCAGGCATTTTGGCCGATATTGTACGCCCCGCCTCGGTAGTTAATTACTCATTTGCCCGAGGCTATGATGTTGAAGCGGTGTACCCCTACGAGGGCAATGAGGCGGTGTTAGGGGTCAATTATCGTTTTCATCCTGACTTTCTGCCTGCCATACAACGTGCCATTGTGCATAAGGGCACGGTGATTAGTAGTCGTGTTACTTTGCTGCAGACTGATCATCTTGGTTTTATTATTCGAAGCCCAGTGTTTTCCCCTGATGGGGAGTACATCGGCATTGTATCGACAGCGGTTGATTTAGATGTTTTGCTGCGTGAGGTGGGCTATAGAAAAAGCTTGGGTTTTAATCTTTTAATACGCGCCAAGATGCCGCATCGCGCCCCGCAGATGCTGATGGGTAGTTTCGATAATTTTATTCAATTGCCCGAGGGGGTTGAGGTCAAAGTACCCGAAAAGGGCATTTGGCAGTTGCGCGGCCAGCCCATAGTGAGCCAATCGAACAGCCTATTGCAACGCAATGATGTGATACGCCTAGTTAGTGCGAGCATTACCTTTGTGGTGTTGATGGTTTTTTTATGGCGCAAGGGGCTGCTGCAGGGCTTAGCCATTGGTCGGCGGCGCCTCACCCTGCGTTTGGCACTGTTAGTACTCACGATTTTACCTATGTTGGTGCTGCTCATCATTCTCGAGGCGCTTAATTTGCGTAGTGTTTGGGTTTTTTCGCAGCAGCAACTCGAGCGGCAGGCCGCCGTACTGACCCGCCAGGTGCAGGCCCAGGTTGAAGACTTATTTGATGTCCCGCGGCAGGCCACCTTTCATATAGAGTTATTTCGCCAGGGTTTATTAGATGTAGAAAACACTGATGAAATGCTCGGCTTTTTTGTCTCGCAATTGCGCATTCAACCTAGTTTGAGCTTTTTGGCCTTTGCCAATCTTGAAGGCGAGTACTATGCCGCCTCGCGTGCTCCACTAGGCAAAGATCGCAACATTCGCATTCAGTGGGCCAACTTAGATACCGATAGGGAAATACGCCTACATTGGGTAGATGATAGCAATAGGCCGAGTGAGGATTTTGTGCGGGGCAATCCCGACTATGACGCACGCCGTAGTGGGTGGTTTCGCCATGCTCTTGAGTCGCGTTCCATGCAGTGGTATCCGATTCATCGTTATCGCACCGCCGATACACGACAGCAATTTAAAGGCCTGGGCATTGGGGTGTCGGCTCCGGTGTTTTCCCCTGAAAATCGGTTGATAGGGGTCTTTGCCGCTGATATTGCCCTGGCTCAGCTGAGCGAGTTTTTACATGAGCAAAGTCTAGACTTTGGCGGCACGCTTTTCCTCACGGAAAGAGATGGCAGTTTGGTGGCCACCTCAACTGATGACCCTTTGTACTTAGACCAAGCAGTCGATATTATTCGTCTCACGGCTAGTGATAGCACCAACCCTTTATTGCGTTTAGCTGGGGCGACCATCCAAGAGGCGGGCACCAACCATGGGCGTAAGCTTATTCATTATGATGGGCAGATGCAGCTTTTAAGCTGGCACAGCCTAGATATTCACGATGGGCCTGATCTGCTTTTGGGGGTCATGATTCCACCCAAGGCCTTAGCCTCTGCTACCGATGATATTTGGCGAAATGCCTTGTATATGGCCTGGCTATTGTTGGTGTTTGGTACGGTGTTGATCTTTTTTAGTACGAGTTGGGTCAGTCAACCGCTACAGGCATTAGAGCATTGGGCCAGCAAATTGCGTAAAGGCCGTTGGGATGAGCCCATGCCGAGCATTGGCCCCATTGATGAGGTCAGATCGCTAAGTAATTCTTTAGAGCAAATGTCCCAACAGTTACGCTCGCATACCCAAGACCTCGAGCAGCAGGTACAGCTGCGTACCGAAGAGCTACGGCATGCCAACAAAAAACTCAAACGCTTGTCTATTACTGATGGTCTGACGGGCTTGGTCAATAGGCGGTATTTAGATGAGCGCTCGCGCGTATTGTGGGGGCTGGCCCAACGCCAAGAGCTGCCGATGGGCGTATTGATGGTTGATGTCGATTATTTTAAAAAATACAACGACTATTATGGTCACCAGGCCGGTGATGTGGCCCTTGAGCGGGTGGCTCGGGCACTCACCCATTTTGCCCGCCGCGCTACCGACATAGTGGGCCGTTATGGGGGCGAGGAGTTTGCCTTGCTTTACGTAGATATGAGCGAGGAAGAGGTGCACCTATTGGCCCAGCAAATAGTGGTGGCCATACGTGCTCTTGATATCGAGTACCTGCACTCGCCCTTTGGTGAGATTACTGTTAGTGTTGGGGTGGCCCATACTGTACCGCAGGCAGATAGTCATGTTGAGATTTTGTTTCAACAAGCTGACAAGGCGCTTTATCAGGCCAAAGCCGATGGTCGTAATCAGGTTTGTCTTTATCAAAATGACGGGTAAGGACATTAACTGGCTGCATTTTTGGCACCAATTGTCATGGGTTTAGACTAATGTTTGGTAATATGGGTAGATATTTATCAAATTAGGAGGCTCCTATGCCGCTAAAATTACAAGTTATCATCTGCAGTACCCGTCCTGGCCGAGTAGGTGAGTCGGTGGCACGCTGGTTTTATAGCTATGCTCAGGAGCACAGTGATTTTGATGTTGAGCTGGTTGATTTGGCCCAGGTCAATTTACCCATGTATGACGAGCCCAAGCATCCCGTTTTAAAACAATACGAAAAAGAGCACACCAAACGTTGGAGCGAGATAGTCGAGTCTGCCGATGCTTATGTCTTTGTGGCCCCCGAATATAATTACAGTCCCACCCCAGCATTGGTCAATGCTTTAAATTATGTTTACCGAGAGTGGAATTACAAACCCTGTGGTTTTGTCAGTTATGGGGGCATTTCAGGCGGGTTGCGCGGGGCTCAGGCGGCGCGCTTACAGGTCACAACGCTCAAGATGATGCCCATACCCGAGGGGGTGGCCATACCTGCTGTGGGCAGTCTGATTGATCGCGAAAGCGGGCAGTTTAGCGCCAATGAGTTTATCGAGGATGCCGCCCAAACTATGCTCAATGAGTTGAGCGTGTGGGCCGCTGGGTTGAAAGCGATACGTGCCTAAGCCTTTTTATGTTGGCTTTAGCAATTTTTGTAGTGACCTTGGGGCTAGTTATTTGGCAGCCCAAGGGCCTAGGCATCGGCTGGAGCGCTTTGGCCGGTGCCTTGGTTGCCTTACTGCTTGGGGTCGTGCAGTGGGCTGATATACAGGTGGTTTGGCAAATAGTTTGGGATGCCACCTTTACCTTTGTGGCCCTCATCATTATTTCTTTGGTTTTAGACGAGGCGGGTTTTTTTGGTTGGGCCGCCTTATATGTGGCGCGCTTTGGGCAGGGCAGGGGTCGGCTCCTCTTTCCCTTGGTGGTGATTTTAGGCGCGCTAATTTCTGCTTTTTTTGCTAACGATGGGGCGGCCTTATTATTGACCCCCATTGTGATAGCGATTTTGTTGCAGCTTAACTTCGCACCGCCTGCGGCCTTGGCTTTTATTATTGCTACAGGCTTTATTGCTGATACTGCCAGCCTGCCTTTGATTATTTCTAATTTGGTTAATATTGTCAGCGCCAATTATTTTGATGTGGGGTTTGCCCGTTATGCCGCGGTAATGGTGCCAGTTAACCTCGTCTCGGTGCTGGCGACTTTGGTGGTGTTATGGGTGGCTTTTAAAGGGCAGGTACCCAAAAAATATGATCTGACGGTGCTGGCTGCACCGCATACTGCCATTCGTGACCCGTTGGTTTTTCGGGCCGCCTTTCCTTTGTTGTTGATTTTACTTGGGGCTTATTTTGCCACCGAGCCTCTAGGGGTGCCCGTATCTTTTGTGACGGCTGCTGCGGCTGTGGTGTTGCTTGCCATTGCTGGGCGTTGGTGGTGTGGGGGGCGTACAGCGGTGGTAAATGTTAGCACCGCTTTGCGCGAGGCCCCTTGGCAGATAGTGCTGTTTTCCCTAGGTATGTATTTGGTCGTTTATGGCTTGGGCAATGCGGGCTTGACGCAGTATGGGGCCAAAATCTTAAATTGGTTTGGTCGCCAAGGTGATTGGGTTGCAACCGTGGGCACGGGCTTTTTATCGGCCTTGGTGGCCTCGGTGATGAATAATCTACCTTCTACCTTGGTCGGGGCCTTGGCCATTGAGCAGGCCGAGGTCTCGGCGCATACCAAAGAACTAATGGTTTATGCCAATGTTATAGGTAACGATTTGGGGCCCAAATTTACCCCCATTGGTAGTTTGGCGACCTTGCTGTGGTTACATGTGTTGGCCCGGCGTGGCTATCACGTGGGCTGGGGCCAATATATGAAAATCGGGGTTTTGATTACCCCGCCGGTGTTATTGGCTACCCTGTTGGCCTTGGTCGGTTGGATGACGATTTTGCCGCTAGTACTTAAAAGCTAAGGTCGAGCCCTAAAATGACCCGATTATCGCGTATGCCATTATCTACTGCGTGTTTGCGCGTCGCCCCAGCAAAGTATAGTGACAGGCTGCTGCTGTCGTTTAGTTGGTAGAGCACCCCGGCACGATAATCGATTTTGCTTTTTTCATCTGGATCACCAAAGTGCTCATAGCCAGCGCCTACGCCTAAACTCCAACGGTTATCGAGGGGGTGGTTATAGTCAAAATTGTAATACCAGTCTTTTTTGTTAACGCCAGTGCGCAAACCGCGAAATACCTCTAGGCTTAGATTGCTGTAAATAAAACTAGCAAATAGCTCATTGCTGTTGCGGCTGCCTGCATGCGGGTAGATACTGTGGGTATAACCGAGCTCGAGGCTGCTCTCGCTGCCGAGCTCAAAGCCATAGCCAGCTAGGGTGTCGAGTTGTACGGTCGCGCGGTCAAACTTACCTGTAGAAAACCAGTTGCCAACAAAAAAGGCCGCTGTCATGCTGATACTGCCAAGCGCCTTGTAGGGCGGGGCGGAAATTACGGTCTTTTTCATCTTGATCCTCGCCACGGTCTTTGTACAGCGAGACGGCGCCCAGCTCGAAAGATAGCTCGGCCTGGGCAGTTTGGCTGCCCATGGTGCCGCCCAGGCCAACGGCTAGCAAGGCAACATACAAGATTGGGGTCGCTGCACGCAGTGGGGCGGGTAGGTGGGCTGTCAAAATAGGCATGGGCAAAACTTAAGCTTGAGATTTAGGTAAAATGTAAGCACTGTGATAGGTGCACTGTGGTCGCACTTGATAATCAGGCACAGGCGGTTTGCTACAAACAGCCAAGTGTAGGCCAAAGCAACCAAGGTTTAAAGCGCACAGGCGCCAATGCTGTGGGCAGCTAAATTTTTAAAACCAAGTCTGTTTTGTTTTAATTTTTATGCAATTAGGTCAAAAAGTAAATTAGGGTGTGTAGGGCAATGGTTAATAATGCTGGGGGGGCGGTGAGTCAGGTCACATTTCTCAATGTGCCTTTTAGGGAAAAAGACGAGGCCAAGGCGCTTGGTGCGCGCTGGAATCCCGAGCAGCGCCTTTGGTATGTACCGGCAGGTATTGAGCTCGCCTTATTCGAGCGCTGGTTGCCCGCCCAAGCACAGGCCGCCATTGCCAATGTTTCATCTACAACCGAATTACAAGGGCCTCAGTCTGATTATGCGGTGGGGGTTGAGCACAAAGGCATCCGCCTGTCACAGTTACTTGACGGTGTTTCTACTGCGGTGAATCAGATGTTTCGCTCGGGTGTTTGGACCATGGTCGAGGTGGTCAATGCACAGCTACGCGGCGAGCATGTGTTTTTAGAGCTTTCCGAGCGCGATGAGCAAGGTCAGGTGTTAGCCCAAGCTCGGGCCGTTATTTGGGCCAATGTGGCGCGTACTTTATTGCCGCGTTTTCAGCAGGAAACCGGGGTGCAGTTGGCCCCTGGCATCAAACTATTGGTGCAGGCGCGCCCCTCGTTTCATGCACAATATGGTTTTAGCCTTTTTATTAATGATATCGACCCTAAATTCACCTTGGGTGATCTAGAGGCCAAAAAGCGTGAAATCATCACCCGCCTCAAACAAGAGGGCATCTTTGCCGCTAATAAATTACTACCCAGTCCTTGGGATTATTACCGTGTGTTGGTGGTCTCGCCACAGCAGGCGGCTGGCTTGGGTGATTTTCAGGTTGAGGCCCAGCGCCTTCAAGAGCTAGGGTTGTGCGAGTTTGTTTATGTGCATGCGCGTTTTCAGGGCGAGGGGGCGCCGGCCGAAATCCGCCAAACCTTGCTGGCCGCAGTACAAGAGCACGAGCAACTAAACTATGTATTTGATGCGGTAGTTATCATCCGTGGTGGGGGGGCAGTCAACGATTTGGCCTGGCTCAATGATTATGATTTGGCCCAGGCTATCTGTACCCTAGGCATACCTGTATTAACTGGTATTGGTCATGAACGTGACCACACCGTATTAGACGAGGTGGCCCATATATCTTTTGATACACCAAGCAAGGTCATTGCTGGGGTTTGGCAGCTGATCAGCGCACGGGCCATAGAGTTAAAAACTAATTTTGAATATATACAACGCTCGACCCAGCAACTTATGCTGCATTACAACCACCAGATTGGGCAAAGCTTATCGACCATACAGCTTGATGCCAACCAAGCACTGGCACGGGCCCGCCATAATGTGCAAGAGCATATCGAGACCACTCGCAACAAGGCTCATGAGCAGCTCAATGCAGTGCGTGGGCGCATACCCGTATTGCTCGAGCAGGTACGTGCCCGAGGCACGACGATGCTGCAGGCCACGGGGCAAAATGCAGCAAATTTGCTCGAGCATACAGCCATGCGGGGGGGCTTTATCGTGCGGCGTAGCCGCGAGCAGGTCGAGCACAGCTTTGCCCAGATAGCTTTTGAGGCACCTCGCCAGGTACAGACCGCCAAAGCGCAGACACAGGGCCAATTAGAGCAAATCATGCAGCACACCCGACAGCAAACACAGCATAGCAAAGAAAGCTTGGGGCAGAACCTCACCCAAATACAGGCTGCCACGCGCCGACAAATAGCCCTGACTAAAACAGAACTCGCCCAGTGCCTCGTATTGGTACAACAGGAAACTAGACGTCAAATTACTACTGCACGCCAAAGCACCACGGCTTTGTTTCGCGAGGTGGCGGGTCTTGGGCCCGAAAAAACCCTCGAACGGGGCTTTGCACTCGTTCGCGATGATCAAGGCAAGGTATTGACCGACCCCACAGCGGCTGAGGTTGGGCAAAATATCAAGATAGAATTTAATCGTGGCAGCCTGCATGCCCAAATTACACAAATACAAGGAGTTAGCTAATGTCTGAGCAAACATTTAAGCAAGCCTACGAAACCTTACAAAACCATGCCAAAACCCTAAGAGAACAAGAGGAGCCCAATATTGATGATTTGTTGACTATCGTCACCGAGTCCGTATCGGCCTATAACACCTGTAAAGCGCGTATTGATGCCGTCGAAGAGGCGATGAACAAGGCCTTTAGTCGCGTCGATGACGAGGGCTTTGCAACCGATGCCCAAAATGCGGGCAGCAACACTACTGATAACGATGCGGCTGATGAGGACATCCCCTTTTAATAGGCCTTACTTATAGATAGCTACAGATAGCTACCATCTCTCTATAGGTGCCACCTACAGCCAAGTGGGGCCAAAACACAGTGCGCAAAGCATAGTTATGTCTTAATAGTTTCAGGGGAATGTGGGGGGCTGCAACTTGGCTGCCTTACACTGCGCTGTACTTAGATGTTTTTGCCTTTATTCGCAATTGTGTTGACTCAGGAGCACCCCCATGATCAAAGATTTAAACAGTAAATACGGCCTTAACCCTGCCCATAGCGAGGTTGTCGCAGCGCTTGAGGTTGTCTCGGCAGGGGCAGCACTAGATATGGGCTGCTCAAATGGCCGCAATGCTTTGTATCTGGCTCAGCATGGTTTTGATGTGACGGCGGTAGACAATAACCCCGATGCCATCCATATGTTGCGCACCATCGCCGAGCAAGAGGGCTTAACAAATATCAATGCCAAGGTCTATGATCTAAACGAGGCCCGACTTACCGAGCAATATGATTTTATTGCTTGTACAGTGACACTGATGTTTCTCGACCCAGCCAAAATAAATGCTATCTTGACTAATATGCAAGATGCCACGCGCCAAGGTGGCTATAATGTCATTGTTTGTGCCATGGATACCGCTGATTACCCCTGCCCGGTACGCTTTCCTTTTACCTTTAAAACAGGTCAGCTCAAAGAGGCCTACGCGGGCTGGGAAATCATCAAATACAACGAAAACCTCGGCACAATGCACAATGGCGCACAGCTGCAGTTTGCAACCCTGTTGGCGCAGCGGCGTTAATAATTAACCAAAGGAGGCATCATGAAAAAGGTTTTTAGTTTACTTGCTGGCTTGGCACTATCTTTGGCCGTGTTAGGTACAGCGCATGCAGGCCCACGCCTAGATCGTATAGTCGAAGAGCAGGTGATACGTGTTGGCACCCCTGGCGATTATCGACCTTTTGCCATCAAACTAGATGATGGTGTTTATGAGGGTCATGACATTGTATTGATAGCTGCTATGGCTGATGAGTTAGGCTGGGAGATTGAGTATGTCCCGACCAGTTGGCCAAATTTATTAGATGACTTGCAGGCTGATAAATTTGATATTGCTGTTGGGGGCATCACGCGCAATGCCGCGCGCTTAGGTCAGGTCGACATGCTGCCTGGTTATGCCCCTTTTGGCAAGGTAGCCTTAGTGCGTAAAAGCGAGGCTGATCAATACAAAACCCTGCAAGATCTCAACCAACCATCTGTGCACGTGATTAAAAACCCTGGCGGTACAAACGAGGAGTTCGTACTCGAGCACCTCACCAATGCCAAGGTCTCTACACACGAGCAAAATGCCGAGATACCCGGTCTGGTGGCAGCGGGCGAGGGCGATGTCATGATTACCGAGACCTTTGAGGCCTTGCATTATGCTAACGAGGATGATCGCCTAGCGGCCTTGTTTATTGACAACCCGCTTACCCCGCAGCATGAGCTAGGTTTTATGATACCTACCGATGACGCCGACTATACACGTGTAATGCAGTTTGCTTGGGATCTTTTGCAAACTCGTGGGGTCATCCAAGAGGCAGCCAACGATTGGCTTAAATAACGATATCGCCAAGGCACAGTTTTTTTAGTTTGATTTAGACAGCCCTGAGGCGTATATGGGTGATCTCAGACTGCGCCCCAACACGCATAGGCGGGCCCCAATAGCCTGTGCCTTGGCTGATATAGATGTGCAGCTGCTTGTGGCGATGCAGGCCGGCAACGAGGGGTTGCTGCAGGCGCACAAAATGCCCCCATGGCCAGAACTGCCCGCCGTGGGTATGGCCCGATAGCTGCAGGTCAAAGCCTGCCTCGGCAGCTGCCCACATACTACGCGGCTGATGCGCGAGCAGGATCTTGATGGCAGCATTGTTGGGGCTACCTGCCAATGCCGCCTTGGGGTCAGTGGCCTGCTTGGCATCAAAACGCCCAGCGTCATAGTCAGTCACCCCAGCCAGCACAATGGTTTCTTGGTTGGGTGCCAATACCACATGTTCATTTTGTAAAACATGCATGCCCAGTCGGGTGTATTCGCTGACCCATTGCTCGGCACCTGAGTAGTACTCATGGTTGCCAGTTACGGCATAGACCCCCCATGGTGCCTCGAGCTGGGACAATGGCTGGGTATGCGCAGCTAGGCCGAGTACATCACCATCGATTAGGTCACCTGTTAGCGCAATCACATCGCAATCGAGGGCGTTAGTCTTGCGCACCACCCTTTGTACAAATTGTTTTTTAATTGTTGGGCCAATATGCAGGTCAGTAATCTGTGCGATTGAAAAACCGTTAAGGGCATCGGGCAGACCGGCGATTTTTATTTCTACCTCTACTACCTTGGGCGTGCGCCGCGCATTAAAAAAACCGACAACGGTTGCAGTTAAACTGACTAACACAATGAGCAAGGCGCTATAAAACCTAGTGCGCTGCGTATCCCAACTACCTAAAGGCGGCCATGATTGGCCCAGCCACAATGTAAATAGCAAGACATCGCGCAGCAACGTCAAGACAAATAGCCAAGAAAATAAGCCCAAAAACGTAAAGGCGACCCACGAGATGCGGTCATTAAAGGGCGTGGTTTTATCGTGCCGGATGAGAAAGCCCGCAGTAATGCAAGCATACATTAGGGCAACGCATGACAACCAAATGATTTTAGGGGTACTGCCTGGCCAAGCCCATACAAGACGTTCAGCTAAATATAGGTGGCCTACCAAGGTGATGACTGGTGGGGTCAGTAAGAAAATAATGCGCCGATAAAGTGCCATACTGTGCAGTCGTGTTGATAGTGACCCACGATCGTAGCATTTTTAGTCTTACTCGGCTGCACACAAGTATCGGCGGATTAGTAAAACAAAAAATTTCATCATCATGAATGGGGGTTTCCCCAGCTTGATCATCTGTGTCTAGGGTCTTACTCTTTAGTAAGCAAATTTGCTTTATATTAAGAAAGGGAGGGGGCATTGCTACCGTTGCATCCCAATAGTTACGAAGATCTATGTCAAAGATTCCAGTGGCAAATACCAGATAGTTACAACATTGGTTACGATGCGTGTGGAAAATGGGCATTATCCGAGCCCGAGCGTTTGGCTTTAATTTATGTTGATGCTGATTTTCAGGCACACCACTATAGTTTTGGGCAGCTGTATTCTCTAGCCGGTCAGCTGGGTAAATTATTACAAAAATACGATGTACAACCCACCGATAGGGTTGCTATTTTGTTGCCCCAGGCGCCCGAGACAGCCTTTGCCCATATCGCTTGTTATCGTATGGGTGCAGTAGCACTGCCGTTATTTACTTTGTTTGGCGACGATGCCATTCATTACCGTTTGGCTGATAGCGGCACCAAAGTTGTGATTACCGACTGTGCGCATGCCCAAAAGGTGCTGTCTATGCGTACACAGTTGCCTGATCTCGAGCACATTTTTACTATCGATGGGGCGCTGCCTGGTACCCGCGATATGTATCAAGAGATGCAGGGCCTCAATGATGATCTCAGCAATGCTTCGACTACTGCTGACGACCCGGCAGTTATCATTTACACCTCGGGCACCACAGGGCAGCCCAAGGGGGCATTGCATGCTCACCGTGTTTTGCTTGGGCATTTGCCTGGGGTCGAGGTCTCGCACAACCTATTTCCCCAAGAGGGTGATCGCATCTGGACACCTGCCGACTGGGCCTGGATAGGTGGGCTTTTTGATGTGTTGATGCCGGCCTGGCATCATGGGGTCGCGGTGGTGGCGCATCGCTTTCAGCGATTTGATCCCGAGGGGGCATTTCAGCTGCTCCAAGATTTTCAGGTGCGTAATACCTTTTTGCCCCCCACCGCACTCAAGCTTATGCGCGGGGTAAAAGACCCCCACAGGCGTTGGCAGTATCGGCTGCGTTCGGTGGCCAGTGGGGGCGAGTCACTCGGGCCCGAGCTGCTTGATTGGGGGCAGCGTGTTTTTGGTCTAACCATTAACGAGTTTTACGGTCAAACCGAGTGCAATATGATTGTTTCGTCCTGCGCCGATGTTTTCCCAACGCGGCCCGGGGCTATGGGCAAGGCCGTGCCCGGGCATACTGTTGCCATTGTTGATGACAATGGTCAAAGGGTAGCCACCGGCGAGCTCGGCCATATTGCCGTACAGCGACCCAACCCAGTGATGTTTTTAAAATATTGGAATAATCCGCAGGATACCGCCGATAAATATATCAATGACTGGCTAATCACAGGGGATACAGGCCGCTTTGATGACGATGGCTATATTTATTTTGTCGGCCGTAGCGACGATGTGATTACCTCATCGGGCTATCGCATTGGCCCGACCGAGATCGAGGATTGCATCTTAAAACATCCAGCAGTGCATATGGTGGCAGTGGTGGGGGCGCCTGACCCCGAGCGCACCGAGACCATAGTGGCAGTTATTGTGCTTAACCCTGGCTATCAGGGTGATCAACAGCTAATCACCGCCATCCAAGAGCATGTCAAACAACATTTAGCTGCATACCAATACCCGCGCGAGGTGTATTTTGTTGATGAGTTGCCTATGACGACTACGAGCAAGGTCATTCGCAAAGTGTTACGCAAGCAGGTTTTAGATTGGCGCAAGGCCAACCAATAGCATGCAATAACAATTATCACTCAATAAAAATAGTTGGCTGTATAAGGAGGGCCGATGCTAATACGACTTATTGATTCAATCAATGAGGCTGTGGGCTGGGTAGTATCCACCGTAGCCATAATTATCACTGCGATTATTATTTATGACGTAGCGATGCGTTATTTTTTTCATGAACCCACGCGTTGGGCTTTTGATGTGGCCAAGCAACTATATGGGTTTTATTTCATTATGTTGGGTGGTTATGCACTACGACACAAGGCGCATGTACGGGTTGATTTACTGATAGACAAATTTTCACCCAATACCCAGCGTTGGATAGACATGTTGGGTTATGTGCTGTTCTTTTTTCCCTTTTTATGGGTCTTGACCACCTTTTCCTACCGCTTTGCCATGCGCTCTTGGCAGCAGGGTGAGGTGACCTATGGCTCGGTGCAGGTACCCGTTTACCCGTTAAAAATGGCAATGTTTGTCGCTGCAGTTTTGCTTTTACTGCAGGGTATTGCAGAGTTTCTTAAACTACTACTCAATAAGGAGAACCCTGTAAATGGCAGCTGAATACATTGCTTTATTGATGGCAGGCTCGTTATTAGTGGGCCTATTTATGGGGCACCCCTTGGCTTTTGTACTTGGGGGGAGCGCGGTTTTTGGGGCCTTGTTGTCGGGCCGCCCGATGATTTTAGGCATTGTTATTAACCGCATCTTTGGCGAGGTTTTAGATAATTACACCCTAATTGCCATTCCCTTATTTATTTTGATGGCGCAGATTTTATCGGCCTCTGATGTCACTGACCGTATGTTTGAGGCTTTGCGATTATTGATGGCGCGGGTGCGCGGTGGTTTAGCCTTGGCCGTTGTGTTTATTTCGGTTTTGTTGGCGGCTACCACCGGTATTATTGGCGCCTCGATTACGGTTACAGGCGTGATGGCCATGCGCCCGATGCTTCGTTATGGCTATAGCCCACAGCTCACCTCTGGGGTGATTGCTGCATCGGGGTGTTTGGGTATTTTGATCCCCCCTTCAATCATGTTGATTTTAATGGCCAGCTATTCGCCGCTTTCGGTGGGTGAGCTTTTTGCTGGGGCGTTGATACCAGGGGTTTTACTTGGCCTGTTATATGCACTATATGTGGCCGTTTTGGCTTGGTTTCGCCCTGATCTGGCCCCCCCCGCCCGCCGCGAGGAGCGCATCGGCACCGCACAGCTATTTCGCATGCTGCTGGTCGAGGCAGTGCCAACGCTATTATTAATTTTGGGTATTTTAGGCACGATGCTTGCTGGGGTAGCCACCGCTACCGAGGCCTCGGCTGTCGGCGTGCTGTTGGCGCTACTGATTGTTATCGCGCGTCGTCAGTTCAAATGGTCGGTGTTCTTTCGCTCACTGCGCGAGACTGCACGCACCTCGGCCATGATCCTTTATATTGTGGTGGGGGCAACAGCCTTTACCGGTGTGTTTAACATCACTGGCGGCTTGGGGGCGGTACAAGATTTTATGCGCGGCCTCGATATGCCCGTATGGATGCTCTTAACCGTCATGATGCTTATAGTCTTTATCTTGGGCTGCTTTTTAGATTGGACAGGCATTGTGTTGCTCTCCTTTCCCATCTTTTTACCCATGATCCAAGAAATGGGCATCAGCCTACTGTGGTTTGTGGTGCTTATGGCAGTGGTTTTGCAGACCTCATTCCTTACCCCGCCCTTTGGCTACGCCTTGTTTTATATGCGTGCCATTTCACCTCCAGAAGTACGCACGATGGATATTATCAAGGGGGTCTTACCGTTTATTGGGCTAATTGTTTTGATGAGCTTGGTGGTGGCGTTCTGGCCCCCCTTGGCTACATGGTTACCCGATAGACTTTATTTGAACTAATAATACTAATATTCCTATAACTCTAACTATTCTTATAACTATTTATTTACCGGAGACAATTATGAGTATGACAAAAAAGACCTTTGCTGCTTTGGCAATGTCGGCTTGTTTTGTTGCTACAGCTGCTCATGCGGCCAAACAAGAGTGGACGATGACCAGTACTTGGCCCGCATCGATCGAGTTAATGAAAATCGATGAAAAATGGGTCGAGCTAGCCAACAAACTCACTGGCGACGAGCTGCAGATCAAGTTTTTTGAAGGGGGCTCATTGGTACCCTCGGGCGAGGTGTTTGCTGCGGTCGAGTCAGGCACCATCCAAGCCGCTGGCGACTGGCCGGGCTATTGGGCAGGGCGCGATCCCGCGTTTTCGCCATTGGGTACCCATACCAGCCTATTTAATGCCATCGACTATATCAATTGGATTCGCGAGTGGGGCGGCTTTGAGATCTTTAATGATGTCTACGGCAGCTACGGTATGGTCTACTTACCCTATGGGGTAACAAATATGGAGTCTGGCTTCCGTACCAATACCCCGATACGCGAGTTAGACGACCTCAAGGGCCTACGTCTGCGCCTTTCCGGTCTCGAGCAGGGCAAGGTGCTCGAGCGTTTGGGGGGCAACCAGGTATCGATGGCCGGCCAAGAGCTTTACCAAGCACTCGAGCGTGGCGTAATTGATGGCGCTGAGTTTTCCACACCTAGTGTTGACGTGTCAGCGGGCTTGCATCAGGTGACCAAATACTGGTCTACCCCAGGTTGGCACCAATCATCTTCTACCTTTGGGGTGATGATCAACCAAGAAGATTGGGATAGCCTCTCGCCCGAGACCCAAGAAAAACTACGCATCGCAGCTGATGCCACCATGTTGTGGTCATTATCTTTTACCGAAAAACAGGCCATCGACGGTCTGCAGGTATTTAAAGATGCCGGGGTCGAGGTTAACCGCTTAGATGAAGAGTCTTTGCAAAAAATCCAAGACATTTCTAATGAGGTCATGGTAGAGGTTGCTTGCAGCAGCCCATTGGCCGCACGCGTTTATACTAGCCAGATGGAGTATATCGAAGGCTACCACGAGTGGCGCACTGCGTCGCAGCCCTTTAATTTGGGTCGTTCGCCCCAGGGCCCTGACCTAGATGCATTGCGTGCTTGCTTAGAGGAATAAAGTCACTAACAAAAAACACCAACCTACAAGAAAAGCAAATGGAGCTCTAGGCCATTTAGCCAGGTAAAAAAGCAAAAAAATACCCAGCGACAGTTTTAACTGCTCGCTGGGTTGCTTTCGTTTTTAGCAGCGTTTTTACTTTCCGTAGCTGCGTCTGTGCTTTCCTTAGCTGGGTTTTTATCTTCCTTAGCTGGGCTTTTGCTTTTTTTGGTCGCCGCCTTTTTTGCTTTAGTTGATGACTTGCTTGCTTTAGTGGCGGTCTTGCTTGATTTCGATGCAGCCTTGCCCGTTTTAGTGGCGGTCTTGCTTGATTTGGTTGCTGTTTTGGTTGTTTTGGCCGTTGTTTTAGTCGCTGCTTTCGTTGTTGTCTTGGCGGTTTTAGCAGGGCTGCTGTCCTCATCTGTAGAGGGTTTGCGCTTTTCGCGTAGAAGTTTTTTGCAATAATTTTGTTGTTGTTCTATTTCTTTTAAAGTGAGCTCGAGATCACTGCGCTGCTGCTCAAGCCTTTTTCTATGTTTAGAGAGAATGTCTAAATAATGCTGCAACTGCCTGACCGTATCGCCAGAATCTACATACATATCAATTAGACTGACAATCTCGGCCACTTGAAAGCCTAGGCGTCGCCCGCGTAGGGCAAGCTTGAGACGCGTACGATCACGGGGGTGATAAACACGATTACGCCCTTTGCGCGTTGGGGCCAAAATGCCCTGATCTTCGTAAAACCTAAGTGTGCGCGGGGTAATAGAAAACTCGTGCGCGAGCTCAGAAATGGTCCAGGTTTTTTGTTTCATGATTATTTACCTAATGAAATCCATTGAGAGGGGTTCATTTTAGTTTACGTAAAGGTTAAGTAGAGTTCAACTATAAACCAGCTTAGGAGGCTAAAGATGTCAAAACGCTTATCAGGTAAAACAGCAGTGGTAATGGGGGCCGGTTCAGTAGGTTCGGGGTGGGGCAATGGCAAGGCTATTGCTGTGTTATATGCCCGCGAGGGCGCCAATGTGGTGTGTGTTGATTATCGCCTAGAGGCTGCCCAAGAGACTGCACAGATCATCACCGCCAAAGGCGGTAGTGCCATGGCCATACAAGCTGATGTGACGAAAAAACAAGACATCATACACGTGCACGATACGGTCTTGGCGCATTTTGATGCTGTGCATGTACTAAATAATAATGTGGGCATCGTCACCACAGGTGGGGTCGAGGACATTACCGAAGAGCAGTGGGATCACAACTTTAATACTAACCTCAAGAGTTGCTTTTTGGCTATGCAGGTTTTTGTACCAACCATGAAAGACCAAGGGGGCGGTTCGATCATCAATACCTCATCAATAGCCTCTATCCGTTATACTGGCGTGCCTTATATTACCTATGCTGCCAGCAAGGCTGCGATGAACCATTTGACCCGTACCACAGCTGCGCAGTACGCGCCGTTTAAGGTGCGTGTTAATGCGTTATTGCCTGGGCTAATCAAAACCCCTATGGTTGAGCAGGCTGCGGGTTTGATCGATGAGTACGGCAAGGGCGATGTCGAGGCCATGTGGCAAGAGCGTGATAGCCAAGTGCCCATGGGGCACATGGGTGAGGCTTTTGATGTGGCCTATGCCTCGTTATTTTTAGCCTCGGATGAGTCTAAATATGTAACCGGTATTGAGCTGTTGGTTGATGGGGGCATCGCACTTAAGTGTTAAGAAGGCTGCGCCACCATACTTGCGGTCAAGGTGGCTACTGCCTTACTTACGGCCAAGGTTGCTATAGCCTTATTCCGGCCTAGGTTGCTATAGCGTTAGCATTGGCTTGCGCGGGGGGCAGCTTTCTAGAAAATTACCCTACCTATATATGCACATAAAGAAAAAGTCTTTGTCATCGATATATATAGAGTGAAATAATAGAAGCTCCTTCTCTATCCTGTAGTGTTTGATTGTATGTTTCAAAAGTTATCTTTAATCCTTTCTTCTTTCCTCCTCTTTTTTGCGCATGCCCTTGCCGGTGCGGCACCCTTGCTCACCCCCACAGAGCTAAACGCTTTGCTGGCTGAGCATGGGGCAGTTGGCCAAGATGCTTCAGCTCAAGGTGCATCAGCCCAAGATGCATCCGTTCAAGATGCTTCAGCTCAAGGTGCATCAGCTCAAGAATCTGCTGGCCAGGATGCTGCTGCTCAAGATGTTTCCGCCGATGATGCTTCTGCACAAGATGTTGCCGTAGCAGGGCAAGATACAGCCCAACAAGCGGGGCAGTTAAAGCTTCGTATACTCGATATTCGCCCTCTAGAGGATTATGAGGCTGGCCACATAGAGGGGGCAGTATCGGCCCCTTATGCGCGTTGGCGTGGGCCGGCTAATAGCCCTGGGCAGTTGGTTGATACCCAAACGCTTACACAGCTAGTGCGCGAGCTGGGCATTGACCAAGACACCAAGGTGGTTGTGAGCTCATCGGGTGCTGACCCCACTGATTTTGGTGCGGCTGCACGTGTGTATTGGACACTCAAATACCTTGGTTTACAAGAGCTCTCTATCTTAAACGGGGGGCTGCAATCTTGGGTGCAGGCTGGTTTTGATGTTGACGATAGCATTGTCGAGGTCGAGGCCACTGATTACCAGCCAGTGATTAACGACAGCGTACTGGCTACCCAAGAGTATGTCGTGGCACAGCTCGATCAACCCGGCACCGTGCTCATTGATGCGCGACCCGAGAGTTTCTTTTTAGGTAAAAACAAGGCCCCAACAGCCAAAATGCCCGGCACCATAAAAAATTCAGTTAACGTCGCGCACGATAAGTGGTTTGAGCCTGGGACAGCACTATTTGTTACCCCAGAAAAGGCCAAAGAAATTGCACAAAACCTCAATAGCCCCACAGCCGAAGAGACGATTTCCTTTTGTAATACTGGGCACTGGGCGGCCACAGACTGGTTTGCACTTTCTGAAATAGTCGGGCAACCCAATGCTAAACTCTACCCCGCCTCTTTGGCCGAGTGGACACAAGCCTCGCCCGCTTTGCCTATGCAAAACGTGCCCAGCCGTGGACAGCAACTTTTAGATAAGTTAAAAGGCCTATTCACTGGTTAAGCCTGTACTGGTTGTTTTATTTGTTAGTGCCTAGCTAACAGTTTTATTAGTGGTTAACAGTCGTCTCTTTGCATCATGAATCGTCGTCTACTTTCTCTTTTTATCGTGGCCCTATTTGGGCTGCTATTGTGGTTTGTCTCATTTCGGCAGGCCATTTTATTTGCCGTAGGTATCGGCATGGGCGCAGTCCTTGCGGGGGCGCGTTTTGGTTTTACTACGGGCTGGCGGCGTTTGATAGAAGAGCGCGATGGCAGTGGTGTGATGGCGCAGATTTTCTTGCTGTTTTTAGCGGCGGCCATCAGTATCCCCTTGCTAGCGGCCTATCCAGGCGAGCTAAGTGCAGCCTTGGGCCCACCAAGCTATAGCCTACTAATTGGTGCCTTTGTGTTTGGTGCTTGCATGCAAATAGCCGATGGCTGTGGGTCAGGCACCCTGTATAAGGCCGGTTTGGGTATCCCCTTAAACATGGTGATACTGCCCATGTTTGCCTTGGGTAGCTTTTTGGGGGCGGCACAACTCGATCACTGGTTGGCCCTAGGCAGTATGCCACCTGTTAGTTTGGTCGAGTCTTTTGGCCCCTGGCGTGCCTTGGGTGTGACGGTATTAGGCCTTTTGGTATTTGGCTTGGCAGCACGTCTGTGGGCTGGCCCTTCGGCCCCTTGGTTTAACCGCAAACTGCTTATTGGTGCCATTTTACTGGCGATTTTAGCCATACTTAATTTGGTCATTGCCGGCACCCCTTGGGGTATTGTCTATGGCTTTGGTCTATGGGCGGCAAAGGTGGCCACGGCAACCGGTGCTTTTGACCCCAGTACCAATGCGTTTTGGAGCCAGTCGATGCACCAAGAGGCGCTGAGCCATTCAGTCTTTTTAGATGTCACTTCTATTACCAATATTGGCATTTTAGCGGGTGCATTGTGGATAGCGTCTGATGCCAGCAAGCGCTCGACCGATGCCGAGTCCAACTCTCTTACTGGCAAGCAGTGGTTGGTGGGCATTGTTGCGGGTTTCTTGCTGGGCTACAGCTCGCGTTTGGCCTTTGGTTGTAATATTGGCGCCATGCTTAGCGGTATTTCAACTGGTAGTTTGCATGGTTGGATTTGGGTACCTTTGGCCTTTTTGGGCTCGCTTATTGGCGTACGTATTCGCCGTCACTATCGGTTTTAGGCAGCATTTAAGATGAATCAACGTGCATTACTTATTGTGTTTTGGGTTATGATGCTAGCGTATCTTGGGTGGGATTGGCTCTATAGCGACCCAGTTGATGTCTTTGCCGAGCCGCCCATATTGGCCATTGGCTCAGGGCAGGCACCATCGGGGGCGCATTGTTCTAATTTTTAAAAATGAATCATAAACCAATTGACTCATTGCTCTTGCTGGGTGTAACCCTAGTATTACTTTTACTTGCTGCCTATGGCGGCAAGTATGTTTTTAAACGGCGCTACGAGCACGCCGCCGTTGAGGATGACGAGGCCAAGCTCGTGCTTGGGGCGCTTTTGTCTTTTTTGATGCTATTAGTTGGTCTGGTGCTCACCATAGCCATTGGGGGGTATACCGATAGGCTAAGTAGCGAGGAAAACGAGTCTATAGCCGTAGGTGTTGCGATGCAGCATACACAGTTGCTGTCAGCTGCCCCCCAACAGCAGGCCAACGAGTTGTTACGTGATTATCTCGATGCCCGTATTGAGTTTTTTAATAGTGGGGTCGGGCCTGATAACCATCATTGGTGGCAGCAATCACTACAGCTACAGGGGCAGTTGTGGTCGTTAGCTGTGTTACAAGCCCAGGCGCAACCCAACAGCATACACTCTAAGGTGCTCGAGTCATATAGCCAGCTATACGAGACCTTGCAGCGCACCAAAGCCAACTGGCGCCATCATATACCCGTAGTAGGGTGGTGGGTATTGCTGGCCTGCGCTTTTTTTGCCAATGGTCTTATTGGCTATAACATACGCGGCATCAAGGGCGAAAACTGGTTGATTATTTTTTTGCCCTTGCTGACTACAGCGGCCTTTTATATTATTGCCGAGATCGATTTACCCGGCGAGGGGCTCATACGTGTCTTGCCCGATGGCCTATCAAGCTTGCAGCTAGCCCCTGACTTTTTGCCCAAGTCTTGACCAAACGTGGTCGCGATGTAAGCGCAACTGCGGTTGTGTGTCATTAGTGCTTCAACAATTTAGCTTGGGCGGCATTGTGGGCAAGCAAGCTAGAGGCAGTGCCCAATCTTGACATCAAGTTAAGCTTGGGTCTTAGAAGGGCGTTTGTAATTTGGGTTTTAGAAAGGATTTTTCAAAAAAAATTATTAGAAAAGCCATTAAAAAAACCACGAGAAAAGTTATAAGAAGGCTCTTAGAGAACTATTAGAAAAATAATTAAAAATTAAAAAATAATTAAAAAAAACGACAAAATAGTTGCTAACAGGCAGCAAATTGACCTATGTCAAATGATATTTTATTTATTATGCTAGCATTGATTTGCAGCTGGGGTTGCTGATATTTATCAAGTAGCTGTTGCTGCAAGATGGGGTTCGTGTCGGGTCTGATTACAGCTGTTATTTGGTTTTCTTTGATTTCGACAGCGACTCATGTTACTGGTTTCTGTACTTTCAATGCGTTATCCTGCTAGGTTTAATCGCTTTTTGAATGGTTTTCATTTATTCAACAAGTCAATGAGGTTGTTCAGTTAGTTTTAGTGGCAAGATGTAGTTGCTGCAAGCATGATAAGCATCAAAACACAGGCACCTTGGTCAATACGTGAGTGCGCGGGCTCCGTCGCATAACGAGAAAATAATCAATACTGCTGACCATCCGGAGTCTGTTATGACAAGCCGCCGCAAAAAACTCTCTCTGACCGCGCTGATTGTTGTTGCAATCGGCATAGCCGGTTTCTTTATCCTCACCTCACCTTGGCTATGGTCATTAACCCATAGCATCCCCCCTGTTGCCAGCGAAGATGGCCCCATCGATATTGAAAATGGTCGTCGCATCTTTGTCGCCTCAGATTGTGCGACCTGCCACGCCACCGAGGGCCAAGACAATGACGAGCTGCTTGGGGGTGGGCACGCCCTAGACAGCGAGTTTGGGCGCTTTTACATGCCCAATGTATCGCCGCACCCCGAGCATGGCATTGGCAAATGGTCGCTCGCCGAGTTTGACCGTGCTATACGCCAAGGGGTGGGGCCGAGCAAAATCTTGCCCGATGGCCAAAATCTGTATCCGGCCTTTCCCTATACCTCATATGTTCGTCTCAAGCCCGAGGACGTACGCGATATGTACGCCTATATGATGACTTTGCCCGAGGTCGATAATGTCGTTCCCGAGCATGAGCTTAAATTTCCCTACAACATCAGACGCGGGGTGGGGGTTTGGCGTCTGGTCTTTTTAGATGATAAAAGCGTTGACGAGATTGGAGTCTCAACCGCCTCTTTACCTGCTGATGTTGATATAGAAAAGTTCAAAGTTGGCCGCTACCTAGTTGAAAGCGCGGCGCACTGTGTTGAGTGCCATTCACCCCGTGGCTTTATTGGCAATATACCTAACGAACTGCGTTATGCAGGGGGGCCCGACCCAGCTGGCATCAATTACTTTCCCAACATCACCCCCGACGAAACAGGCATCGCCTATTGGTCTGAGGCCTCGATGGCTAACTATCTGCGTAACGGTGTTAGCCCCATTGGTTTGACCGCTGGGGGTGATATGGCTGATGTCATTCTTAATACCTCGCAACTCGATCAATATGATCTCGAGGCCATGGCCACCTATTTGGCTCATTTACCTGCCATTAACCGCCCGGCCCCAGGCATGCCAGCGCCTAACTTTAGCACCGAGGTGGTGATGCTTGATAACGCTACCGATAGAAGGGTGTCGTTACCCACCTCTAAGCCCAGTGATATTAAAAAAGGCAATGAGGCCTTTGTTGCGGGCACCAAGTCATTGTTCCTAAGCGCTGATACCCAGAATAGTCATGAGGAGGGCAAACTGTTGGGTGGGGCAGCGGTTAAGGTGCTTGACCAAGATAAAGATATGCTGCAGCTACAAATCAGTGGTTGGCAGCCCGTCGAGGCCCCTTCGGTGATTTATCAAGAGATGGGTCAACGCGTCATGATGGCTGCTTTGGGCGATGGTGCCGTTGCCGCGGCACAGCTTGGTGATGCCCAAATCGACCCCAATACCGAACAAGAGTGGCAGCCCATTACGGTTACGCTTTGGTCTGATGCCCAAAACCTTAACCTTGACCAAGACGTGCTCTGGGCCTTTAGTCGCGAGGCTTATCGCAATTCGTGTTCCTCTTGCCATAGCATGCCCAAAGAGGAAGACTACTCCGCCAACCAGTGGATCGGTACCATGCGCTCTATGGAACGTTTCATTGCCTTTAGTGACGATGAATACCGACTCATACTGTCTTATCTGCAAAACCACTCGGCCGACCTTGGGCCACGCGCCATCGCTCAGCATAGCAGTGCGGGGGCAAACTAATGCAAGGCACTATTTATAACTATTGGCCCCACCCCCCACAGCAGTTATGTGGGGGTGGGGCAAGCGAAGCATTAACTCAGTATCTAATGCTAAGCGAATTGTTGGCTGAGGTTTTTAGCGCCCCTTTGTCCGTAGCAGACCTGGGGCAGCTTGGGCAGCCGATCAATTTAGAGTTCTTGCAGCAGGTTGCCAACCAACTGCAGACCAAGCCCGCAGCTGCTTCATTAATTGCCCTGCTGGGTGATTATTGCCGCAGACCTACACTTAGCGCCGATTTACAGCGGCAATACACTGCCCTTTTTGAGGGGGTGTTTCGTCACCGTTCGGTATCCCCCTATGCAGGCTATTGGTTGGGGGGTTCAGTGGCAGCATTGGCACAGGCTGATGCCTTTTTGCAGCAGCTCGACCTTAGGCAGCACGAGCAATACCCCGAGCGCGTTGACCATGTGTCCGTGCAGCTAGCTGCCTTATGTATTGCCCTTGATGATCAGCAGTGGCCGATAGCCAAGCAGCTGGCGCAATATTTACAAAAGTGGCTCCCTGCATTTATCACGGCCTTACAGCAACAAGATGAGTCTGGTTTTTATGCTGCTTGGGGTCAGTTATTAGGTGCTGTAATTGAAAAAATTAATGAGATCTTGTTTATCGAGACCCGCGCGGTCGCCACAGCGATTGCCGTGGACAATTAGGAGAAACCCATGAAAGACAAACTATTTAAGCAGTCTAATACGGCTAAAAATACCGTTGGCTCCAAGGGCAGACGGCGCATTTTACAGGGTTCAGCCGGTGCGGCAATGATGGGCTCGATACCCTTTCCTTTCGCATTACTTAGTCGAGGGGCAATGGCTCAGACCGGCACCCAAGAAATTTTATCGGGTTGCCACTGGGGGGTGTTTAAAGGGGTGGTAGACAATGGTCGGGTAGTCGATTTTAAACCATGGCAAGGCGACCCGCGCCCCACCCGACAGCTCGAGGGGGTGATGGACTCTATCTATTCGCCATCGCGCATTCGTTACCCGATGGTGCGTCGAGCATGGCTCGAGCAAGGGCCTGGTGCTGACCCGGCCGGGCGTGGCGAGGGTGATTTTGTGCGGGTTTCTTGGGATAAGGCCATTGAGCTGGTTGCCAATGAGTTAACGCGCACCCGCGAAACCTACGGTGAGCAGGCTGTTTTTGCCGGCTCGTATGGCTGGAAGAGCCCAGGCAAACTACATAATTGCCAGGTCTTGCTGCATCGTTTGCTTAACCTAACAGGTGGGTTTACAGCAAGTACGGGTGATTACTCCACCGGTGCCGCACAGGTTATCTTGCCCTATGTATCGGGTTCGCTCGAGGTTTACGAGCAATGCACCACCTACCCTGTATTGGCCGAGCATACCGAGCTCATGGTGTTTTGGGGCTGTGATCCCAAAAATACCTCGCAGATTTCATGGCAAATAGCCGATCATGGTGCATTTGCTGGGCTTGAGCAGTTAAAAAAGGCCGGGGTCAAAACCATCTCTATTGACCCTGTGCAGACCCTAACGAGTGAGTACTTTGACTCTGAATGGATAGCCCCACGCCCACAGACTGATGTGGCGTTGATGCTGGGTATAGCGCACACCTTGTATGATGAGGGTTTGCACGATCAAGAGTTTCTCGACCGCTACACCACTGGCTTTGATGTATTTAAGGCCTATCTAGTTGGCGAGACTGATGGGCAACCCAAAAATGCCGAGTGGGCCAGCGAGATTTGTGGTATCGATGCCGACACCATACGCGATTTAGCCCGCCGCTTTGCTAACCACCGCACCATGCTCGCACTGGGTTATTCGACCCAACGCCAGCACCATGGCGAGCAATCAACCTGGATGCTGGTCACCTTGGCCTGTATGTTGGGTCAAATAGGCCTACCAGGTGGGGGGTATGGGCTGAGCTATCACTACTCGTCAGGGGGGGCACCCACGCATCATGGCCCTATATTACGCGGCATTGACGATGCCTCGGGGGCCAAGGTCGATGGGGCGGCGTGGCTGGCCAGCAGTGGCAGTGCCTCGATACCGGTATCGCGTTTGGTCGAGACCTTGCTCAACCCAGGTAAAACCATGCATTTCAATGGCACCACCATTGAGTTGCCTTTGATAAAGCTCGCTTATTGGGCCGGGGGTAATCCTTTTGCGCACCACCAAGATAGAAACGAAATGCTTGGCGCCTGGCGCAATTTAGATACCTTTATTGTTCAAGACTTTCAGTGGACGGCTACTGCCCGTCATGCTGACATTGTCTTGCCAGCCACCACCAGCTATGAGCGTAACGATATTGATCAGCTCGGTGACTATGCACTTAGTCACATTGTGCCGATGAAGCAAATCATCGAGCCCCAATACGAGGCCCGCAATGATTACGACATACTTGCCGCCATTGCCGACAAACTTGGTGTGGGGCGCGAGTTTACCCAAGGTCGTGACGAGATGGATTGGATTCGCGGTTTTTATGAGGCTGCTAAAGTAGAAGCCCGCGCCAAAGGTATGGAGATGCCCGTCTTTAACGTGTTTTGGGAGCATAACGAGCCCTTGGCATTTCCCCTTACTGATGCACAAAAATACTTTGTGCGCCATCAAGACTTTCGCGAAGACCCCATATTAAATGCTTTGGGCACAGCCAGTGGTAAATTTGAAATCTACTCGCGTACGATTGCAGGCTATGATTATGATGATTGCCCACCGCACCCAACCTGGATGGAGCCCATCGAGCGTTTAGATGGCCCCACTACCGAGTACCCCTTGGGCATTATTAGTAACCACCCACGCGATCGCTTGCACTCACAGCTTTGCGGGACCTCATTGCGTGAGGTTTATCAGGTAAATGGGCGTGAGCCTTGCTGGATACACCCCACCGATGCGGCAGCGCGGGGCATCGAGGAGGGCGATATCGTGCGCGTCTATAATGACCGCGGTCAAATCCTTGCCGGGGCGGTAATTACTGACAAAATCATGCCCGGTGTGGTTCGTGTGCAAGAGGGGGGCTGGTTTGACCCTGTCAACCCACGCGAGATAGGTAGCCTGTGTCGTTATGGTGATGTTAATAACCTCACCCCTGGCATTGCAACCTCAAAATTATCGCAGGCTAATTGTGGTCAAACGGGGGTGGGTGAGGTCGAGAAATACACCGAAACCCCACCTAGGGTCACGGTGTTTTCACAGCCCTCTTATGTTGATTTACAAAAAGAGAGCAGCTAAAACAACAGAAAGTAGTTAAAGCAACAGAAAGCAGCTAAAACAACAAAACAATAGTTTTGACCAAGCGCGTAGTTTGGTGGTTAGACTGGCCCGATCAGCTTTGATCGGGCCATTTTTTTTGTGCCCGTTTTTGCTAGTAACTGCCGAGTGCAGCTTGGCAGTGCGCGTTTTTGATTTGACAAATCTTAGGCGTTGCACTTAATATTTGTCCTATATCGTCTTGTGGTCGCCCGCGTGCACTATGGCTTATCTACGTGCGCCTACTGGGCTGGCCAGGTGCCAATATTTATAACCCTTCTTTTTGGCCCTGACTTTAGTCTTTTTTTATTCCTATTGCCTTTCGCTACAGTTGGTGGCGCGCATGATTGCGCCCCTATCTTGCAGCTGTTGGCAGGTGTCTGTGCGTGTGTAGGCTAGGGCCTTAGCAGCTTAGCCCATGTCAATACACAGCGCCGCACATAATAATTACTAAAGGAGCAGTCCATGAGCAGACGACAGTCTATAGATAGACGACGTTTTTTGATTAATAGCAGTTGGGTGGGGGCGATGGGTGGGTTGTTGTCCACGCGAGCTTTTGCCCAAGGTAGGGGCGCAGCTCAGGGCCAAGGTGTGAGCTTAGCCCAAGGTGCTCCCGCCCCTGATGTGGCAGTGCGGGTTAGCAGCGTTGCTGATACGCCGGTGCGTCATTTTGTCATGACACAAAGCTACGATCTCAGTGCCCCCCAAGGCTCTACTGGGCCCATGCATCTTTGGGTGCCTTTGCCAGAAAATATGCTCCCCTATCAGGTATTACGTGGGGTGCAGTGGTCGGGTGACTATCAATCTGCCGCCATTGCCACCGAGCCCGAGTTTGGCGCCCAGTCTTTATTTGTGCAGTGGGACGATTGCCAAGGGCCAATGCACCTAACTGTCGAGATGGAAATAGACACCAAAGATTATCTGCTTGGGCGCAACCAAATACTGGCACAGTATAAAATGCCAGACAAACTTGTGTACCCCGCCGAGCTACAGCGTTTTTTAGCGGGCAGCCGACATATAAAAATAGATGGCATTGTGCGTGATAAAGCCCTAGAAATTATTGGCGATCAAACCAACCCACTAGTGCAGGCACGCTTGATACATGATTGGGTCGCAGCCAATATGGAGCGCGATAACAGCGTGATTGGTTGTGGGGTGGGCGATGTGGGCGATATTTTGCAAAGTGGCAAACTCTATGGCAAATGCACCGATATCAACTCGGTATTCGTTGCTTTGGCCCGTGCGGTGGGTATCCCCGCACGCGAGATGTTTGGCATTCGCTTAGGCCGCCCCCAGCAGCTCGAGCAGTATTCCAAAACCGCCTTTGGCATGGCCGACGATCAAGGGCAAGCCCAAAATACCGATTGGCAGCACTGTCGTGCGCAATTTTGGTTGCATGACATTGGCTGGGTGCCCTGCGACCCGGCTGATGTGACCAAAATGCGCTTGGCCGAAAACAAAAAACATGACGACCCGGCCGTGCAGGCTGTTAACGAAGATTTATTTGGTAATTGGGAAATGAACTGGGTGGGCTTTAATTGTGGCCGTGATTTTGTGTTGGCCCCTACGCCCGAGCAAAAGCCACTCAATAATTATGGCTACCCCTATGCCGAGGCAGGGGGCGACCCGCTCAATTACTACGACTTTGCCAATTTTAGCTATGACTACACCGTCGTGGAAACAACCTAATTCTGCACCATTGCAGCTACAGCAGGGGCAGCGCTTTGCCTGGTGGGGCTTGATTAGCGCCTTGCTCGCAGCCTTAGGGGCAGGCCTATGTTGTGCCGGTCCACTGCTGTATTTGCTTTTTGGCCTATCGGCAACAGGTCTTGGTTTATGGGCCGCACCCGAGTGGCTGCAATGGCCCTTAGGGGCGTTGGCCTTATTGCTGTTAGGGGGGGTGTTTTGGCGGTTGTACCTACGCCCGCAAAAAACCTCTTGCTCGCTCTCAAGCAGTCGCGCGATACACTCGGCCTTTTGGTTGGTAGCCGTGCTGGTCGCATTATTGCTAAGTTATCCCTATTTATTGGCCTGGTGGTGGGCTTAGCTTTGTTTTTGTTGAACCGTTTAGCTGATTAGCTCATTTGCTAATTTGTTCATTTGCGGATTTGGTGATTTGGTGCATCATATTTCAAGGAAACATCATGTTTTTACGTAGTGTAATCTTAGCGCTGCTCATGTTACCGCTGGCTGCTTGGCCAAGCGAACAAGAAGTGCGTTTATATGTGCAGGGCATGACTTGCCCCTTGTGCGTGGCCGCAGTCAACAAAGCTTTGCGTAGCACCCCCGGTGTGCAAGGGGCCAAGACCAATCTACAGCAAGAGCAGGCCCAGGTGCAGGTGCCCGCTGATTTTGATGTTGAGATACTTTTGGCTGCTATCAAAGAGGTGGGCTATGACGCCGAGGTCATACAGCCCGACTAATATTGACAAGCGGTTGTTTTTACGTTAGCTTTACCCTATTGCATTGAGATTTGGGCGGCCGCCCAACCCAACCTGCCTACCCGGGCAAGGTGGTTCACATTGGTGAATGCGGTTTCAGCAGAAACAATCATACGGGTTATATTGGCCGCCATGTCTTGTGCATGGGGCCTTTTTTTGTGCCCATAGCTTATAGGTTTGGTTCACCACCAAAGGGAAAAGAACTGGGGGGATTTGTACCTGATTGCCGTCCCCGACATTAGGTCAAATACGGCTAAAGTGGAGAATGCCATGACTGCACAGACCGCAGTAACCCATGACCAATCGTTTACTTATACGCAGCCAAAGTCGGCCCGATTGCTACAAAGGGGTCATCACTATTATTACTGTAGTGGGCAGGCTGTTTTGGCTATTAGCCAGGCCGAGTATCAGCAGGTTGCCGATAACCCGCAGCTGTATTATTTTTCAACCGCCTTAAAGCTGCAGCAACGGGCCCAGAGGCTGACACAGGTGCAACAGCTGTTGGTTGACGCACTGCCAGGCGAGCAGCCCTCGCCGCAGGCAACCCTGCCGCACAAATACACCCTGAGCCAAGATGACATTGATTACGAAATCGTGCGTTTACGCATACGCCAAAACAAAGCTGACCCGCATCTGCGCCAAGAGGATTTAGATCTGCTGCAGCACAATAATAGTGACTACGCCTACCCTCACAGTGCTGAGCACAATTATTGGGCCGAGGTCATACGGGCCGCAAATGGGTTTTATTATTATCGTATCGGCGATACCGTGGTCGACATTAGTAAAGATGATTATTGTCGGGTGATCCAAAACCCTATCCTTTACCATATATCGACTGCACTGTATTTACATCGGCGCATTGCGCGCATCAATGCCATTAAAAATGGCCTTTAGCAACCCCTCCGCACCCTACTCATTTGCAGGGTAGGGTGCCGATTGGTTTTTCTGCTTTTTTTGTTTTGATACATGCGCTGATCAGCAAGGCGATACAGCCAAGAAAACTTGCTGCCATCATCTGGGTAAAGGGCATAACCCGAGGCAAACTCAAGATCAAACTGCTGTTCTTTGATGATCATCGTTTGCTCGACCGTGCTGAGGATGGTGGGGTAGATTTGTTCGATTGCTCTATTTTGTAAATTGATCAATACAATAAACTCATCACCGCCAAAGCGTGACACATAGTCTTTGCTTTGCAAGACCTTGCTGAGTCGGCGGCTGACGCGCTGTAGTATTTGATCGCCAATATAATGCCCATGGCTGTCGTTGATCTGCTTAAAGCCATTTAGGTCTAAAATAAGTAGCGCAAAGGGCTCTTGACGATGCAGCATCTGTTGGGCCTGCTCATGAAAGGCCAGTCTATTGAGGGTACCGGTTAGCGGGTCTAAACGCGATTTGCGCATTTTATCTTGGTAGCTTTCAGCACTGATAAAGCCCATAAAGGCAAAAAGCAAAACAAACACATAATAAACCCCATCAAAACTAGCAAATAACGCCTCTTGGCTTTTCCAGCCCGCTTGGGGCTTGACCGCAATCTCCCAAAGGCTATCAGCAAAGGCTAGGGTCTCGGTCGCAGTTTTGTCGTTAAAAATATCTGCATCGCCCCACAGGCCTTGGCCACCATCGGGCAAAGGGGTACGTAGCGCAAACAAAAACCCAGCCTCTTGGGCCTGTTGCTGCATTTGACCGATCAAAAAATCAAAATCTAGGGCTATGCCCAACACACCCCATAAATGCTTTTTGCTATCAGGCCCGTAAAAAACACCCTTGTAATTACACAGGAAAGCCTGCTCGTTATCGCGCCCAAGTAGAGGCCCTTTTCTAACCGCGTCGGGTTGTTTAGATAAATGGAGGGAATCAGCACTGGTTAGCCGCTCTTGGAAAAGGTTAAGACCCAAAAATTCGGCCTCATGGGTTTCCGGGTGCACAATTTCAACAATGCCTTTTGGGGCAAATAAAAGACTAGCAATATAAGGGTTTTGTTGAGCAGAAAGCAGGGAGTATTTCTTTATCTTGTCAGCATCTAACGAAGGCTCACCTGAGATAAAAATAGCAAAAAAATCCATATACCTATCAGCACGATCAAACTGAGTCTCTAGGTATTTGGCCATATCAGAAAGAATATGGTTGGCCGCAAAATAGTCTTGTAGTTGCAGCTTTTCGGACTGCTCTTTTTGAATGAACGCAATAGCAAAAAAAGTCGACAAGCCCACCATAAAAGCAAAAACAGCAGGGAAAAACTTGTGTTGAATAATTTTCAACCAGAGATTTCTCGCAGCCATAATTTGTCTCGTTTGGGCAGGCTATTGTGGCTGCTGACGGTTTTGTCATTTTGGCAATAGCCCCCAAGGGCCAAGTAAAACCCAGCAGCAGTGCCTTATTGATTTAAAGGTTTTATGTTTTGTTTATTGGTAAATCGTAGACTATTGGTACTTATACCATTAGTAGAAACTTTTGTTAACAGCCTGCACATTAAGCAGCCTATAAAGTGGGCATTTAATTAAAAATTGAAAACTTTTATTTTCACGAATGGGATGAAAGCCAAGCATTAGGCGTGTCTTCATTAGGAGAGCGACATATGTAAGGTTGATGCTACCAATTATTTCGCTTTGCAGCACGGGGAGTGAGGTAAAAAGAATATTTGAGTTGGAATTAGAAATTAAATTGCAATTAACTTCTCGCTGGTATAGGATTTGATGAAGCTTATTGTCACGATTGCATATAAAACCCATTTCAAGGTATTGTTAGGCTGTTGTTGATATTTATCAACATGTATTTCAAGATCCTATAAATCAATATCGGGTTTTGTTAAATGAATTACAGGTGCTTTCATGGCGGCAAGAAAAGCAAAAATAATGATTACTAATTAGATTTAATAACGGAGCTTTGTCATGGGTGGTGTTCTTCGGCTCAATGTCGGTACACGCTTGGGGTGGGGGTTTGCAGTTGTTATTGTATTAGGCGTGTTGATTGCGGTCATCGCCGATATGCGCCTGAAACAGGCTGCTGAAAGCACGCATGATCTCATTGACAATAGGGTGCTTAAAAAAGATCAGATGTCCTACATCAAAGATCAGCTCAATATACAAGCCCAAGCGATGCGCAATATTATCTTGACCACCGACCAAGAAGAGCGTGAAATAGAAAGAAATAGGGTGGTACACGCCCAAGCAGCAAATAATGAGCTAGTTGATGCTTTGGCCGCCTCGTTAGACTCTGAATTAGAGGAAAGGCTGTTAAACAATATACGCAGCAACAAAGATGAGTACGTCAAAGGTACCGATCAAATCATTGAGCTGGCAATGAACCGCATTAATGAGTCGGCACGTCTAGAACTCATGTCTAATGATTTCCGTGCGGTTCAAAGGGCGTATTTTAATAGTCTTGATGAGTTGGCGTTATTGCAAGATAGACTAATGCTACAGGCAGCAGACGACCTTGAAGAGGCGGCGCATACGACGCGTATGCTGATGATAGCCATTACGATTTTCGCTGTTTTGGTAAGTGCATTGATTGCCTATTTGATTACCCGCTCGATTTTGCGGCAGCTGGGCGGTGAGCCCGATGAGGCAGCACGTATTGTGCGCGAAATTGCCACAGGTAATCTTTCGGTTGCAATCCGATTGCGCAGAAATGATCAACACAGCCTGATGGCCAATATGGTCGCGATGCAACAAAGCCTGATAGCTTTGGTGGGTCGGGTTCGCCAAGATAGTGAGCATGTGGCTGCGGCCAGCACCCAGATAGCTGATGCCAGCTTGGATTTAGGGGGCAGAACAAGTGAGCAGGCCTCTGCCATTCAAGAGACCGCCGCCTCGATGGAGCAACTAAGCGTAACTGTTGAACAAAACACAGACAATGCCCACCAAGCTGACGAGCTCGCAAAAAGTGCAGCCGAGGTGACAGTACGGGCTGGTGAGTTGGTCTCTGGTGTCGTGCAGACCATGGATGAAATCGATGATGCCAGCCAGAAGGTTTCAGAAATTATTAACGTGATTGATGGCATCGCCTTTCAAACCAATATATTGGCCCTTAATGCCGCAGTCGAGGCGGCCCGCGCCGGCGAGCAGGGGCGCGGCTTTGCCGTGGTGGCCACCGAGGTGCGTGCCTTAGCGCAGCGTAGCGCAACTGCGGCCCAAGAAATACAAGAGCTAATTAACGAAAGTTTGGCGCGGGTGCATGAGGGTAATAGGCAGGTGGCCGATGCTGGGACGACTATGCAAGAGGTGGTCCATAGCATTAACCGTGTCGCCCAAATCATGGCCGAAATTGCCGCCGCCGGGCGTGAGCAAAATGTAGGCGTCTCACAGGTAGGCGTAGCCGTTACGCAAATGGATGAGGCAACCCAACAAAATGCCTCGTTAGTTGAAGAGATGTCAGCCGCCGCTGCCACCCTCAATGAGCAAGCAGCCAATCTAGTAGAAACCGTATCCATATTTAATACCGAAGACGCTATCGCGCATCGCTCTGCTGCTGATTATGTAGATGGTGAGACTGACTATCTAGATAATAATGAGGCTAGCTACCGAGAGCAGGATAAGGTTGATTATTATGAGGACAGCAGTGCGGATAGCCATGCAGAGTTTATTGATAGCTTTGACGATGATGCTGCATTTGCTGCGTCGCGCAATAAAACTAAAGATTCGTCACGGCCAGCCTTACTCGAGTAGTAGGCAGCAAGCTAGGGTAAAATATAGCGAGATTTTGCAAAAGAGTTTAGTTAAGATTTATTATGCAAAGAGTTTCAGCTGCTGCAGCGGCAGCCCATATCACTCAAGGTCAATTGCGGGCGGTAGATTATGTAGGGTCTTATTTAGAGCAAATAAATAAGCACAACCCCACTATACAGGCTCTGTCTAATTGGTCACAAAGCGCTACAGCAGATGACCGCTTCAATGCATTGCTATTGCAACAGGCGCAAGCCATCGATGAGCGTCAGCATGCGGGGGCTACGGGTGTCTTGGCGGGTATACCCATTGCCGTTAAAGATGTCATCGATGTTGCAAACATGCCAACGGCCTATGGCGCCCATGAAGTCTTTTGCACCTACCCAAGCGTCGATGCCCTATGTGTTTCGCGCCTAAGGCAAGCAGGGGCAATTATTGTTGGCAAAGCAGCCACAGCTGAGTTTGCTTATGCCGCCCCCCCGCCTACCAAAAACCCGCACCAGCTCGCACATACACCAGGTGGCTCATCAAGTGGTTCGGCAGCTGGGGTCGCAGCGGGCATGTTCCCCTTAGCGCTATCTACCCAGACGGGGGGCTCGATCATTCGACCCGCAGCCTTTTGCGGGGTCTATGGCTTTAAACCTAGTTATGGGCTGATTGACTCTGCGGGCATGCAAGGCTTTGCGCCGAGCTTTGACACCATTGGTTGGCATGGGCAGTCATTAGACGATATGGCCATATTATTACAGGTACTGGCCCCAGCCTTTAGCCCAAGCACCCGCACGGCAATAGCCAGAAAGAGCGCTGCCAGCATAGATGCCTCGGCCAACACCAAGGCAGCCCCTGAGGCAGCATCCGAGGCCGACACTGCCGCTAATGGCCTGCGTTTAGGCTTTTGCCAAACCCCCTATTGGTCGCAAGCGAGCCCAGATAACCAACAGTTTTTGTCTGCATTAGCCCAGCAACTAGGTGCCCCGTTAATCGAGCTACCCGTCGATGTAGAGCAAATTAGTGCCGACCACCGCCTACTCATGGCAGTAGAAATGTCGCGCTCACTGCGGCAACACTACGATCAGCATGGGCAACATTTGAGCGCCCCATTAAAACAATTAATAGAAAAAGGGCAGCAGTACTCAGTCGCACAACAGCAGCAGGCACAGCAAAGATTAATTAAAAATCGACAAACCATACATCATTTTTTTTCCGAGGTCGATTTGTTGCTCGCACCCGCTGCACCGGGTACGGCACCTTTGGGGCTGCATCAAACAGGCAGCTCTATTTTTAATTGCATGTGGAGTGCTTTGCATGTGCCCTGTTTATCATTGCCTTTGGGGCAGGGCAGCAATGGTTTGCCGCTGGGCCTACAGCTGATTGGCCACTGGGGTGGGGACTATAGCCTGCTGTCTTTTGCGCAAAGACTCGTGACCCAGTTAGAAGTTAAACAATCTTGACCTTTATTAATTGACCCAAATGCAACGAGCGGTGACAATGGGGCAATAAACAAAAACCCCAAGCAGCCCGTTGGCCCATAAAAGCCATAGAGTCATTCGGGCCGCATGATGGCTTTTTATATAAATAAAACTGCAACATTGTGATGCTCTAGTCAGTACAGATCGGCGCAGATTAGCACAGGTTAGCACTGATCAGCTCAGATCAGCTCACACCACAAAGTCGTTGCACATAAGGGTTACCGCAGCAAGTAACCATTAAATTACAGGAGGGGGGGCATGTACTACTGGGTAGCCAACAGGCGTAATTTTCTAAAATTAGCAGGCGTTACATCGCTTGCCGCAAGTGTTCCGAGTGTAGGCTGGGCACAAAATAAAACATCCAGCAATCAGCAGGGCGATCAATTTCCGTCAGACTTCAAATGGGGCGTCGGCACGGCTGCCGCACAAGTAGAAAGCCGTCGTGGGCGTGGCCCAAGTAATTGGGATCGCTTTATCGATACTGGGCAACGTGTGCGTGATGGCTCAACAAACATTATTAATACCGACTTTGAAAATCGGTTTATGGATGATTTTCGCTTACTTGCTGATGCAGGAGTGCAGTCCTTTCGTTTTTCTTTTGCTTGGCCGCGTATACAGCCCGAAGGGGCAGGGGCGATTAATCAAGAGGGTTTAGACACCTACGAGCGCATCATCGATGGCATGCTTGAGCTTGGCATTGAGCCTTTTGCAACCATATTTCATTGGGATATGCCAGTTTGGGCAGGTGATTTACGTGATCGCGACGTTGCCTACCATATGGCTGATTATGCCGACATACTCACTCGGCGTTTTGCTGATCGCATTCCTATATGGGCAATTTTAAATGAACCTAACTCTGTTGCCTTTGCAGGTTATATGTTGGGCATGCACGCACCGGGTTTGACCTTAGGCGAGACTGCGGGCTCAGCCATACACCATCAAAATTTAGCCTTAGGGTTGATGGCCCAAGCGGCTCGTGCCAATCTAGATAAAGACAGTACCTTAACCACGACTGTTAATCTGGCACCCATGCGTGCATCAGTCAATCATCAGGTTGAGCCCGCATTGTTGCAGCGTGCGGATGAGTTTTGGAATCGTTCTTTTCTCGATCCAGCGTATGGCAAAGGCTACCCTTTAAATGTTTTGCCTTTAGTTTCGCCCTATATCAAGGCAGACGATCTCGATATTATCGCCTTTCAACCCGAGACGATTGGGGTTAATTACTATAGCCGCCTATATGTGCAGCCTAATGATCAGGTTCCTGTAGGTTTTGTGCCTGATTTAGATGGTGCACCGGCTAACACTATTCGCACTGATCAGTATTTTTTCGAGCCCGATGGCCTAACTGAGATCTTGCAATGGGTATCCGACCGATATGGGCAGCCATCAATATTTCTGACTGAGACAGGTTTTTCCCTTAAAGACGCAGCCCCCCAAGATGGTGTGGTGCACGATCCTTTACGCGAGAAATACTTACAAGCCTATTTGCGCGCAGCACTTGATGCGATCAATCAGGGCGTTGATTTAAAAGGCATGCACTACTGGGCAGCAAGCGATAACTTTGAGTGGGCCGAAGGCTTTGGCCCAAAGTTTGGTCTGATCAAAATACAAGAGGGCACACTTAATCGTATACCCAAAAGCAGCTTGAATTACTACGGCCAATGCATACGTGCTAATGCTGTGATTTGATTGTTAGGGTGGGCCAAGTGTCCACCCTATTTTTTTTGGCTGTGGTGGGTGCTGCGACTCTGCGTGCTTGTGCGTCGAGGACTGAGTCTAAACCCAAAAGCTAAAGGTGGGGATATTGGTGTGCTGAACAAATACTAAGGTGCTTATTATGTTTTTACCCATCTGTGCACGAGTTTTGTGGCGCTATTCATTAGTTTTTTTATTTGGCATGTTTGTGCTGCTTGCCCGCCCCGTACAAGCCACTGAACATGGCATGGGCATGTATTTGCTCGGCTCTAAGGGGCCCTTGGCAGGGGTGGTGCCTAGTCCGGGTTGGTATTTTCAAAATGATTTGTATTACTACCGAGCCCGTGCTGGGGCTGCAACCAAACTACCCATGGGGGGCAAAATCGGCGTTGGCATCAGGGCGCGAGCCCTTATTGATGTGCCGACGCTTATTTGGTCGCCCGATACCAAAATACTTAATGCGCAACCGGCTTTTTCGCTCAGTCAGCCTATAGGGCGCGAGACAGTTGATGCCGATGTAGTGCTGGGCCCGCAGCGAGGCAGCTTTCATGGCAGCGTCACAACCATGGGCGACCCAATTGCCAGCGCAATGCTAGGCTGGAGCTCTGGTGCCTTTCATTGGAATACGGCCGCTATGGTTAATATCCCTGTGGGCAATTACCGCAAGGGCTCGATGGCCAACCTCGCCTTTAATCATTGGGCAGTAGATTTGTCTGTTGCCGGCACCTGGTTTGACCCTAGCAAAGGCTGGGACATCTCGGGGGTGGTGGGTATGACCTTTAATGGGCGTAACCCTGCGACCGACTATCAATCAGGGCGTGAATTGCACCTCGAGGCAGCAGTATCTAAATACCTCAACCCGCAGTTCTCATTAGGTGTTATGGGCTATCACTACCAACAGGTTACCAATGACACCGGTAGCGGGGCCAAATTAGGTGGCTTTAAGGGGCGAGCCTCGGCACTAGGGCCAACAGCCAGCTATACCTTTAAGTTTAATCAACGACCCGTCACCCTCAGGCTGAAAGTTTTACGCGAGTTTAATGTTAAAAACCGCCTCAAAGGTACGGCGGGCTTTCTAACCCTTTCGTTTCCATTTAGTTAGTTAGGCATGATTAGTCACTAACTCAATAGATAACAATTTTTTATAAAGTAAAAAAACTAAGGAGCAAATAATGAAAAAATCAATATTTTTTGTTGGGGCCTCTTTGTTGTTTGTCGCACAAATTGCAGTCGCTGATGACCCCAAGCATTTATATGAGGCCACCCAGGCTGACCCCGCCCTAAAAGCATCTTTTGCCAAAATTGTTGAGCCAGTGGTCAAAGAATCGCCTTGGGTGAGCGACTATGGCACAACCGCACCGCCAGTCGATGAGTCAATTGATGACATAGCCTATCAGATCTATTGGGGCTGCAAGCCTAAAGATTGCATCAGTGAAAGCTATACGGTTGCCTATGACCCAGCCAAAAAAGAGGTTGTCGCTGGCGCCTTTGTGCGCAGCAGTTTTGATGGGCCCCATGTGCAGAAAAGCGAGATAACCTGGCTAGGGCAGACCGATTGGGATCTGGCCAAACTCATAGGAAAATATTTATATTAAATCAGGAGACTGAAATGTTTTTACGTGCTGTTTTGCCCGCAACATTTATAGCTGCCCTATCAATATCTGGCTCGGCATTTGCGCGCGATCAATGGACCCCGATTCAGGCACAACAATGGTATGAGCAACAACCTTGGATCGTAGGGGCCAACTTTACGCCCAGCACCGCTGTTAACCAGATCGAAATGTGGCACCCCGATACCTTTGACCCAGTTACCATCGATCGCGAACTAGGCTATGCTGCGGACATTGGTATGAATACCATGCGCGTTTTTTTGCATAACCTCATGTGGGAAAATGACAGCGAGGGGTTTAAACAAAGGCTCAACCAGTATTTAGATATCGCCAACAAGCATAATATCCGCACACTTTTTGTTTTATTTGACAGTGATTGGGACCCCAACCCGATATATGGCAAACAAAAAGATCCGGTACCCGGTGTGCACAATTCGCGTTGGGTACAAGGGCCAGGCGAGGCCATCCTTAAAGATGACAGCCAATACCCTAAATTACAAGAATATGTTGAGGGCGTTGTCGGCTGGTTGGCTGATGACCCTCGTGTGCTTGGCTGGGATCTTTGGAATGAGCCCAGCAACCCAGGTGGGGGTCTATATGACTATGCCTTATCTGCCAAAGAAAAAGAGCAGCACCTGCTGAACCTGCTGCCTCAAGTGTATGAGTGGGCCCGCAGCGCTAACCCGACCCAGCCTTTAACTGCTGGCCTATGGATTGGCGATGATTGGTCAGCCTTAGAAAAACAAGGCCCTATTGAGCAAATACAGCTTAACGAGTCAGATATCATTAGTTTTCATGACTATAGTTGGCCCGAAACCTTTGCTGCACGCGTAGAGCAGTTACAGGGCTATGGGCGCCCGCTAATTACCACCGAGTACATGGCGCGTGGGGTGGGCTCAACCTTTGATGGGACGTTAGCAGTGGGCAAAGCACATAATGTGGGCATGCTAAATTGGGGCTTAGTCGATGGCAAAATCCAAACCCGCCTACCGTGGGACAGCTGGTTTCACCCCTATACCAAAGAAGAGCCAATGGTATGGTTTCACGATATTTTCCATGCTGATGGCACCCCATATAGACAGGCCGAGGCCGACCGTATCAAGGCCTTGAGCGATGCCCCCAAAGGTGTGGTCCCAGAGACTATGCCGTAAAAGATCAGTGCATAAAGGTTTACAGTGCAAAAAGCGAGATAATAAAAAACTCAAGCCTTAGGGGAGCAAAAAACACGCCGTAAATAATTACGGCGTAAAAGGTCAGACTATTAAGATTTATTTTTAAATGATAGAAAATGAGGCCCGCAAAGCCTGCTCGTCGGCAGCATGTCGGCCGACGATGAGCTCATATTCGCCAGGCTCGACTACCCAACCCTTGTCGCTATCATAGTAGGCTAGCTCGCTGGCGGGTACGGCTAGGCGCAATAGACGCGTTTCGTCGGGCTCAAGGTGTACCCTACTAAAGGCTTTGAGCTCTTTTTTGGCCCGTTCTACTTTTGATGACCGCGCACCAATATAAAGCTGCACCACCTCAGCGCCGGCCATGTCGCCGATATTTGACAACTCGACACTAATGGTGACAATACCATTTTGGTCGATTTCAGTGGCTGCTGGGCGCAAATTATTTAAAGCAAATGTGGTGTAACTAAGGCCAAAACCAAAAGGGAAGGCCGCCTGGTTGCCATCACGATCAAGCTTTCTGTAGCCATGCCACAAATCGTAGGTGATTTCGGTGGCATCCTTGTCAAAATGGGGCAAATCGGTCAGTTGACG
>Ga0209487_1000362_pt1 | contig 41534 bp, 56 predicted proteins | sample Poulit2012_FD_187524 | JGI IMG/M metagenome (GOLD analysis project Ga0209487, IMG submission 187524) | Agricultural soil microbial communities from Georgia to study Nitrogen management - Poultry litter 2012 (SPAdes) (version 2) | ecosystem: Environmental > Terrestrial > Soil > Agricultural land... | reverse complement strand
CCATTAAACAGTTTTACACTCTCTGCACTGTCCGCTGAAACAAAAGCAATTGCCCAAGAGTTTCTGTCTGTTGTGGGGTTTGCATTGAAATTGTCTACAAGAGCTTTATAGACAAATCCATCACTTCCTTGAACATAACTCTTCCCAGCAATATATCTTGTATATTGGTCCCACGTAGGGATGCCATGCTGGTTGATATGAGCTAAAGCTGTGTCTCGTCTGTTGCCAAGCCAGTTCTCATACTGAAGGGGAGGTATTTCTACCACCCACCCCTGTTGAATCTTACTGTCGTCAGGCTTAATTCTCTCTCCAGCCACAGCCCAGATAGAATTAAGCGTACTGGGTTTTTGTATTTCCACTATAAATGATCCTTTTATGTTTTATTTGGCATAGTTAAATGGCAACACGCCTCACTGCACGAACGTAGGGTCTGCTCATCACGGAGCGCTGCAACTGCCAGAATCGTCCATCTCATAGAACCCCCAAAGGTCGCTGTCATAGTTTGAATTCAAGTTTAGCACTAAACAAGCTGTGTCGAAATGTTGCATTCGCGTAGATAGAAGAAGCCTCTGGTTAGAGCGGCTTTAAGGATACTACGTAGATGCCCGCCCGGTCTCCAGCCTGCTGGTCTGGCCACCGCGGGGCAGCATAGTCGAGAACTAACTGTCGAACCACACTGCCCCTGCACCCTGCTGTACGTGAACCCCTAAAGGAGCCTACTTATTACGCTTGTGCTCCCGAGCCTTTTAGTTATACCTGCGCCCACCGACTATAAATCGACGAGAATCTCAATGTGACAGTTGTGTCGCCTAGGTTTTTGTCTGTTTTATCTCGCAACCTTAACCCATCCCACGCTTCTTTAAGGGTAGGACTTACTGCCGCATTGTACTGCCTGCTGAATAGATACACAGAATAGTTGTCCGGCTTGGCTCCATCAATCGTTATATCCTCTATATCTGGAGACGAGGATAGATTAAAAGATACGACCCTTGTTCCGAACGGAATATCTAACACGCCTCCCGATAGATAACTATCTAGCGTTGCATCCGTAATATGTAGCTCCTCCTCGAATAGTTCATAACCAACCTGCCCCAAGCCTGAGTAAGAGCCGATAAGGTCACCGTCAACAAAGGCGTAGTTGCCGAATGCGTTCTTCTCCATACGGGTCAAACGCAAGACCGGCGTCTTTATAGAGCCCTCGAAGTAAAGATAATTCCCATTTGCGGACACGTTGTGCTTCTCGGCATCCGGCGCTAAGCGAACAAACTCTGGGTAAGCGTCAAAGAAGGAGTTTCCGAAAATCTCTACATTTGATACCTGGGAGTCAAAGGGCGCAAATATAGCATAAACAGAATTTGACTTGGCAGAGTTGCCATAAAACACGTTATCATTTATTTTTATCGTGTCTACCATATCCAGCCCGATAAGCCGCAAACGGTCTATGTCCTTGTTTGCTATGAATGTATTTCCGCTCACCCTTACATTGGACGTTGGTACGTCAGGCTTCTGGGATGATGGGCCTAAATAAATACCCCGTGCCAAAATTGTGTGATTATTGGCCTCTGCAAACTCTAGGGTGTTTTCCGTTATGTTTACATCGATGCATGAGAGTATGCGAATACTGAGAGTTCCTAGCGGGGTTCCAACGGGGGTCGGCACATAATTTAGATTAACAAACTTATTGTTGCGTATGGATACGTTGTAGCTGTCGTTAACGTAGCACACTCTCCCGCAGCCGTTTATAAACTGGTTGTCGAAAATACGAACGTAGTTAGATTGTGCTACGTTGAGCGACCCACTAAACGGCCTTGTCGGGGAGGTGTTCGGAATACCGACAAGGTCCTCAAAGATACATCCCGATATCTCACAATAATCGTTATGAGGCACATGCGGATCTGCGCCGGTTTCTCTAGCCACACGTATCGCGTAACTTCTGGAGCCGTTGATTGATGGGTCAACCGGAGTAGAATTATCGATGACGCTTATCTTGAAGTGCACGCCAGTCACTTTCACATATTTAACTTTGGTTACGTTAAATACAGTTCTCATACCATCTTGGGTGGGGTTTTCCAAGTGAATTGTGGCATTGCCCCCATGAACGATAAACGATCTAATGTCATTTACATTGAACGCTTCCCTTGCGTCGTATAAATAATAGTCCCTACCTTCAAGGTCTAGAGAAATGCCTTTGTTAGCCCCACAATAAGCGGCGGCGTCTGCAAATGCCTGATTGTCCGGGTGAATGCCATCGGCGACCGCGCCAAAGGCTCTCATCGTAATCGGGCCTTCCGCGACAAACATGCTCTTTACGGCATCCCATCGGAAAACGCTCCCGCAAACCAAGTATCGAAGATCGGGCTTCCTCTGGCCAGCCGGGAGCTGTGTAAGTGCGCTATAACTTTCTACCGCCACCACGCCACGCGCCACCATCGCCGCGCCCATGTCGGGGTTGGCAAGGTCATCCCTATCCACCTTATTATCTAGAGCTTCTTGCTGAGGAACGCTGACAGGCTTATCTAAGTCTCTTGTATTATCTACAAGGTTTAGGCCAAGGTTGTATTTAGCTTGCTGTAGATCGTCTAGGTCAGATAGGTTATTCTCTTTACGAATAAAGGGAGAAGAATCTCCATCTATATCAGCTTCAATCTGTTCTACTTTATTCTTGAGATGCCTTGTCCTATTGGCCAACTGTCCCGCAGGCACGTTAGCAAAACCATCTACAAGCCTGTCTCCCTCCCACACTGGCTGTCCGCCAAGAATGGGGGTAGCTCTATCAGGGATCAATATCTCTTCGATCCACTCATCCTTGTCAGGATATTTAGCCATTAAAACACTCCCTCTATATCACTATGTAAACTTGCCCACTTCCCTCCATAGAGGTTGCCATTCTCGTCTCTATCGAGAAAAACAGAAGGCACTGCTTGTCCATCATAAAGATGCTCCCCATCAAAGTAGTGGGTGTATCCTAAACTTCCGTACCCCTTGGCATTAGGAATTCCTTGGAAGGCAAAGAAACTTTCATAATCGAAACTACCATACTCCATTCCTACGCCAACAGGTTTGGGGAGTAGCCTTGCTTCATACCCGGCAGTTCTGTTTATATACCTAAGAAGGCCCACTTCTTGTTTTGTAAGCACTCTACCAATAAGAAGATTAAACTTAGCTCCACCTTCATCTGTGATGGTACTACCATTAGTGCTGAACACAAAGTTGGTGAAGTTAATCACATCTTCTGGGGTGGCTCTTGTTACGTTCTTAGCAATCTTTGCTTTGATGAGTAGTCTGTAGAGTTCATCATTTAGCGTGATGTTCCCTGTAGTGGGGGATTCTCCATCCCACCAAACACTACCTACACCAGCATCATTTAGGTCTCCATAGGTGTCAGCGTTCCAATGTCCCCTAAACCCAAAGAATGTAAACAAGTCTACATCAATCAGTGTTCGAGGTTGGCCCACTATCTCTCCGATAATATCGAGCTGAGCACCTTCCGCAGTTTCTATACTTCTTAGCTGCATCAAATCCTTCTTAGTGGCTTGTATTTCCATTGCCTCTAAAAAGATGAGCTGCAAAAACTTATCAAATACAGGAGCAGAATCTTTCTCAAACTGTATAGTTGTCCTGTCTCTTGCTTCTTCTAAGAAGTCTTTTGTATCAAATGGGTTAATCTGAAAACTCATACATCACCCCTACACAAACGAAACATTACTTGCAGGGAGATAAGCTTTCTGGTCCAATCCCACTAAAATGTTAGCTGTTGTCCACTCCTCTCCATCTAAACTCACTTCTAAGCTATCCACTTGGTGTCCCTTCACTTTATTTATAGGAGTGTAGAGTCTGCTGTAGATAAGAGCTTCATTGATAGCAAGGGAGTCTACATACCCTGAAAGATTAGTTTTAATCTCTTCCTGCCCCCCTTGAGGGAAGTCTTGGTTTGTTGTTATAGACAACCTTACAAACACTTCTACAAGCTCTGGCCTACTAAACCTCACCGTTCTGATATAACCAAAAGAGTCCACAATATCTACAGCAACATTACCTATTCCTGTAATACCTGTGGGCCTGTTTAGCCAGATAGCTCTTGCAACATCCGTATCCACTCCTCCATCAACGATAGTCCAGAATGAGTGAGGAGGAAGACCTCTCGCATCTGTTTCGTCTGTATCGTTCTCATAGATAATCACTGCATCTACGCCAGAAGTGTTGTAGAGGGAGCTGTAGAGAGCTTCCATAATATTGGTTGCTCTTTGAAACTTAGACTCCCTAAACCTATTTCTAAGCTCTTCATCTGTCTCTGTATGAGAGCCTGTCTCAGCTTGAAGGGGGTTTCTTACGCTGTCCCAACCTAAGATAGGGGTAGCAATGTTAGTGATAGTGTTTGGACCCTGTACTATCTCTCCAGCCTCACTGGCCTGCACCCTACTAATCCCTATCACCTTGGTGACAGACAGGTTGAAGGAGGTGTAGAAAGATAGGAGTTGCAGTTCAATACCACTTTCAATAAACAGTCTGTTGTTTTCCCTTCTTACCCTTAATGTAGGGTGGTTGGTAACTATCTCTGTCATCAAGTCTTCAAAGATACCATCCACTGTAGGGAACAACCCTGTTGTTATTTTTATCTCTTTAAATACTGTTGAATCTGATATCTTGTAGAATACAGAGTAGTCTGTTTCAGGGAGGAAGTTGGCTACCTCCACCCCCACCCCATGGCACACATCAGCATCAAGAACCACTCCCTGAGTGATTTCATAGAAAGCAGATGTAGAGGGGCTACTAACGACGAGTCCCGTAGTAATATTTGTCCCAGGGTTTCCTGTAAGATACACTTCTGCTGTTGTGAAGCTTTCCTCCCTCCTTGTAATCCCTCCAATAGCTACAATATTATCTAAAGGAATTCCCACTGCTGTATGAGGGTTGAATGCAGAGTAGATGTCTAAGTCTGTCTCCCAAAGCTCTGCTAGGGCGGGAGCAATCAGGCCGATAAACCTTCCAATTGTGCTATCATTAGAGGTGTCAACTATGTCATTAGGGTCTTCCAACAAGTCTTGGAATATAACCTCAGCCCGCTTCCTTAAATCTCCCACCACCTCTGGGAGCCTTTTTATCGAAATACCTTTATCCGTTAAACCTGCCATAAACCTCTTCCGTATTTAAATTACATTGGTTGGGGGAAACAGGCTAATGGCCTCAGACAATCCTCCATTCTTTGTCCTTATAGTGAAGCTACACCAATAGGTTCTATCCACCCTCACCCCACTACTCCAAGAAACTATCTCCCTAACCCCTTCCACAGACAACACTTCTCTTTGGATGATAGGGTCTACCTGAGAAGCGGTTTTCTTAGTTCCTATCACTTGAAACCAAGGGGTGCCATAGTTTTCGTCTAAAAACCATTCCCCCATAATTGTCCTGAGCCTTATAGCCACTCTCTGCCCGACAACGTCCGCCTCTTCTGTTGTAAGAGGGATGTTACCATTATCAAAGATTAAGTCCCCAGTACCATTAATATCTATTTTTAAGTCCATATCAAACTCCAGGAGTGGGGGGAAGAGTAGGTCCAGGAGCACTACTACCAGAAGAGATACCATGTGTGTGACTATTAAATGATATGCCTCCAATTACGGCATCAACGTCTATTGTAGCTGTCCCTGTAATTTGAACATCGCCATAAAAAGTGGATTGTGGGGAATACACATCAGTGGTTTGGGAGTTAACCTCCACTTTGTTGGCGTTCACCACTGCATCTTCGCTTGCATTCACCTCTACTTTATTGGCATTCACCGTCACTTCGTGATTTGTATTAATTACTACATCACCAGAAGGCTTCAACCTTATTTCACACTCTCTTCCTGTCCCAACATTATGGAATAAGACAACATCATCAGTAGAATGGGGCCATTCCCTTAATAAAGGGTTGTTTACACTCTTGGAAAAGGTTTGAATGGGGATTGCCACACAGTCTTTAATATTAAACTTTCTATAGTCGCTTGGCCTTGTAAGACTGCCATCACCCCTCTTCCATAAATCTATCCCTCTCATAGAGAAGATGAGGTAGACACTATCTCCTGCCTTCAATGGATGGGTTAGGCCGCCCTCAAAGTTAACAGGCATACTGACAGGGACGTTGAGGATAGTAGGAACTTCTGTTTCTGTACCATCCTCTCTTACTATATTTATAGCAGGCTGGACATCTACAGACAGAGAAGATAGTTTGTTTCTTACATAAACCACTATTCCGGGTATTGATGTAAACATGTTATCTGTTTGTTTTTGGAAAGATTTCTCCAAAACAGATTGTAAAGTTGCTGGTTGTGTCATCCCACCCTCTCAGTTAACTTAATATCCATATACCAGTTATTATCTCTCCATCCCCCAAAAGCCCTTATAGAATCAATCCTGTAGTGCCCTGTCAACTCTTCGTATTCTAGCTTGATAAGAGAGCCTGGAACCAACTCTGGGTTTAAGAGACACCTAAACTGTAAGCCACCCTTCTTTGTCTCTTTATTGGCTTTAGATTTACCATCAGGGGACTTAGTTAGGTAGGGTCTTTCTATAAGACCAGAGGCTTGTGAAATAACTACTACACTCTCCATATTCTGCGTATGGCTATCGCCCTTATCTCTCACATAAAGAACGTCATCATCTAAAGACCATTCCATCTTATTGGCGTTACACACTTCATTCAACACAGACTTAGGTGTTCCGCTGACAGGGTAGCCGTCAAGAACAGGGTTGTTACAATTAACTCCTGTGATCAGGTTTCTGGACGTTCCTAGAGCTTCTGCCACTTCCTCTAATACATCCTTTACGGTGCTGCCATCAGGTATCAGCTTACTCAGTGTTTTGTGGTTTAGCTCTGTGTAAGCCGCTCCTATCCTTAAAGTTGTGATGACATCCCCCTCTTTACTCCTAGTAGAGGCATCTACCACCTTTCCTGCAAACAACCTTTTTAGTCCTGTCCCAACATACCCCACTTCCAACACTGCTGAGATATAACTCTTCTCTAAGAACCTTTGTTTCTCTTTTGATAGGTTATATATATCAATAGTGGCTGTGTTGTCTTTCTTAGAGTTGTCTGACATTTTACTTATGTCAAAGGTGATGTGAAGATCCCTTATATCCCACCCAGACCCTTCAGAGGTGTCCCATACAGACAAGGAGTAGATTCTGTTTGTTTGTAACACTCTTGCAACCATGTCCACTCCTCAATGCTATTTATGTTCTTATGAAGCTAAATTTAAACCACTTGTGCAGGTTGGCGGCATCTTCTTTAAACTTGTGGTTACTGTTACCAATAGACTCTAGTAAGAAGTATCCTTTAAGAGGAACTGTAGGATAGTCAAGAGTCATGGGGTAGTCTGGAACTATCCTCATGCCCCTTACAAAGTAGTCAGCCCCTTCTTCTTTTAGGTCCATAAACCAGCCATCGGAAGCTTCTGTATAGAACAGCCTCACCTCTGTAGCCACTCCATCCAACACCACTGAGTAAGAGTAGTCCTTCTCTTTGTGGAGAGGAAGGTTCACCCTCTTATCTCTTGTGGTGAGTACCTTTAATTGACTTACCTGTGCAGCTTCTACTTCTTCTTCTGTAACAGGCTCTTCTGTAGAGTCAGCCTTACCTTTATCCTCTGTCTCCTCCCCAACATCAACAGGGTATTCGCCTCTTACAAGCTCTACAGCCCTTGTTTGCTCAAGGGTCATATCAAAGTGACATCCATTCCCCGTATCTGGGGTTTCTGTCACTCTAAAGCTTGTGACTACTAGGTTGGTGTAGGGAGCTTTCTTGAAGTAGTTATTACCTTCCATCTCATACAGAGTGACGGGAACAATACTATTCCTAAATACTCCCGTCTCTCTGTTATAGATCACCTCAAGAATCATCTTCTCTATAAATTCACTAAAGGAGATGCCATACTCCACCACCTCAGTGGTTTCCCCTATGATAGTAGGCTCAAGGGGAGATAGAAACTGACCTATTGCATCAGGGAGGACCTTATTAAGACTACTTTCCCCATCTTCGATCTGAATAGCCATAGGAGGAGAAGTTTGTTGTAAATTATTCTGCCCTGTTGCACTAAAAGAAGTGGTGTAGGCTGCAAAGGTGATATCGGCAGAGGTGATGACTCCCTTTATCTGGAAAGTCATGTTGTCTGCCGTGAAGTGGTCTCCTATCCTCACTCCAGAGTCAAGAGGATGCTTTGATAGTGTGCCCTTTGTATCTTTAACATAGTTTTGAACTACGTTTATGTAATAAAGAGCACTCATCTCTTCGGAGGAAGAACCATCCCCAAACTGTAAAGCTAAAGACATTCTCTACCCTCCATAGGCATCTTGAGTGGTTGATAATATTCCCTGCAAGGCTCTTTCCGTCACTGACTCAAGCTCTGGCATAAGTCCTTCTATCATTCCCCTCAGTCCTTCAGGATCAACAACACCATCAGCAGTGATGTTAATCTCGTTAGTGACAGTGGGGCTGTTCGTTGTAGAAGAATTGTTTATATTCTCTACATAACTTGAGGGACCATTAGGAATGCTGGAAGCTATGTCTCCTCCTGACCACAAAAGAGGTCCAGAGTATTCTCCCTCCCTAATCATCCTAGAAGATGAATAAGCTTCATTGATTCTGGTAGCCAACTCTTCAAATGCTTGCTCTCTTTCATCAGGTGCCCACTTACCCACAGTTCCATCTGGGTTTAATTTAGATTCCCCCTCTAGGTAAGAAGTTAACCACTCTCTTCCTCTTTGGGTGGAACTAAAGAGATTCTCAACATCACTACCCACCAAAGCCCCTCTACTAGATGAGCTAAAGATGTTGTTCCAATACTCCCTCTGTTCCTTATACCCCACCGCTCCTGCCGCTGTATGAGCAAGCAGGTTTAACCACTTGTCTGGAGAAGACACAAGGGTGGACTGAAAGGCGTCTGTGTTGTATCCCCAGTATCCAACTCCCCCTAAACCAAGGGGAACAGATACATAAGGGTTTGAGAGAAGTGACCACGCCCCCCTTGCCAATCCCCCTAACAGCAAACCCCCGAACAGCCCTCTGCCTCTTCCTCTGCCTCCCTTCTCTTTATTGTCTCCCTTTCCTCCCGGCAGCCCTATGCTCCCTATGCCCCTCAATAGCTTGAATGCAGCCACGAGAGTTAAGACAGCCATAGTTAAACCAAGAACCTTCTTATCATAAGAGACAAACCTATCTAGGAAGGTGAACAAATCATTGGTGTAGGAGATGCCACCAGACAAGCCTACAGCTATGTCTTCAAGTATTAGGTAGAAGGCTGTGAATGGTAACATAAGCCTTCCTATCCTTGTTGTAAGGAGAAGAAGTGTTCCAGCCACTTTGGCTATAGAGGGGTCAATCTCATCAAACGATCTTTTTACGTCAGTGATGATTTGGACGTAGTTGGCAAACATTCTGAAGACAGGCTCTACAATATTTCCTAACTTATAAAACGCTGCTCCAAGCCCTTCTACAAGAGGAGTGAGGCGAGGAAGCTGTTCTGCTGCTGCCCTGAAGAATGCGGCAAACCCTTTCTCTCCCCCCGCCTCAGAGAATCTTGTCAAGAGTTCATGCCAAGCGTTCACCACTCTTGCAGACTCAGCAATAGAAGACTTCTTCATAATACCAAGCTTAGGTTGTGCCCTTCTGGACATCACCTCAGCTACGATAGGAAGAATTTCTGCTGAAACTACTTCTCCAGCTTCTACAGCCCTATAAAGCTCCTCAATAGCAGCTTGTCCCGTAAGACCGCTTCCCGTCAAGGTGGCTAAAGCTTCACCAAATATACTCATTGTGCCGGGAAGAGATTCAGACATCTGCCTACGCAACTCTTCCTGAGTAACTGTGCCCTTACCCAACATCTGGCTCATTGCGTTGTTGATAAGCTTGCGTCTATAGGGGGTGATACCCATTGCTGTTTGGTATTCGTTAAACCCCTTAAAGATGTCTTGAGTTCCTTCAATATCCAACCCAGCGCCCAGTGCGTTGGACAAGATTTGGTTGAAGTCGGGGGCAGCATCCATATAGGAGAAGCCAATCCCATCAGCCTGTTGTTTGAGCCAACCAAACGTCTCAACACCAGCCTGTTCGCTATACCCTTGGGCCTGAACAACAGCTTGTGTAGTGAGGGGGGCTACAAAGATTTCTTGGTGTGCTCTGTTAAGACGAGAGAGGCCATAAGCACCGCCAATGAGGGGGACAGCTCCAATACCTTGTCTTGCAATAAGACCAGCACCACCACCAGCATAGAGGAGGTTTCTTCCGTCTCCCATTATCCCTGCCGAACGCCTTCCTAATCCTCCTGAGTAGTTGTTGACGATTGTGGTGGTTCCTCTAATACCACCTTGCATCTGTCCTACTTCTCTTCCTACCCTACGAGAAGACCGCAGAAGGGCTGCTTTCATGTTCCTGTCGTTAACGGCAAACTGACTAATCTCGAAAGTGACGCTCTTGCTCGCTCTATCAAGAGCCGCCCCCAAAGAAGCTCTAAGAGCGCTCTGGCTTAAGGAAAACCTTGAGAAGTTTAGTGAGAGGTTTTTAGATGTCCTCTCTTGAAACCTTCTCATTTTCCTTTCAACTAAACCAAGATATCTATCTACTTTCCTTATGTCGTTTGTTCTTACATTGATCCCAAACGAGGAGTAAAAATCCGCTACAGGTTTCATCTTTCAACTATCCCTCTTATCTTATTTTGCCTTCTTAGCCCTGTCCTCGCTCTCCTTCTTAGCCACAGACTTAAGTTCCTCATGAACATCAAGATACTCTATGTAATCATAGAATAGCTTTGTGGGATACTTGTAGTGAAGGTTGTACAAGGTTTCTATGGGATTATCTGTAGAGAATATCACCCTCATTACATCATAATTGCCGCTAAACTCTTTTTCAATTATTTTTAGTCTGGGGTTTTGTGAGGGCGATCCAGATTTTATTCTTCTTCTGAATCGCTTTGTTCGTTTCCCTGATATAGGTCGGGGAAGTTGAATTCAACAACCTTCTCAACTACTCTCATCAGATGGCCATATTTACCTTTGAAGTGGTTGTTAAACTTCTTTTCATCAAAGGTAGTGCTACCGATAGCAACACAATCCCTCACTGCCTTAAAGATCAAGGCTCCGGTCATGCCCTCTTTCTCCATTCGGGTCATGAAGTCCAAACCTTCCATTGCAGGCATAAGTCGCAGGATATAATCTTCGCCGTCTACACTAATTTCTTTAAATTCTTCGCTCATAATTCCTCCTAAACATTAACTAAACAATTGGCCAATAGAGCCATTTATCATATCCACAAGAGAGTTTCTGTTAGCCTCACTTCCTGTAATATTCCACTCCGAGCTGTCACACAAAAACTTCCATTCTACGTCTGTAAGTGTGTCGGTGTATTCCACCTTGGGCCACCCTCCTATATAACACTCTATAGATGTGAATATAGACTTACCAGAGTCGTCTTTCAAGGATATTTCGAGCCTAACTTTCCCCTTTGTTTCTTCTTCATTCTTTAAGATTAAGGAGAGGATTGTATTCACTTCCATCGCTTGTGGTGTGGACAGCACTATTGTACAGCTTGTGTCCCTGCCCACTTCCTTAGAATTCTTTCCTCTTATCCCCCTAATCTGTTTTACAAATTCTGTATTTCTTTCAATGGTGATTTTATTCCAACCTTCTACCTGATACCCACCAAATATCAGGGATACTTTATCAGGGCTGTATGTAAGAGTGCTCATTTACATTCCTCACAATAAGCCGGGGATGGCTCCAATAATGGTGTTTAGGGCATCCGCTGCAAGCTCTGTTTGTCCTACATTACCCTCAATATTAATGACAGTGTTTGCACTCCTTAACACCCACTCCCTTCCCTCATTCTCCACCCCATACACCACCTCTGGAGGCTCTTCTATCCATGTACTTGTAGAGAATGCCAATGTCCCTCCCATACCATCCTTAATCATCAAAGGAAACTTCCCTCTTTTTGTAAGCCTGTCAATAAGCATCAACTTATTAAGAAACCCATTAGAGGGGCTTGCTTGCAAGAGGTTGAATCGTATTTCCCAAATATCATTAGGTTTGTATGCCCTCACCACCCTTCCATCTGTAGTGGAGGTAGAAGTGAAGAGAGGAGAATCCCTCCTAATAGAGACAAACCCCTCTTCTTCCATACCCTCCAAAGGAACCCCCATAACAAGGACCACTACTTCTTCAGGGCTATACGTCCATAAATTCATTGTTATTCCTTTAGAGAAAGAAAAATAGGGGCACGAAGCCCCCTATACATTAAGTCAACCAACCGGGGGGAACGGGATAACCAACATCTTCCAGAGTGGTAGAGTTCTCCGGTGTAAGGAGGGCACCACCACCTACGTGGGCATCAAGGTCGATACACTGTATCACCCAATCCCTGTTATCACCTTCTGTGCCAAAACTAATGTCAGGCATGTTGGCGATATAAGCTTGAGGACTGAAGAATACAGAACGCCCACTACCATCCTTAATGGTTACATGGAACAACCAGTCGTTGTTCATTGCGTCTTCGTCATTCTTCAAGATTTGACTAAACACATCGTTGGAATTACTTCCTTGCATCAACGTAATGGTGATAGTAGAAGACCTGTTCCGCCGACGAATGCGCATAGCACTCATATCACCACCAATAACCAACTGGGTGGCGGGAGTTTCCCTTGAGATGGTGATGAAGGTTTCTTCGGCAACACCAGTCACTACATGACTAAACTGATCATTCCCAATAATAATACTTACTGCTTCGGGAGAGTAAGTAGACAACAGATTTGCAGACATTTACTAATCCTTTGTTTGAAGTTGACAAATTGTCAATATTTTAAAGCTTTTCATAAGGGAAACCTTCTTTTGCATAAAACGTCAGCGCCTCCAAAATCTTCGGTTCTAAATCTTCCCTAAACAGTTCAATAAGCTTCACTGTTGAAGATTTCTTGAATTGTAAGAACGCCGAGTGTGCATCATCTGGTGTAGAGAACGTCCCCAAGTGGGTAGTTTTATTCAAGAACCTAGCTTCTGCTGTATATTTATTCAGCGAGCGATTTACGCCTACTGGTAGGTCATTACCTCTTCTTGGCTTAGAAAAGAATGTATTTACAGCAGCTGGGACAAGACTACATTTTTCTGGTCCGTAAACTTTATTTCCGGGACAGATGATATCCTTATCCAAGTGCCAACCACTCTTCCCATAACCTTTCTGAGTTTTAATCCAAGCGGCGAAGTTCTGGAAGTTATGCCAGATCGGTTCAACAGAACATCCTGCATACGTGGGGGCATACCTCTCTTGGGTGCTTCCATAACACCTTTCAATCATATGGTTCCATTTCTTGTAGGCATAGGTTTTCTTACCGCGCTCACTAATCTTGAACTCTCCGATGCCGAGGTAACCTATACCACAGACATTCGGGAATAGTGGATTACTAAACTCACCCTTTCTTAAGTTACCCGCCGAATATGGCCCGACATAACCGTTCTCGAACCTAACAAACACCTTACTGGAGTTGATGTACTCAACTACTTCACAAACTTGCCCGTTTTTAGAAACAAACTTGTCCCCTATAAATATACTTGGTTTTGACATTAAGTGGCACTCCTTTTCTGATTAATCGTGTAATTTTACTCGGGAGTGCTCTGTTTGTCAATTATTAAACGCTGACTGTGGCTCGGACTGCACTTACGCGGTGGACACCTCCGCTGAGCCTAAAATCAACCAAGAAATCTCCCATAACCCTTGAGGCTCGTTGGCTCTCAGGGATAGCCAACACGTTGGGAGAAATGACTGTAGGGGAGGGAGAGTCTGCAATGCCGCCATTGGCAATGCCTAGAGCATTCACATTCCTAATCTCAGCTTCAATCAAAGATGCACCAATAGAGGTGTAAGGAATCTTTCGAGACTGGATCATCCTTGTGAAAATAGCTTCCTGAACACGAGCCTTCCACCACATAACGAAGATAACTTCATCAATCCAAGTGCCTTCAGAGGTGGTGCCAGTCATCATAATGGGCACACCCTTGACAGGACGGAAGTAGTTTACATTCTTACCTTCAAGTGCATTAACATCAGAATCACTCAACCGATCCACTGTAACACCGCTAAGGCGTTTCATTGCCCAAGTGTTGCTGCCAGGAGTTTCCAAGAGCTGATAAATCCAAGCTGCTTCTGGGTATTGTGTATCGGCCTGTGCGGAGTAAATAAGGACAGTATGGTCGTAGCTGGCATCTCTAAGCTGTGATCCAATATCATTGTCTACAGAAGGGGACTTAATATCTTCATCATCAGAAGAAGTGAAGAACACCTTGTCCATAGCCTGAATAGTGGAAGCCATTTCCAATACATCTGCTGGGTCATGTGAGTCAATAACTACGGCGATGAAGTTGTCGTTCTCTTCCTGAATAGCTAGGAGAGCCTCTACATAAGTTTCGTCTTCATCCTTACGACCAATAAGCACTTCAGGGAAAACCAATTGTTGTCCAAAAGCCCTCAGTGCCATAGTATATGTAGTAGACCCAACACCAAAGTCCTCTGCAACACTTGAAAGGCTGCCGTAAGAGCGGACACGTTCAGGGAACTCTGTATGCTCTGTCAGTAGGAGAGGGATGCTAAATGATGTAACGTCTATTTGTTGAGAGCTTTTAGTAATAAAAACCTCAACTAAGCGATCAATTGCTGCCAATTTGATAATCCTCGATTATTTGATTTATTAAAATATTTTAAGGCGAAGGGATAGGGGGTATTGTCTTTTGTTCCCCTCCATTTACTGTCATAGTGATGTGTTCCACCCACTCCACTTCTCTGACATCATGCACTCTATAAGAGAACCTAACATCGAAGTTGAAGGAGTCTTCCCACTTAGTGTCCCTTCTTTGTGGGTTAAACCTTATATCTGTTTTTGAAACGGGAGCTAAACCTAAATATGACCAGCTTTGTCTCACTTCACTGTAATTTGTTAACAACCTGTGAAAGGTTTCACACAAGCTCCCACTTTCACTACCATAGAAAGTAAACTGGACAGTAACATCGTAGAAGCTTTGGAAGTGGGATTTAAGAGGAAGAGTTTCATCCCTGCCATCTGTTAAAACATCTTCCACCACCCTACCTGTTTGCTCCATGGTAAGGATGTTGATAACAACATAACTCTCTAAAGGCTCATTTTTACCTAGAGAAAAGATGACAGGAGGAGAGTAAGGAGTTGTGTTGTATGTAGCCACCGTTCCGTCATAGAGGGCATCCCTTATTTTACTATACACCGACATTATTTGGTTCCCCTATTCCTCACTCTCCATTGGATACTATTCACTAATTCCTCAGATTCAATCAGAGGATTATCAAACCCTTTAAGACTGATTGTAATAGGCCCGTTCCTTGGGTCATCCCAAGACTCCATCACCATCTTCAAGGCTTTAGCCATTTCGGGGGCAATATCGCTATACATCTTGGACCAAGTTTTCTTCCCTGTCATAACAGAAATAATATTGGTATGAACAAGAGAAGCAAATTTTGGATTGTTTTTCATATAGACAATAAACCCAGCTCTCATGAAAGGTCGAGGGGGTGTTATAGTTCCATCATACATTCCCCCATTTCTGTGACCAAACTCAAGCCAAGAAGCTAGTTGAGCCATCGGAACTTCAGCAGAAGAGTGATGGGAGCCAGAAAACCAACCCACTTGGGCAGACTTCTTAGCCCCTACAAGGAGATTCTTCTTCATCCTCTCCCAAACTCTTTTGTCTACTACAACATCTCTTCTAGGCATACCTTCATTCTCTTTAGTTGGGTGTAATCTCCACCCTTACGGCTTGAGCTGAATAATGGTCTAACACGCCCATAGAGTAGTTTTTGACTTTCATTATCTTGTATCTGTACCCTTGCCAATAAAACTCATCAGCTTGCCAGCCTTCGATAACCTCTCCAGTATCGGGGTTTATTCCTTCCTCTTGATCCATTCTCAAATCTTCTGAACAGTAGAGCTGCCACCACTGCCTCGTTCTTTGTGAATCTTGGAGGAGCATCACTTCCTTGTAGCGAAGAGGTTGGATATTAACTTCCCTTTCTATCTCTTCCGCTTCAGGGTCTTTCCACTCCCCTCTTACATAGCCACCAACACCTATTGTTCTATAGATGGTGATAGGGACTTTTCCCGTAAGAAGAAACCTTGGTTTAGTTACCATTCCTACCTCCTCTTGCACTCACAAGGGTTGGAGGAACAGGTGCCTGTCCTACAATGACTGAATGCATCCGGTTCTTCAGAACAGAGTTTAATTGAAGTCAGGTTACACATGCTTGTAGTGTGCATCCAAGGGATAAGACCAGAAGGTATACCAAGAGAGGGGTTGGTAATGAGGTAGTCAAGGGCTTTCAGGTATTGTGTAGAAAGAGAGTTCCAGACTTCAATATCCCCTGTTATCTCTCTTGTATTTATTCCTGCAAACTGGAAAGCTGCTGAAATAGCTGCGAGTTTAGCTGCCTGAAATACATCTCCTCCAGCCATATCCAAAAACCCATCAACCTCTCCATCAGTGTAAAGAGGGTAGAAAGGGCTGGATTCCACATCACCAATTAAAAGCCTTACTCTATTAATTTTTTCTTCTTCAGTCAGTGCCATTCAGCTCTCCTCAAAGGAGGGCAGGAACACTGCCCCTTTCACTATTCTCCACCAGCGCCATTAGACATAACACCAGCATCAATCATTGCATCTACCAAATCTTTCAGGTAGTTTACCACCCCTTCAATATCCTCAATGTCTTCAGGGACAGGGGTGTTTTCAATCTGTTCGGCAGACTCGCCCGGATCGCCTTTGTCTCCCTTCTCTCCGGGGTCGCCTTTATCGCCTTTATCGCCTTTGTCTCCCTTCTCTCCGGGTGCTCCCGGATCACCGGGGTCGCCCTTAGGGCCGGGGTCACCTTTTGGACCCGGCGGACCTTCGGCACCACCTTCACCAATCTCCTTTGCAATTGCTTGCACAGCGGTAATCCAGCCCGCTCTTGTATCTACTTCCATTACATTCTCCTATTGAGGTTAGAGAAAGAGGAAGAGAATAAATATCCTCCTCCTCCCCTAAGACTTAAGAGTCGAGGAAAGCCCGAACAACAGCTCCCGGATGCAGCATGGCATTCAGGAAGTTTTGCTCAGTCATGATCTCAATGATGTCATCCTTCTCGTTCAGGTATTCAAACCAGTAGCTCATGGCTGCACGGCGGTTTACAGAACTGAAACGGTTGGCAGGAGCGTAATAGGTTTTGAACATATCACGAACACCAACAGGCAGGATGTAAGCATCACCCTCTGGGATAAACGGTACGAAGTTGCCATCAGCGTCCTCATAACCAGAAGCACCAGCATTGATCCAAGTGATGCCAAACAGAGTGACAGACTCAAAGCGAGCGTCCAGACCGTTTACAGCGTTGCCACCGTTGCCCAGCAGGATAGACAGAGCTTGACCTTGGTCAACATACTTCAGAGCGTCAGTGACGTAAGCATTCTGTAGCAGGGCGTTGTAGAAGCTGTCAGAAGCCAGAGCAACAAAAGTTCGTACTTGGCCAGCTTGACCACCTGTCAGACCAGCACGAGAGGCTTTCTTAATGTCGTTGATAGCAGTACGGGGATCAGTAGATGCGGACAGGTCGATGCCTTCTTCTACTCGGGTGATGCCAAACTCGGTATAGTAGTTGGTAACTACAGTGCCACGAGGAGCATATACAGTTCCTTGAGTGATGAGCTGCATACGAGCCGCTTCAAGAGTGAGGCCATGAGCTTCACGAAGATCAAACATCTTCTGGGCGCGTACAGAGGCTACAGTTTCCAGCTCTACGGATTCAGCCAAACTACCCGCTTGCAAAACGCCATCAAGATCATTCGGGGTGATAGCGTCGTCAGCAGGGAAGTGAGGAATCTTCAGCAGAAGGCTGTCAGACTCACGGCCAGCAATAGTCTGATTGCGCTCATCCCAGTTACGGTCTTCCAGCAGGTGACTACGGGTGGTGGTTCGGACAATCTCAATGTTCTTCTGTGAACGCGGGTCTTCAGTGAAAAGACCAAGAGCGTTAGTAATACCAACAGTGTTGGGGATACGCAGAAGGGAGTCAGTGCGATCTACTACTTTACCCGGTTGTGCCGGATTGATAACAATTGCCATTGTATTTATTTTCCTTTTATCAGTATGATTAAACAGTCTTCAGGATCTGGATGCCTTGGGCTTCCAGAAGTCCCTTCAGGGTTTCGTAGTTGGCTTCAGTGAGTTCTGCGTCATCTACAATGTACTTCTTGATGTAGTATTCTTTGAGTTGCAGGGCACCTGAAGTACCAACAAAACCAACAGCATTATATTGACCAGCTACAATGGCTCGTGCAGTGAAGCTAGGGTTAAAGCTGAACTCATCGCCAAAGACAACAGCAAACTCGTTGGTGTCAACCAGTTGGGCTGCATCAGTTACGGGGGCGTAAGGAGCTTCCAGATCGGAAGTAATCTCACGGGCTACGACCATGCCAAGAGTGGCTTCGGTTGCAGCAGTGATATTGATGTCACGGCGGCTATAGCCAACAGCAGGATCAAGCTCATGGACTACGAGATCGGACAGACGTACTACATTAGTGGCGGGAATGAAAGGCATAATTATATTTCCTTATTGTTTGATTCGTTCAAGGATAACTTTATCGGTGGTGGAAAGCTCTTCTTTATCTTCTTTTTCATCAGACTTAGAGAAAGAGCTGCCCATTTCCTGCATCAGCTCAGATTCCTGAACTGCTTTAGACTGTGCAGCGAAACCCGCCAGCACGGTATCAAATGCTTCATCGTCAAGTGAAGCCAGAGAGGCATAGATGCCCTCTACTTGATCCTCTGCTACAACAGCAGAGAGTTTGCTTTTACGAAGAGTTGCTTTAGCTTCTTCTTTCTCTTCTTTCATCTTAGCCAAAGATGCTTGCACATCTTTAAGCTCAGATTCTTTAGCTTCCATCTCAGAGACGAGAGTTTGGTAGTTGGCTGTCATCTCAGAGAGTTGTGAAGTGAGTTGTGCTACAGAAGCGTTGGCTTCCTCAAGCTGCTCCACTTTCTGCGCAAGCTCTGACTGAATATCAGAAAGTTCCATGGTTTTTACATCCTCTTTATTAAATTTGATATATCTATTAATGTTCATACTGCTTCCATTTTTATTGTCTCGGGCTTTGCTCGACAAATATGAATAAAACTCTTCAAGAGTCATCACTCGGTCAGCTAGGCCCAAGTCAATGGCTTCCTTTGCCATGAATGTTTTAGCTTGGGTTTGCCTAACCGATTCAACAGAAACGTTACGATGTTCTGAAACGTATTCTGTGAATTCTCTGTAGAGGGAATCTACTTTATACTGGAGGTCTTCTATAAATCCTTCTCTCCAGCCCCCTTCTTCATTGAAGGGAATCTTTTCGTCCCCTGCCGTAATGAAAGTTCTCTCAAAACCGTCTTTCTCAAGACGTTTACTATCATTGATCAACCTTACGAGAACACCAATACTTCCCACTTCACTGTAATAATTTACAATTACTTCATCTGAAATAGCAGTAAGTCCGTAGGCTGCCGAAGCTGATAGTCCATCTCCATAGGAAATAATTTTTACATCATTTTCATCAGCAATCTTTCTAAGATAGTTTCCTGTATCAAACAGTCCGTAGGCTTCCCCACCTCCACTATCAACAACAAAACCTACCGTCTTCACCCCCTTGTCAAGAAGGGTGTGGAAATCCTCTTTAATACTTTCGTAGCTTACACCACCACAAAGAGCTTCCCATCCTGTAGTTTTATTTGTCAGCGGGCCTTCGATTCGGATAAGACCAAGACTTTGCTCCGGATATGCTATTGTCCCCAATCCCTGAAACTCTCTTTCAGATGAGTCTTTGTCAAGATTGGGTTGGACAGCTACACCACCCTGAACTCTTTTATCAAGGTACTCCATCACCCCTTCAAATGTCTTAGCTTCCACCAATAAAGGAGTGTTTAATAGTCTACTCCTAATTCTTGTTAATTCATGGGCCATACTTCCTCCCTTGTTGTTTTAATTCCTCAAGCATTTTCCACATTCCCTACAGAACTATCTCCTTCGCCCCCAGTGACATCTCCTACACCACTACCTAAACCAGAGGTCATACCGTCCCCACTTCTACTGGTGTCATCAGAAAGCATATCTTTTATTTCTTCCTCGGACATGCTCTTAGGAATTCTGTAAGGGATGTCAGCAGTAGAGAGAATCCAATTAAGAGTTTCCCTATTCTTGGGAAGATTGCCTGTAGCAGACACTCTCTGAACCCACTTACTCACTTCATCGAGACTGGGCTTAGTGATCTGACCATACCTAATTTCGGGCATCACATCTGTATCCCACCCGTTCAGCTCAAACAGTTGCTTCACAAGGTCATGATTGATTTGATCCTGAAGCTCGTCCAGTTTGGCTTGAATAGCCATTTCAACAATGCTTACTTTGGATTCTGCAAGACTGTAGCTGCCGCCCCCTTCACTTCCCAATGTAAGGAAGTCAGCGAACAAGCTGGTGAGGATTTCGTTAGCATACCTTCCAATGATGGTATTGATATCGTATGTCTTGTTTCCTGTGACAGACTTGATATCAAACTTAAACATCTCATTGCCTTCCCCATCCATAATCAGTGGAAGAATGAAAGATGTAAGCTCCCCCCTACTGGCTGCCATAAGCATAGACTTATAATGCTCGTATACAGCTTTGTTCTCAGGGGTGGCATCTTCTGCCATATATTGGGGTGGGAGGTATAGCACTTTAAAGCCGTTGCTATCATGCGCTCGTTTATGTTCAGGAGAGGTCGCTACCCTCTCCCCGCTCTCTAAGAGCTGCTACAAGTCTCCTTGTAGACCAGACTATATCTTACCCCTCGTCTTTGTCGTTAGGGGTTTCACCGTTTCAACTACCAATAGCTTGTAGTCTACTCCCTTTCGGGATAGTCGTTGGACGTTGTAATTAAAACAAAATACTGAATTCTTGGGTAGACTCTATTTGTTATGTATCTTGTTTCACCATTACCTTCGCTGCTGATCACCTTTGCAGGCTTTCCAGCAATTAGATGAATTTTTAACTTACCGTTACTGGCAAGTGCGGCTACTAATTAACCGCCAACGCTTCAGCTTCCTGATAAGACTGTTTATACTTCCAAGCCTGCCATGCGCCATTCAGACAACTCATTCCAATGGGGCTATCCTTCAGAGGATTGTTTCTGAACAATAGGAATTTCTTCCTTGGAATATATTTTTCTTGTCTTGTATAGGAATCTTTTACATACAGAGATGTGGCATTTTGTCCTCTGAGAGAGTTTGTAGGAACATACACTTCTTGATGTAGTCCAGCAAGCTCTCTTCCCTTATTCTTGAACACCCAGTCCGTAATGGTGTCTTGAGAACGGATGGGGAGCTTCTTGATGCCAATTAGACCATCATTGTATTTACTACCCTTATCCTTACGTCTGTATCTATATACTTTCTCATTGACACAGAACCCATATCTATGGAATGATAGAGCTTGTTTAATAAAATCATTCCAGCTATGCTCCATGTCCCTCATGTTTTGACGTAAGAATTCAGCCTTCTCCGCAAGCTCTTCTTCATATCCTTCAGGGATTGTCACATGCCAAGGAACTCTTGAAATCATCATTTCCACAAGTTCAAGAGCGGGAGCAATAGTCCCATCTTTAGCCATCTTCTTGTATGTATCAATACATTGTGGCCACATCAATTCATGTTGGCATTCCTCAAGGATTTGTCCCCCAAGGACTTTCAACCCAATGAAGCCTTTCTCTCCTAAAGCAAGAGGGGGGATTTCATTGTCCCCCTTAGTAAGAGACACCCCCTCCGTTCCAGAGGAGAGCGTATCGTCTGTATTTTCAGCCAACTCTTTCTCCTTTTAATTTAGAGGGCACTGCTTCTGAAAGGATTGGGCTGTCTCAAATCTGCTGAGGACAGGCCACCAATGAAGCTGGGAATATGCACTCTTTGTGCCAGTGTTGAAAATGCTAATGAACAGCAGTCCACCATCATTTGTATTAAACGTAGTTCGTTAGGCTACGCCCAATCTCCTTTAGTCTTTCCCCTATTTTACTATTAATTACCGCAGAATTTAGACTATTTTGAGATTGCTGCATGTCGCCATGCAGATTGGACTATATCTTCAACCACCTAAGTGATTGCTGGCCGCTTCGAGTCACTTGACCCTACATAATAGTCTCTAAACCTTCCTCACTGTTGTGAGGCTTGGCTCGGTATTGACTCTAATAATTCTACTAGAGTTGTCCACCGAATTCAGCCAGTTTATTGACGACCTAGTGTTATCTCATCGTCATGGTGTTGCCCGCCTCTTCTCTTGCCATCAAAGGCTTCAAGCTCTTTGTGGAAGAAGTCATTATCGTTATATACTTTATTCCATAGGTCTGTAGCACATCCTTTAACCAGAGAAACGTTTCCATTCTCCACTGCTGCTGCAAAAGGTCTGAAGGAATCCAACTTACCCATGCTTGAGCGTTTGGTTCTTACAATATACCCATGCTCAATAATGCTTCTGGCTAACAAAGATGTTGCAGCCTTTGCTGCTGCGTTGGGGTCTTGAGGGAGAATAATCTCCACTTTATTCCCATCTCTGAAAGCATTGTCAAGAATGTGTTGTTCCCAATCACCGAATGTAATTCTTGTTCTGACGACTTCAAGAATGACATAATCCCCTGTATGGAGCTTACCCATTTTTACAGAAGCAAAGTAGTCAGTCTCTTTGTTACCATCGTGGGGCAATGTCCCAGCAAAGTCGTAAGCCCTTACTATTTTAGAGAAGTCAGAATCAGGAGGAACTTCTACGATTTCTGTTAGGTCTTCTCGTTTATAGTAGGATGAATTAGCTGGTCTTGCAAACCAGTTTCCGTATAGCAACCGCTCTCGCTCCACCGTAGGCAGGGCTTCAAGATTCTGACGGTAGCTAGGGTTGCTCAACTGAAGCGGAGGGTTATCATCAATAGTCCCGAACAAAGCTCTAAAAGATATGGGTGACTTATCATAGCCATACTTTTCCTGAAGTTCTTCTCTTGTGTCTCCCCATACAATATCTCCCCCAATTCTAAGAAGATATCTCACCTTCCCATTCTTCTCGGGGTCAGGGCGTCCAGCTAATTCATGTCCTTCTGGATATAAATACCACATCGCATATTTAAGCGTCCAGTTATCTGGGTCAGGGTTCATTGTCATTGTCAACGAATGGACATTCTTAGCTCTTGACCTAAGACGAGACCAAAGCCACCAAATGCTTTCTTCCGAAGTATGTGAAACTTCGTCAAAGAACACGTTTGAAATTTGAATCATTTTATTCAGAATAGGTCGCTAACCCATTCTCGCTTTCGCTGCTACATATTGCTATGTAGATTAGACCATATCTTCATGTCAGAGACATGCTCGGTGTTTCAGGCCGCTTGGCCCTACCCTTGCAGGTGGTCTTTACACGTTCCTCTTGTAGAGGCTTCGCTCGGGGTTGTCTTCTAAAGAGTTCCCCCGAATTAACCGAGTTACAACGTAATGTCACCACTACGTCAGGCAATATAATTTACCTTGGTATTTATTAGCTGCTTGATCATTCTCGTAGTGAGAGAATGTTATCTCAGCTCCAGAAGAGAATATTACTTTTTGATCCCGCAATTTTATCTTAATTTTAGGGTCATACTTTCTGTAAAGTTCTACAGCTTCATCGAACAGACCCCCTGAAGACATAATGGCACTTGAATTCTTACGAATGCAGTATGCCTTATAATTAGGGTCTTCGACGAATCTAAGATGCCTCATCAATCCAATATAGCTTTTAGACGATCCCGCAGCACCCCCTACAAAAAGCATCTGTTCATCTGCGTTTAGATATTTTTCTTGGAAAGGAGATGCTGGCCCTATTACATCGTATTCTTCCACCAACCCTCCCTACTCTCTATTCCATCCATAATATTTCAACTCTTCCTCCTCCCTTATTTTGACAACCTCCTCAAAGGAATCAAGCCTCAGAACTACTCCAAGGCTTATATTAAAGCGCAGGCTATCACATTGGGTGAGCAATGTGAAGAACTTGCAAATTCTTGTCACCTGCTAAAAACTTACATCTACACTTGTTCTTCTTCTTTCTTTTTAAACAAACTTGGATTGGTTTTCTCCTTCACTTTGCGAAGGTACTCCTCTTCAAGCTCTTCCCTGTTTCCTTCTGTCAAGTTAAAATCCTTCTTGACTCTCTTCCTCAATTCCACCCATGAAAGAGCTTTGAGTTCATCTTCGTTTAGATATTTAGCTTTAATAGCATCCTTCTCATCAACAAGAGAGATGCCTTTGGTAAAGTCAAAATCAACAAGCTTGTTAATATCTTTGTCTGTCTCTAACACCATCACGCAATGATGTGGCCACTTGTTGCTCACCAAATGTTCTTCATCCAGTACAGCCCCTTTGTTCGCCAATTCAATAATGTTATTCAGAAATGTTAGACCGAAAATGTCAGTCCCTTTCACAGAAATCTTATACTGTGTAAGTTTCATGTTAAATTCTCCTCCTGTATTCTTACTTATACGTCTTTACTTGTCGGCAATACTCTCAGAGAGAATCGAGTGGTTGGCTTTTCCTCACCATCCTCTCCTTCCTCTGCTGCTGTAGAGGATGCTTCCATGGCTTCTTCTGCCAAAGCATCCCCTTTCCATCGGAGGTTGTTAATCTCCACCTCTTCTTGGACAGCGGCTCTATTCAGTGTTTGAAGCTGCTGAATCACCCACTTGCTTGTAGCCACCACCTCTTTATCCACATCTTCCCCTTCAACAGAGGCTTTGATGTTTTTAAGACATTTAGGCTCCAGCTTATATAGCTCTTCGTATGTTTTACGAAGTTTAGAACGCCTAATTCTTTTTCTAGTAGATATGTTGGTTTGCATTGTATTCCCTTTCTGGAATCTCGTAGCTCGTCCTCTTTCAACAATACTTGTCATGTGTTCTCCATGTTTGTATAAAGGGCTTTCTAACATATTCTTTAATTAGACTAAATTAGAAAGCCCTCTTTCGAGGGCTGAAGGGGAAATAGAGAGATGTGCAGGAGGAGGGACACACCTCTCGCCAACCCCTAACCTTGGAAACTTAGTATTATTAAGTTATTCCCATAAGGATGTATAGTTATTATTCTTGGTAAGGAGTTATTATTATCTTTTATTATCCTTACATTACCTATTATAGCATGGGTGGGACAGTTTGTCAAGTCCTAATTGGTTTATTTAATACAAAGGATAAATATTCCTGAATTGAGAATCAATCTCTGTTTTAGATTCAAAGGCATATTCCCATTTGAAAAAAGGGTCATCTTCTTCTAACAGATATTCTTCCCCCTCTTCGATTAGGAATCTCTCCAACTCCTCTTCCATTGTAATGCTTCTATAAGGTGTCTTCATCTTCTTTCTCTTTATTCTTATCTAATCTTTCTTGCAGCTTTCTCAGTTTATACATAGTGAGAACAGAAGGTCTATATTCTGTTGACCATGAGAACTTATGTCCGTAATAATAGTATCCATGTCTTATCCACACATTAATGTCGTTTAGTGTGACAACAAATCCATCCGTTGTTGCTGTATCTCCGTATTCCTGAATAAGCTCTTTAAGTTCTTGGTCCCACTCTTTGCTATATTCGTTTAAGTAAGAAAGACCAAACAATGTATCCTTTACCCAGTTCACTAAAAACCTAACAAACATCCCTGCCTCCATTTATCTAACACTTAGTATCCCCTTCCTGATATTCTGAGATTTCTTCACTCTCATCCAAACAATGCTCACATCCACATCGGCTCTGCTGTCGTGCATTCCATCGTTCAGCTATCTGTTCGGCATCAAGGATAATATCCACCCCTTTGAGAATATCGCCCAATTCAGTCTCTGTTAGAAAGTCTCCGTATGTAGACTTCACCCATCGCTCGTTAAGTTTATTATTGAATAATGCTTGCGTGTAGACACTGTTTTCAGTTCCTCCTACTCTGTAACTCAGGGAATGGACGAGCATTGTAGATAACTCATCAATTTCTACCTCATCAGCTTCAAGAGCAATGGCGGAGGCCATAGAAGCCACTTCTACACCAAGGACAGCAACAATATATGCTTGACACTCTCTCATGTGTGTAATCAATTGCTGACCTGTACTCAGACTTCCTCCTGGACTATTGATATACAACCTAATCAAATCCCCTTCACCGGCTGTTTTAAATACAGCAAAATGCTCCATGAAATCATCTGGACTGCCAATCTCTCCGTGAAGGTATAGATTATATTCTGTGTGCTGGATACTACGAACAATCACCTGTGACGGCTTCATCTCAATATCATTCATCCTCATCTCCCCCTTTAATCTTATTAATATAGTATATATTATATCATGGAATCTTGCATTGTCAATAGGTAATTAAAAATTATCTCATGTTGACTGGATGCCTGTTTGGTGGTATTATTTTTGTTCGTTTCAAAACAGGAGAGATTTATGTCTGATATCCCTAAAGTGAAAACTGTCCTTGTCCCTGAAGATGAGATTGAAGTGTATGATCCAGACACAGGGAAATTCATCTTCAATGAGCCTGCGAAGTATTTCATACAGCTCGCTACAGGAGACCTTCTGTTCTTCAGAACACGAAACAGATTGTTAGCTCAGCAATACGTAGACCATGTTTATGGGAAAGGATTCTACTCTGTGAAGAGCTGTAAACAGGGCAGTGGAAGTGGGAATTACACCTGTCGTGGGGTAGGAACAAGACCCTCTCCGTCCAGCAGTATTCCTAAATAAGGTTTACAGGACTATATAGACTACTTCAGGAGTCATTGAACATGGGTGGATACTTTGTATCTTTGTATTTGTACATACATTCAGGGGTCAACAAAATAGCATGTAAGTAAACGTTCTACATGTAGAGGGGGAGTGATGGATTGGGTAAATATATATATATATATATATATCCATCATTCCCTATCATCATATCCAATTATGGGAGGAAATATGTATGATAATGAATTGATGACGTATACACCTGTATGTAGATATGCATCCATGATATATCACTTGTCAATAGGTAATAGAAAATAGTTATTAGATATTTAGAACACGATTGATATTTAATGAGAGGTGATTACTATTCATATCTGTATAGGTAGATAATGATTATCATTTACTCTTAATTATAATTAAATTAAGATGATTACAACAGACTACTAACTATCTTAACTATTATAGAGAACTAATGATGATAATGATTGTATATAGATCATTACCTATAAGATACCTTAAAGAATAATATTAAGGATATAATTAATATATACCCTTCCAAACCAGTTTAGAAAGATTCCAGATACAGCTCCGCCTAGGGGAGCCATACATCCTAAGAGATATTTATTATCTCCTTGTTGACTCTTCAGCCAACGATGCCTAGACTTCCCTTAGACTCCTGTACCCTGATCCTTCTAACCTGCTTTGGAACTACATAAAGAGATAAGAATATCTCTCCCCTTCCAAACTCAGATAAGAATAGATTGCTGCCATGAGGGCAGCCGGATAGCAACTGTAGTGATTGCTACCGCCAGATGAGGATTCACAGTAGGGTGTCCTCATTACTTCAACATATCCTTTCCTACTAAAGGCAATCCACCCATTTGAAGCTAGAGCTTAGGTTGCACCTTGGATTGGCCCCTCTTGTGCCTTACACATTCCCACCCGAGCGTTTGCTTTAGTGGCCGACAAAGTGAGAATGTCGTAGATACTTTTACATCTACATAGGGTATTGTATCATGGATTTCCCACCTGTCAACCCCCTTGCAATAAAAATTATCAGATAATTATTTAGACATATCCCTTGACAAGGGAGAAATCCATGATACAATTGATAGAGATGATTTAAGGAGGAGACATGCTCAAAGTAATTATTGCAGGGGGAAGAGATTACATTCCCCAACAGAAACACAAACAACAAATCTTACACCTGTTGTCAAATCATCCTCTGGATGAAATTGAGGTTGTGTCTGGAGGAGCCAGAGGAGCTGATAAGTTTGGTGAAGACATCGCTAAAGAAATGGGGTATAATCTTTCTGTGTTCAAAGCTGATTGGGATAAACACGGAAAGGCTGCTGGATATATCCGTAATGCTGAAATGAAAGAGTATGCAGATTGTCTTATTGCTTTGTGGGACTCTGAGAGTAGGGGCACAGCCAACATGATTGAACAGATGATGAATGCTGGAAAACCTGTTAGAATCATACACTATTGACATAACACTCTACATCATACATCATAGGTGTCCCAAAGATAGTGAAATTCCTTGATTAGAGGCTCTGTAAGCGACGATAGGGGCGATAGGTAAGCTACCCTACTGCTTAGGGCTTAAAATTGATTCTACGTAGTTTTAGAAGGCTTCTTGAGGTATATTGTAAAGGAGGAGAATTAATGTCACAAACACCAGAACAATTGGCTTGGTCTATTAAGAACAATAAAAGACACGGCATCAAAGGAACAATGAAACTTACAAGAGCTAAATGGCTCCGTAAACACAACAGGAAAGTGCTTCCTAAGATGAAGGCAGCAGGTAAGAATGGAAATGGTCATAAGCTCTTCACAAAAGATCAAACTGTCCATGTAGATAAATGGGAAGAGGCTTTTGAGAAGCGTATGGCTGAGTGGAGAGCTGAGAAAGAGAAGGAGGAGCAACAGAAAAGTGTCCAAATTAAAGATGAAGGAAGTGTTGACAAAGATTAAGAATAAGTTATCATGTGTGTTCATTCCAAAGACAACATATGTTTACCAAGACCCACGTGATCTGGGATACAAGAAGGTTAAGCTGTCTCGGAAGGAAGCTAGAGAGATTGTGGCTCGGAAAGTGAGCATCTTTGATAACTATGTCTTGTTTTACAGGGAAGATGGAGCATTTCTGCATCGTTACTACAATTGGATTGTGTCAGTGCTGAATATTGCTCTAATCCCTGTCTACATCGTCATTGATGGAGTTGCAAGCACAGGAAATATTTATAGGGATATTGCAAAACAGATGTTCCAGAAAAAGTATGGGTCTTTTAGGAAAGATTATGTCGCTCCTCGGAGCAGCAGTTGGAATACCATTGAGAAGATTGTTAAAGAGAAGGGCAAATAAGGGTTGACAGATGGGAAATCCATGATACAATAGGTGTATGAATTGAAGAACAAAGCGTCTGTGGTGTTAATGGTTAGCACGTCAGGCTTCCACCCTGAAAGTGAGGATTCAAATTCCTCCAGACGCTCCAAACGAGTAAGAAGAGTGTCCTCTCCGTTCCTGTAGCTCAATCAGGATTAGAGCAACGGCCTTCTAAGCCGTAGGTTGCTGGTTCGAATCCAGCTAGGAACGCAGAGGGCATTCAGGAGCAAGGAAAATTTATAAGGAGGCTTTGTGAGTAGTAAGATAGAATTACAGGAGCCTTACAAGTCTCTCTGGAAAGTAGGGTACCTGAGAGTAGGAAGTGAGGGAAGGAAGATGGTATATCTTTTCAATTCCAACAGCGATAGAACAACAACTTCTTATGCGAGATATTTGTTCTCTGTTAATCAAGGAAGGATGTTAGAAGATGGATACGAGGTTGACCATATAGATGGTGACAAGACAAATGACTGTCTTTCTAATCTTCAAGCTTTAACGGTAGAAGAGCATCGAGAGAAAACTCGAAAAGAAAGTGCGGGAAGAGTTTTCTTGGAATTGGTTTGCGACCATTGCAACGCCCCTTTCCTCAGAGAAAAAAGTAAAATCAGGATAAATTTTAATAAATTTTGTAGCAGACGTTGCAATGCTCTCTATAGCAGGGCTAAAGGAGTCTGGTTAGGGAAAAAGAGGATGGAGATACCGGAAGAGCTTTTGACTAAAATAGGTGTATTTAGGAAGGAGGGTATGTCTGATTACAAGATATCAGATGAACTTGGAATAGACAGAAGCAAGATATGGAGACTGAGGCAGGAAAATGGTATCCCCTAAATTTTAAATGAATGTAGTGTTAATTAGAACCAAATCATTGGGCCATTAGCTTACTGATGAAAGCCGCCTGCTCATAACAGGTAGAGGGTGGTTTGATTCCACCATGGCCCACCAAACAACCAAAGGAGTTATAATGGCAGAAGACCCTAAACTTAAAGACTGCCCCTTCTGTGGGAGCAGTGTTAAATTTTGTAAGGATGAATATTATTGTGACGGATGCCATAGGGTCAATTGTCCCAATTGTGGTTGGTTCGACTTCGATCCAGAAGAGGACGAAGATTTTGAAATCATGAAGGCTCAAGTGGCTAAAAAGTGGAATAGCAGAGTTTAAAGAAATTGGCTCTAAGGGACATAGCATCTCTTGAGGGAACTTGCTACAGCTATGTGTAGGTGAAGTTCGGGAGGGTGGGAGAGACAACACCCCGAGACGACTAAGGCAGGCGGTGAGGTCGTCATTTACCAACAACAACTAAATTAAAACAAGAACATTGGTGGAGAGAATGGGGAATACTTAAATGTTCTCCTTCTCTCCTTTTTTGTCTTTATATTATGGAGAAAAGGAAATGATGAAATGAAGCATTTAGGAATTAATATTCACAAAGAGAATCCAGAATACGTTAATGAATTCTCAGAAAAACTATTGACAGACTATTATGTTCGTAAGGGAGAGGCTATCCCTAAAGCACTTGCAAGGGCAGCTACAGCATTTTGCTATGGGGATTATGGATTAGCTCAGAGAGTTTACGATGCGGCCTACAAAGGCTGGTTTATGTTTGCCTCACCTATTTTGAGCAATGCTCCTGAAGGAACATGGAGCACATATTCGTACAAACGCAAAGAGTTTTGGGAAGACGGATACGACCGTCAGATTCTGTGGAAAGGCACTAAAGAACCTTCTATGCCCATCTCATGTTATCTCCTTGACTGCCCAGATAACATTGTAGGCCAGATGGATGTCCAGAAAGAAATTGCAGCTTTGTCTGTAGCTGGAGGCGGTGTAGGGGCACACAACTCAATCAGAGCAGTGACTAACAAAGCCCCCGGCCCTATCCCCTTCATGAAGGTGTTGGATGCTTCTATTGGTTACTTCCGACAGTCTATCACTCGACGGGGAAGCATGGCCTACTACATGGATGTTAACCATCCAGACATTGTAGAGTTTATTAAATTCCGTGTTCCTTCTGGTGGAGATAGTGGACGTAAGGCAGATAATAGAACACAGTTTCACAATGCTGTAAATGTTACAGACGAATTCATTGAGGCTGTCCTAAAAGATGAGAAGTTCGACCTTGTATGCCCTCATTCTGGAGATGTTCGGGACACAGTGAATGCAAGAGATATTTGGGAAGACATTCTTGAAACAAGAGCACTCACAGGAGAGCCTTATATCTTCAAGATTGATGCTGAACGTAGAACCACCCCTAAAACACAGCTTGATAAAGGGCTTGCTGTAAAGGGGAGTAACTTGTGTTCTGAAATCACATTGCCAACAAACGAAGAGAGAACTGCTGTATGTTGCCTCTCAAGTCTTAATCTTGAGAAGTATGATGAGTGGAAAGACACCACTCTTGTGGCAGACCTAACACGTTTCTTGGATAACGTCCTTCAATACTTCATTGACAATGCTCCCAAAGAATTGTCTAAAGCTGTTTATTCAGCAAAGATGGAAAGGGCCATTGGAATTGGAGCTATGGGTTGGCATTATTACTTGCAAAAGCATGGAATCCCTTTCGAGACAGGTGGTTTCAATAGTGCTATCCAGCATACACACATGGTGTTCTCGGACATTAAAGAGAAGGCTGTAGCTGAGAGCAGAAAACTTGCTGAAGAGCGTGGGGAAGCTCCCGATATGAAGGGAACAGGGTTGAGAGGTTCAAGATTGCTTGCCATTGCCCCTACAAGCAACAATAGTATTATCCTGGGAACAAGCCCTGCTATCGAGCCTGTGTCCTCTAATGCCTACACCCACTCCACAAGAGCTGGAACATTCCTTGTCAAGAATAAATATCTTGAGAAGCTGCTGAAAGAGAAAGGCGACGAGCAATGGCAAAATGAACAATGGAAGAAAATTGTAAAGGATGGAGGAAGTGTTCAGTCTCTTGATTGTTTGACAGATGAAGAGAAAGCATTGTTTAAAACAGCCTTTGAGATTGATCAACACTGGGTGGTAGAGCAAGCAGACCACAGACAGCAATACATCTGTCAAGCTGCTTCTACCAACTTGTTCTTCCCAGCAGGAGTGGATGCTGCATATTTCAACAGTGTTCATTTGAAGGCTCTTAAAGCCCCACACCTAAAAACTCTCTACTACTGTCGTATGTCGAGAGAAGTGAAAGTGGAAGTTACTAAAGAGATTGATAGAGTGGCCCTTGCTGATTGGCAGGATGATGCCGATTGCATTGGGTGCCAAGGATAAGGAGGAAAGATTGTCAGTAATTAAATCAACGGGGGTGTATAACCCCCAATATCACGATCTAATTGAGCTTGCCAAGAAACATGAGCGAATTCATTGGACAGAAGATGAAGTAAAGCTACAGAAAGATGTAGAGCAATGGAAGACGGGGATTATTACAGATGAAGAGAAAGCCCTCATCACCAACATCCTTCGTCTATTTACACAACAAGATTTTGACGTTAGTGGGGGTTATTATGACAAGCTCATCCCTGTATTCAAAAACAACGATGTCCGTGCTATGTTGGGTAGTTTCGCAGCAAGAGAATTTATCCATGTTAGGGGCTACGCTCTTCTGTCTGATACATTAGGTATGGGTCAAGAGTTCTATCATGAATTCTTAGAGTATGCTGAAATGAAGGCCAAGCATGAATATTTCGTAGAGAGTATTGGGAACAGTTATTCAGAGATTGGTGGTTATATTGCAAAGCAAGTGTTCCTTGAGGGGGTTAGCTTGTTTGCTTCCTTTGCCATTCTTCTAAACTTCGATAGGCTGGGTAAATTGCCCGGAATGTGTGACTTGAACAAATGGTCTATCTTGGATGAGTTTCTTCATGCTGAGGGTCTGGCCAAGCTATTCCGAGTGTTTACAGAGGAACATCCTCGCATTGTAAATGATGAATGGAAGAAGGAAATATATGAGACAGCTCGGACAGTGGTGTCCTTGGAGGACAAGTTTATTGACAAGACATTCTCCATGGGAGGTGTAAGCAATCTTGACCCTAAAGATGTCAAGAAATATATTCGATATATTGCTGACTACCGTTTGAAGCAGCTTGGACTGAAGCCTAATTGGCACATTAAAGAAAACCCCCTTCCTTGGGTTGATTGGCTTACAGGAACCACCTTTGGTAATTTCTTTGAGAGGGAAATCTTTGAATACAGCAAGGCCAACCTTCAAGGTAGTTTTGCAGAAGGGTATCCATCATGAAACACACAGTAACCGAAAGGATGCTCTGTGGAGACATCATCAAAGAAGTGAAAAGGGAATACGAGTTCGACACATTTGAAGAATTTCAAGAATTTCTATTCCTTTCTGGCTCCACAGAGGACTTTAATAATATTGTAGGGGACATCTTCGTAGAGCTACCCCCTGACGACGAAGAAGACGAGGAAGAGTAATGATGATAAATATCTTTTCTATTTTTGTAGGGCAGGAGGAGAAGGAGGCATAAAGCCTCCTTTTTTACATTATGATAGACAGCAATCAATTAAGACTTCATATCGTAAGACCAACGATACAACACTTAGGGTTTTGGAGCAAGGAAGCTGAAGAGCTAATCATAGGAACCATAGCCCAAGAGAGTGCTATGGGTAAATACCTTGTTCAGCTTGGTAGTGGTCCAGCTTTAGGTATCTGTCAGATGGAGCCTGCCACACATAAGGATATCTGGGATAATTACCTGCGTTATAGGCAGAACATTGTAAAGAAGCTGTTAGACTTTACAGTGGACAGGACGGAAGATGAGCTTATCTGGAACCTGAAGTATTCTGTAGCTATGTGTAGGATTCATTATCTTAGAGTGCCTGAGAAGATTCCTAACGATCTTGAGGGATGGGCAAGGTACTGGAAACGCTCATACAATTCGCATTTGGGTAAAGGGACAGAAGAAGAGTTCATTGATAATTACCAGAGATATGTGAAGGCATAAAGAAAAGGGAGAAGCTGTGTAGCCTCTCCCACCCTTTCTCTGTTAATCTAAACCTTCATATCCTTCCTCTTTCTTTAGCAGTCCATTATCATACAACGAATGGGCCACCATTGTCAACTCTCCCTTCCCAAGAAGAGGAATACCACAATTGCTCAACACTTTCACCACCTTCTCAATCAACTTAGTTTTAGAAGGGTTTTTCTCCCTAAAGCAATGTTCATGCCCTGTATAGATAAATGCATGAAGCTGTCTGTCTTCTCCTCGACGAAGCTCACAGAATGTAATACAATCATCCTCTCCATGTTTGCCCCACCCAACCACTCTTACATCCACCCACTCGTCACAGTCAATCTTAACTTCAATTACCTCTCCCACTTCATAAGGCAGGGAAGATGGGGAGGGATTTTTAGCCTTCCTCCACAGCTCCTCTGTGATGATAGCTTCATCCCAATCAGAGGCAAGGGGAAGATTAACTAGACGACTCCATCCGCTGTCAGATTCGCAGTATTCTTTTGAAACCCAAACCCCGTCTCCATATGCAACGTGTTTCACAGCTCCTCCTGACCAAAAACAATTCCCATCTGCATCCTGTGTAATTCTGCCTCCCTCAAAAGGCCACTCTTCTAAATTTTCTACCAAAATATCAATAAGCTTCTTTCCCATATCCATTTCCCTAATCAGTCATTTAGAATTTTAAGTGTATCACAGTATTTAACGATACGTCTACTATCTTTTATCTTAATACTTTCTGTCAAGTATCAGCATCAATCTTTGAATACAACCCCAGCCTCCATAAGACGACGGACGGCAGTGGATACAGGCTGGGAAGCCCAACCTTCTGGGTTGACCACATCATTCAAACGACTCTCAAGTGTCTCCACTGTCGGTTTGGGCTGTAGATTGTCTATATCTGTCACTATATCCCAACGTTCACTGCTAATCCACACTGAACTTCCCTGCACTGCTACTACATGTACCTCCGTAGGAGTGCCCCAAGCGGAGTTATACAAAACTGTATCTCCAACTCTGGGAATCCACTTCTGAGTGGGACGAGTGACAAGTTCATCTTTGTAGTAGTAGGGTTGTTCATCGGGCGTATAATCTATACAACTATACCCCTGATCCTCGTACCACCCCTCTCCATCAGTGTCTTCCATGAGTTCAACCCAAACCTTTTTTACTACTCCACCCTCAATTAACCAATATACGAGATTGGTGTATGAAGTTTCTGGTGAGCAATGGGTTGCTTCTTTTGGTGCTTTCACCCACACATCATTCGGTACACTCATTCCTCTTCCTCCACATTTATTAGTCAAACCTCACCACCTTCCCTATTCCCATACAATGTCCGCACTCCTCTTGACATTGATCGTGGAAGTTTTCTTCTTCACAAAGCTGTCTGTATCTAGCCCCACTTACCACATCCCCTGTTTCACCGTTCCAGTACACTACACCATTCTCACACTCTACACAAGGGAATAAGGTGTATTGTCCTTTTAAGAGGGCTGCATATTCGTCCCAAGTAAGTGTTACATTCATTTCTTTTCCTCCTCAACAATCGTAATATCCACTTCCGTAATTAGACAAATCTCCTTGGTATCCCCAACCATCGTTGGTGGACAGCTCTCTGTCTCGACTACTGTAGCTTCTGCTATTACTGTAGTTTCTTGAAGGGAGCTTATACTGATTGTCCGCTTTATGCAACAACTCTCTGTAGGCTTTAAGCTGTTTGTATGTCATTGTCTCTTGTTTAGAAACATTCTCACAGAAATCCCTTGCCCACTCACTATTCCTCCATCCTATACAACCATATTTAATTTTCTCCAACCCTTTTCTGATCTCTTCAGTGACAATAATTGTTTTCATACACCCCTCTCAGTTTTTCCAACAAACATCGTATTTAGGCAATACCTCTGACAGCTTCTGAATATGTGTGTAGAACCCATCAAAAGTGACTTCAAAAAATACTCCTTCGCTGTTCATAACAACCATGCCTTTACCCTTATACTGCTTGCCTGATAATGTTGGGTCTGGATCATACCGTCTGGGGTACATTATTTTAAACTTCTTTCTCATCTCTCTTCCTCCTGTGATGGGCGCGGGTATGTTAGGCTAATATTTATAAATCTTTTACGGTGAGTCTTTTTCAAAGGATATACATAAATATGTTTACCCGGTACTGTGACAATCTCTAATTCGCCTTTATCATACTGCTCTTTTAACCTTCGTGCAAAAGGTTTTAACTCCCCTTTGTACTTTGTTCTCATTGCCCTTGAATGGTAGCTTTTACCTGTATGCTTATCCCTAAGAATAGTGTCTTTGGGAGTCTCTCCTAAATACAGAAAATTACACGCTTGGTATATCCCACCATGATGTCCATAGTAAGGGTCGGCGTAACTTACCACCACTTTAAATTCACTGTGTTGTTTAATATATCGAATACACTCTGCAACAAACTTACTCAGAGTGTTGGCAGGGAGGTTGGGCAGTGTCACAAGCCTTCGAAGTTCTATTACATCTTTTTCTGTCTCCCCATATTTCTTCCATGCAGTTGTGGAGAGCATACCAAATATTGACGCCCCTTTTAATATCCCATCTTTATACAAGCCAAAACAATAAGTGGACTTAACACCATTTATGTTCCCAGAGTAATGGTGTTCTTCTACAAATGCTTTTATTTCACTTCGTTCTACACATATAGTTTTCATACACCCTCCACCACCCACTCTACACTGGAATCTACTTCATCCGCCCTTATCAGCACAGGGACAGCAGATAAATCTTCCACAGAAGCTGGTAACATTGGCTTAATAATCATTCAATATTCCCTCAATGAACACTCACCACATTAATCCCCAATTTCTGTAAAATATCCCTTTCGACACCCTTGTCTTTATCTTGGATAAAACAGATAGGAACAGCTAACTTAGGAGTGTCTGTATAGAAGAATACACCATAGCTGTAAAAATCCCCTGTGTCAATTACACTAACACCCACCCCATCACACATCTTTCCGTAACATTCCTCCATCCCTTCTTTATCAATAAACCTGTACAGATAAAGACCTTCTTCTTCCACCTCCTCTTCAAAGGTTACCACTGCCCCCATCTCATGGATATGTGCCAAAGAGTTTCCCCATATAGAGTCCCCAATAGAAGGAGAGAAACCTTGTTCATCTTTGTGGCTATCCTTGGTGGATTCTTTGTCAGCATCCTTAATGAAGCTCTTAATCACTCCTTTAATCTTATCAAACATTCCATCATTCCTCTTCGTCATAAAGATCAATATCAATCATCAATGAAGATGGATTAGTAAGTTCATTGCATTGAGAATCATACCACTGACTAATGGCATAGTTTTCCATTGAAGACTCAGCACTAATAATAAGAACACCTTCTGAACTAATTGTTACTTTCATTTTCTCCTCCTTAAGATATCAATTGTAATTGTCCCAAGAGAACAGACCATCTTTAAGCTCTAAATACAACTTCCCTCTTTCAATCACACCCTTAGCCTCTAATCCACCAGAAGAGGCGTAATATTCCGATCCTTCCTCTCCATGTTTACATAAGTGTTCAGCTACAGTCATTAGTAGCCTACGTCCAAGCTGACGTAACTCTCCTTCCATGGTGTCCTCTTTAACCCACCCAAAAGATATAGATTTCATAACTGATAGAAGACCATTGAAATCGAAGTAGTCCATGATCTCATCCACTGTATCTCTGTATTCTTTACGCATAATATATCTCCTTAAATAGAATTTCTAATCTTAATGCCAACTGTGTTGGCATTATACCATGCTATCAAAATAGCTATCACTGATTGGAACAACAATCCATTCTACTTTACCTTTACCATTAGCCTCATTCAATGTTTCAGCTACATCTTCAGCAATAAGACTTAGAGAGTATTGTGTAGCATCCTGAACACAAAGAGCAGAGTAGTCTGTCTCATGGTAATAATACCTATGTTTAATATTGTATAGAACAAAATACATTAATTAATATTCCTCCTTGGTGAAGTCATTTAAAATGGCATATGAATTCAAGTAGCCTTTTTCATAAAGGGATTTAATATATTCTTGCAGGCTAAGAGGGGAGTCTACCCATTGTTGGACTAAATGTGTGGAGATACATTCTGCAACATCCCTTTCTTTAGGGACAGCAGAGAAGTAAGGTTCATAATGTGTGTATATCTGTGCATGTAGCTCAGATTCTTCTCCATCCTCCATCTGACAAAACATAATGCAAAGGTCTTCGCCATGTTTTCCATACCCCAGCACTTTCACTTCTTCCCAAACATCATCCCCCTTAATATCTGCAAAGATAATATCTCCTACAGGGAAAGGGGTAGTGTTTTGTAAATCATTACCTTCTTTCTTCATTTTAATTTCCTCCTATCAAGTCTAAAGATGTTGTCTTTATGTCCAAAGATGTCGAAAGTATTTACCAAACAATTCCAATCCTTCTCTCACACGACTGTCATGTATTCGTTGAGCTTCTCTGTCAACATAGAAAGGGGAAATATCGAGTCCTAAGTCTTCTCCATCTATCAGATCGTATCCCTTCTCTCTAGCCTCTTCATGAGAAATAGAATCATAATCTACAATGAAATCTGGATTGTCCACAACCCCCTTAAAAGCATAGATCATTTTATCAATAATCTCTATCCATTCATTATTCTTTTCCTCAGCTTCATCGTCATCATCTGGAAGATAATGTACATCTCCATTGCCAGAGGGAATGAACCTATCCTTGAGAACATCTTCCTTATACTTCTCCAACAAAGGAATGGCTATAAGAGAGAATGTATGGTCTAAGTTCCATGTGTCGTAACTATCAATTTCAATCTCTATAATACGATCTTCATCTTCATAAGGGCCAATATTTACTTTCATATTTAATTCTCCTGTTGGGAATAAAGAATTCTAAGGGTATCCAAATATCTATGGATACGTTTGGTGTCATTGTCCTTAATACTCTCTGTAAGGTTGCTATAGGCATCAGCGTTACTGTAGTGATCAAATGATAGCGGACACATGTTTACTCCTCAATAGTGAATGTAAAGAGAATACTACTACATGTTTTATAACGTGTCAACAACTATCTTAAAAATATTTTAGGGGAGGGAGGAAGTGAGGCTGAATGGGTTGTGCAATATGGGGGAAATATCGAGGGTGCCTTTATCAAGTGTGCCTTTATAGAGTGTGTTGTGGTATGGGTGGTAATTTACCTAAGAGATTAATGGATGTATGAATCAACAGGCTGTCAGTAGATACTTCAGCAGGCTGTCAGGGGTGCTGGAGATGGGCATGTGCCACCTTTTAAAATTATTTGTGAATAAGCGATCTTGAAGGGATTGGGTAAGAGTCAATACTTAAATATCATTGTGGGCAGGTATACGTGGATGTATACATGGATGTATAGGTGGTGGGGATGTAAAATAAGTATTAATTTATATGAGATATTGGTAAAGGCATGAATCAGCAGACTGTCATGGGCGTGAAGTAAGTAGTAATTTGTCTGAGGGATTGATAAGGACATGAATCAGCAGACTGTCAGTATACAGTCAACAGACTGTCATGGGTGCGTAGCATGCAACAACCACCCCAACTTTTCCACCCCCACAATCCCAAAATATCAAAATGTCAACCTCTTGTCAATACCTGAAACAGCCTTTTTCCATGACATCGAATCATACCATTGCCCACTATGTATGCCTACAGGTTATGAAAAATGGTGACAGGTAGGGAGAGACTAAAGGGAGAGACTAAAGGGAGAGACTAAAGGGAGAGACTAAAGGGAGAGACTAAAGGGAGAGACTAAAGGGAGGATGTGGGCTTAACACAAAACACACATTCAAGCAATCAGACACACAATCAGACACACAATCAATCAATCAGACAGACAAAACACACAAAACACACAATCAGACACACAAAACAACCCCCACATATAGTGCCCACCACACAAAACAACCACCACATCCAGCATCCACCACAAAACAGCACCAATTTTGACCCAACTGTTTTAAGCATCAACCCTCCGTTTTAATAATAACATCAATGACTTACACACCATTCGCTCACATTGTCACATTAAACGGCGTACAGATTATATGCAGTGGTCATTATCGTTACACCACCCGTATATAACGCCTAATATAGCGTCCTACAATCAACGATATTGATTGAGGACATATGTTAGTATAGGGTAGGGTTAGCGTTGATTGTAGGACGTTACAGACGGCTTTACAGACACATTGTGTTATGTTATTGGTATGATGGTTTTAGTTAATTTTGACTATGATGCAGGTAAAAGAAAGCCGCCATATAGGCGGCTTGAATTAACTAACTTTTCTAGTCCATCATTGCCACAAGCAATTGATAGTCTCTGCGTCTTCTTCGTCTGTCTCTTTCCTGTTTATGTTCTCTGCGTTGTCTTTTATCTGTTAAACGTTTACTGTCCGATTGTTTTCTAGTTTGCTTCATGTTTACCCTACCAGATCAATGATTGCTGTTTTGCCTTTGCCGTCCACGCTTTCGCCAGTGGCCACCACTTGCCACAGCTTGCTGTTACCCTTAAGGATCCGATCATTATTAAGTTTACATACAAGTGCCTCGATTGCCGCCACATGATTCTCTTCGACGTTGGAGCTATAGTCCCATGGCATTGTGGCACTGGTTAGCCAGCATGTTGCCTTAATCCGGCTGCCGCGTGTGTTAGTAGGTCCAAGGTATTTGGTTTGGATTGCTTGCATGGTCTTGTCTCCGCTTCGTTGTTTGATGCTCACAATATAGGCCATTACTAAAGAAAAAGCAACAAAAGAATGTATGATTTATAGGAATCATAAAACGATTTACTATAACTGAGTGGAATATGTAAAATTGCCACTACTCATAGCGTCATAATATAGATAATATAGATTAACCCTAATCCATAAAACACTAGCGCTAAGGTAGTGTATAGCGCATCTTCCCACGCAATAATGCGTGGTTGGTGGTAGGTGTGCCCCTCCTCCTGCGCATCATTCCACCCTTTAGCCTTGCTCAGATTCTGCCATGCCTTTTCTCTTTTTTGTTCTAGGCTATCCATGAAAGAATAATATTGTTCATTGTCAATTGCTCCATCCTTAAATTGCCTCTCTGTTTTAGCTATAAGCTCTTCGATATTATCTAGTGTTTTTTGCTGTGGGTATATTCTATATTCCAGAGTTTTAGCGCTGTCTTGTCCTTCCTCTTTGTCCTCTCTGTATGCCTCTAAATTCGCAAACCATTGACGGCCCCTTTGGGTAGTGTGAACCCGCCTGCTAGGACTATCTCTTCGCCCTATCTGCTCACCACTATAACCGGCTGATAGGTGGTAATCATCCTCTGCCGCATTAGTCCATGATTGCAGTAGGTATAGTCTAGACATTACTTGATATATCCC